>Ga0073934_10000950_pt1 | contig 75320 bp, 70 predicted proteins | sample LarsenN4metaG_FD_76834 | JGI IMG/M metagenome (GOLD analysis project Ga0073934, IMG submission 76834) | Hot spring sediment bacterial and archeal communities from British Columbia, Canada, to study Microbial Dark Matter (Phase II) - Larsen... ...
ATCGGTATGTGCTCAAAACGGGCTTCGTCGAGGGCAGACCGGATCGCGGCCACCATGCCGTCGATCATGCCGCTTGGGGCGACGATGTCGGCGCCGGCCTCGGCATGAGAGCGGGCCGTCCACCCCAGCACTTCCAGAGTCTCATCGTTGAGGACGTATCCCTCCGGCAGGTGAGGATGCGGCAAATCTCCGCCGACGTTCAATAATCCACAATGCCCGTGATCGGTGTACTCGCACAGGCAGACGTCCGTGATCACGAGCAGCTCCGGGACGGCAGCCTTGATCGCTCGGACGGCCTGCTGGACGATCCCGTCCGGGTCGAAATTCTCCACGCCGTTCGGGTCTTTCCGAGAGGGAATACCGAACAGGATCACACCCGGCAGGCCCAACCTGACAAGCGCTTCAGCTTCGTACGGCAAGCGGTCGACAGACCACTGGAAGATCCCCGGCATCGAACGGATCTCCTGCTGGACGCCCTTCCCAGGACGCACGAAGAGGGGATGAATTAAATCCCGCGGAGAGACCTCTGTCTCCCGAACCAGAGCCCGGATCTCCGGAGACAGCCGCAGGCGACGCGGTCTCAGAGTGAGGAGAGGTGGTCGCCAGTCGCTGTCGATCTCAGGATGGGCGGTGATTCTCTCTACAGTCGATTTCCTATCCAGAGTATTAACCGATCTCATTTTCATGCCTCAACAAAGCTTCAACCAGCCCTTCCACTGTATACTGATCCGCAACAACGTCGGGTCGATAGCCTGCCTCAAGAGCAGTCCGGGCTGTGATCGGCCCAATGCAGGCGATCAGCGGTTCACCAGGCAGATGGAGGGGGTCAAACCCGGCCCTGCCCACCAGGTCGACGAAACTACGCACGGTCGAGGAGCTGGTGAAGGTGACCACATCGATGCCCGCGGCCAAAGCCTCGAGACTCTGCCGATCGGGCTCGGCAGGCAGGGTGCGGTAGGCTACGACCACGTGGGCCAAGCCCCCGGCTGCGCTGATCCCGTCTGGCAGCGCGTCGCGCGCCAGCTCCGCGCGCGGCAGCAGCACCCAGCGCCCTGCAATGTCCCCAAGCCCCGGGAGAATTGCTTCGGCGACATATTCGTGGGGCACCAGGTCCGGCTTGCAGCCGTGCCCTTCCAGGGCAGTTGCAGTCACCGGACCGATCGCAGCGATGCGCAAATGCTGGGGAAGGTGGCGAATTTCCAGCGCTTCGAATCGGTCCCAGACCGCCTGGACTGCATTAACGCTGGTCAGCACCAGCCAGGTGTAACATTCGAGGCGGGATAGCGCCCGGTCAAGCGGGGCCAGGTCTGCCGGTGGGACGATCCGGATGGTCGGGAAACACACCGGCTGCGCTTTGGCTGACAACAGCGCCCGGGTGAATCCCTCCGCCTGCGCGGCAGGGCGAGTGACGAGGATGCGCTTCCCCTCCAGGTTCATGCTCGCACCGCCAGCAAAGAATCTGCTCCCTCGGCCAGCGCCGCAGCTGCCAGCTCTACCCCCAGGGCAGCCGGATCTTTCCCAGAGGCTGAAAGGCGGATCGTGCGGCTCCCATCCAGAGAGGCGACCAGCCCCTCCAGGGTCACGGTCCCGTCGTGATCTGCAAATCCGTAAGCCGCGATGGGCAGCGCGCATCCCCCGCCCAGGCCCGCCAGGAAGGCTCGCTCGGCTGTGGTCGCCGCGCGAACGGACGGATCCTCCAGCACGGAGAGAAAACCCTGTGTCTCAAGGTCATCGACGCGGCGCTGGACCGCCAGCGCCCCTTGCCCGGGCGCAGGCAGCATGACCTCGAACGGCAGATACTGGGTGATCAGGTCAGCCAGGCCGAGGCGGATCACTCCTGCCGCTGCCAGGACGATGGCGTCATACCTCCCCTCCCGGACCTGCCTCACCCTGGTCTCCACGTTGCCGCGCACCGGCGATGTTTTCAGGTCCGGGCGGTAAGCCAGGAGCTGCGCCTGTCGGCGCAGGCTGGAAGTCCCGACAACCGCACCTGATGGAAGGTCATCCAGGCTGCCGCCAGACGGCGCGATCAGTACGTCGCGCGCATCTTCTCTCGCCGGGACCACCCCAACACACAGCCCGGGGCTGTCCTCGACCGGCAGGTCCTTCAAAGAATGGACCGCCGCGTCGACCTCACCGGCGATCAGAGCTGCCTCCAGCTCCTGGGTGAAAATGCCTTTTCCCCCGATCTCTGGGAGCGGGCGGACACGGTCGCGGTCCCCCCGGGTGTGGATCTCGCGCATACGCAGGTCCAGGTCCTGCCAGAATGGCTTGAGACGATCGATCACAAATTCCGTCTGCGTACGGGCCAATTTCGAGGGACGAGTAGCGAAAATCAGCTTCTGCATCCGGCTCAATCCAGGTCAAACATCTGGCGGGTAAGGCTGGTGAAAGCTGCAACATCGGGGGCGTTCGCCTGAGACCGCAGCCAGGCAGTGGGAGCGTGAAGGATCTTCTTGACGATGCTCTTCGTCAATGCTGCCACGTGTTCTTTTTCCGCTGGCTCCAGGTCAGGCAACCGCCGGAGGGTCCTCTCGAGTTCCCGGAGTCTGATCTGCTCAGCCTGCCTGCGCAATTCGGCGATCAGCGGGAGGACTTCCATTTCGTTGAGGAATTTCATGAACTCCACGCGCTCTTCCTCGATCACCCGCATGACATGGGGCACTTCTCTGGCGCGTTGCGCCAGTGAATCCTCCAGGCAGTCCCACAGGGCATCCATGTCGTAAAGGGTGACCCCGGGGATCTCCGCGACCTGTAGGTCAACGTTGCGCGGCACTGCGATATCCATGATCACCAGTGGGCGGTCCGGGCGGATGTTCATCGCCTCTTCCACCATTCCTTTACAGATCACGGGCAGCCGCGCGCCCGTGGAAGCGATCACCGCGTCCGCGACCTCCAACACTTTCGGCAGGTGAGCGAAAGCGGCTGGTAGGCCGCCCCACTTTTTAGCCAGCCCCTGTGCCCGCTGAAATGTGCGGTTAACCACGTAAATCCGGGTCGCGCCGCGTTTCATCAGCGCCTGTACTGCCAGCTCGGCCATTTCTCCAGCGCCCAGCACCGCAAGCTGGCGCTCGGCGACATTCCCAACGATCTCTGCGATCAGGTGCACGGCGATCGAGGAAATTGTGGCGGGATTTTGCGCGATGCTCGTCTCATTCCTGGCACGTTTCCCGGCATGGACAGCAGACTGGAAGAGGCGCGTCAGGACCTTTCCGCTGGCGCCCTGGCTCTGCGCCGTCTCCAGCGCTCGAGAGACCTGTCCCAGGATTTGCGGTTCTCCGAGGATCAATGAATCCAGCCCGGCCGCCACTGAGAAAAGGTGGCGCACGGCCTCCTCGCCAGAGTACCGGTACAGGGATGGGGAAAAGGTGGAGCTGGAGATCCCCCGGGTCTTCTCCAGAAACGATTCGAGCACGGTGAAATCTTCGTTGGAAGCCACGCCGTAGATCTCAACCCGGTTGCAGGTCGATAAGATGGCGAGCTCGTGTACTCCCGGAAAACGGTCCTCACCCCCGCGCCTGAACTCCGCCAGCGCCGCGTTCTGGCCCTCGTCATCAAAGGCTAACCGCTCGCGCAGGACCACGCTCCCGGTATGATGACTTACGCCAATACAGAGGATCGCCATACGAGAGCTCTGCGTGCCCTAACCCCCCCTCGCGTGATCTGGGCGGCTCTGCTGAGCCGGATCCAATCCCGGCATAGCCTCAAGCACCAGATCCGCGAGCGCCCGGATAAATGTCGCGGAAGTATTGAGCGAGGGGCTCCTTTCCAGATGTACTCCATGGCTCTGCGCGATCTGCTGGCAGCCGATATCGATGTCGTAGAGCACCTCGACGTGATCGCAGACGAAACCGATCGGCACCACCAGGATCTCCTCCTCGCCATTTTGAGCGAGCTCTGCAATCACGGTTTCGATCTGCGGGCCCAACCAGGGAACTGCGCTGGCTCCTGCGCTCTGATAGCAGAACTGCCAGCGCCCATCCTGCAGCTCCAGCCGGTTCGCCAGGAGGCGAGACGTCTCCCGCAGCTGCGCATCGTAAGGATCCCCCACCTCCAGGATCCTGGCTGGCAGACTGTGAGCCGTGAAGAGCACGTAAGGGTCGCTCGTCGCGGCGAAGCGCGTCCTGGCTTCGAAATATTTCTCCGTGATAGCAGCTATCAAGCCGGGATGGTCGTGCCAGTGCTCGATGCGCGCGAATTGGATATCCGCGCCCTTCTCCTCGATGCTTTTCTCGAGGTGCTCGAAATATTTACCAACACTCATCCGGGAGCTGTGGGGAGCCATGACGAGCGCGATCGCCCGGCGGATCCCATCTGCGGCCATACTTTCGACAGCCTGCCCGATGCGCGGTTCCCAGTGGCGCATTCCCACATAAGCCTTAAAGTTGAGCCCGTGCGAGGCGTGTTCCCGGTTCAAGAGATCGGCGACCGCGCTTGCCTGCGCCTTCGTCCAATCAAGCAATGGCGAACGCCCACCGATGCCGGCGTACCGCCGGCGAATTTCCGCCACCAGTTCCTGGGGAGGCGGGCGGCCCTCCCGAACGTCGAGCAGATAGGGTTCCATCTGGTCCAGCGAGTCGGGGCTGCCGTAAGCCATTAAGAGGATCCCAACGGTCTCAGATACTTGCATCCGGTCACTTCCTCACGCGAACAATGCTAGAGCCTCGTCTTCGGGGTGGTAAACCGCGGCGTGGAGGGGAGTATCCCGTTCCGTATACCGCCTGGCCTCCGTCCGGCGCAGCTCGTACACCAGGTTGGAAAACTGAGGAAGGTCGTCCATCTCGTAAACCACGACGAACTCCTGGTCCTGGAGGCCAAAAGAATACAGCAGGAGCTGTTGGATCTCCGGAAAACCTTTGCCGATTTTGATGTGTTCGTTCATCATGCCCTGGCGGGTTTCCTGGCTCAGCAGATACCATTCCTTCTCCTTGACGAATGGATACAGGACCAGATAAAGGCACCGGCTCGGGTTGAAGGGGTCCATCTCCTGGGCCGAGCGGGTCCGCGTATACTGAGAGGGCCGGGTGAATCCCCATAATGTCTGGACAGGCTCCGCCAGCGGGCGGAAAGGACTGGTGGCCCTGGCGAAAGCCGCGAAGAAAGCTCCTGCCAGTTCAGGCTTATCGACCTCGAGCGCGCTCCAGACCATGAAGTCCTCCCTCGTTCCCAAAGGATAAACCTGGTAAATGAAAGTGCGTTGTGCAGCCTGCTTTACACGCGTGAAAAAATCGCTCCTGAAGTGCTTGCGCCTTTCTTGGGGCTGCGCGTGATAATGGGCTGTGAACTTGAAAAAAGCAAAATGGTTGAGAGTGATGGGCGTCTGTTCAGGCACCGATAAAGTCTCCGGTTTGGATTCTTAGCCGCTCTAGTTTAGAACGATGGGGCTGATTTTGATAGATAAGTTTCTAAAGTTTTTCTTTAAGAACACCTGAGACTTTTTTCCTCCGTTATTAATCAACCGCTGTTAAAATTGTGGAAATCTCTGATCCTAAGGGCTGATGTTAGAATCTCCTCATGATCCGTTCTCTTTACTTTTCTTCCCGCGGGGAAATCCGAGAAGACCTCCAGATCGAAGAGTTCAGGACCGCCATGTCCGACACCGGGGGACTGCTGTGGGTGGACTTTGAGGCGACTCGCCCGGAAACCGATGAGCCCATCTTGCGGCAGGTCTTTAATTTCCACCCCCTGGCGATCGACGATGCCCTCCAGGAATCCCACGTGCCCAAAGTCGATGATTGGGGGGAGTACCTTTACATCGTTCTGCACGCGGTGACCATTGACGAGGCGGAGGAGGATTATCTTGACACCCTGGAGCTGGACATCTTCCTCGGTAAGAATTACCTGATCACGCATCACGACTACCCGATCCACGCCATTCAGCGCCTGTGGGAGATCTGCCACCGGGACGAGCGGCATCTGCGTAATGGGGCAGATTACTTCCTGTACCGGCTGGCTGACGAGGTGATCGCCAGTTACATGCCCGTCGTCGAAGCGCTGGACGAGGCTATCGATCGGGCTGAGGACCAGGTGTTTGATCGGCCGACCAACGCCACCCTCCAGCAGATCTTCGGCCTGAAACGCGCCGCGCTGAACCTCAGACGCATCATCGGACCGCAGCGGGAGGTGCTCAACAAGCTGGCGCGGGATGACTACCGGGTGATCGATTCTGCTGCTCGGGTGTATTTTCGGGACGTATACGATCACCTGGTGCGCCTGCATGACATCACGGAAAGCATCCGGGACCTCATCGGCGGGACGCTCGACACTTACCTGTCGGTGATCAACAACCGGATGAACGACATCATGCGTACACTGACCATCATCACAACCCTGTTCATGCCCATCTCGTTCGTGGCGGGTTTCTTCGGGATGAACTTTTTCCTCCCGGTCTTCCCCCTGGACGCGTGGACCGGGCTGCCAGCTTTCGTGATCACACTCCTCATCATGGTCTTAATGCCGTTCCTGATGTTCCTCTGGATCCGCCGGCGCGGCTGGCTTCAGTAAGGAGGCGACCGTGTTAAGTTCGAGTGCCCGGAAAGTGCAAGACGCGCTGACCTCGTTGGGGTTTGCAGCAGATGTGGTTGAGCTGCCCGCCTCCACCCGCTCCTCTGCAGAAGCAGCCCAGGCGGTGGGCTGCCAGGTAGGCCAGATCGCCAAGTCCCTGGTATTCAAGACACAGCGGACTCAGCGCCCGATCCTGGTCATCGCCAGTGGAGCCAACCGGGTGGACGAGAGCAAACTCGCCAGGCTGGTCGGCGAGCCGCTGGTCAAGGCTGACGCGGATTTCGTCCGGGAGCGCACCGGCTTTGCGATCGGGGGCGTCCCCCCTGTCGGGCACCTGGAGACGCTCGAGACCTACATCGATGAGGACCTGTTCATTTATAAGGAGATCTGGGCGGCAGCCGGCACACCGCACGCAGTTTTCCGCCTGACACCTGCTGATCTTGTTAGAATGACTGGAGGATCGATCGCCGTCACGAAGTAGAAAGAAGTGAGACGTCAGGCGATCCGCAATGAGGCGATCGGGCTCTTGCCCTGAAAGAGATTCAACACCCACAAGAAAGAGAGTACCGGCCATGGCTTTGAGGATAGGATTCGAGAACGGCGTGGAAGGACGCACGCTGGCCTGGGCGCTGGAGCACCCGGGTTGCTTCGCGTATGGCATCGACGAACACGAAGCCCTGCATCGCATCCCGGCAGCGTTCCAGGAATATGTCTACTGGATCGCCCAACATGATCCGCATCCCTGGCTCACTCCGGTCGACCAGGAGATCCAGGTCGAGGAATCCTGGCAGGTATATTCCATCGACGAAAATTACGAACTCGCTGCCGATGGGTACGAGGTGAATGCATGGTCCCTGCACGATTGGAAACCGCTCACCGAGGTAGAAGTTGAGCGTGGCTTGAAGCTGCTCACCTGGAGCCGGGCAGACCTGCTGGGTACCGTCGCCGGGTTAGACCAGGAGACTCTAGATCTCAATCGGCCCGGGGAACGCTGGAGCATCTCCGGCATCCTCAAACACGTGGGGGGAGCAGAGTGGTGGTACCTGGATCGCCTGGGGCTGGCCTTCCCCCGTGCGGAAGTCCCGGACGATCCCTGGGAAAGGCTGGAAAAGATCCGGGCGCTGATGGAAGCGACCCTGCCAGACCTGGTCGGATCGCGGCGGGTGGTTGGCGCCGACGGCGAGTTCTGGAGCCCGCGCAAATTGCTCCGGCGCGCTGTGTGGCATGAGCGCGACCACACGATCCACATCCGGAAACTGCTCCCCACATGATCATATTCAGATCCGAGTGTGTCCTGCGAAGCCTCGATTTGGGGTATAATTTTGACGAAGATACTCATAAATATTGTCCCGGGTAGTTATTGGTAGCCTCATGGCATTCGACCGTTTCGGGCGCTCGATCAATTACCTCCGCATCAGCCTGACTGACCACTGCAATCTGCGCTGCGTGTACTGCATGCCAGAAGATATGACCTTCCGGCCCACTGCCGAGCTCATGCAGGATGAAGAAGTCCTGCTGTTCGTGCGCCTCTTCGCCCGCCTGGGCTTCCAAAAGATCCGCCTGACAGGCGGCGAGCCGACCGTCCGGGCGCATATCGTCGAACTGGTGAGGGGGATCGCCAGTACGCCCGGCATCCGGTCGCTTTCCATCACGACGAACGGGATCCTGCTGAGTCGGCTGGCGCGCCCGCTGGCGGAAGCGGGTCTGCAGCGCGTGAACGTCAGCCTGGACACGCTTGACCCAGAGAAATTCCGCCGCCTGACCCGCTGGGGAAAGCTGGAAGACGTGTGGGAGGGCATTCGGGCTGCTGAAGAGGCCGGGTTAACGCCGGTCAAAATCAACGCCGTCGTCGTCCAGGGCTACAACGAGTCCGATGTCGTCGATCTCGCAAGAATGACCCTGGAACATCCCTGGCAGGTGCGGTTCATCGAAATGATGCCTTTCGCCGGGGCGACCGAACTGCAGCTCAATCAGGTCGTCACCGCGGAAGCGACGCAGGCGCGCATCGAAGCCGTCTTTGGTCCTCTGGTGAGCGCCAACGGGGGGAAGTTGGACGGGGAGGCGCGCCTCTTTCATATCCCCGGGGCACTCGGGGACATTGGTTTTATCTCCTCGGTCACGCAGCCCTTCTGCGCTTCATGCAACCGGGCGCGCCTGACTGCGGATGGACGCCTGCGCCTTTGTTTGCTTCGCGAGGGTGAAGTCGACCTGCTCACGCCCCTGCGGGCCGGGGCCGACCTGGAAGAGCTGCGCCAGCTGATCCTGGACGGGATCTGGCACAAACCCTGGGGGCACGGGTTGGCGGATGGCGTCATCCCGCTGAACCGGGTGATGAGCGAGATCGGGGGGTGAAGAATTGAGCCAGCTGCTAATGGAATAGAATCCAGACGAGCACAGCAGCTCCTGCGCCGCTCGCCGAAGAAAGAAAGTTCACCAAGTCATTGTTCAACCAGCGCCAGCCGCGCAGCCGGGTGGTCGGTGTGCCGCAGCGATGGAAAGGGTGGCTCTCCGTCTCCTTCTCACACTGAGGACAATGATAGATCCCCTGCACTGTGGCGCCCAGGAGCGAGTCGATAGTTGCCCCGACGAGACCTCCCACCACGGCGACCAGCCAGATCTCCCACCCTCCTTGGAGCGGTAAACTCAATGAAGCTCCAACGCCTATCGCCAGAGCGCCGGTCAGCGAAGCCATGTAGCCCACCAGGGTCACGCCTCCGGAAGCCCCCATCTCTACCTGTTTCCCGCTGGTGATCAGGACCGGCAAAGATGGGCTGAGCACGCCGACTTCTGTCGCCCAGGTGTCCGCCGTGACCGCCGCGAGCCCCCCTAAATAAGCAATCCACGGCCAGTCCTGTTCGGGAAAGACCGCCTGGACGACCGCCAGGGACGCACCAAGTCCGCCATTCGCCAGAACCTGGGCATAATCGCGCCGTGACCCCTTGGCGTATTTCTCGCTTAAACCCGCTTTGCGACTCCCAAAGGCGCGGGAAAGCAGACTCGAGGAGACAAAGAACACCAGCAATAAGATAGCCCAAGACAGACCTCCCAGCCCAAATACCAGTCCCCCGACCAGGGCAGCGGCGACTGCTCCACTCCGGTTTAAGGCTCTCGCCCGGTAAGCCAGATAAGCGATGATCCCCCCGAAAAGACCCCTTAACAGGATCAACATGCCCTGCACGTGAGGATTCTGTGGAGAACTGGCTGATATCTGTGGATAACTCGCTGCTTCATGTGGAAACTCTGCGCATAATTTGAGGGTTATCCCGCCCTGAGGATGAAGAACAGCGCTGCCAGGAAGATAAAACCGGACAGCACGCTGCTGCCCCACGCCAGGTGCGCGAGGACTCTTTCCGCCTCCCGGCGAAAGAAATATATCCCCAAAAGCAGCTGGGAGAGATAAAAGAATCCATTGATCACAGGCAGCAGGAGCAGCTGCACGGCCGAGACTCCTTCGACTGGAGACGCGACCGGGGCAGGTCCGAGGGACACAAACTGGCGCGAGGGGATTGCCAGGCTGACCGCCACCAGAAGGAGCACAGCCAGGACTAACCCGCTCAGCAGCTGGAGGCGAGCGAGCCGCTCCGCCCAAATCCGCGAGAGCAGAAATGAAGGGTAGGCAGAACGTGCGGAGATGGAAGCCAGGGAAGCGAACTCTGCCAGGCGATTACAGGTCTGTAGAAAATCTTCCGGAGCGGCAGGAGAGATCCCAAAGATCCGGCCTTGGAGCCCAATCGCCACCAGGCCGTGCGGGCTGGCAGCCAAGTATTCCAGCCAGGTCCCATCCGGCAGGCGCCGAGTCCCGAGTAACGCCCCAGGCCAGTGCAAGAACGGCAACGGGATATCAGGCCCCAACTCCTGCCAGGGGCGCACCCACAGGATTGCATCCATCGGGATGTCCTCCTCGCGCAGCCCCCAACGCAAGCGGATTCCGCCCGGTTCGACCATATACGCCGCCCGCCACAATGCGTAAGCGCGGTATCCCAGGATCGGCACACCGACCAACGCCAGGCAACCTGGGAGGAGATAAAGCAGGAAAAGCGGGCCAATCGCAGCGTTGCTCGCCTGCCAGAGGCTCCAGGTCCCGGCTGCGATCAGGAAAACAATCAGAAGCGCATTGAAGATCAATCCAAGGCGGTGCGAGGGGTAAAAGGCGTACCTGTCTTCCACAAGGCCCTTATTATAACAATACAAAAAGTGGAGTTATGCACGGGGAGCATGTCCGCATAACTCCACTACCGAATAGATGATCTTCACCTGGACTTCATTCGATGGCGAACACCAGGTTTACATCCACCGTGATGGTCAGCTGCCCTGGGCTGATCGGCACTTCGGAGACTGCTGCTTCAGCAGCCACGCCGCCCCTGCCGTCGAAGTACGGCACCGGGATGCCGCTGACTTCACTGATCGACTGCAGTTCCCCCAGGCTCACCCCGGCAGCTGCGGCGAGCTCTTCAGCCTTCGCGCGAGCGTCTTCAACAGCAGCCCGGCGTGCCTGGCTCAGCGCCTCGCTCCGGTCTTCCGCGTCGAACTGGATCCCGTAGATCTGGTTGGCGCCCGCTTCCACAGAAGCTCCCAACAGCTCGCCGAGCATGTCCAGGTCGCGGACAGTGACCGTTACGGTGTTCTCAACGACATACGTGGTGCTGACCGGTCTGCCGGTCTCGTCGAACTGCTGGTTAGGATAGATGTTGAAGCTGGTGGTCTGGATGTCTCTTTCCTCCACACCCATCGCTAGAAGCGCTTCCTTTAAACCAATCACCTGGTTGTTGCTGTCCTCGACCGCCTGCGCAGCATCGCTGTCCTCGGTGCGCACACCGATCGAGATGGTGGCGATCTCCGGAGGTAAGAATGCTCTCCCGCTTCCACCGACGCTGATCGTGCGGAGTGGGGGCTGGCTGGATGCTGGCTCCCCGGTCTGCAGCGGATTGCTGGCGCTCACCACCAGACCCAACACCATAAAGCCTGCCAGAATCAGTAATGACTTGGTACTCATAGACTCCTTCCTTAATTGTGAGATACTTTGACCTATTCTAAGACGAAAGCCCGGCGGCTATTGTTCCCGGCAAATGGCGGTGTCAATCCCCGCGCGTTCATAGCCCCGACAGGAAGGGTATAATTACCATTGCCCTCACCGGTCCCCTTCCCCGAAGAAGGCAAGACCAGCATTCGAGGAGACCGCGCGGGCGCTATTCATACCAGCCAGGGGCAAAGCACACTTCAATGGAATTTTCGTTAAAAGTCGTCATCCCAATGGCCGGTTTGGGCACCCGGCTGCGTCCACACACCTGGAGCAAGCCAAAGCAGCTCGTCAGTGTGGCGGGGAAACCGGTCCTCGACCACGTACTCAGCACCCTGTCCACCCTGCCCAATCCGGATGCAATCGAACTGGTCAACATCGTCGGATACCTGGGCGAACAAATCGAAACCCACCTCCAGGAATGCTACCCGGACCTCAAGAAGCATTACGTGGTGCAGGATGACCCACGCGGGCAATCCCACGCCATTTACCTCGCCCGGGAGTACCTGACCGGGCCGATGATGGTCGTGTTTGCTGATACGTTGATCGAAGCCGACCTGTCTGTACTCGCCAGGGACGATGTTGATGCCATCACCTGGGTGAAGCCCGTCCCGGACCCGCGCCGGTTCGGCGTGGCAGTGATCGACTCTGAGGGATGGGTGATCCGGCTGATCGAGAAGCCGGAGGGGATGGAGAACAACCTGGCTGTGGTGGGTTTTTATTATTTTCGATCCGCGGAAGATCTGATCTCCGCAATCGAAGAGCAGATGCGGCGCGGGCTTCAGCTGAATGGGGAATATTTCCTGGCAGACGCAGTGAACATCCTTTTGGAGCGCGGCTTGAAAATGCGCACCGAGAAGGTGGATATCTGGCTGGACGCCGGAACGCCGGAAACGCTGCTGGAAACGAACCGGTATCTGCTGGAGAACAGTCACAACAACAGCGCCGAAGCCGCCAGGCGGGAAAACATGGTGGTCATCCCACCGGTTTTCGTCCACTCAACCGCTGAAGTTGAAAATTCGATCATAGGCCCCTACGTTTCGATCGGGGCCGGGGCGCGGGTCACCAGCAGCATCATACGCAATTCAATCCTCGAAGACGAAGCCCAGGTCACCGACGTGATCCTGGAAAGCTCTCTGATCGGCCGGCGGGCTCATATTCAGAGGCGTGCGGGCACAATCAACGCCGGCGACAACACCGTTGTGTCCCTGTAATCATGGAGTTCGAAGCTGTCATCGGTCTCGAAGTCCACGCAGAACTGGAGACCAGGTCCAAAATGTTCTGCGCCTGCCCCGTCGTGGATTCCACGGCGGCAGAGCCGAACAGCGCGGTGTGCCCGGTGTGCACCGGAATGCCAGGCGTCCTGCCGGTGGTGAACGAGAAAGCGGTCGACTATGCACTGCGTGTGGCGCTTGCCCTGGAATGCGAGATCGCGCCGGTCAGCCTGTTCGCGCGGAAGAACTATTTCTACCCCGATCTCCCAAAAGGTTACCAGATCTCTCAGTACGAACAGCCGCTGGCACGCCGCGGCCGCTTGAAAATCATCACATCCTCCGGCGAGCGGACCATCCGCATCCGGCGCGTCCACCTGGAGGAGGACACCGGCAAATTGACCCACGTGAGCCTCAGCCCCAGCCAGGAAAGCCCTGGCGCGGCCTATTCGCTGGTCGATCTGAACCGGGCCGGCGTCCCTCTGCTCGAGATCGTCACCGAACCCGATCTGCACTCCGCGGAGGAAGTGCGGGCGTGCGCCGTCGCTCTCCGCTCCCTCCTGCGCTACCTGGGAGTCAATTCCGGGGACCTTGAAAAGGGAGTCCTGCGCATCGAGCCCAACATATCCGTTCGACTGGCAGGGTCGAGCCATTTCGGGACCCGCGTCGAGATCAAGAACCTGAACAGCTTCCGCGGGCTGGAACGGAGCGTCGCGTACGAGATCAAACGCCAGATCGATCTGATCCAGCAGGGGAAACCCGTCCGGCAGGAGACGGTCGGCTGGGATGAAAGCCTGGGCATCACCGTCACCCAGCGCGTTAAAGAACAGGAAGACGATTACCGCTACTTCCCGGAACCCGATCTCCCTCCCCTGGTCGTCGATCCAGACTGGTTAGAGCGCGTGCATGCAGCCTTGCCGGAGCTTCCCACAGCAAGATTCCACCGTTTCCAAACGGAGTACGGATTGAGCGCCTACGATGCCGGCGTGCTGGTTGCTGAACCGACAGTGGCTGATTATTTCGAAAGCGTTGTTTCTCGATTGGCGCACGGTGGTGAAAGCTCCGCCAGCACCGCGAAAGTGGCTGCCAACTGGATCACCGGCGAGCTGTTCGGACTGTTGAATCAGGCAGGCATCTCTATCGAGGCCACACGCATCGCGCCCGATGCGCTGGCTGCGCTGATCGAAATGGTCACCCGCGGGGACCTCAACCAGAACACTGCCAAAAGCGTCCTGGCGGAGATGTTCACAACCGGCGCGCTGCCTGATGCGATTGTTCGCGACCGGGGATTGAGACAAATCTCAGACCCGGCGTACCTTGCTGCGGTTGTCAGGAAGGTGCTGGACGAGAACCCGCGCCAGCTGCAGGAATACCTGCAAGGGAAATCTGGCATCGCCCGCTGGCTATTCGGCCAGGCGATGGCGGCCGCCGGAGGCCAGGCCAACCCCCAGGTCTTGCAGAAGGAGCTGGAGCATCAGCTCGAGGCTCACAAACGGTCCAGCAATTGACCTTCTCGGGTTGCATTGCTCCGACGAAAAGCCATCATTCTGGCTGGCGAAGTTCCGCAGGGCTGCTGCGATCACAGGAGAATCGTGAGATTAGTCACTTGACGGGTTGTCTGACATGGATTAAGGTTAACACAGCATCACAAACGAGGAGAGGCTGAGATTTACGCTTCAAAACAACGATTACCCTTTCTCCTCTGAAATTCTGGCGGGCGCCATACCGGGGTGCCCGCTTAGATTTATTATGACCTCAACAGATCTCAGGAGACAGTTTTATGGTTGAAACGATCAATGCATTTACGATGGCGCAGAGCCAGTTCGACCACGTCGCCGCGTTGCTCAACCTCGACCCCCAGGTCGCCGAGATGCTGCGCTGGCCGATGAGAGAATACAAGTTTATGATCCCGACCCACATGGACGATGGCTCCATCCGGGTGTTCTTCGGTTACCGGGTGCAGCATAACGATGCGCGCGGACCATGCAAAGGCGGCATCCGCTTCCATCCTGCCGAGACATTAGATACTGTGCGCGCGCTCGCCATGTGGATGACCTGGAAGTGCGCCGTCGCCGATATCCCGCTGGGAGGAGGCAAGGGCGGCGTGGCTGTGGATCCGGCGACCCTTTCCATCCACGAACAGGAGAATCTGGTGCGGGGGTGGATCGACCAGATCTGGCGCAACATCGGTCCCCGCCAGGACGTGCCTGCCCCAGACGTGGGCACCAATCCACGCATGATGGGCTGGATGATGGACGAATATTCGAAACTGGTCGGGCAGTATACCCCCGGCGTCATCACTGGCAAACCGGTTGGCGGAGGGGGATCCCTCGGGCGCACTGAAGCGACCGGCTTCGGTCTGATTTTCACCGTGCGGGAGGCGATGAAGCATCTCAAGATGGATCCAGCAAAGTCGGTGGCTGCAATTCAAGGATTTGGAAATGTATCCCAATACGCCGCCATCGGGTTTAAGGACATCCTGGGAGGTAAGGTCGCCTGTGTCTCCTACTGGGACCGGGAAGACCGCGCCCCTTACACAGTCAGCCATTCAGACGGGGTCGATCCACACTTCTTGCAGTCAATTACCGATACCTACGGCACGATCGATAAAGACCGGGCGCACCAGGCTGGCTACAAGATCGAAGGCGGCGATGAATGGATCGCTAAAGAAGCAGATGTCCTCATCCCAGGCGCGCTGGAAGGCCAGATCAATGCCGAGACGGTCAGGCGCGTCCACAGCCGGGTCAGACTGGTCGCTGAGGGCGCCAATGGTCCAACGACCCCCGAAGCAGACGAGGTGTTCAAGCAGAACGGCATCTTCGTCATCCCAGATTTCCTGTGCAACGCCGGAGGGGTCACCGTTTCGTACTTCGAGAGCGTCCAGAATGACATGAACTATTACTGGACGCGCGACGAAGTGCTCTCCCGTCTGGATACCAACATCACCGCTGCCTTCAACAGCGTGGTCGAAACCGCTGAAAGCGAAAAAGTCTACATGCGCGATGCAGCTTATATGGTCGCCATCTCGAGAGTTGTCAAAGCCATGGAGCTGCGCGGCTGGTTATAACCAACATAAGATTTTGGACTCTGGGATTCTTATGGTGCTTCGCGCCGTAAGAAACCCTTAACTTCCCATCCCTGGAGAGTTGGAGGGAGCTGCGGGAGGCATGTGCCCCGCAGCTCCCTCCGCCCCCAATCTCCAGGATGAGCCTTGTACAATCACCTGTCCAATCTCTCCCGAATCCTTTTCAAGAAGCGGATAGTACCCTGGTAGTGTTTTGTGTTACAATCCAGGTTGAGAATATACCGGCTTGACTGCCGGGCGCGATTTTTCTCACACATGGGTGCGGTGGGAAGTAAAATTAACATTTAACCTGTTGATAACTCTGCTAAAATGCCCCTGGTCAAGTACTAGTCACGATAAGTAGAACCCCACGAGTCGGATACATCTCTAAATGACCATTAAATAGTACTTTTTTACCAGTAACAAAGCGTATCATACTTCGTTAAACAGGATAGGTATCATGCTGGAATGGCATGATCAAGACGACAACGAACTCCTAAGACGGGCCAAGGATGGCGAAGCGGAAGCGTTTGGTGAACTGTACGAACGGCACGTGAATGCCGTTTACCGCTTCCTCTATGCCCGCCTGGATAACAGACTAGACGCGGAGGACCTGTCGGAAGAGGTCTTTCTGCGAGCATGGAATTCACTAAACAATTATCACGAACGAGGAATTCCATTTCTTGCATTTTTATTGATCATTGCTCGCAACGTGCTGATCGATCACTATCGTCGGAACGGGCGCGAGCCAAAGCAAGTGCCAATCGATGACCTGCAATTGCGGGACAAAAACCCTGACCCCGGCGAAGTCACCTCACTGAACGTAAAACATCAGGAGCTTCGCCAGGCGATAGAACTGCTCAGAGATGATTATCAGGAGGTTTTGGTACTGCGGTTTATAAACGACCTTTCCCCGACCGAGACGGCGAAGGTCATGAAACGGTCAACAGGGGCGGTGCGGGTGTTGCAGCACAGAGCGATCGCAGCTCTGCGGAAAACATTGGAAGAACATTATGACCAGAGAATTCGATGAAGCCTTTCATGTCTGCCTGGAACTGATTCGAGAGGGACGCGAGACCCTCGAATCGGTCGTTGCACGCTACCCGGAATACGCGGAGGAATTGCGGGCCCAGCTCGAGGCTGTGACCTGGCTGTTTGCCCACAAGACCGCGCTCGAGCCGCGCCCCGGCTTCGTCGCCGCCTCCCGACGCCGGCTCGTCGCCCGGATCAAAGAAGGTCCTCAGCCAGCCCCACTGACCTGGAAAGACCGCCTGCTGCAGGCCTTCGAGCCCCAGAAAGTCGCCCCGATTGCATTTGTTGCGGTGCTGATGGTCTTCCTTTTCCTCGGCGGGACCATCGTTACTCTGGCTCGAAATTCATTGCCGGGGGACCCCCTGTATTCTGTAAAACGCAACCTGGAGCAGATTGCCCTGGCAACCTCCATAGACAAATCCCGCGACGCCAAACACCGCCTCCAGTTCGTCGAAGCACGACTCACCGAGATCAAGCAGTTGATAGAAAAGGGCCGATCCGAAAAACTCCAAGAGACAGTGGTATATACCAGGGTATAGATTAGAAGAACTGTTGAACTGATTGAAGAGATCGCCGAGACCGATCCAGTATTAGCAGACGAGCTGGCAGAAGAATTTGCCACACTCCTCTCCGAGCAGTATTCCATCTTTCTCGACCTGAGCAGCGAGGACCTGTTCTCCAATCTCGTCCTGATTACCACGGCCCAGACGATTGCCGAACTGGCGCGAGAGATTCGCAATGAGTTATCTATATTCGAAGCCCTTCCGCCAACACCGACAATCCCGCTGCTTCCTACCGCAACACCTACTAAGACAATTCCACCGCCACCTACGAGCGCGCCGACCCAACAGCCGTTCACATCCACTCCAACCCAGAAACCACCCACGAGCACGCCGACCCCAATCCCGCCGACGAAGACGCCAACGCCGACCAACACACCGAACCCGACCAATACACCAACCCCCACACCCACCGATACGCCGCCCCCAACGCCGACGGATACGCCTGCCACGCCGCCCACAGAGACACCAACTCCCGCGCCCACCGATACCCCGTCTCCCACGGCAACGGAAACCTCCGGAGTAAGCGAGACTGTTACGGTCACCCCCACACCTGTGTCGGGTGAAGCGCCGACGGACAACCCCGAACAAACGGAGGACCCACCTCCATTGCCTTGATTTTTCTCAAACTTGGTGAGAGAATACAATCATCCGCCGAGCCTGGTTGTCCCCCCAACCAGGCCCGGCGGCATTTACCTCAAGAACATCCCAGACTCGGCCTCACATTTTACGCCGCTTATTCTCGTACAGGGCTTTATCCGCCTGCATGATCATCTCCTCCAGGGCGAGCTCCTGGTGGGGATCGAACTGCGCGACGCCGATGCTCAGCGACAGCTGGTAATAACGGTTATGCGCATTGTGGTTCCCGATGTTTTGCTTCAGGCGATGCGTCATCTTCTGCACTCCGGTCGCCGGTGCATTGAGCGCCATGACGATGAACTCATCTCCCCCCAGGCGGGCGATCAGGTCCGATGTCCGGAATGTTTCTTTCAAGATCATCGCCACCGATTTCAGGGCCCGGTCGCCTTCCGTATGACCGAAGTTGTCGTTGATATTCTTCAGGCCATCCAGATCAGCGAACAGGACGACGAGCTCCCAATTCTCTCTCTGCGCTATCTTCAGCTGGGGATGCGCCATTGAGATAAACCCCCGGCGGTTGAGCAACCCGGTCAGTTCATCATAGAACGAGAGCTGCTGGAGGATCAGCCGGGAATGATTGCGCTCGATGGCGAAGATCAACGCCCGCCGCAGCTGTGTGGTGTTCACCTCCCCCTTGATGATGTAATCCTGTGCCCCTTCTCGCAGTACTTCGACGGCCTCGGATTTATCCTCGAAGGCCGAAGTCACCACGATCGGCAACTCTGGAGCCCTGCCGTAGACCTCGGTGAACGTGCCCATGCCGCGCGAATCCGGCTGGCTTAAGTCCAGCATGATCACATCGAAGGGCTCCTGTTCGAGGATGGAAAGGGCATTTGTCAGGCTTTGGACTCGCCGCGCCGCAAACTGTCCCGAGTTTATTCCAATCGAGACGACCTGAAACCAGGGATTATCCACCGGCGGCGTTTCCTCGATCACCAGCACTCGGATCGGCTCTTTCTTAATTGAGGGAGGCAACCTGGTCTCCTGCAAGTTGATCTTCATCCCGGTTTCGTGAAGGATTTCTCTACCGCTAAGTTTAGATGGGTGTGCTGAAATTGTCAACCTGGTTTTTCTTAAATCTAACCGGATCCTCTCGGCTGCGGGGTGAAGTTGGTGAACTATCTGGCAGTTTTACGCCACTCGTTGTATACTCATTAGAACCCACGCGAAATCATAGGAACCGCAGTTGGAGGTCAGTAATTATGAATGTATCCGTCCTGCAGGAGAATCTGGCTCACGGGCTGAACATCGTCTCAAGGGCTGTATCGCCGCGCAGCACGCTTCCTGTGCTATCGAATGTCCTGATCGCAACCGACGAAGGCCGTCTGCGGCTTTCAGCCACCAACCTCGAGCTGGGGATCACCTGTTGGATCGGCGCTAAAATCAATGAAGAGGGGTCCACGACGGTGCCCGCGCGCACCTTCACCGAACTGGTGAACACCCTGTCAGAACAGCAGGTCGATTTGACGCTCAGCGTTCGCACCCAAACTTTGAACGTGCGCTGCGGCGCCACGAACACCGATCTCAAGTGCATCGATTCCCAGGAATTCCCACCGATCACATCCCCCGACTCAGCGGACGCGATCGAGATCAATCTGGCTGAGTTAAGAGAAATGATCCAGCAGGTCGCTTTCAGCGCTTCCACGGACGAAGCCCGTCCAATCTTGACCGGCGTCCTGCTCAAAGTGAATGGAAGCAGCCTGACGATGGCTGCGGCGGATGGCTTCCGCCTCTCAGTGCGCAAAGCACCGCTCCCATCGCCTGTCCCGCGGTCCATCAGTGCCGTCGTCCCGGCGCGCGCTCTGGTCGAGCTCGCCCGCATCGCCAGCGACGCCCTGCAGAGAAGGGGCGAGGCGGACCAGACCGTCACCATGCTCCTGCCGCCGGGCCGCGGCCAGATCATCTTCCGTTTGAAGGATGTCGAGCTGATCTCGCAGCTGATCGAAGGCAGCTTCCCAGACTATGAACAGATCATCCCGCGCGGCTACCAGACGCGCAGCGTGGTATCGACCTCACAGTTCCATAAAGCCTGCAAGCAAGCCGAAATCTTTGCCCGCGAAGGTTCGCACATCACGCGCATCAATATCACCCCCGGAGGTGAACTTAAGCCCGGTAATCTGCTGATCACCGGTCAATCAGAGGAGACGGGCACCAGTCAGACGGAGATCATTGCCACCGTCGACGGAAAAGAGCTGCTGATAGCCTTTAACGTTCGGTTCCTCCTGGAAGTCCTGGAGGTGATCCGGACTCCGGAGGTGGCGTTGGAGACCAGCCTGGACACTGCGCCTGGTGTGATTCGCCCCGTCGGTGAAGACAACTTCCTGCACGTGATCATGCCAATGCACCTGGGCAGCTGATCTACCTCCTAACCGCCTTTTCCCTGTCCACTTTGGCACGTTGGCATCCGCCTGACGTGCCAGTTTTCTAAGTTCGCTCCTCTGAGCAGTGCATGACCTTCCCTTCAGCTTCGACGGACCGCGTTCAACGGATCTACACCGCGTTAGCCCAGTACCCGATCCTACGGGTGCGGATCCGGGCGCGTATGCGCCGAGAGCTGTTCGAGCGCGGCGTCATTACCCCCCAACAGTTCGAAGCCGAGGTGCGCGACCGTGCCATCGAATCCCAGGCCAGGGAGGGGCTGCACAATCCTTTCCAGGAAGAGCCGGTGGAAGTGTGGGAAACCAGGCTGGAGCGCATCCGCAGCCACCTGACCGACTTTTACTTCGCCTACAACCTGCCCTACGAGCTCTTCGAACAGATCGTGCGCGATGTCCTCGCTGAGCGCGGCGCACAAGCTGACGACTTGCTGGTCTCATTCAACCCCGAGCTCGCCCCGCAGAACATGCTTTTCGAACAGGCACTGGCCATTGAAAAGCTGCCCCCCACAGAGCGGCAGCGGGCTGAAGCCCGCTTGCGCGAGATCAAGGTCGTCCTGATCCGCCGCATGATCAGCGATCAGCTGGCTTACATCAACATCGCCAAGGAATGGTTCACTGTCGCCGACCTGGCTGAGATCAAGAAGCGCAAGATCGGTCAGGGCAAGATCGGCGGTAAGGCTGCCGGGATGCTGCTCGCCCTCCGCATCCTCAGTGAGGTGGCTGGAGAGGAAGTCCTTGCCTACCTGCGCATCCCGGAATCCTACTTCCTCGGCGCCGACGTGATGTACTCCTTCATGGCGGTGAACAACCTGATGCACTGGAACGACCAGAAATACAAGTCCGAAGAGCAGATCCGCGCCGAGTACCCCCAGCTACAGCAGGAATACCTGCGGGGGGAATTCCCGATCGACATCCAGGAGGAGCTGGACAAGCTGCTGGATTCCATCGGCAATCAGCCCATCATCGTACGTTCCTCCAGCCTGCTCGAGGATAACTTTGGGACCTCCTTTGCCGGCAAATACGACAGCGTATTCTGCCCCAACCAGGGCGCCCCAGAAGAGAACCGGCGGCAGCTGATCCGGGCGATCACCCAGGTGTACGCCAGCACGCTCAACCCAGACGCCCTGCTCTACCGCCGCAGTAAGGGCCTGCAGGACTACGATGAGCGCATGGCAATCCTGATCCAGGTCGTACAGGGGGAGCGCTTCGGGCGGTATTTCCTCCCGCACGCGGCCGGAGTCGCCTTCAGCCGCAACCTTTACCGCTGGTCTCCGATCATCAGTCGGGAGGATGGCTTCGTCCGGCTGGTGTGGGGGTTGGGAACTCGGGCGGTGGAACGCGTCGGCAACGATTATCCGCGCCTGGTCGCCTTGAGCCATCCTCTCCTCCACCCCGAGGCTTCCTCAAAAGCAATTCGCCTGTACTCCCAGAAATTCGTCGACCTGATCGACCTAAACGACAACACCCTCAAGACACTACCCATCACCGAAGTGCTGGACCCGCATTACCCCATCCTGCGCTACCTGGCCCAGGTCGACCAGGGCGGCTATCTCGCGCCGATCCACAGCCTCTTGATGGGCGATAAGCCCAGCCAGCTGGTCCTGACCTTCGATGAGCTCCTGCGCCGCACCCAGCTCGCCGAGCGGTTGCGGAAGGTGCTAAAAACGCTCGAGACTCATTACCACGCCCCTGTCGACACGGAATTCACCGTCAAAATCACGGATCCCCAGAGCACGCAGCCCAATGTGGAAATCTACTTGCTGCAGTGCCGACCGCTAAGCCACCTGCGCGAGAGCGACGTCTATCTTCCTCGGGACATTCCGCAGGAGGACATCGTGTTTTCCACTCAGCGCATGGTCCCCCGCGGCCGGGTGGACGGGATCGAGTACGTGGTTTTTGTTTCGCCCGAGGCCTACTTTGCCCTGCCCACCGAGACTGCCCGGGCCGGTGTCGGGCGCACCATCAGCAAGCTCAACGCCGCCCTGGCTGGTAGATCCTTCATCTGCATCGGCCCGGGGCGGTGGGGCACCCGCAACCCCGACCTGGGGGTTTTTATCGGCTATTCAGATATCTACAACACAAAGGCGCTGGTCGAGATCACTGGCAGAGAGATCGGCCTGGAGCCAGAGCCATCTTTTGGCACGCACTTTTTCCAGGATCTGATCGAAGCGAACATCTTCCCGCTCGCCATTTACCTGGATGACCCGGACGTGGTCTTCAACCGGGATTTCTTCTACCGCACCCCCAACTTCCTCGAGGAGTTCCTCCCATCCATCAATACTTCCTGCCTGCGGCTCATCCCGGTCAGCGCGTACCGCCCCGCCCATAAACTGAGCCTGGTCATGGACGATGAGCAGGGTCAGGCAGCCGCGTTCCTGGTTCCTGCCGTGGAGGATTAACCAAATGAAAAAGTTCGTCGCCGTCGCCGGGAACATCGGGGTTGGAAAATCGACCCTGGTCGCCCTGCTCTGTCACCACCTCGGCTGGCAGCCTTTCTACGAGCCGGTCGCTGAAAACCCTTACCTGGCGGATTTCTATGCGGATATGCGCGCCTGGGCTTTCCACTCGCAGATCTTCTTCCTCACGCACCGCCTGCGGACCCACCGGCAGCTGCTGGACCACCCTACTTCAGTCATCCAGGACCGGACCGTCTACGAAGACGCTGAGATTTTTGCCCTCAACCTCTACCGACAGGGGCACATCCAGGAGCGGGATTACCGCGCCTACCGCGAGCTCTACGAAGTGCTGACAGATTTCCTGCCCCCGCCGGACCTGGTCGTTTACTTGCGCGCCTCCGTCCCGACCTTGGTGAGCCGGATCGCTCGCCGCGGGCGCGATTACGAGCGCACCATCACCCCCGAATATCTGGCGCAGCTCAACGAGCTCTACGAAGCTTGGATTGCCGGGTTCAGCGCCTGCCCGGTGCTCACCGTCCCTGCCGACGACTTGGACTATGTCGCGAACTCGGGCCACCTGGAGCTGATCGCGGCCAAGATCGAAGAGAAGCTGACCGGCAAAGAGGTCGTTGTCTTCGACCCCGATGAAATGTAGAGCGGCTCTCTTTCTAACAAAACACATACACTCCGCCGATGGGATTCTTACAGTGTCTGGCTAAGATTGCGAACGTACAAAGAAACTCTTAGCCAACTGGAGGTGAACCATGCTTACTCGATACGATCCCTTCCGCGAACTGTTATCCATCCGCAATACGATGGACCGGCTGTTCGAGAGCGCGTTGAGCGGCACTTCGATCTGGCAGCCCGTCACCTGGGACCTGGCCCTGGACGTCGTGGAGACCGATGACGAATACACGGTCAAGGCTTCCCTGCCCGGCATCAACCCCGATGACCTGGAGATCACCTACACGAACAACACCCTGACCATCAAGGGCGAGCTCCGTGAGGAAAAGGAGTCAGAAGGAGCACGCTATCATCTGCGGGAACGCCGGTACGGTTCGTTCGCTCGCAGCGTCACCCTTCCCGCCGGGGTCGAGGCTGACAAGATCGAAGCCAGCTACGAAGCCGGCGTGCTCAAGCTCCGCCTGCCGAAGGCCGAGGAAGTCAAGCCGAAGAAAATCGCCATCAAATCCGGCGAGACCCGCAAAGTGATCGAGGCCGAGGTATCCAAGCCCTCCAAGAACTAACCAGGTCTCGAGACCACCGAGAAAACCAAATTGATCGTTATCCCATCTCAATCAACGCCCGGTCTTCGGACCGGGCGTTGATTGTTTTCTACCCTCATGATGCCGGAATGGTACATTGATAAACCGCGGTTGTCAGCTATTCCCCGAGGTTATTTCTCATCGATCTCATATCTCTCGATCCAGACCACCCAATCCAGTTTTGATCGCACCGAGTTGTACAGCCGTTCATCGCCGGTTATCAGCTTCTCTCCCAACCGACTGGCGAGGGCCAGGTAGGCCGCATCGTACGCGGTGCAGTTGAAACTCCGTGCTAGGGGAAGCATTTCGTCCCATTCCACGACCTCGAACGTGATTCCCAGGTCATGCATGGCAGCCAGGACCATATCCGCCTCTCCTAATGAGATTCGTCCACGCCGTTCGGCCTGCCAGACTGCGTTACTCAGCTCATAAGGCTGCAGCGACGGCGCCTTCAATCTGATTTGGCCGGTGATGTGTTCGCGAACCAGGGTTTGAGCTTTCCCCTGCACTTCGTCGGGGAAGAAAGCGCGTAGAATAACACTGGCATCGACTATCAACTGCGGTCCTCCAGTTCGCTGCGTGTGAGCCGAAAGAGCTCTGCAGCTTTGACGTCTCTCTCTCGTAAGGTCTGAGACAGGCTGATCATCTGCAGGTATGCCTGCACCTGCTTCAGGCGTTCATACTCACCCGCGTCGATGATCACACCCACAGGGGTCCCACGCCGGTTTATCCGGATGACCTTCCCTTTCTCTACCTCCTTTAACCAGTGGGAAAGGCGGTTGTGAGCTTCTGCAATTGAGATGTCCATATTTATAGCCTCCAGGACGCTATCAAATATAGACAATTATAATAGAAAAATCCGTGGTTTAACTTCCTGTACTCATCCCTTTGCGCACTTCTGCCACCGTGTCTTCCAGGCGGTTCAACACGGCATCGATCTGTTCGTATTCGATGCAGACCGGCGGTTCAATCCGGACCGTTTTGGCGTTGGTCAGCGTGCCGGCGACCAGCACGCCGCGTTTGAACAGCCCCGCTGCCACCCGGTAGCCGGTTGCCGCGTCATGGAAGTGCTGTCCGAGGAGCAGCCCGCGGCCGGTGATCTTCTCGTAGATGTCGGGATACTCCCCTGCCAGACGCTCCAGCCCGGCTTTAAAATAATCCCCTTTTTCAGAGGCCTGGCGAGGCAAGTCTTCCGCCAGGGTGACCTCGATCGCGGCAATGGCGGCAGCGCATGCCAGCGGGTTGCCGCCCGTCGTGCTGGTGTGGATGAACGGGTTCGGCTCGACCATCACGCGCCAGATCTCCTCCCGGGCGCCGAAAGCAGAGACGGGCATGACCCCACCGCCGAGCGACTTACCCATCGTGATGATATCGGGCACGACCTCCCAGTGGTCCACCGCCCACAGCTCTCCGGTGCGCCCCAGTCCGGTCTGCACTTCGTCGGCGATCAGCAGGACGCCGTGATCCGTGCACAGCTGCCGCAGGCGCGGCCAGAAGTCGTCCGGCGGGACGATGGCGCCGGCTTCCCCCTGGATCGGCTCCATGATCACTGCGGCGATGTCCAGGCCAACCATCGCGGCGATCTCCAGTTGCCGGGCGACAGCGTCCGCGTCGCCAAAAGGCACCCAGGACACATAGGGGTAGAGCGGGGCTGCCGGGCGGCGAAAATCCGATTTGCCCATCAGACTCAGCGAGCCCAGGCTCTTGCCATGGAAGGCGCGCAGCGCAGCAATGAACCCGCTTCGCCCGGTGTACAACTTGGCGAGCTTCATGGCGCCTTCCACGGCCTCGGTGCCGCCGGCGGCAAAGAAGAAACACTCGATGTCTCCGGGGCTGATCCGCGCCAGCAGGCGGGCCAGCACGCCGCGCAGCGGGTCGAGCAGCTCCTGGCTGGGCATCGGCGTGCGGGAAAGCTGGGCCTGCACGGTCGCAACGACCCTGGGATGGGACCACCCCAGATCGAGCAGTCCGTACCCGCCCAGGCAGTCGATCCACTGCCGCCCAAACACGTCCTCGACGAGGGCGCCGCGACCTGTCCACTCCGTTGCGGCGAACCCGTCCTGCTCCGTAACCGATTTCCGGTATTCCAGGAAGCCTCGGTTATAGTGCGCCGCGAAGTTCGCCAGGGTCTCTTCGACGATCTCCTCAGCCTCGCGCAGGGTCAGGCTTGTTTTGTGGATGATCTCGATCCAACGCCGGGCGTAGGAGAGGGCTTCAGCCTGGTCACGCATGGAGGCGACCCTAGATCAGCCGCCGCTGCCGGCCGCGGCCTTGAACTCGGTCCACATGCGGTCGTAGATCTCCAGGGCATCGCCGACGTCCTCGATCCACTGCAGCCGGGCTGCGACTTCATCTGACGGGTAGATGCCCTCGTTGGCGAGGATCTCCGGGTCCATGAACTCTTTCGCGGATTCGTTGGGCGTGCCGTAGCCCACGTACTCGGCGTTCTGGGCGGCGATCTCCGGGTCGGAGAGATAGTTGATGAACACCATGGCAGTGTAGGCGTTTGGCGCGCCGACCGGCACGGCTAGGTTGTCCTGCCAGATGGTGCAGCCCTCCTGCGGGATGACGTAGACGATCCCCTCCCGACCTCCGAATTCAGGGTCCCCTGCCAGGATGGCGTCACCCGTCCAGATGTGGGAGATCACCGTCTCGCCAGAGACGATCAGGTCGTCGTTGGTCTGGCTGTCGTATGCTTTGACGCATCTGGACTGTTCGATGAGCAGGTTCTTGGCCTCCTCCAGGTGCGCAGGGTCGGTGTCGTTAATGCTGTAGCCCAGGTACATCAAAGCTGCTCCCAGGGTCTCGCGTTCGTCGTCCAGCATGCTGATCAGCCCGCAGACCTCCGGATCCGGTTCAAAGACCATCGCCCAGCTGTCCTGGGGTTCGGGGATCACGCTGGTATCCACGGCGAAGCCGGATGTGCCCCAGAAGTAGGGGACGGTGTACTTCTGCTCCGGGTCGAAATACTGGTTTACGTTCACAGGATTCATGTGCTGGATGTTCGTGATGACGTTGAAATCGAGCTCCTGGAGCATCCCCTCCTCGATCATGATGTCAACCATGTAATCGGACGGAACGATCACGTCGTAGCCCGTACCGCCGGCCTGCAGGGTGGCGAGCAGGGTCTCGTTCGAGTCGAAGTTCGTTTCGTTGATCCGCACGCCGCACTCCTCCTCGAACTGTTCCTTGATAGCCGGGTCGATGTATTCGACCCAGGTATACAGGTTGAGCTCGGCGGACAGCTGCGAGGGGTCCCCGCAACGACCGGAGACTTCGCCAGTTTCCGGGGGAGCCTCTGTCTCGGTGGGCGCTCCCGGAGTCGCCTGACCACAGGCAGAAAGCAGAAGGAACGCGATTCCCAGGGCGTACAAAGCTTTTCGATTCACTTTTCACCTCCAAAGTTTTTAGAAGGAACAGAGGATCTATTCATCCCAACAGGAGCACCAGCGATATAAAGGTTGCCACGATCACAACTGCCAGGATTAAGAAGGCCAGGATTCTCCCGGGCAGGTTTGCCAGGGTGAATTCGGCATACCAGCTCCGGGCTGAGGTGCGCGCCCAGAGAGCCACCCCCAACAGCAGGGCGGCGTGGATCAGGCTCGCTGCCGAAAATGTCCCCGCCCAGATCTGGCCGGCCAGGCCGATCAGGGCGAATACTGCTGCGCCGACCGCGAAACCAAAAGCCATGCTGCGCGTGTGGAGCGCCACGCCGCTCTGGGCGGTCTGCGATAATGCGACCAGGCCGATCGAGCCAACGAGCAACACAGTGGAGAGGGCGTTGATCTCCGGAGTCACTCCGCGGCGCACCAGGCTGTAGATGTATATCGGCATCGTCTGCGAGGTCACCCCCTTGGTGAAAACGGTGATCAGGTAATCGTCGAGGGAGAGAGTGAAGGCGAGCAGCGCGCCGCCGATGATGCCCGGCATGAGCAGCGGCAGGGTGATGCGGGTGAACGTGCGCCACTCATCCGCGCCCAGATCCTGGGCGGCTTCTTCCAGCGTGCGGTCGAAATCCGCCAGCCGAGCGCGCACGATGACGTACACGAAGGGGATATTGAAGGCGATGTGCGAGATGGTGATGGTGTGCAGGCCGGTGGATGGGCGGTAACCGGTCAGGGTATGGATAAACGGAAAGAGCGCCTGGTTGAAGAACAGCAGCAGGGATATCCCCATCACGATCTCGGGGATAACGATCGGCAGGTAGAGGTTGGCGTCGAACGCAGTGCGCAGGCGGAATCGGTAGCGGTCCATCGCCAATGCGGTCAGGGTCCCAATGGCTGTCGACAGGATAGTGCTGACCAGAGCGACCAACAGGCTGTTGCGGGCGGCCTCGAGCAGCTCGGCGTTATCGGCCAGGCGGAGATACCACTCGAAGGAGAAGCCGGTGAGGACGGCGATCGAGCGCGTGTTGTTGAAGGAAAAGACAATTAATATAAAAACAGGCAGGTAAAGGAAGGCGAAAGCCAGCGCGGCGTTGCCCCCCAACAGGATGTTTCCTAAACGGATCGCCAGGCGCGGCTTCGGGGGCGCGTGTTCGAGCCGGGAAGCGAGAGGGATATTCATAGGGCGCGCTGCGACTCGTTGCCTGAACGGAAATATGCGATCACGCCGATCAGAACAAGCAGCATCAGGATAAACGAGATCGCCGAACCGAAGGGCCAATTGCGCGCCACCCCAAACTGCCGGTTGATCAGGGTGCCGATCATCTCGACCTTGCCGCCGCCCAGGAGGTCCGGCGTGATATACGCGCCCACCACAGGGACGAAGACGAGCACGAAAGCCGCGACGACGCCGGGCATTGTCATGGGCAGCATGACGCGCAGGAACGCCCGGCGTGTGTTCGCGCCCAGGTCGGCGGCAGCCTCCATCAAAGTGAAATCGAATTTTTCGATCGAGGCGTACAGGGGCAGCACTGCGAAAGGCAGGTACCCATAGATCAGCCCCAGCACCACCGCGAACTCGTTGAACAGGAGGTTTAACGGCTGGTCGATCACGCTGCCGCTGACCAGCAACGTGTTGATCAGCCCGTCCGTGGCCAATACCGACTTGAGGGCGTAGGTGCGCACCAGGAAATTCGTCCAGAAGGGGATGATCACCACTAAGAGCAGGGCATTCCGCCAGCGGCGGTCGCGCCGCGCGATGAAGTACGCCAGAGGATAGCCGATCAGGACGCAGCCCAGGGTCACGATGAGGGCGATGCGCACCGAGTGCCAGAAGATGCCCAGGTAGAGCGGGTCGAAGAACCCCAGGTAATTCCCCAGGGTGAACGTGACCGGTGTCCTGATCCCCCCCGCCCGCCCGCGCTCGACCAGGCTGATGAAAAGCACGATCAGGACCGGCAGGTTGAAGAAGAGCAGCAGCCACAGCATCCCGGGGGCGAGCAAGCCGGTGAGCTGCAGACCTTTACTGCGGCGGAAAATGCGCAGCATGGCTTAATCCACCAGCACCCGGGCAGCGTTCACCGGGAAGCTGACCACTACCTGCTCCCCAACCTGTGCCTGGACCTGCGCGTCGGGCGCATTGTTCTGCTGGCGGACGCGCACCAGCTGGCCTCCCGGCAGGCAGACCCTGAAGTTGGTGTCCGTGCCGAGGTAGACGATCTCATCGATGCGGGCAGTGAACCGGTTGGCGGTCGGGGATTCGTCCTTCAGGCTCATCTTTTCGGGTCGCACCGCAACTGAGACCCTCTGGCCGCGCTCCAATCTCGAATGTGCGGTGGCCTGCACAACCAGCCCGTCTCCCAGGTCGACCTCCACAGAGCTGCCTCCCTGGTTAATGACGACGCCATCCAGCAAGTTCGACTCGCCGATAAAATCCGCCACATACCGGTTTGTCGGCTGCTCGTAGATCGCCGCCGGGGTGCCGACCTGCTGGACCATCCCGTTGTTCATCACGGCGATTCGGTCGCTCATCGTCAGGGCCTCTTCCTGATCGTGGGTGACATAGATGAAAGTGATGCCCACCTCACGCTGCAGGGTCTTCAATTCGAGCTGCATCTCTTTCCGCAGCTTGAGGTCTAAGGCGCCGAGCGGCTCGTCGAGCAGGAGCACTTCCGGGCGGTTGATCAGAGCGCGAGCCACGGCAACGCGCTGCTGCTGCCCGCCGGAGAGCTGGTTCGGCCGGCGATCCTCCAGCCCGGCGAGCCGCACCATCCGCAGCGCTTCCGCCACGCGCGCTTTGATCTCAGACTTGGGGATACCTTTCATTTCCAGACCAAAGCCGACGTTCTCGCCCACGCTCATGTGGGGAAACAGGGCATAGTGCTGGAAAACGGTGTTGACCGGTCGATTGAATGGGGGGATCGACCCCATCGATTTCCCGTGGATGAAGATTTCCCCGGAGGACGGCAGTTCGAACCCGGCGATCATGCGCAGGGTGGTGGTCTTCCCACAGCCGGAGGGACCGAGCAGGGAGAAGAATTCGCCGTCGAGGATCTCGAGCGAGACGTCGTTGACCGCGATCACCTCCCCGCCGCCCGGATTGGGGAAGCGCTTACAGACACGGCGCAGTTCAATCGCGTGTGAGGTCATGTGGGGAAGAGTAGATTATTGAAAGGGACGGACACATCCTGGCGATTCAGCACTGGACAATCTCGATAAATTCGATGCGATTAGTATACGACCAATTTCCGGAATGTCAATAGAAAATCGGGAAATTTGCCGAAACGGAAAGGATTTCGTGACCTCGCACACAAACCTTTTTTGTCACAGCAATATAACAACATCATCACCAGGTCTGTCACGCCCATCAGGTACACTAACTATAAGGAGGTCGGACGATATGAAAAACCAGCCCGTTATTTATTACAAATCAGCCATCGTGGTTGTCCTCGCCCTCAGCCTGCTGCTTGCCTCTTGCGGAAGCCCGGCCACAGAGAGCACCGAGGCGGGGCGCGAAGTGAAATTGACTCTGGCTGCCTACACCACCCCCCGGGAGGCCTTTCAAGAACTGATCCCGCTTTTCCAGAAACACTGGAAAGAGCAGACCGGTCAGGATGTGGTGTTCGAAGAATCCTACCTCGGCTCGGGCGCTCAGTCGCGCGCTGTGGTGGAAGGGTTTGAAGCGGATATCGTCGCACTTTCTCTCGAAGCGGATGTCACCCGAATTGTGGAAGCGGGGCTGATCACACACGACTGGAAAGATAACCAGCACAAGGGGATGATGAGCACCTCCATCGTCTCCTTCGCCGTCCGGGAGGGCAACCCCGAGGAGATCAATGACTGGGCAGATCTCGCAAGACCCGGCATCGAGATCCTCACCCCCAACCCGAAGACCAGCGGCGGCGCCATGTGGAATGTCCTCGCATTGTACGGGGCTGCCAAGCGCGGCTTCGTGGACGGTGTCCCGCCAGACGACGACGATGCGGCGGCCGGTTTTCTCCTGTCCATACTGAAAAATGTATCCGTGATGGACAAAGGAGCCCGGGATAGCATCACGAACTTCGAGAAGGGAATTGGAGACGTCGCCATCACCTATGAGAACGAAGTCCTGGTCGGTCAGCAGTCCGGACAGACCTACGAACTCGTCATCCCTCGCTCGACGATCTTGATCGAGAACCCTGTCTCCATTGTGGACGCTTACGTGGATGAACACGGCACGCGGCAGGCAGCGGAAGCGTTCGTTGAGTTCCTGTTCACACGCGAAGCCCAGGAGATCTTTGCCAGTTACGGTCTACGGTCTGTCTACCCAGAAGTCGCTCAATCAACCGCCGATCGGTACCCGCCGGTGACGGATCTTTTCACCATCGAATACTTCGGCGGCTGGCCCAAGGCGACTCAAGATTTCTTCAGCGAAGGAGGGATTTACACCCAGACCGTTGCCAGGGTCCAGAGATTAGACGAATAGCCGATTTTTCCCAAGGATGTTTACTGAATCGCATGACTCCACTTTTATCGTCAGAGAAACCGGATTAAAATGAGAGCTGACTGACAGGTAAAATGGCCAGATCCCGGTAGGCGCGGCGTACAGCTCTGTTGGTCATCTATGCCCACGGGAGAAGTGCCCGAAAGGCTTTTATTCACACGGTGATCACTTTGTGACCAGGAGCAACCGACACAACCCAAGTAATATATCTGTTCAGGTGGTTACTGCCATCGTGGTCCTGATCCTCCTGGTTTCCCTGGCGGTGGGCATTCCGGCGATCTGGTTGGTCCGCGAGCAGCTGGACCGCCTAGCGTGGACTCTGGTTATCCAGGCGAGCCACACCACAAAGGCGTTGCTCGCTGCTCACCAAAGCGAATTGGATAATCTGGCGATCTTGACCGCTCAACGTCCCACCCTTTCCACTTTGCTGGAAACGGGAGATCAAAGTCAGCTGCTTCCATATTTGAATATCCTCCGTGAGGGAGCAGGGCTGGATCTGGTGCTGTTGTGTGCCCCATCCGGAGGAACCTTGACCCCGATCAGTACCTCAAGATCCGCGCTATCGGAAATTCCGGAACACGCCTGCCAGGCGGCGACAATAAGCCACGTTTACCGGTCTCCCCCAGGTTTAGATCCACCTGGATGGCTGTGGGATGCAGAATCTCTTCCTGGCCAACCTGGGATCACAGTGGTCGTGGGTGATAGGCTGGACGAAGCCTTTCTAGAAAAACTAAGCGATCAAACGGGGGTAGAGCTGGTCTTCACAATTAACGGTCAGCCACTCGTTGGGACCCTCCTTTTCGACCCCTCATTATGGGAAGAGGTTGAGGTTGATGCTTCCATGATTGCAAACCCACCCGGCGCCTCCATTTCCACCGGGATTTTTATCCTGAACGGCAGCCTCCATTACGCTGCAAAGACCGCTTATGGCGACACAGGGTTGGAAATCCTCGTTTCTGAACCCACCAAAAACATCGCTGTGGTCCAAAGTCGACTGACCTGGTCAATGGTCGGTGGGATTGTGGTCGTCATCCTCTTATCCTCGATCCTGGGATACGTCTTTACAAAGCGGATCAGCCAGCCCCTTGACCGGCTCCGAGAGTCGGCCAATGCCCTGAGGAGAGGAAACCTGGAAGATCCGATCAGGCCGGATTCACGGGTTCGAGAAGTCGCCCAGGTAGCCTTTGCTCTCGAGGATGCCCGGATTGCTCTCCGACATTCTCTGGAACAACTCCGCTTGGAGAAAGCCTGGGGAGACCACCTTTTGGAATCGGTCGTGGAAGGGATCATCACCCTTGATCGCCAGAACCGGGTGACTTTTTTCAGCCAGGGCGCGGAAAGGATCACAGGATGGAAAAGCGATCTGGCTTTGCAGAAATCCATTGACGAGATATTTCGTCTGCCCGAAGACAGTGAGCGCTTCAGCCAGCGGCTCCCGGTGCCTGGTCGAAAACAGGAAATCGTCAAGGTCCAGGTAAACGGCAGGCCCATCTCGCTGGCGATCACAGGCGCCAGGCTGGCGCCTACCGAAGCTGGGAATGCCAATCTCGCCCTGGTGTTGAGGGATGTCAGCAACGAGGAGGCGATTCGCAGGTTGCTCGGTGACTTCCTCGCAAATATCACCCACGAACTGCGCACGCCTCTGACAGCCCAGGCTGTCTCCATTGAACTCTTGTTAGACCAGCTGGACGAGTTGGACTCCGGCGAATTACGCGAACTTCTCACCGCTCACCATCTGGGAGTACTTAACTTACAGACCCTGATTGACAACCTGCTGGAAGGGGCTAGCATCGAGGCAGGCAGATTCCGCGTCTCTCCCCAACCTATGGAGATTGCGGCAGTGATCTCAGCGGCGGTAAAAGCGGTCCAGCCTCTGATGGAGAAATACGATTTGCAGCTCCGGCAGACGGTGCCTGCTCGCCTGCCACCCGTCATGGCGGACGCTCGCCGAACCAGCCAGGTGCTGGTCAACCTGCTGTCGAACGCCATCAAATGGAGTCCGAAGGGTGGCAGAATCACCCTGTCTGCTTCACCGAACGAAGTTGAAGTGCAGGTTTCAGTGGCTGACCAGGGACCGGGCATCTCACCGGAACAGAAGGGTGATCTGTTCACTTGGCTCCCGAACCTGCCCACCAAGAATGGACGGGCAGATTACGGGGCTGGCCTCGGGCTCTCCGTGGTCCGCACAATCGTGGAAGCCCAGGGAGGCCGGGTCGGTGTCGAAGATGCGCCAAACGGCGGTGCCGTTTTCTGGTTCACAGTCCCGGTTATACAGACCCAAGTTTAGCCAAAATGGGAAGGTTATGAAAGCCCTGGTCGTTGACGACGACAAGGTCCTGGCAGACCTGGTCGCCTTCTCCCTGCGCCGGCAGGGTTTCGAGGTGATCCAGGCATACGATGGAGCGAGTGCGCTGCGACGTTGGGAGGAGGAAAAACCGGATGTCATCATCCTGGACGTCAACCTGCCCAAGACAACCCCGACCCTCGATGGGTTCACTATCCTGCGCCGAATCCGTGAGAAATCTGCCACACCCATCATCATGCTCACCGTGCGCGGCGAGGAAGACGATATCGTCCAAGGTCTGCAACTGGGGGCAGACGAATACATTGTCAAACCATTCAGCCCGCGCCAATTTATAGCCAGGATCGAGGCGGTGATGCGGCGCACAGCGCGCCGGGGCAGCCCCCAAATCATCGCAGCAGGTGATTTGGCCTTGGATGTGGACCGCCGGGAAGTGAAAGTCAAGAGCAGGGACGCCATCACCCTGACTGTCCTGGAAGCCAGACTGTTAGAACACATGATGTACTACGCCGGCCACGTCCTGTCCATTCAGGAATTGATCGATCACGTTTGGGGTCCCGGAGGTGGAGATCGGGATATGCTGCGCCAGCTTGTCAGGCGTCTGCGTTTGAAAATCGAGCCGGATCCGTCTCTGCCGAGCATCATTGAAACAGTCCCTGGGAAGGGATATGGAATTGCCAGATCCCAGGTGAAGAAATAGGGAATTATCTGTCACAGCTTTATCACAATTTCATCATCCCAGGTGTCATCCCCTCCAGTTAAACTTAATCCCTGGAGGTTATTTTGTCGATCGTCTTGGAACACCTGACGAAACGGTACGATGGGCACCTGGTGGTAAACAACGTTTCCCTGGAAGTTGGCGATGGCGAATTCTTCGTCTTGCTGGGCTCCAGTGGAAGTGGAAAGACCACCATCCTCAGCCTTGTCGCGGGACTGGTCCCTGTCGACCAGGGACGGATTCTGCTCCACAACCGAGATGTCACCTACCTCCCGCCCCAGGAACGGAAAGTCGGCTTTGTTTTCCAAAACTACGCGCTGTTCCAGTCCATGACAGTATCGGAGAACGTTGAATTCGGTCTCAGCATCCGGAAGGTGTCAGCCGCCGAACGACGGCGGCGCAGTGATGAGCTGCTGGAACTGGTTGGGCTGTCTGGCCTGGGGAATCGCAAGCCGTGGCAGCTGTCTGGGGGACAGCAGCAGCGGGTCGCGCTGGCGCGGGCGCTGGCTTACCAGCCGGATGTCTTACTGCTTGACGAGCCGCTCGGTGCATTGGACGCCAAGATCAGAACCGAACTGCGCCGAAATCTAAAAAGCATCCAGCGCAAGCTGGGGGTTGCGACCATCTTTGTCACCCACGATCAGGAAGAGGCCTTCGACCTGGCTGACCGGATCGGCATCATGAGTTTTGGGCGCCTGCTGGAGGTTGGCACTCCAGATGATCTCTATCGAAGACCACAAACCGAATTCGTCGCCTCTTTTCTGGGAACAGCCAACCAGCTGGTAGGCAATCTGACTCCGGAAGGAATCGAGGTCGGTGCCTGGCATTTTCCAATCTTTAATAATCTTCAACAGATGAGCCAGGACCGCCGGGTCCAGGTCCTCTTTCGTCCAGAGGATGTGGCTCTCACCCCGGATGTAGCGAACCTAGATTGTCCGCGGCTGGGAAAAGCGGTTGTGGAGGAGGTCGCATTTGGAGGCGCTTACGAACGGTTGCGACTTCGCCTGCCGGCGATCTCCGGGGTGCGGTCGATCTCGCCGCCAGTCCCTTTCGGTTCCGACTCTATCTTGGTAGATACAACCCGATCGCCCGAGCAGGCTTCCCGCTTCCCGCTGCAGCCTGGTGACCAGGCATGGGTCGGAGTGCATCGGATTCATGTCCTGGCACACCCTGGCCTCAGCTTCTTAATCCTCACCGACGGGTCTTTTCGCTCCCAGGCTGCGTTGGACCTGGGAGGGCAAATCGCCCGGCTCGCGCACGCCAGGGTAACCGTGCTAGGTTGCGGAAAGTTGGATAAAGCGCTTCAGTCTCACCTGCAAGAAGCGCGTAAACAGTTGGGCAGCGGCCTGGTATCTCTGGAAGCGATCACATTTGAGTCAGATCCAGTGCAGGCTGTGCAGCAGGCTATCGAACAGCGACCGCACGACCTCATTATCATGGGATTCAACCACCAGGAAGACCTGCCGACCACAGAACAAATCCTGGATTTCGGGGAGCACCATTTACTTCTCGTTCCCCGCCCACAGCCCGTCCCAGGTAAAGCCCTAATCTGTGTGTCCGGCGGAGAACCCGGGAAGGACGATGTTTTGTTTGCAGGACGACTCGTCCGGCATTTGAGCGCAGATGCCACGCTACTCACCGTTGCTGCTCCAGCAAGAACCGAAGGCGGATGGTGGGACAGATCCGAACGCTACCTGGAAAGCGGCGTACGATCCCTGTCATTATTGGGAGTGCCGGCAAAAACTGTCCTCCGCACCGGGACAGTCCCAGAGGAGATTTGCGCTGAGATGCGGAACGGTAGTTATGACATGCTGGTGATGGGTGCGCCTCTGACCAGACCTGGCGAGGGCATCTCGCTCGCCGGGGTGGTCGGCCAGACACTGAGCATGGTGCCTGACATCGCGACCTTAATCGTCCGCTCCCATTTTATCGCCCAAGGATCATGGAATCGTTAAGGAAGCCGCTGTCTCGACTGGCTCAGCTTTCTTTACGACCGGGAAAGCAGCAGGTCAGCTATCAATCTCCCTGGGGACGGTGGGCCCTGCGCGGTACGGCGCTCGCCTATCTAACCGCATTTCTCTTGATCCCATTGTTCGTCATCATCCAGGACGGCCTTCGCGAAGGGCTTGCTGGTCTCTGGCATCAGGTGACCCTGCCGATCGCATGGAACGCCTTAATGTTGACCCTATGGACCGCAGCGGTCATGACCCTGATCAACACAATAATAGGCACACTGACAGCGTTCGTCCTGGTGCGATATGAGTTTCCGGGCAAGATGCTGCTGAACAGCCTGATCGACCTCCCCCTGGCGATCCCCACGCTGGTTACCGGAGTCATGCTGGTAACGCTTTATGGCCCTCAAGAAGCACTGGGAGCCTGGTTGAAAGAGCAGTTCGATTTCTCGATCATTTTCGCTCCCCCTGGAATCATCCTGGCGCTGCTTTTCATCACCCTCCCTTTCGTCGTCCGAACTGTCCAACCGGTCCTGATGAACCTGGACCGCTCGCAGGAGTATGCAGCCGCCACCCTCGGGGCGGGTTCCTGGACCATCTTTCGACGCATCACCCTCCCACCCCTCCTGCTGCCATTGACCAGCGGTGCGCTGCTGAGCTTTGCCCGCGCGATCGGCGAATTTGGGGCTGTCGTGATCGTGGCTGGTAACATCCCTCTGTATTCACAAACCGCTGCTGTCTATGTCCTGGGAGAGGTCGAGTCAGAAAACCGCCTGGGCGCCAGCGCAATGTCGGTCTTCATGATCGCAATTTCATTCGGGCTGATGATGCTGGTTGAGCGGCTTCAACCGCGGCAATAAAGGGGGTCCAGATGAGCGCATCCCAGAAGAACCGGCCCGCGTTGGAAAGAAAGCAGATACTTGATCCAAACCCCTGGGGGCGTCGAATCCTGATTTCTGTTGTCGTCATTTACATATCCGGCCTGATCCTGGCGCCCCTCTTTGCGCTGATCGAAGGCGTCTTCGAGCGAGGCGCGGGAGCTGCGCTGGCGGCATTAATCCATCCCCAGGTGTTTGCAGCCTTCAGGCTGACAATCTTAATCGGACTGATCGTGATTGCGGTGCACGCGGTCCTGGGGACAGTCGTGGCGTGGGTTTTTGTGCGCGACAGCTTCGTGGGGAAGAAGTTAATTAACGGCCTGATTGACATGCCTTTTGCCATCTCTCCGGTTGTGGCCGGTTACATGCTGCTTCTACTGTTCGGCAGAAACGGAATCCTGGCCCCGCTCCTGGCACCCCTTAACATTCGAGTGGCCTTCGCGCTGCCCGGCATGATCCTGGCGACCCTTTTCGTCACCCTCCCCTTCATGATTCGTGAACTCATCCCGGTGCTCGAAAACTTCGGGGTCACCCACGAACAGGCTGCTGCCACGATGGGCGCAAACGGCTGGCGGATCTTTCGGCGCGTGACATTTCCTGCCCTGCGTGGGGGGTTTCTCTTTGGGATCACGTTGACATTCGCTCGTGCGCTGGGGGAATTTGGGGCAGTGCTCGTGATCGGGGGCGGAGTCCGGGGACGAACAGAGACAGCAACCCTGTTTATTTACAACGCTTTAGACGAGCGAAACTACGTGGGGGCGTACAGTGCAGCCCTCATCCTGGGATTGCTCTCCCTGGTGCTCGTGCTGGGGACCGACTATCTCCGTCGGCGCGAACAGCGTCCTCGGTAGATTTCAGGCAGCTCACAGCACCACCAGCCCCTTGCGCACGCCTAACCGCACCGCTTCGGTGCGGTTGGTTGCCCCCAGCTTGGAATAAACCCCCGAGATGTGAAACTTCACCGTATGCTCGCTAATGCCCAATGCCAAGGCGATCTGCTTGTTCGCCAGGCCCTGCGCCAGCAGCTGGAGCATCTGTGTCTCGCGTTCGGTGAGCGGCTCGATCAGCAGCTCCTCGTCCGACTGAGTCCTCTCGGGCGCGCCGGGCAGCGCCAGTTTGATCAGCTGCGGGGCGCCAACCAGCAGCCCTTCCGACAGGGCGTGGAGCGCTGCGGCGAGTTCTTCGGAGGAAGCCTCCAGGGGCAGAACGCCCCAAACGCCGGGGAGGTCCTCCAGGGCCCGGATCTGAGCCAGATCTTCTACCAGCAGGAGAAGGGCAGTCTCAGCTCGTCCGCCGAGCAGCCCAATCAGGTCTTCAGATTCTGCCAGGTCGGGAGCGACGACGAGCACCCGCACCTGGTCCACAAGTCCTTCCACCTCGCCCAGGTCAGCCAGATCCGCGACCACTTCCACCCCTTCGATCTCACCCAGCAGAGTGCGCAGGCCGGCGCGCAGGACCGGCGAGGAGGCGACCACCGCCACGGCGACCGCCTCCCGCGCCCCTTTCCGCTCGCGTCGATCGGCCAGCATTAAACCCTTAGCATCTCACCCAGAGATTCTTCGACGAAATGTTCCACGACGTGGCTGGGGATGGCGATCCCCAGGTCGCCGCCGACGATCATGGTGTTGATCCCGATCACGCCGCCGGAAGCGTTCATGAGCGGGCCGCCCGAGTTGCCCGGCGCCAGGCGCACGTCGCTGCGTATGACGTCCACACTCCCGCGCGGCCCTCGCACCGGTACCCTGCTGATGCCGCAGATCACCCCTACGGAGACCGCTCCGAGCTGCCCCCAGGGGTGCCCGATCGCCAAGGCGATCTGTCCGACGCGCAGGCCGTGCGAATCGGCGACCGGCGCCGGGGGGAAATCCGAGGCGTAATCGGCCGGACGCTCCGCCTGGAGGAGCGCCAGGTCGATCTCCGGCGCTTCGGCGATGACCCGCGCCGGGAACTCACGCCTGCCGCCTGCCAGCAAGGTGAGGCGCGGCCGGCCGCGGTGGATCACGTGGTAATTCGTCACGATCACACCGCCAGCCCGCCACACGACTCCCGCCCCTGCGCCGAAGCGCCCGTTGTGGACTACGACCAGGCTCCGCCTGGCGCGCCCGAAGACCGCGGCCAGGGCCGCAGAGATCGAGTCCGAAAGATCCGGATCAGGGTACATCATTTACGTTCTCCAATTGTAACCGTTACAGTCGCCAGTTGCCCGCCCCTCAGCACCTCGACTGGCGTTGGCTTGCCGACCAGATCGCCGACCAGCCGCGCCAGCAGCTCGTCCGGATCGCCGACCGGCGCGCCGGCGATGCCGGTCAGGATATCGCCGACCATCAGGCCGCCGGCTTCCGCCGGGCTGCCCCGTTCGACGCCCACCAGGAGCAGGCCGGTCTCCTGCTGGCGCCCGAGCGCCTGCTGCTGGACGGAGGGGAGCTCCACCGGCTGGCTGCGCACGCCCAGGTAGCCGCGGCGCACTGAGCCGTGTTCTGCCAGCGACTCGGCGATCTGCCAGGCGAGCCCGACCGGGATGGCGAGCGAAGCGCCGCGCACCAGACCGGAGGTGTTCATGCCGAGCACCCGCCCGGCGCTGTCGACCAGCGGCCCCCCGGAGAAACCCGGGTAGGGGATGGCGTCGGTGCGGATGTACCGCTCCAGCAGGCCGCCGCGCCCGGCGCGCAGCGGGCCGCCGATGGCGCTCACCACGCCCAGGCTCGCCTGGATGCCCTCCGGGGAGGGGCGGCCCAGCGCCAGAGCCAGCTGCCCGATCCGCGCGTCCCCCGAGACCCGCTCCGCCGCGGCGGCGGAAGGTTTCCCAAGGCGCAGGACCGCCAGGTCGCTTCCGGGGTCGCGTCCCGCCAGTTGGGCAGCGAGCTGCGTGCCATCGGGGAGGATCACCGGGATGTCCTCCTCCCGCTCCAGGGTGTGATTTGCGGTCAGGATCAAATCGCTGGTGAACGCGATGCCGCTCGAAGGCAGCCGCCGCCGCCCGTCCACCAAGACTGTAGCTGCGCCCGCTTTCTCCACTGCCGCCGCCATGGAGTCCGAGAGGGCGATCAGGATGTTGTTGCCGTTTAATTGAGACATGAGCATTTTCTCCTTATCAAGAAGGTATCGGATAATCAGGATTCGAATTGTCACTCATGCCGAAATCATATCCAAAAACCGGCCCAGGCGCACCAGCCAAATGTGCGGGTGCGCGCCCGGAAATACGTCTAGTAGCCGCGGGCCTCGTGCTCGCTGCTGTCTTATGGGGTTGAAACAGTGATATAGCTCTCGTTGACCCAACCGATCACGTCGATCCCCCCCGGGAGCTCCAGGAGCACGCGCCACCAGAAGGCGCCTTTCGCCCACACCCCGTTCAGGCCGTTGTCCTCCCCATAAATGATCCCCGGGGTATTGGCCTGGACAGTCTGCAAAACGGCGTAGTTCGTTCCCGGTCCGAGGCGCACATTGGCGTCGAGCAGGGTTTTGATCGCCTGGTTGGGCGAGAAGATTTTGGATGCGCTCTTCGGCTGCACCACCACCATCATCATCCCGTTCGCCACCAGGCGCTGCAAGATGGTGCCGCTCGCGGTCTGGGTGAATTCGTAGTACGCTTCGGTCAAAGGGAAACCGTCGCCGGAGATGACGGCCGGTTGGAGCATTTGTTCGGACTGGGGTGCCGGGACGCCAACGCCGCCGGCCTGGCTCTTCCCGCCGCCCTGGATGGCGATAGGCAGGTAGATATTCCCCTCGCAGGTGACGATGTTGCAGAAGGTGTTGTTGACCACTTTCCCGTTGACGACCATCGTGGACGAGCCGCCGCCGTCCTGCGCCACGCCGTGCGTCGCGCCGAGGGTATCTTTGGCGAACTGCGCCAGCTCCGGGATCGTCATGCCCAGGCTGCGCACCTTATCGCGCCCATCGACCACGATGAAGAAAATATAGCTGTCATTGTAGGCGATGGCGGTCCGCGGGTCGCGCACGTTCGCCTGGTCGTCGTCCGAAAAGTCCTGGATGACCCCATCCTTCAGGAAGTAGAAAGCGCCGCCGATGCTGGCGTAGGTATTGTTCCAGTCAAAAGCGGGTGAATCCAGGCACTTGTTTATTCTTTGGTGGATGCCGATCTCATCGCCTGCCTTGACGCCCAGCGCTTCGAACTCGGCTTTTCTGCTCCCATGCATGGACAGGACGATGTGGTCGAACGGGATCGGCGTCGAGCCTTTGTTCGGGAAAATCTTGACGATCTTCCCCCGGGGGATAAAGTTGACGTTGGAATTGATCAGCGAGGGGCTGGTCATTTGCACCAGGACCTCTATTGAATCGGCTCCCCCTTCGGTCTTCGTATTCTGGTCGAACTGGGGAGTGTACAGGATGAGCTGGTCCTCCCCGCGCGGGACGTTGATCCCATCGAACACCTGCACCGGATCGTCGCCGTCCCGGATGTAGACGATATCGTGCTTGGCGTTGGTCACCGATTCACCGATGAAGAGCGTGCGGTCGAGCTTCCAGGCCAGCCCACTCCCGGACACGGCCCCCGACTCGCACGGATCGAACAGCTTGGAATACCAGCCAGAATGGATCTGGCCCTGGAAGGGGACCCCGCTAAACTGGTTGTAATAGTAGCCGTTGATCGCCACAGCGACCTGGTTGCGGTTGCCCCAGGTCTGACCCCAGTAATTAATCGCCCCGTCGTAGCGCGCCGCCATTCCGCTGACCGTTTCGCCGCCGCCGGAAAGCCTTCCCTGGCCGATGCTGCTCTCGAGCGCGACGTCGGTATTGTTTCGATCCATGCGGGCGACGAAGACGTTGTTAGGGGTCGACAGATTGAATTCGCGGAACTCGATCCCCGGCGCGACGGGCTCCCATGACTCCTCGCCTTGCGCTCGGCCAACGGCTACGGACGGGGCCAGGAAGATAAAAAAGACGGAATACAGGATAAATGACCTGATCGGTATCATTGCTTAATTGGAGTCCTCGAGGAAGCGCTTGAGCACCAGGGCGCTGTTGCGGGCCTCGTCCCGCGCGGCGTAGACGAAGGTGACCTGTTTCTTCTCCTCGATTAACCTCCGCAGCCCCTCGACTTCCGGGTTTCCCCGGAGCTCTGCCTGGTAGCGCGCCTGGAACTCTTCCCACTTCGATGGATCGTGCCCGTACCAGGACCTCAACTCCGAGCCGGGTGCGATTTCCTTCAGCCACAAATCGACCTGCGCCCGGCTTTTGCTGATCCCCCGCGGCCACAGGCGTTCCACCAAGACCCGGCAGCCATCCTCCGGATCAGGCGGCTCGTAGACGCGTTTCAAACGGATCATGAGTGCCGCTCATCCGCCTGAGGATCCCAAAATGGGTCTTCGAGGCCAATCGAAGCAAAGATCCCCGCCATCTCGTCCGCCCGGGGCCGGCGCGATTCGACCGTCAGGCGGTTGCCGTACCAGCTCCGGGCTAGGTGCCACAGCTGGTCCAGGCTGAGGGACGGACGCCTGGGGACGCCGTGCGCCGCGCACCACCTTTCTACTGTCTCTTCCGACCGGAAGAGCAGCATGGTGGCTCAGGTGTAGAGGATGTCTTCCCATTGACGAAGGTATCAAAATCCACAATCTATCGCTCAAGGTAAGAATGCGTGTAAATCAAGGTTCTTACTGTTAAATTCAACCACCTTGACCCAATCAATAGCTCCGTCTTCCCTGCAAAACATTTCGGTAAACAATTTTGTGAAGCGATTTATAACGTTGCTCTTCTCTTTCAAGAAAGTTTCGTTATGTTCCCTGGCTCGATACCCAATCGGTTCAATAATATCAGTATAGAGATTTTCATTTTCACTAATCAGATACCAGAAATTCTGCCCGACCACTTTTAAATATCCCCTCAAGTAACTGTTTTTGTCTTTCCATAGCATATGCCCAGAACTGGCTGGACATTTACCCCCCGTTTTGATTGCTTGACTCTACGAACAGCATTTCTTAAATCTTGTTCCAACTTATTCTGTTGGGAACTATTTCCCCAGTTTGTTCCTGATTTTACAGATATCACGTAATGTACACCTTTATTGAAGAATTCTAGATCCACTCCTGGGGCTGTGGACTTATGTCCTCCGCAGGTCATTTCGGCAATAAATATTGCCAAATCCTCGAGGAAGTCACCAAATAGCTTCTCTTCTGAGGATGATAAGAATGCCTCGAGCAAGCCTGATATCAAATCTGCAGCCGTTAGAATATTCTTCGCCCTGAACAAATAAGGGTTCTTAGTTAACAGCTTTTCCAACATGAGCCCCTCAAGTGACAGTACTCTCCGGTGGTGGAATTCAACGATATTATGGTTCACAAATTCTTCAACTTTGCCTGGATCAAGCGGATTCATTTCCTGCCTTTCGTAAAGCAGCTGGAGTGACAGACAATAGATATGTTTCTTGATTTTCGGCAATATTTGGCAGACCCATCTGCGCTTCAGCGACACGACGGCGGGATAAATTAACATAATCTTGACTTATGTCAATCCCTACATAATTTCTGGCTAATTGGATTGCTGCTAATGCTGTCGCTCCAGATCCGATAAACGGGTCTAAGACCACATCACCCGGTTGAGTAAATAACTTGATAAACCATTTTGGGAGCTCAATTGGAAAGACTGCACTATGATTTCGATTAGAGCATTCAGTCGCCATGTAGATGACATTGGTGGGGTATACTTTCTCGCGACCTAGCCAATTTGAAACGTTTTTACCGAATCCACTCCCAACTTTAGATTCATCGCGAATTCTGTCTGTTTCACTGAGGTTTGCCAATCTGTCTTTTGCCCAATCACCTACCGGGACCATCACTGCTTCTTGATACATATTAAATTTTTTCGATTTGTTGAATTGCAGCAATCTCTCCCAATTATCCCTAAACCTATTTGGCCATTTTCCAGGGAACGAATTCTTCTTATGCCAGATGAACTCTTCAGTCCAGAGCCAACCTTGCTTCCTCATTTCCACAATCAATTCAATCACATAAGTATGTCTTTCCCCATCAACGACCTTTTCCTTGATATTTAGAATAAATGTTCCCGAAGGCTTTAAAACCCGCAAGAATTGCTCCGCTTTAGGTAAAAACCACTCAACATAGTTGTCTGGACTAATGCCTCCGTAAATTCGCTTTCTCTGATCTGCATATGGCGGAGAAGTGAATATAAGATCAACCGAGTTATCGGGAAAGTCCTTCAGGATATCCGCGCAATCTCCGAGTATGATCTGATTAATGAAATCCATAAAGTCCTCGTCTTATTATGTTAGAACACCTATTCGCATTAAAATATATTCAATTATGAGCGGAAAGTCAAGGCTGAATCGTTAATTGGTATGCAGGATTGATATCAATAATATTTACTTGTTTTCCCTCGATCTCTCGGCCAACCGTGCGAACAGCCTGCCGAGCATCAGGGGATAGCGGTAAGCGAAGAACAGATAGACCGCCGTGCGGAAATCCGCGGCGATGACCGGCTTCGTCGAGCGGATCTGCCTCGCCAGGCTCCGCCCGACCTGCGCCGGATCGGCCATCGCCTGGGCGGGGATGCCGAGCGGCGTCGCCGACCGGGTGTTCGTCAGCGGCGGATGCATCAGGTTCACGGTGATGCCATACGGCGCGAACTCGAGCGCCAGGGTGCGGGTGAGCGATTCGATGGCGCCCTTCGTGGAGGCGTAACCGTGGATGCCGGGGAACCCCGTGATCCCCACCCCCGAGCTCACGTTATGGATGATCCCGGACCGCTGGGCTTTCATGACTGGCAGCACGGCGGCGATCAGGTGGAGAGCGCCGAAGAAGTTCGCCTCGAATTCCCGCCGGGTGTCCGAGAGCGTTTTCTCCTCGAAAGGGCTGACGACGGCCAGCGCGGCGTTGTTGACCAGGATATCGATGCGCCTCCAGCGCCGGTGAGTCGTTTCGACCGCATACTTTGCCTAGGGTGCGTCGGCCACGTCGCCGCGGAGAACGAGCAGCCGGTCCGGGTAGTCGACCAGGAGCGTTTCCAGGTTCTCGTCCGTCAGGTCCAGCGCTGCCACGCAGCAGCCGTCCGCGAGCAGGTATTTCGCCATGTAAAAGCCGATGCCGTTGTCGGCACCGATGAGGAGAACGGTGGAGGTTTGCATATTCAACTCCACAAAAGCGGCAGCCTCTTCAGGGACATCCAGCAGAGATACATTGTTGGAGGAGATGTTCTCTCCAAGAGCGAGTTTTTTATCCCTGAGTTGTCTACGCTTCCACCACTTCCGCCTCCACAAGCGGCGTGAACTCCAGCCCCCCTGGACCCCGCTCGACGCGGATCACATCGCCTTCCCTGAATTCGCCGGACAGGATGCTCAGGGCCAGCGGGTCTTGCAGCTCCCTCTGGATCGCCCGCTTCAGAGGCCGGGCGCCGAAGTCGGGATCGTAGCCGACCTCTGTCAGATATTCGACAGCTTCCGGAGCCACCTCGAGCGTAAAGCCGCGCTCGGCGAGCAGCGCCTTGACCCTGCGCAGCTGGATCTCCACGATCGCTGCCAGGTGCTCGCGGTCCAGGGGGTGGAAGGTCACGATCTCGTCGATCCGGTTGAGGAACTCCGGGCGGAAGTGAGCCTGCAGCACCCGGGTGACCTCGTCGCGTGAGACCTGTCGCCCGCCCTCCCACAGCTGGTTCCCCAGGTTGGAGGTCATGATCACCACCGTGTTGCGGAAGTCGACCGTGCGTCCGTGCCCATCGGTCAAACGCCCGTCGTCCAAAAGCTGCAGCAGGACGTTGAAGACTTCCATGTGCGCCTTTTCGATCTCATCGAACAGCACCACGCTGTAGGGGCGGCGGCGGACCGCTTCGGTCAGTTGGCCTCCCTCCTCATACCCTACGTAGCCGGGCGGAGCTCCGACCAGGCGCGAGACTGTGTGCTTCTCCTGGTACTCGCTCATGTCGATGCGCACCATGGCGCGCTCGTCATCGAAAAGGAACTCAGCCAGGGCGCGGGCCAGCTCGGTCTTGCCGACGCCCGTTGGGCCCAGGAAGATGAACGAGCCGATCGGGCGGTTCGGGTCCTGGAGCCCGGCGCGCGAACGGCGGACGGCGTTCGAGACCACCCGCACCGCTTCATCTTGACCCACGACCCGCTCGTGCAGGCGCTCCTCCATGTGGATCAACTTTTCCATCTCGCCTCCATCAGACGGGAGACGGGGATGCCCGTCCAGCGCGATACCACGCCAGCGATCTCCTCGGCGTCAACCTCTTCCTTGAGTAGGGCGCCTTCGGCCTGCATGGCCTTGAGGCGGCGTTCGTCTTCCGCCAGCTTCGCCTCCAGTTCGCGCAGCGTCCCGTAGCGCAGGCGGGCGACCTTCTCCAGGTCGGCCTGACGTTCGGCGCGCTCGATCTCCAGCCGGGACTGCTCGATCTGCTCCTTGGTTGTCCTCAGGCTGGCGATGGCTTCCTTCTCGTTCTGCCAGCGGGCGTGCAGGTGGCTGGCGCGCTCGCGCAGATCGGCCAGCTCTCTCTCCAGCCGCTCGAGTCGTTCCTTCGAGGCTTTGTCTTTCTCTTTCTGCAAGGCCTGGCGTTCGATCTCCAGCTGCAAGATCTGGCGGTCAACCTCGTCCAGGGCCTGCGGTTTGGAGTCGATCTCGGTCCGCAGCCGGGCGGCAGCTTCGTCTATCAGGTCGATGGCTTTATCCGGCAGGTGGCGGTCGGTGATGTAGCGGCTCGAAAGAGTCGCCGCGGCGATCACCGCCGCGTCGGTGATGCGCACGCCGTGATGCACCTCGTAGCGCTCTTTCAGGCCGCGCAGGATGCTGATGGTCTCCTCCGGGCTTGGCTCGTCCACGTACACCGGCTGGAAGCGGCGCTCCAGGGCGGGGTCTTTTTCCACGTGCTTACGGTATTCGTCGACGGTGGTCGCGCCGACCATATGCAGCTCGCCGCGCGCCAGCATCGGCTTGAGCATGTTGCCGGCGTCCATCGCGCCTTCGGCTGTGCCGGCGCCGACCACGGTATGCATCTCGTCCACGAACAGGATGATCTCCCCGGCTGCGTCCGCGATCTCTTTCAGGGCCGCTTTGAGGCGCTCTTCGAACTCGCCGCGGTACTTGGCTCCGGCGACCATGGCTCCTAGGTCCAGCTGCACCAAGCGTTTACGCTTGAGGCCTTCCGGGACGTCCCCGTTGACGATGCGCTGGGCGAGACCCTCGACGATGGCGGTCTTGCCCACGCCTGGGTCGCCGATCAGCGCCGGGTTGTTCTTGGTCCGCCGGGAGAGGATCTGCACCACCCGGCGGATCTCCTCATCCCGCCCGATGACCGGGTCCAGCTTGCCCTGCCGGGCGAGCGCAGTCAGGTCACGCCCGTATTTCTCCAGAGCCTGGTAGGTATCTTCGGGCGTCTGCGAGGTCACACGCTGGGTGCCGCGGATGGCGGACAGTGCCTTGAGAATGGCGTCCTTGGTCAGGCCATATTGGCTGAGGCGCTTCCCCTCGACGCTCTCGGTCAGGCCGAGCAGGATGTGCTCGGTCGACACGTAGTCGTCCTGCATGCCCCTGGCGTACCGCTCGGCGGCTGTCAGGACGTCGGCCGTGGGGCGCGCCAGACCCACCTCGCCGCCAGCCCCGTAGACCTTTGGTCGCCCCTCCAGGTCCTGGTACACATCGTCCCGCAGGGCGTGCACGCTCCCTGCCACCCTGGTCACGATGGCAGGGACGACGCCCTCCTCCTGGCGCAGCAAGGCCAGCAGGAGGTGCGCCGGTTCGATCGCCTGGTGGTGGAACTCCTGCGCCAGGCGCTGTGCGTTCAGGATGGCTTCCTGTGACTTCTGCGTGTATTTTTCCAGATTCATAAAACACTCCTCAATCATGATTAACGATAAATACTTCAGGCAGGGGACATAGCAGACCTGCCGGCTCCCCGCCCGCGCGATGATTATAGGCTTTGTTTATTTGAATCAGGTAAGCGAGTTATTAATGGAGCGTATGAGCCAGGTCCACCCGGCAGGAATGACTCTCTTCACCTTGACATCCTGATCGCCGGGTGATAAACTGCCTCCACTATGCCGGATTGGCTCAGCGCACAAACCCGCGCCCGTCGCATTTCCCCTGCCTCCTTCCCGGAAGGTCGGGCCGGCGTGCGTGCATCCTGAGACAAGACCGATTTATCTCTTCAGCCAACAGCCCTCCTTCCCGGAGGGCTGTTTTATTTTGGATCCGAATTCAATCCGGAGGTTCTCATGATAAAACCTGCTGTCCAGAAAGTCGTCCTGGCTTATTCCGGCGGTCTGGACACCTCGATCATCGTCCCCTGGCTCAAGGAGAATTACGGCTGCGAGGTGGTCTGCTTCACCGCCGACGTGGGACAGGGCGAGGAGCTGGAAGGGCTGGAGGCGAAGGCGCTCGCCAGCGGGGCCAGCCAGCTAGTCGTCCACGACCTCAAAGAGGAGTTCGCCGCGGAGCACCTGTTCCCCCTGCTGCGCGCCGGGGCGATCTACGAGCGGAAATACCTGCTCGGCACTTCCATCGCGCGCCCGCTGATCGCCAAGCACCAAGTGGAGGTGGCGCATCGGGTGCGTGCGGACGCCGTGGCGCATGGCGCCACCGGCAAGGGCAACGACCAGGTCCGCTTCGAGCTGACCTACGCCGCCCTGGACCCCCGCCTGCGGGTGATCGCCCCCTGGCGCGAGTGGGACATCCGCTCGCGAGAGGATGCCATCGCCTACGCCAATGCGCACAACGTGCCGGTCAAGGCTACCTTGAACTCCATCTACAGCCGAGACGGAAACCTCTGGCACCTTTCGCACGAGGGCGGCCCCCTCGAGGATACCTGGCTGGAGCCTGAAGAGGACATGTTCCAACTCAGTGTCTCACCCGAGCAGGCGCCCGACCAGCCCGAATATGTGGAGATCACCTTCGATTCGGGCACCCCGGTCGCCGTGAACGGAACCGAGATGACCCCTGCCCGGTTGATTTCGCACTTAAACGCCCTGGGAGGGAAGCACGGTATCGGCCGGGCCGACTTGGTCGAAAGTCGCCTGGTGGGGATGAAATCGCATGGCGTGTACGAGACGCCCGGCGGTACGATCTTGATGTCCGCTCACCGCGAGCTGGAATCGATCGTGCTCGACCGGGACACCCTGCGGTTCAAAGACCAGGTGGCCCTCGAATACGCCCAGCTGGTTTACAATGGGATGTGGTACACGCCGCTGCGCGAGGCCCTGGATGCCTTTGTCGACAGCACCCAGGGACCGGTCACCGGGTCGGTGAGGTTGAAGCTCTACAAGGGAAATGTGATCCCCGCCGGGCGGAAGAGCAAGTTCAGCCTGTACCGCGAGGATTTCGCCACCTTTGGGCAGGAAGACGTCTATGACCAGAGCGACGCCGAGGGCTTCATCCACCTATACGGGCTGCCGCTCAAGGTGCGCGCCTTGAACGGCCTGCCTGTCTCAGGGATTAACATCCCCAAACCCGACTACTCGCGCTTCAAACGGGATTGATCCCCTGCGCCTCGAAATTCTCCTGGACACGGATCAAATGGAGGAACACGGGTATTTCCCGAACATCCGCAGCGTTCGCCTGGTTCGTGTACGCACACCTGGCTCGCGCCCTGCAGCGAATCAACCGGGGCACGAGGCCAACGAGGAATAAGATCAGCAACGATCCGCGTTGATCCACGTTCTATGTCAAAAGGAAGGTACCGATGACCCTGTGGGAAGGCCGATTCAGCGGGAAAATGGATCCGGGCGCCTGGGCGTTCAACACCTCGATTGAATTCGATCGGCGCCTTGCAGACCAGGACGTGCGCAGCAGCCGGGCCTGGGCCGAGGCGCTGGTGAAAGCCGGGGTGCTGACCACTGAGGAGGGCGAGGCGATCGGCGCCGGCCTCGACCAAATCAGGGCGGAGATTAAGAGCGGCGAGTTTGTCTTTAAGGAAGCCGACGAAGACATCCACACCGCGGTCGAGCGCCGGTTGGAAGAGATCCTCGGGCCTGTGGCTGGAAAACTGCACACCGGGCGCAGCCGCAATGACCAGGTTGCTACTGACCTGCGCCTGTGGCTGCTCGACTCTCTTCCCCAACTGGACTACCAGCTCTCCGATTTACAGCGTGCGCTGGTCGAGCGCGCCGAAAGTGATTTCGGAGAGCTGATCCCGGGCTACACTCACCTGCAGCGCGCCCAGCCGATTTTGCTCAGCCACTGGTGGCTGGCGCACTTCTGGCCCCTGCACCGCGACCGGGACAGGCTTTCTGCTCTGGCGGAGAGGACCTCCATCCTGCCGCTGGGATCCGCGGCCCTGGCGGGCACTCCATTCAGGATCGACCGGGCCGCGTTGGCTGCCGATCTGGGATTCGATCACCCATCTCCCAACAGCCTCGACGCGGTGTCTGATCGGGACTTCGTCGTCGAGTTCCTCTTCTGCGCGGCCCTGACCGGGGTTCATCTCAGCCGGCTGGCCGAGGCTGTCATCATCTTCTCCAGCGCCGAATTCGGGTTCTTTGAGCTGTCCGACGCATACACCACCGGTTCCAGCCTGATGCCACAGAAAAAGAACCCCGATGTTTTCGAGCTGGCCCGCGGCAAGACTGGGGTCCTGATCGGGTACCTGACTGGAATGCTGGTTACGCTGAAAGGTCTACCCTCCGCCTACGACAAGGACCTTCAGGAGGACAAGCTGCCTGCCTTTAAAGCGTTCGACACCCTGGTGGCAGCTCTGCCGGTCCTATCCGGCGCGCTGCGCAGCCTGGCGATCCAGCCGGAGCGCATGCGGGCTGCCATCGACCCCGGCATGATGGCTGCCGACCTGGCGGATTACCTCGTGGAGAAGGGTTTACCATTCAGAGAAGCTCATCGCCTGGTCGGCGCGGCGGTCCGGCAGGCGGCAGCTGCCAACAGGCAGCTGGACGCGCTCAGCCTGGAAGAACTCCGGGCGCTCCACCCTGCTTTCGATCCGGACGTACACCAGGTTTTCGATCCGCAGCAGAGCATTTCCCGCCGGGCCGCGATCGGCGGGACGGCCCCGGTAGCTGTGAAGGCGCAGTTGCAGCAAGCGAAGGACCTGCTGACTCCTTGATCAGCTGTGGCGATAGTCTGCTATACTTCGTGCCGTGAATCGAACCTGCCACGTTTTTCGTCTGGGATTGGTCCCGTATGAGGAAGCCTGGGTGCTGCAGGACCGGCTGGCGCGGGAGATCGCCGCCGGGGAGCGCGAACCCGCACTGCTCCTCCTTGAGCACCCGCACACCTATACGTTCGGCCGCAGCGGACACGCACAGAACATGCTCTGGGACGAGGTAGAACTTGCGAGGCGCGGGGTCCGCGTGTACTGGGTCGACCGCGGCGGTGATGTGACGTATCACGGCCCCGGGCAGCTGGTCGGCTACCCCTTGTTGCCGCTGGGGCGCGCCGCCGTCCAGGTGAATACCGAACGGGATTCCAGCCGCCTGCCGGAAGGCGACTACGTCGGCTATCTCCGCCAGCTGGAGGAAACCCTGATCGCAGCGCTCGCCGACCTGGGAGTGGCGGGATTTCGCCTCCCCGGCCTGACCGGCGTCTGGGTCTACCTGCCCGGGACGGATCATCCTTCGGAAGGGAAGCAGCGCCCTGCCAAACTTGCCGCCATCGGCGTCAAGGTAGACTCACGCGGGGTCTCGCGCCACGGGTTCGCGCTGAATGTAGCGCCTGACATGCGCTATTGGGAGGGGATCATCGGCTGCGGCCTGGAGGAGTACCCAGTCGCCAGCCTGGAGCAGCTGCTCACCGCTCCACCATCCCTGGAAACCGTGATGGAGCGCGTGGTGAGCGCTTTCGGCGAGGTTTTCGGCTACGAGATGGTCCCAGCTGTGCCTGCCGGGGACACGGAACTGTTTGACACCCCGCATAATTAACATTAAACTTACCAGGAGCACTGAAGACAAATCGGGGCAGCGATCAGGAGGAGAAAATGGCTTACCAACTTGTCATGAAGACCGGTCCCACCCCCGGCAGGACCTACCCCCTGGAAAAAACCGAGATCTCCATTGGTCGTGAAATTGGCAGCGACGTGTTCATCAACGAAGCGGAGGTGTCCCGCCGCCACGCCCGCCTGACCCAGCAGGCCGGGACTTACCTGCTGGAAGACCTCGGTTCCACCAACGGGACCTTCGTCAATGGACAGCGGCTGGTGGGGCTGCACCTGATGCAGCCAGGCGATACGATCCTGGTCGGGGAAAACACCACCCTGGCTTTCGAAGTGGCGCCTTTCGATCCGAACGCTTCCCCGATAAGCCCCCCGGGACAGGAAGTGATCACTCCGCCCCAACCGCTCACCCCGCTGCCCGAGGAAATCTCCAGCCTTCCCAAAGTGGAACCGCTCTACCAGTTTCCGCCGCCTCCCCAGCCCAGGCCTCGCGTCGAAACTGCATATCCCCCACCTCCGCAACCCGCCGAGACGTTTCCCGGCGAAGAACCCCGCCCCAGCCGGACCTGGCTGTGGGCCGGCTGCGGCTGCCTGGTGGTGCTCCTTTGCGTTCTCGCAGGGGCGGCCTGGTTGTTCGACAGCCTCGATCTGTACTGCACGCCGCCTTTCCGCGACGTGATGGCGATCTTCGGGGCCGTCTGCCCATAATTTTGATCCCTCGTGCGAACTCAGCTTTATTCGCCGTGCACATCCCGGAAGTTTTTACCTGCGAAGTATGATCTCAGGTCTGGAAGACCTCCGGGTTCTTTTGACATCCTGTTCCCATCAACGGAGGAAAACCTATGCCCGGACTTAACCGCGTCGAACTGATCGGCCGATTGGGGAGAGACCCCGAGAGCCATTTCACGCCGACTGGTAAGAAGGTCTGCCAGTTCAGCCTGGCGACCAGCCGCCGCTGGAAGTCCAGCGAAGGAGAGCCAAGGGAAGTAACGGACTGGTTCAATGTCGAGGCCTGGGGGCGGCTCGGGGAGATCTGCCAGGAATATCTAAAGAAAGGCAGTCTGGTCTACCTGGATGGCCGGCTGCAGACGAACCGCTATGAACACGAGGGCGAGACGCGCTTCTTCACGAAGGTGATCGCACGCCAGATGCAAATGCTGGATCGCAGGCCGGAGGAAGAGCCGGCGCTCGAAACCGCTGAAGAGGAAGAGATCGGCCTGGAGTAAGCCGGGCGCTTAACCTCAACCGGGGACCAATTACCCCTGGTCTAAACGCTCCTGTTTCTCACTGGCTTCGACACTCCTGCTTCGAAACCGATACCGCAGGAGCGGCGGAACGCGGGAGAGGATTCAGCCGACTTGCGATCATGTTATACTTTCCTGAAACATCGAACCGTTACTTCTCGGCTGGCTACATCCCACGGGAGTGCTCCCAATGATCAGAGACTACGAAGTGCGCGAGGGCCTGGAACGGGTCGCCAGGGACATCCACGACTACAGCTCGAACCCCATTACCTGGCTCAGCTGGATCACTTACCTCCTGTCCGAGCTGGAAAAGCAGGCGACCGACATTGACCCCGCCAACCACGCCCGCTACGAGGAGATGCTCTCGAACCTGAAGCAGGCCATCCACAACCGCCAGCAGACCGGTGGGTGGTAAGAGCCGCAGGGTGAACTCCGGGCAATAAGAAAAAAAAGCTCCAGCTGCAGAGGTCAACAGCTGGAGCGGATTCACCCCTGGAATGAGAGGATTCAGATCTCGAGGACCTTGACCGGCATGGCTTCCAGCTGACCGATCAGGTCCTTGATCACGTCGAAGCCGCCCTGCCAGAACTCGGGCCGGCGAATGTCGATCCCCGCCTCGCCCAGGATGCGCGCCGGGGCGTCCGAACCTCCCGCCGACAGGATCTTGAGATAGCGGGGTTTGAAGGCCTCGCCTTCTTCTTTGTACTGCTGGTAGAGCGAGAGAACCAGCAGCTGGCCGAAAGCGTAGGCGTAGACGTAGAAGGGGTAGTGGTAAATGTGGGGGATGGAGATCCATTCCCAGGCAAACTCGTCGCTCAGCGCTACCGAGTCGCCGAACTGTTCTTGCAGATTCTCCATGTAAGCCCTGGACAGGTCATCCACAGTGGCGCCCTGGTGCGTCATGTTGTGGGCCTGGCGCTCGAAGAGGGCGAAGTACACCTGGCGCATCACGGTGGCGTAGTTGTCGTCCACCTGGCGGAAGAGCAGGTCCCGCCGCACCTCTTCGTCTGTTTCTTCTCCCAGCAGCCGGTCGACAAGCATCATCTCGCCGAAGGTGGATGACGTCTCCGCCAGCGGCAGGGAGGAATGCCAGGTAAACTGGGTGTGCTTTTCGGCCAGCATCGAGTGGATGGCATGTCCCAGTTCGTGGGCCAGGGTGAGAACATCATCAGCCTTGCCCTGGTAGTTGACCAGCACCCAGGGAGTCAGGCCGGGATTGACCGAATAGCAAAACGCGCCGCCACGCTTGCCCTTGCGCACCTCGCTGTCCAGGTGGTTCTCCGCGAACACCCGCTGCGCCAGGCTCGCCAGGCTGGGATGGAATCGCCCGAACGAATCGAAAACCATGCCTGCCGCTGTCGCGAACTCGTAGGTCTTGTCCGATTTCACGACCGGTGCATAGATGTCATACCGGCGCAGCCGGTCCATTCCCAGCCAGTTCGCCTTCAGCCGGAAGTAGCGTTGAAAGACCGGCACGTTCTGCCGGCTTACTTCCAGTAAGGTATCCACCACCTCGTCAGGGATATCGTTGGACAGGTTGCGAACCGAGATGGGGGAGGCGAATTTGCGCAGCTCGACCTGCTCGTTGCGCCAGTCGCGCACCAGGTTCTGGTACATCATCCCCAGGATGGCGCTGTCCTGCCTGTAAACGCGGTACATTTCCTGGTAAGCCGCCGCCCGCAGGTCGGGGTCAGCCTGGCGCACGTAGACCGCCAGTGCATCGCGGGTCAACTCCTTTTCTTCGCCATCCACGGTAATCTTGAACACGTAGCGGTTGGTGATGGTGTCATAGAGGGCAGTGAAGAAATTTACCCCGGTGGTATTCTTGATGTTGATGATCTTCTCTTCTGGCTCGCTGAGCGTATGCGGCTTGAAATGGCGCATCTCCTCCAGCCAGTAGCGGAAAGCGCCGGAGGTGGTAGGATCCATCAGCCGCGCCGCGTTTTCTTCGTCGAGTTCCTTCCACCACAGGCTGAAGAACAGGGTTCGATTCTGGATGCCTGCGACGAATTGGTCCACGCGCGCCATGAAATTGATTGCCGCCTGGTCCTGGGTATCTGCCGAGAACCAGAGCTGCGCGAAAGCGTAGATCCGGTAGAGGAGCCGGTCAATCTCTTCCAGCTGGCGCACCAGGTCCATGAAATCAGCTGCGGCGATTTCGGGGACCAATGAGGAGCGCCTGGTTTCGAAGGCTGCCACTTTCGCGTCAACGTCAGCGAAAGCCGCCTGCATCTCCGGACCATCATGCGAGGGGAACAGGTCGGAAAGACTCCAGGGGGATACTTCTAAGGACAGGTTCGATTTGTTCATGTTTTCTCCAGGTCAGGGTGGAAAGATGTTTTCCGATTATACCAATAGAGGATGGAGACGGTTCAGATCACACGTTAAAACGGACGTGCATTACCTCGCCGTCTTTTAGGACGTAGTCTTTGCCTTCGAGACGGAGTTTCCCCCTGGAGCGCGCCTCGCTCAGCCCTCCAAGGGCGAGCAGTTCGTCCCAGGCGATCACCTCAGCCCGGATAAAGCCGCGCTGGAGGTCCGTGTGGATGACGCCGGCGGCGGTGTAAGCGGTCGCGCCGCGCGGCACCGTCCAGGCACGCACCTCGTCCGGTCCAATGGTAAAAAATGATATCAAACCAAGCAGCTCGTACGAGACGTGGATCACGCGGTCCAGCCCCGGCTCCTTGATCCCATATTCCTCCAGGAAAGGCCGCGCTTCTTCGGGAGGCAGCTGGGCGATCTCCATCTCCAGCTTTCCCTGCAGGGGGACAATGGCGCTGTGTTGGTGCGGGTAGCTGATCTCCGGCGCCGGCTCGCCCTCTCCAAGGTTGAGGACGAGCAGCATCGGTTTGCGAGTGAGCAAGCCAAAGCCGGCGAGTACCCGTTCGTCGTCCGCGCTGTATTCCAGGTCGCGCAAAGGCCGCTCCGCGCTGAGCGCGGCCTGCAGCTTTTCGAACAGGGCGAGCTCTCTCTCGATGAGGCTTTTCTCCCTCCCGCCGCCCTTCCGCCGCTCGTCAGCCAGCCGCTCGATCTTGCGCTCCACAGCGATCAGGTCGTTGAGCAGCAGCTCGGCGTCCATCGCGGCGATGTCCCTGACAGGGTCAATGCTCCCGGCGGCGTTCGGTACACTCGGGTCTTCGAAGCACCGCACCACGTGCAGGAAGCCATCCATCTGGCTGAGCTGGTTGAGCAGCTGCCCGGAAATGGCCTCACTGGGGCTGCCCTCCAGCCCGGCGATATCCGCGTAGATGACTTTGGCGTGGATCGTCTTTTCCGGACGAACCATCGCCGCCACGCGCTCCAGCCTGGGATCAGGGACATCGACGATCGCGGTGTGCACTTCGAAGCGTCCCCCGCTGGTTGCGACTGGCTGATTCCCGCGCGTCAGGGCGTTGAAGATGGTCGTCTTTCCAGATTGAGGCAGGCCGATGATCCCAAGGCGCATAGTGAGTGATCAAATGGTAGAAAAATCGCGAGGCGCGGCAGAGCTTCCAGGCCGCGGTTGTACGTTACGCGAGATTCGGCAGGCCGTCAACCCGCTCCGGGTGGAGGGAATAGTATTCTTCTCTCAGCAGGTCCATCATAAGGTTGTCGTAAAGCGCGCCGCTTTTGAAGATCGCCTGGCGTTGCCGACCGGAAATCTTGAAACCGGCTTGCTCAGCCAGGCGCACGGCGCGCGGGTTGCCGCTGTGCGTGTAGAGCCTTACCACCCGCAGTCCCAGCTCCTCGAACAAGAATTTCAGCAGCACTTCCTGAGCGTCCCTGGCGTACCCTGCTCCCCAAAACCTCTTTTCGATCATGATACCGATCGTCGCTGACCATCGCGGCCGCAGCCCTGTGTAGCTGATCGTCCCGACGAAATCCCCGTTCTCTTTTGCGGTAATAATAAAACGCCCTTCTTTCGGGTCGAACGTGAATTCCCGACCCTCGAAGCGTTTCATGTACATGTTTTCTGTGTAATCCGGCGGCAAGGTCTTGCTCCAGGCCTGGGTTTCCAGGTCATTTCGCAGCGCCGCCAGGAATTTCATGTCCTCAGGACGTTCTTCTCTCAGGATGACCAGGTTTCCTTCAAGCGGCATGGCTTATCCCTCCTGAGCACTGCGCCATTCAGGACGCAGGAGATCGACCAGAACTGCATCGAAATACGCTCCACCGCGCAGGCCTATGCGCCTGGAGCGCCCGCTATCTTGGAAGCCGTGTTTGCGCGTGAACGCGAGAGCCGGGTTGTTCCACTCTGCAATCCAGCCGGTGACGTTGTGAGCAGGGGTGTTCTCGAAGAGGTGGCGCAGCAGGGAACCCAGGACCTCAGAGCCGTAACCCTGGCGCTGGTATCCCGGTGCGATGACCAGCGTCACGAAAGGACAGTGCGGGTCCCAATCCCAATCAGATTCTACATATCCGATGAAAACGGGTTCAGAGCGCAAGAAAACCGCTAGATGGGCTTCGCGTTCCGCTTCGCTCCACTTCTTGATGATCGCGTCCACCTGCCGGGTCGACAACGGCAGGTCCTCCGGAAACCCCCAGGGGAGGTAGCGCCTGCCGGCCAGCTCGGGGTGATTCAGGCAGGCCTGCAAGGCAGGCAGGTCATCCGATTCGAAGGGACGTAGAAAAAGGCGATCGGTCTGTAACAAGAATCGATTAGGCATATCTGGCTGGACTTCATTGCTAGAGTCCATTATAAGCCAACCTCACTTGATTGAATACATTTCTTGGATAAATGAACCTTTCGTATCATCAAACAATAACAAATATGATTTAAAAATCAGTTATAATATCCCGCCAACATGATCTACAGCACACTATCTCCAAAAGCCAAAGAGATCATCTTGCAAGATGCGATCCAACGCGATCTTCCAACTGCCCGGCGATTTGCCCTGCTCAAATTCCTCTGGCAAGAACGCTACCTGACCAGAGTTCAGTTGATCGCCAGGGTGGAATTCCAATTGGGGAAAAACTGTTTTGGCATATCCGCCTGGAAGGATAACTTTTACCGCGACATGCGCATTGTGAAGCTCGCATTTAAAGCTGCCGGGCTTAAATTGGTATATAGCCGGCGTAAGCGAAGGCCTGGATATTACATTCAAGGTCAGCCAGCGCTCTCCCCTGAATTCAGGCAGATGCTCGCAAACAGCGCGGCCGAGGCAGACCAACGACAAATCGACATTTACCACAGACTCCCACCGGCAGGTCGCTTTCGTCAGGGATGTTCCACCAGCGACGCAGCCCGGCGGGCGATCGCTTACCGGATTCGCCAGGAAAGACCTGAGATCACTACGGCAGAAGCCAATCGCGAAGGTTTACTTCGAGCGTATAAGACATGACTGAGCAGCCTTTAGACATAGCCAGCTTCATCAGCCTTGTGATCGAAGCACTGGAATCCGCCGGGGTCGAATATCTGATCGGCGGCGCGATAGCAGCCTGGGCCTGGGGTGAGCCGCGCGCTACCCAGGACCTGGATCTGGTCGTTAATATCCCATTAGAAACAGTCGGCAGATTGTCGAAAGCGTTGGAACAAAGAGATATGCTCGTTCCAGCTGAGGTTATCATGAATGCGTTGACAGAGAATCGTGCTGATATCCCGATCCATGCCATCCACAGTTACAGCGGTTTCAAAGCAGACTTATACCCTTTACGCGCAGATGACGAGCTTCGCCGAAGCGCTTTTCAACGCCGCCACCAAATTGACTTCGGCCCGCCACTTGGCAAAGTATACATTCATTCTCCGGAAGATCTGGTCATTTATAAGCTCCTATACTTTGGGATGCGCCAGCAATCGAAACATGCCCGCGATATCGCCGCGATCCTCCGGGCGAAGACGAATCGCCTGGACTTCGAATACATTGATCATTGGGTAGACCGATTTGGATTGCGGTCCGTCTGGACGGAAATGCTTGACAATATTCGACCGGAATAATAAGATATTCGATGCGCCGAAGTGGCGGAACAGGCAGACGCGCACGACTCAAAATCGTGTTCCCTCGGGAGTGTGGGTTCGATTCCCACCTTCGGCACCTGAGAACCAGGCCTCCCGCAGACATTAGAGACTGCGGGAGGCCTGCTTTACGATGCTATAATCCTTTCAGTTTTCCATTTCCTTTGAAGAATTCTTCTAAGGCGTATCCCCCATGGTCCAGATCATCACCGACACCACCGCCTGTTTACCACCCGCTTACGTGGCTCTGCACAAACTCCCCGTCATCCCGCAGATCGTGACTTTTGGCGAAGAGAGCTTTTACGAGGGGATCGACATTGATATCCCGACCTTCATGGAACGCCTCCGGACCACGCGGGAACTCCCCAAGACTGCCGCCCCTCCCCCGGAGCTGTTCAAAGCCGAGTTCGAACGGCTGGTGCCGTTGGGAGAGCCGATCTTGTGCCTGCATCCCTCTGCCGAAGTGAGCGGCACGGTGCGCTCGGCCACAGTCGCCGCGCAGGATTTCCACGGAGCGGACATCCGGGTGATCGACACACGGCTGGTGGCTGCTCCCCTGGCGACGCTGGTCACCCTGGCGGTGGACTGGGCGAAAAACGGCCAGGATGCCGAGGCGATTGAAACCCGTTTGAAGGAACTCATCCCCCGCAGCCAGGTGTATTTCCTGGTCGACACCCTCGAGTTCCTGGCGCGAGGCGGGCGGATCGGGGGAGCCTCGGCGCTGTTGGGCAGTGTGCTGCAGATCAAACCGATTCTCACGCTGCAGGACGGCCGGGTACAACCCTACGAACGAGAGCGCATCCACAAACGTGCCGTCTCCCGCCTGAAAGAGATCGTCGCCGAGCGCTGCCCGCCCGGGGGCGATGGGCACTTAGCCGTCATGCACGCTGGGGCAGCCGAACAGGCCCAGGCTCTGGCCGCTGAACTGGGAAAAAAACTCGAACAGGAGGTCGTACCCATCTACGACCTGCCTCCCGCCATCGTTGTCCACGGGGGACCAGGAATCTTAGGGGTGAGCTTCATTGTGCCATCATTGAATTAACCTTTTGAACCGGGAGATTGAGCATGCCAACGATGAATGATGTCCTGGGTGTGATCCTCGGGGGAGGGCGGGGGGCACGGCTCTATCCCCTGACACGCGATCGCGCCAAGCCTGCCGTCCCCATTGCCGGTAAATATCGCCTGATCGACATCCCAATCAGCAACTGCATCAACTCCGGCATCACCCGTATCGCCGTGCTGACCCAGTTCAACTCGGTATCGCTCCATCGTCACATCGCCCGGACTTACGTCTTCGACGCTTTTCACAGGGGCTACGTGCAGATCCTGGCAGCAGAGCAAACGCCACACAGCGACGCCTGGTATCAGGGCACCGCGGATGCCGTGCGCAAGCAGCTGCTCGAGATACAGTCGACCGGCGCGGCTTACGTCTTGATCCTGGCCGGCGATCACCTCTATCGGATGGATTACGAAGCCCTGGCGCATTTCCACTGGGAGAACCAGGCTGACATCACTGTGGCAGTCCAGCCTGTGCCGCGCGAGGAAGCCCATCGCTTTGGACTCTTAAAGCGGGACCCCGGCGGGCGCATCACAGATTTCGTCGAAAAACCACGGGATCCACAAATCCAGCTGCGGTTCGTCAGCCGGGACGACCTCCAACGCCCCTTCCTGGGTTCGATGGGGATCTACATGTTCAAAACCGAACTGTTGACCCACCTGCTGACCACCACCGTCGACGACGACTTCGGAGGCGAGGTCATCCCCACCGCCATCAAGGGATGCCGCGTCTACGGCTACGATTTCGACGGTTTCTGGGAGGACATTGGGACCATCCGCTCGTTTTACGAGACCAACCTGATGCTGACCCGCGCCGACTCGCCTTTCGATTTCCACGACCCACTGCGCCCCATTTACACCCGGCCGCGCTACCTGCCCGGTAGCATCATCGAGGGTTCGACGCTGCATAATGTCTTCCTGGCGGACGGCTGCCACATCCATCGTGCTGAGATCCGCGATTCGATCATCGGCTTGCGGTGCCGCGTCTCCAGCGGAGCACGAATTCACGACAGCATCGTGATGGGCGCCGATTTTTATGAATCGCACGACAGGTCACCAGAAGGCATTCCCCTGGGGATCGGCGAGGACTGCGACATCCAGGGCGCTATCCTGGACAAGAACGTACGCCTGGGTCAGGGGGTGACGATCCGCCCCTTCCCGCGAGGCACAGAGATCGACGGCGATGAGTGGGTGGTCCGGGACGGCATCGTGGTGATCCCCAAAAATACCGTGCTCCCCGGGGGGACAGTCATCGGCCCGGAAGTGGCAGTAGCCGAAGAGGATTGAGGGCTTAAGTTCCATGACATATCATGTTTACGTGCTGCTGTGCGCCGATGGGACCTATTACACCGGGTTAACCTCCCATCTTCAGCGGCGCATCAGGCAGCACGTAAACGGTTCTCTGCACAGGGCATATACCTATTCCCGCCGGCCGGTCAGGCTGGTCTGGTCGCAGGAGTTCCAGACGCTCGAAGAAGCCAGGATGGGCGAGAAAAAAGTGAAGAACTGGAGCCGGGAGAAGAAGGATGCGCTGCTGCAGACTGGCGATGAACAGGCGTTCTGAGATGAGGGGCGCCTTCTTCAAGTGGAGACAATGAAGAGTCATAATATCCCGCTTGTGACGACGATCCTGCTCCTCGTCACTGCAGGTTGCCAATCGATGAACCCTGCCAGACCGCAGGTCATCAACCATCCTGAACCGCCCATCCCTTCGCTAAGCATGGGGGTGTTCGAAGAGGCTGGCTGCTTTCCCAACGAGTTCGGCTCGTGGGATTGCCGGAGACCAGCTTCGTATCTGATCCCGGCTGTGACACACTCGGCGAACCGGGTGAGCTGCTCGGCGCCCTGGAACCAAGTTATCCACTCGCCAGGTGCCTGTATTTCCCCATCCAGCACCAGCAGAAGGACCCGAACGCTCTCAACGCGCTGCGCCTGTTCAATGAAGGCTGTCTTCTCAGGTTGAAAACAGATCGGCGCGGCTGAGCAGGGCTTGTCACATCACAATCTTTATCCTCTTCGCTTCACTCAGCGCTGCATGCTTCCCGGAAACAACGGAGAGACCAGCACCTACTGAGGGTTCACAAGAAACCGAGGGGAGTTTATTTCTGAGTTCGATCCCCCCATCGAGCTGCAGATTAACCACACAAGAGCTAATGAAGAATTCGCAGACGTGGGCGGTAAAGAGCTGGGGTTCGCCTTTTGGGACGGGGAAAAATGGATCCAGGTCGCGTCGCTTCACGCCGCCACTAACACTTCCCTGGTACGCACGTTGAACTCCGGTGGATTTTCCAGGTGCTTCTTGACCGCGCACAGCTCCGCCGATCGCGCCAGCGAATCACGGTACTTCTCGGGGAATTCCGGCGGCACCTGGATCTCGATCTCTACTTTCCCCACCATGCCCGTGGCGGGGTCGCGGTGGTCGCGCTGGATGATACGGATGCCGTCCGTTGGCAAGCCGCGCTGCTGACAGAATCCCAGGACATATATTCCAGCGCACGTACCGATCGAAGCCAAGAAAAGTGCGAACGGGGTGGGGGCCGAGCCTTCGCCGCCACCCATCGGCGGTTGGTCTGTCTTCACTGTATAAGGTCCGAAGCGGGCATCTACCCGCGCTCCTCCAGGGAATTCGACGATCATTTCCATGTGTTGTCTCCTGATGTGATTGTCCGATGTCTTTACAACCGAAGGACGAGCGATGAACCTCCCCGCCACTGGTCTATCATCTCGCATCATCGATCCATTAGATGCAGTTTTACCCAAATAGTTACATTATTCACCAGTGACCGCTGCTTGTATGACCGCCTTTCTCCGGTGAAGGAAGAACTCCCAGCACAGCAAGATGGAAACCGTTTACAGGCTGTTCTCCATGCTGGTCGTGATCAAACTTCCCAGGAGGGCTTGGTCGAACTCCAGGCTGAACACGTAGAAATTAAAAAACAGGCGGAATACCCCCATCGCCGCGCCAACAATAATCACGTGCCACAACTCTGGCGGGCAATTAAAGCCTCAATCCATGAACAGGATCTCGAGAAAACTGCCCAGGTTGTCTTTCCCTTCCAAGGTCCGCAGGTTGTAAACCTCCGTGTAACCGCAGTTGTTGCAAGACGCAAATGCGTACCGGTAGGCCTGGATTTCCAGCAAACGCGAGAGACCCGTTCCCGACATTGCCAACCGCTCAACATGTGCGCCTTTCTGGTTGCACTTTGGACAGTAAAATTTTTCGGATAACAACTGTTCAATCTTAGCCATTTGAAAATCCCTTCTCAAAACCATTATACTGGAAATCACCGAGTTGCCTGTCCGAGGCAGATCCAAGATTGGGAGCAGTTTCGATCAATCACGTCATCCATATATAGTGGTATCTTCATCTGTCAAAAAACACCCATTTTCTCAAATTCTGTGGATAACTCGTGAAAAACTGTGGATAAGCGATTCGAATTGGGGAAAAGTTGCCCTTTTGTTCGAATAACCCCTCTTACACCAACCCCCACATCTGGGAGACAGGCGGAGATCCAGTCTACATATTGAAACACGCTAAAAGCAGTTGATTGTTATTCCAAAATTTCCTTTTTTCTCCAGATCATCCAGTGGATTATTTCCTCAAGGATCATGCTCCTTATGGCATGCCTTTCAAGGAATCCCCTAGGGGTGGGGGATTTTCGGTCCAGAGTCGAATGTATCCACATATCCCCAACCCCTACTAAGACTACGATATAGAATTAATATAATTATTAATGGGGATTAACTGTCTAAATTGCCTCATCTGGTGCTGAAGGCGAGGTAAAAGTCTTTGGCTCAGCTCTCGCTTCGAAAGTGGGTTGTGAATGGGAGAGGGTTGTTTCCGGCACGCGAGCGAACGCCAGGGGAGGTTCCAGCACGGCATAGCCCGGGCTGATTGGTAATACAGCCAGGGATGGAGCGACCGGCGGATCCGGAGGTGTTTGGGTCTGCCTGGCGCAGGTCACCAGGAGTATTAGAACGGTGGATATACTGAGAGACTTGGCAAGATCAGGCATTATTGGGGAAAATCAGCCTGACTGTTGCCCTCGGTCGTGAAGAGGAACAGCGCCTGTTCGCCCCCCAGCAGGGCGGTGCCTATGGCTACCAGGCGATCCCCGGCAGGGGACCAATAGAAATTATATATATACGGATCTACGAACCAGTTCCATAAGACTTCCCCGCTGGCTGCATCTTTCACGAGCAGCGTCGTCAGAGACCCTGGTTCCGCGATCCTGGAGACTGCGGCAAGTCCTTCAAGAGACAGTGCCGGGGAGTCCTGTTCCTCCGTTGATGTGAAGCGGACAGGTTCGCTCTCGGGCGGATCGACGGGGCGCAGCCAGTGCTCGGTCTCTTCGAGGTCGCCCAGTTCCACTGCTCTCCAGAGGTCCAGAAATTGCCTCCCCGGAGAAAAAGATGCCCCGTCGTACTGGATTCTTTCCACCTCGTTGTTCTCCGAGTGATAAAGGAAGATCCGGGCTGAGCGGTCGTCCGATCCGGTCACCTCTTTCAGAAGGAGGTGGAAAGAGGAACCATCGGGCGAAATTGCAGCCTCGACGTACTGGAAAGATGACCCGTCAATGCCGAAGAGCGTCTCGGCAACTGGCTCGACCTGGAAACTGGCGCCGAGCGTCGCCAGCAACGGGCCTATATCCGTGGGGTAGATCAGGAGGCGCCGATTATCGAGCCAGGAGGGGTCTGGGAGACCAGTCCCGGCAGAAGGGCTTGGGCCGAACGTTAGAGTCCACGGGATCGACCTGACCGATCTTCCAGTGGCAGTGTTTATGATCGTGGTTGTATATCCTCCGCTGTTTCTTGAATGAACTGCCAGCCGGTCGCCGTTGGGTGAGAAGGATGATTCCAGGGAGCACCTCTCCAGGGGGAGGGAAGTCGCGGCAATTAAATCGAACAGCCAGCATCCGGATTCACCCGCCAGCAGATGAAACCTCGCGTCTGCGCTGCTTGTCACCGCGCTGGAGATGGGTTCTGCAAGATCGTGCAGGGTCCGGGGAGGTCGGTTTGTGCAAGGACTCTCGATCTCGACGAGATCCCCGGCTTCAGAGATCACGAGGAGGCGAGAGTCCGGGAGCCAGGCGAACCAGCGGTAGAAATCCAGACCCAGGGGATTGTTCTGCTGGTACTGGCATGTGTTCTCAGTTTCCGTGTCGTAAAAATGGACCGTGCCTGGTAGCGGGCTGGGGCTGTCCTCGCCGGCCGGGCTGCTGGCTGCATCTTCCAGCGTCTGGGTGAGGAAGGAGAAATATCTGCCATCCGGCGACCAGCTGATGAAGGTGATCCCGAAGCTGGTCGTGACCGGATGGAAGATGATTGGGCGCCTCGTCGGCAGGGGCGTCGGGCGGGGAGGGACGAGAGCCAGCGGAGTGGAGGAGGCGACCGGCGCAGGTCCGAGAGGCGCTGGTGGATATGGATAGAAGCTGCCCGCTGGCAGTGTGGCTGTCGAGACCGGGGCTGGTCCAATGGGTACCGGGGGGTACGGGTAAGAATCCACGGCAGTTTCGGCAGCCTCGGGTATCGCGGCGGGCGTGGGCGAGGGACTGGAAGCTGGACTCTCCGTCACCGTCTGCGTGGACCGCGCGCAGGCGGCGAGGCCGAGTAAGAGCAGAATTTTCAGGATGGTGTGGCTGATCCAACTGCACATGGGGTCTCTCAGTCCTGCTAGCGGTTCAGTAAGTACGCATCCAATAACCCCCTCAGGTCAGCCTGGGTGTGTTCGGAGAGCAGGGCGAAAAAATCGTCGCCGGTCGCGAGGCGGTAGCTGTACTTCCGAAGGTAATCCCGGAGGAACTCCAGGAAGGCGTCCTCCCCCATCAGCTCGCGCAGTTCCGCCAGGAACATGGCGCCGCGCAGGTAAACGGCGTCCCGGTATGGGTAGAAACCGGCCGCCTCGTAAATCGTGCTGTCCATCCAGCCTTGTGGGCTGTGGATGGTCACCCGGTTTTCCCAGTACCAGTCCGCCAGCTCCGGGTAGACGTTTTCGTAAAAATACCGCTCGCTGAACGTGCTTAACGCCTCATCCAGCCAGGGTTCCATGGCCTGGTCGTTGGCGACGTAGCCGTACCACCACTGGTGGGCCACTTCATGGGCGGCGATGATCGTCAGGTTGCTCTTCTGATCGCCCGTGTAGTAATCATAGAACGCGTGGCTCAGGAAGATCAATCCGTCGAATTCCATGCCGTCCAGGAAGTCCGCCTCCACCACGGACAGTGCCTGGTGAGGGTAGGGACTGAACAGGTCGTTAAAAAGGGCAAGGGCACGGGCGGTCTCTTCCAGGGCGGGGCCGTCTGCCAGAGGGTGGAATGGGAAGGCGTAGCTCATCAAAGTGATATCCCCCACAGAAGCCTCCTGCATCTGGTACTGGTCGCTGACCGTCCAGGCGAAGTTGCGCGCCGGTTCATGGCGGTAGCGAAGGATTCCGCCTTCCCCGCCGCCCTGCGGAAGCGAGCTGGCAGCCACCGTCAGCAGTCCGCCGTTGGCTGAGGTCGGGCGCGCCAGTCTGATCTCAACGTCGAAGGCAGCCACCTCGTAGGCCAGGTGCTCTCCATAGAATGCGTCCTGGCGGACGAGCCAGCCCTCGCCCGGTGTGTATGGCGGGACGTAAGGATACCAGTCTCCCAGGTTGGTCTGCCTCTGGGTATAGCCGTAGGGAGCGTTCTGGTTCGGCAGCAAGGCCTCGTAGGTGAGAGTGATCACGGCGCTCTCCCCCGGAGGCAAAGGCGTGGGGAGTGGGATGCGCAACTCGACCCCAGAGAGGGTGTACCCCGTGATGCTTTCGCCTTCCTCCCAGGCGAGAGACCGGAGGGTGAATCCGGCAAAGTAACGGTTCGGCTCCACCAGCAGGAGCAGCTCGTTCAAGTCCGATCCGGTGTGGTTGACATAAGCGACCTTTTCGTCGACCGTTAATCTGTGGGCGTCGTAGTCCAGCACGGCGGAAAGCGTGTAGCGGGTGAGCGGCTCGGGAGGTTCCGGAGGGGCAGGGGTGGAGGTCGACGTCGGGAGTGAGGGAATGTGGGTCGCGGGGATTGCCGTCGAGGTTGGGTTCACGGAGCTGGCGCTCACGGCCGGATTCGTTGGCTGCACCTGTCCACCGATGACCGGGGTGCAGGCCACCAGTCCAATTCCGAGCGCGGCAAGCAGAACAATGCGCATTGGATCTGATTCAGGCCCCCATCTCTTCTCGCACCGCCCGGTACAGGTGCTCGGCTTTCAGCTCGTTCAGGGTGTAGCAGGAAGCGCCGAGGTGGTGCGCCAGAGCCTGGGCCAGTCCCTGATCGAAAGCGGCGTGCTCCATATTGATGACCACACAGTGGATGTCCTCCGCCGCGATCTGTTCGGCGATGCGGTGAGCTTCTTCTTGCGGCTGCAGGCCGGACATCGAGACGTTGCCGGCGCCGTCCGTCAGCAGGATGAGCAGGGGCATCACGTCCGGGTGGAGCGTCTTCTCGCGCACGATGGTCTGGTGCGCCAGGTAGAGGCCGGCCGAAAGCGGAGTCTTGCCGCCCACCGGGATGTCGACCAGCGACTTCCGGGCGAGCTGGATCGAATTGGTAGGAGGCAGGATCATGGTGGCGCGGTCCTTCTGGAACACGATCAGGCCCACCCGGTCCCGGCGCTGGTAGGCGTCGGTGAGCAGGGAGAGGATGGCGCCCTTGGTTGCCGCCATGCGTTCGGCGACCGCCATCGACCAGGAGGCGTCCACTACGAAGAGCACCAGGTTGGCCGTCTTTTTCACCCGGACTTTGCGCTGGAGATCACCGGGACGGATGGCGAAAGCCACCCACTTGCGCTGCTCGATGCGCTCGAGCTGGTGTGGCGCAGCGGCGCGCAGAGTGGCGTCGAATGCGAGGTCGGTGGTCTTGCCTTCTGCGGGGCGGGCCTGGATGTAGCGGCCGCGCTTGCGATCGGTGCGTGTGCGAGAACGGCGGCCAGATTTGCGCCGGGCGAGCCGGTCCAGGGGAGTATCCAGCTTGCGAGGGGTGAACGGTTCACCAACCTTCACCTTCTCTCCCCCTTCCCACCAGGTCGCACTGCCGGTATCGAAGACGGTCTGCGGGGCCGGTTTCAGCGGACCTTGCTCAGAGCCCTCTTCCAGGATTTCCTGGCTCAGTCCTTTTTTTTTTCCGACGGTCTGGGTTTCAGCCGGCATGAGCTCCGGCTCACCGGATGCCGCGCCGCCCTCGAGCTGATCAATGCGCTCCTGCAGGTCTTCCATCGTCACGGTGGTTTGCTGGAAGGGACCGCGCTTGATGCGGTGAGGCAGCGCCAGCTCCGCAGCCAGGGCAATATCCCGATCGGTGATGGCAGTCCGCCCTTCGAAGGCCGCGTGAGCGCGGGCAGTTTTCAAGATCACCAGGTCGGAGCGGTGTCCATCCACGTTGAGGGAGGCTGTCAGGGCTGCAATAGAAAGCAGATCGCGCTGCGTGTAGCTGACCTGGTCCAGGATCTGGCGCGCCTGCTCAATCTGGTGGGAAAGTTCGCCCTCCTTCGGTAACCACTCCTTGCGGAACCCGTCTGGGTCCGATTCGAATGCCAGGTTGCGTTCCATGATCAGGACCCGGTCGCGGGCGTCGCGTATGCCATGGATCTCGACTGCGAGGGCGAACCGGTCCAGCAGCTGGGGGCGCAGGTCTCCTTCCTCCGGGTTCATCGTCCCGACGAGGATGAAGCGCGCCGGGTGGGCAAAGGAGATGCCCTCTCGCTCGACGATGTTCATGCCCATCGCCGCCGAATCGAGCAGCAGGTCCACGACGTGGTCATCCAGCAGGTTGACTTCGTCGATGTAGAGCAGGCCGCGATTGGCAGCTGCGAGGACCCCGGGTTCGAAATGGCGTTCTCCTTTCTGGATGGCTTTTTCGAGATCCAGGGTGCCAACCACACGGTCCTCGGTGGCAGATACCGGCAGGTTGATGAAAGGGGTCGGGTGCAGGATCACGGGCAGGCTCTCGCCGCGGGCAACGCGCTCTCGGCACTCCGTACACCAGGTGGTGGGTTGGTCTGGGTCGCAGCCGAAGCGGCAATCTTTGACGACTCTTACGTGGGGTAGCAGCGCCGCCAGCGCCCGGGCAGCAGTGGATTTAGCTGTTCCACGCTCACCTCGAATCAGGACCCCTCCGATGCGCGGCGAGACTGCATTCAAAACCAGGGCGCGTTTCATGCGATCCTGGCCGACAATGGCTGTGAATGGATAGATGGGCGGCATAACTGAACCTTTTCAACCAGATTATAACCGAGTCCCAATCCGATCACAAAGGTTGCCAAGTTATCTTTAACCCTTTATAATGTATTCATACATATCTGAACCCGGAGTACTTTTATTTATGGACCAGAATCAAGCCCCCCGCGGGCAGGAGGCTATCAGCGAGGCAAGCCAACCAGAGGAAAAACCAAACATCCGAGAGCAAGTCTCCGACAATCGCACATCGATGGATGACCTGTTGGCGGAAGAGGGTCTAAGCCTCGATTTCCCCCAGCAGGGTGAAATTCGCAAGGGAACCGTTGCCAGGAAGACCGAAACAGAAGTATTGGTGAGCATCGGGACAAAATCTGAGGGGGTCATACCGCTCCGAGAATTGGAACAGCTTGACCCAAGATCTCGGGAAGCAGTATCGGTAGGGAACGAAATCCCCGTGTTCGTCGTCAACCCAGAAGATCCGAATGGCAATGTTTTACTTTCCTATGTCCGGGCCCTGGAGGAAGAAGACTGGCAACTCGCTGAGAAATTGCTCGCCTCTGGAGAGGCATATGATGGGAAGATCATCGGCTTCAACAAGGGAGGCCTGATCGTCCCGGTAGGACAGCTACGGGGTTTCGTGCCCGCCTCGCAGGTCAGTGTCCTCCGGCGCATGGACGCCAGCAGCGCCAATCCTGAGCAGCGGTGGGGTGCTATGGTTGGCGAGCCGATCCGGGTCTCAGTGATCGAAGTGGATCGCGAGCGAAGGCGCCTGATCCTCTCCGAACGCGTCGCCCTGCAAGAGACGCGGGAAACCCTCAAAGAGCGGCTGCTGGATGAGCTTTCGGAAGGCGACGTCCGCACGGGCCGGGTCACAAGCCTGGCAGATTTTGGCGCCTTCGTGAATATCGATGGGGCGGATGGTCTGGTGCACCTGTCCGAGATCTCGTGGGAGCGAATCAATCACCCGCGGGAAGTCCTGAAGGTCGGGCAGGAAGTAAAGGTCAAGGTGATTGGAATCGACCGGGAGCGCAAGCGCATCGGCCTTTCTATCCGCCAGCTGCAGGAAGACCCCTGGATGAAGAAGGTTGCACATCTTAGAGAGGGTCAGCTGATCGAAGGCACGATCACCCACCTGACCAAGTTTGGGGCTTTCGCCCGCGTGGGCGAGGACCTGGAGGGGCTGATCCACATCTCCGAGCTCAGCGAGCAGCGGGTCGCGCACCCGAAGGAAGTTGTCCACGAGGGCGATGTCCTGACGTTGCGGGTGATCAAGATCGAACCGGAGCGCCACCGGATTGGCTTGAGCCTGCGGAAGGTCGACTCCCCGGCCTACACGGACTTCGACTGGAAGACAACCCTTGCCGAGGTCGTCGAGGAGACACACGAGGAGGCAATGGCTTCCCCCGCGCCTGCCGCGGCCCAGGAGGGCGCACCCGAATCGGAGGGGGACCTTGGAACCCACGGGGAAGTCGCTGATCTGGATGCCGAATCCAGGGAATCAGAAGAGTCGGGGGAAGAGGGCGCTGGAGAACCAGGGATGGAAGTGCCCATAGACCAGGCGGAGGGGGAGGTGGATCCGCCGTCAGCGCCGGATTAAGTGAACTGAGCCACGCAATTATCCGGGCGTGCCTGATTCAGGCGCGCTTTTTCTTTAACAGGCACATTCTAAGAGTTCTATTAACTTACTCATTTTTTTGGGGCGAATGATCTTCGACTAAAATAAACTCTGGTAGAATCCAAATGGACAAGAAATCTCGTAATCGTTGCCAGAGTCCGTCTGACCTTCTTGAAGGTACGGAGGTACGCGTTGTCTAGCATGGAACGCTTCACACAAAGGGCGCGCCGGGTTCTCAGCCTCGCACACCAGGAGGCTGAGCGGATGCGCCAAAATTATATCGGGACAGAACACCTCCTTCTTGGTCTGATCAGAGAAGAGGGAGGTGTGGCTGGTCGTGTGTTGCGCGAGTTGGGTCTGGAGGGCGACCGGGTCCAGGAGATCGTCGAACGGCTGACCGGTTCCGGGTCTTACCGCGGAGGCAAGCTGGACCTTTCTCCAGGCACGCAGCAGGTACTCGAATTCGCCGTCGATGAAGCCCGGCGGCTGAACCACCACTACATCGGTACGGAACACCTCTTGCTGGGACTGGTGCGGTACGGCGAAGGCGTCGCCATGGACGTGCTGCGCAAGCTGGGCGTGACGCCCGAGCAGATCCGCCGGCAGACTCGGCGCATCCTGCAGGAGAGCAGCTCTGTTCGGCGCAACAGTGAACGTCAGTATTCCCAAGCGGATAAACAGAAGCCCAAGACGCCCCTGGTGGACCAGCTGGCGGTCGACCTGACCGCGCTCGCCGAAGAAGGCAAGCTCGACCCGGTGATCGGCCGCCAAATGGAAATCGAACGCGTGATCCAGATCCTGGCGCGCCGCACCAAGAACAACCCGGCCCTGATCGGGGAACCAGGCGTTGGCAAGACAGCCATCGTCGAAGGCCTGGCGCAGCGGATTGTGGAGGGCGACGTCCCGGCTCCGCTGCTGGACAAGCGCGTCCTGCAGCTCGACGTCGGCTCCCTGGTCGCGGGGACGATGTACCGCGGCCAGTTCGAGGAGCGGCTGAAGCGGGTGATCGACGAATTGAAATCCGCGGGGGCAATTTTGTTTATCGACGAGGTCCACATGCTGGTCGGCGCAGGAGCGGCTGGTTCATCGGTTGATGCGGCCAATATCCTCAAGCCGGCTTTGTCGCGCGGCGAGCTGCAGGTGATCGGCGCCACGACCCTGGACGAGTACCGCAAGCACATCGAGAGCGACGCCGCGCTGGAACGCCGCTTCCAGCCCGTCATGGTCGAAGAGCCGAACATCGATGAGACGATCGAGATCTTGCGCGGCATTCGCGGCGCTTACGAAGAGCACCACCGACTGACCATTTCAGATGATGCCCTGGACGCGGCAGCCAGGCTCTCGGCGCGCTATGTCACCGAGCGCTTCCTGCCCGACAAAGCGATCGATCTGATCGATGAGTCTTCTTCCCGGGTGCGCATGTATAAGAGCCCGGCCGCGAAGACAGCCAAAGAGCTGATGGACCAGCTCCGCGAGATCCGCCACAACCACTCGCTGGCCCTGGAGGACGGTCGCTACGAAGACGCCCAGGAAATTCTCGAAAGACAGGAGAACCTGGAGCGCCAGCTCGAACGGCTGCGCTCCGGTTGGGACCGCAGCAACAGCCCCGTCGTCACCTCCGAAGACATCGCCGAAGTGGTCTCCATGTGGACCGGCGTGCCGGTGATGCAGATCGCTCAGGAAGAATCGATCCGCCTGCTCAAGATGGAAGAGGAGCTCAAGGCACACATCATCGGCCAGGACGAGGCCATCGAAGCCATCTCCAAAGCGGTGCGCCGGGCGCGGGCGGGGCTGAAAGACCCGCGCCGCCCGATCGGCTCCTTCATCTTCCTCGGCCCGACCGGGGTCGGCAAGACTGAACTCACCAAGGCGCTGGCGCGCTTCTTGTTCGGCAGCGAAGATGCGCTCATCCAGCTGGATATGTCCGAGTTCATGGAGCGCCACACGGTCAGCCGGCTGGTCGGCGCGCCGCCGGGTTACGTAGGATACGAGGACGCCGGGCAGCTGACGGAAGCCCTGCGCCGCCGGCCGTATTCGATCATCGTCTTCGACGAGATCGAAAAAGCCCACCCGGAAGCCCACAACATGCTTCTCCAGATCATGGAGGAAGGGCACCTGAGCGATGCGCGCGGCCGCATGGTCGATTTCCGCAACGCCCTGATCGTGATGACCTCGAACGTAGGCGCCGAGATGATCAAGCGCCAGACCTCCCTTGGTTTCGAGCTTAAGCGCGACGAGCAGCTGGAAGAGCGCATCCAGTACCAGGAGATGCGCAAGAAGCTGATGGAGTCGCTCAAGCGCGTCTTCCGCCCTGAGTTCATCAACCGCGTCGACGCGGTGATCGTCTTCCGCGCATTGAATAAAGAGGATATCAAGCAGATCGTCCAGCTGGAGCTGAACAAGGTCGGGCAAAGGCTGGAAGAGCATGACATCGTCATCAGTCCCACCCAGGCGGCGTTGGAACTGCTCGCCGAGCTCGGCTACGACGCGGAGATGGGGGCGCGCCCGCTCAAGCGGGTGATCCAGCAGAAAGTCGAGGATGCCCTGTCAGACGCCCTGCTCGCCGGCGAGTTCGAAGATGGCGACACGATTATCGTGGACGTCGTCGAGCAGGATATCAAGCTCATACGCAGCATTGAGAAATCGAGCCGGGAAAAACCCGTCCAACAGGAACCGCTGGCAACGGGATAAACCCAAATTGAAGTGAACGGGGCGGTCTGACCGCCCCGTTGTTGTTTAAGATATTATAATTTCCTCATGGCTAAGACACGAACCCAGTATGTCTGCCAGCAGTGCGGGCGCCGCGCGGTGCGGGATATGGGGCGCTGCCCCCAGTGCGGCGCCTGGAACAGCATGGTGGAGGAAATCGTCGCGCCGGCCCCGGCGAAGGACAAAGGCGCGTTGCGCGGCCTGACAGGGCGCTCGACGCCCATGCGCCTGTCCGAGATCGGCGAGGGGGTCGAAGAGCGCCTGCCGCTGCCCATCGCCGAGTTCGCCCGCGTCCTCGGAGGCGGCGTTGTCCCGGGATCCGTGGTGCTGATCGGCGGCGACCCAGGCATTGGCAAGAGCACGCTGCTCCTCCAGACTGCGCTGGAAATGGCGCGGAGCGACCGGGTCCTGTACGTCTCCGGAGAGGAATCCGAGCGCCAGATCAAGATGCGCGCCCTGCGCCTCCAGCGCGGCGGCGACGGCAAGACGCCTCCCCTGCCCGAGGACCTTTTCCTGGTCACAGAAACGAACCTGGATGCCATTCTGGAGCATGTCTCTTCCGTGCAGCCGCGCCTGCTGATCGTCGACTCCATCCAGACCATCACCCTACCAGAGCTGGAATCGACCGCCGGGTCGGTCTCCCAGGTGCGGGAGAGCGCGGCGCGCCTGCGCGAGCTGGCGAAGTCTTCAGGGATATCGGTCTTCCTGATCGGCCACGTCACCAAGGAAGGGGCCATCGCCGGCCCGCGCGTCCTGGAACACATCGTGGATACCGTGCTCTACCTGGAAGGCGATCGCTTCCAGTCCTACCGCCTGCTGCGGTCTGTCAAGAACCGCTTCGGCGCGACCGCCGAAGTGGGGGTCTTCGAGATGCGGGAGCGGGGCATGATCGAAGTGCCCAACCCTTCGGAGGCTTTCTTGGCAGAACGCATGGTCAACGCTCCGGGTTCGGCGATCGCGGTGACG
>Ga0073934_10000952_pt1 | contig 75280 bp, 68 predicted proteins | sample LarsenN4metaG_FD_76834 | JGI IMG/M metagenome (GOLD analysis project Ga0073934, IMG submission 76834) | Hot spring sediment bacterial and archeal communities from British Columbia, Canada, to study Microbial Dark Matter (Phase II) - Larsen... ...
CGCCTGGTTGACGCGGTTCTGCACGTCGACCGCGGCGATATCGGGGTTCCGCGTCACATCGAACGTGACCGTGATCTGGCTGACGCCGCTGTTGGTGCTGCTCGAGGACATGTAGCGCATGCCGGTAGTACTGCAACTGTACCTGCTGTTCGTGAATCTGCGACTGGACTGCCGCGAGCTGCGCCTCGGCGTTCTTGTACGCCGTCTCCGCCTGATCGAGCTCCGCGCGGCTGACCGCGCCGGCGTCGTACAGCTTCTGCAGCCGCGCCAGCTGCTGGCGTGTGTAAGCCAGATCGGCCTCGCGCGACGCGCGCTGCGACTCGGTCGTCGTCACCGTCGCCTGCTGCCTGTCCGGATCGATCTGGATGAGCGGGCGCCCCGCGGCTACGCGGTCGCCCGCCTGCACGAAGATCTGGCGCACGAACCCTTCCACCTGCGGCTGCACGATCGTCGAACGGAGGGAACGGATCGTCGCGACGTACTCGGTCGACTGCGGGAGCGACTTCGGCTCGAGCGTGACGGTCTGCACCTCCATCGGCGGAAACGCACCGCGTCCGCCGCCGGGCCCGCCGACGCCTTCACCCGCCGCCTGTCCCTCGCCGCCGCCGCACGCGCTCGCACCGATCGCGAGAAGGACGAGAAGAGGACTCAACAATCGCGACATGGGAATTTGGTGATGTTACCTGATACGCGCGAGAGGCCTGCAGGGTTTCGCCCGGCAGGCGGAGGGCTGAAGCGCGCCGGCTACCGGAAAATGCTCTTCAGACTTTCGCCCAACGCGCTCAACAAGCCCTGGACCGCGCGCTGCGCCTGCTGCTTGAAGCTGCCGGAATGGATCGGACAGAGACGCAGAGGGACTTCGTCGCCTTCCTTGAAGTACTCGACGTAGGTCGGACAGCCGTCGAGCGGCCGATGGTACGAGAGGCGACACAGCTCGTGTGGCTGCAGCCCCGCCGGCGGCGCGATCGGCGCCGACGGCAGATCGCGTGCGATGCGGCGCATGAAGTCGGCCCAGATCGGGAGCGCCACGCTGGCGCCCGAGCCGCCATTGCGAATCCGCGCCGGCTGATCGAACCCGGCCCAGACGCCGCCGACGACCGACGAGGAAAAGCCGACGAACCACGCGTCGCGATAGTCGTTGGTCGATCCGGTCTTGCCGCCGACCGGGCCGCGCACGCCGTACCGACGCGCGGCCGCGCCGGTTCCTCGATCGACGACGTCCTGGAGCATCGAGACCATCTGAAAGGCCACGTCTTCCGACAGGATGCGTTCACGCTCGACGTGCATGCGATGGACGACCTCTCCCTGTCCGTTGCGCACCGCGACGATCCCGCGGGGACGGACGCGGTAGCCGAGCGACGGAAACACGGCGTAGGCTGCCGTCAAGTCGAGCGGGCTCACGAGGCCGCTCCCGAGCGCGAGCGACGGCACGTCGGGCTGGTCGGGCACACCGAGATCGCGCGCCAGCCGGAGGACCGGGGCGGAGCCCACCCGCTGCTGCAGCAGCACGGCCGCGGCGTTGTTCGATTCGAGGAGCGCCGCGCGCAGCGTCAGCTCGTCGGCGCCTGAGTCGCGCGCCTCGCGCGGGATCCAGACGCCGCTCGGCACCTGCAGCGCGACCTCCTGCAGGCCGGTGACCGTCGACACCGGCGACAGTCCGCGCTCGAGCGCCGCGGCGTACACGAATGGCTTGAACGCGGAACCGGGTTGACGCCGACTGCGGACCGCGCGATTGAACGTCGTCACGGCAAAGTCGGACCCGCCAACCATCGCGAGCAGGTTTCCAGTGTGCGGGTCGAGCGCGACGAGCGCCGCCTGCAGTCCCTGGACGCCGAGCCGCCGCAGCCCGTCGCGCACCGCGCGCTCGGCCGCGTCCTGCACCTCCGGTACGAACGTGGTATGGACCTGCCAGTCGGGGGGATGGTCGCCGCCGTAGATGTTGCGGAACTGCTGGCGCAGGAACTCTTTCGCGAAGCCGTGCCGCGCCGACGTCACCTGCGGCGGCGGCTGCACGCGCAGGCGCGCGGCGCGCGCCGCCCGCTCCTCGTCGGCGGTGATCTTTCCTTCTTCCCGCATCCGCTGCAGCACGACGAAGCTGCGGCGGCGGGCCTCGTCCAGGTGCGTCCACGGCGAGTAGGCCGCCGGCGCCCGGATGATGCCGGCGATGAGCGCGGCTTCGGCAAGCGTCAGATCGGCGGCCGACTTGCCGAACGTCTTCTGCGCCATCGTCTCGACGCCGTAGATGCCGCCGCTCAGATAGATGCGGTTGAAGTAGAGCTCGAGGATATCGTTCTTCGAGAGGAACAGCTCGAGCATCACCGCGAGCATGGCTTCCTGGAGCTTGCGCGCATACGTGCGCGTGTTCGAGAGGTACAGCGTGCGGGCGAGCTGCTGCGTGATGGTGCTGCCGCCCTGCGTGCCGGCGCCCGAGCGCAGGTTGTTGACCGTCGCGCGCGTCAGCGCGATCGGATCGATGCCAGGGTGCAGATAAAAGCGGTGGTCCTCGACCGCAATGACCGCGTCCTTGAAATACGGGGAGATCCGCTCGAGGGGCACGTCACGCCGCTGCTCGTCCAGCCGGAACCACGGCCGCCCAGCGGCGTCGTAGAAGACTGTGTCGCCCACCCCTCGGTTCAGTCTGGCGACCGCCCAGGCGTGGCGTGCGGTCCAGACCACGGCGATCGTCAGAAGTACGAGGACGACACCTCCGACGGCCGTCAATAGCCAATCCCGCCGCGACAAGGCGCGGAGATCCGAGAAACGCACCTTGAAGGAATGGTATAACGATGCTGTCATGCCGAGCTTCACCCGGGGATTTCTGGCGCCTGCCTTGCTCGCCTCGGTCACTGCTGCCGCACAGGCGCCGGCGCAATTTCAGGAAAGCGACTTCCTTTCGCGCGCGCGCCGCCTGACGGTCGAGGGTCGTCGCGCAGGCGAAGGTTACTGGTCGCCTGACGGCCAGCGCCTCGTCTTTCAGAGCGAGCGCGAGCCGGGCAATCCCTTCTACCAGATCTACGCGCTCGACTTCGCCACGGGCGAGACGAAGCGCATCTCGCCGGGCTACGGCAAGACGACGTGCTCGTTCTTCCGCCCCCGGACCGACGAGATTCTCTTCGCGTCCACGCACCACGACCCGCGGTCGAAAGAATTGCAGAAGGAGGAGCTCGACTTTCGCGCGTCGGGCAAGGAGCGCCGCTACGCCTGGGACTACGACCCCGAGTTCGAGATCTATACGCTGGCGGAGAAGACCGGGCGCTACACGCGGCTGACCAATGCGCGCGGCTATGACGCCGAGGGCAGCTACTCGCCCGACGGCCAATGGATCGCGTTCTCTTCGAACCGCGACGCGTACAACCGAACGCTGGGCGCCGCCGAACAGAAGCAGCTCGAGATCGACCCGAGCTACTTCGCCGAGATCTACATCATGCGAGCCGACGGCTCCGACCAACGGCGCCTCACGCGCGTCGCCGGCTATGATGGCGGTCCGTTCTTCTCGCCCGACGGCACGCGCATCATCTGGCGGCGGTTTGACGAGAAGGGGCTCATCGCCGACGTCTGGACGATGAAGCTGGACGGCACCGACGCGCGGCAGATTACGGACTTCGGCGCCATGAGCTGGGCGCCCTACATCCATCCGTCGGGCCAGTACCTCCTGTTCGCGTCGAACAAGCTGGGCTTCGAGAACTTCGAGGTCTTCATGGTCGACATCGACGGACGGAAGGAGCCGGTCCGGATTACATACGCGGACGGATTCGACGGTCTGCCCGTTCCCTCGCCCGACGGCCGACGGCTCGCGTGGACGTCGAGCCGCGGCGGCGGACGCGAAGGACAAATCTTCCTGGCCGAGTGGAATCACGAGCGCGCCCTCGCGGCGCTGACGGCGGCGCCCAACCGGGGTCAGACCGCGGTGACGCGTCGTACAGGGATCTGAGACCCTGGTGACGGGGCGACTCACGATTATGCGACAGAAGACGACCCTTGCGCTCGTCGCGCTCGCCTTCGTTCTTCCCGCGACGACCACGCTTGCGCAGAGCGCGGCCGCGTCGCGCACCAGGGCGCACGTCGAGTTCCTCGCCTCCGAGAAGCTCGAGGGACGTGAGGCCGGCTCAGCCGGCGAGCGTCTCGCCGCCGAGTACCTCGCTTCCGAGCTCGCGCGCCTCGGAGCGCGGCCGCTCCCCGGCCGCACCGACATGTTCCTGCCGTTCGAGTTCACGGCCGGCAGTCGCGACGGCGGGTCCCGCGTCACCGTCGGCGGCAGGACGTTCGCTGAGCGGACCGACGTCCAGGCGCTCTCGTTCTCGGATGACGCCGACGTGAGCGGAGCTGTCGTATTTGCCGGCTATGGTCTCGTCGTCCCGGAGTCCCAGAACTTCGGCTACGACAGCTACGCCGCGCTCGACGTTAAGGACAAGATCGTCGTCGTGCTTCGCTACTTCCCCGAGGACGCCGATGAGAAGACGCGTGCGATTCTCGCGCGCTATTCCGACCTCCGCTACAAGGCGATGGCCGCCCGCCAGCGCGGCGCCCGGGCGATTCTCGTCGCCACGGGTCCGCGCTCCCCGAACGCGGGCCAGGTCGTGCCGATGACGTTCGACACGGCGTTGGCCGGCTCCGGCATTCCCGCCGCGAGCATCAGCGGCGCCGTCGCCGACGCGCTCTTTGCGACGGCCAAGCCGCTTCGCGACGTCCAGCAGGAGCTCGACTCCGGCAATCCGCACGTCGCGGGGTTCGAGCTGCCCGGCGTCACGGTGAGGCTCCGCACGTCGGTCGTCCGCGAGCGCCACACGGCACGCAACGTCGTTGCGTATCTGCCCGCGACGGCGCCCGTGCCGCCGGCGGCAAAGCCGTTCGTCGCGATTGGCGCGCACTACGATCACCTTGGACGCGGCGACCGCGGCAATTCGCTGGCCTCGAAGGACGAGGCGGGCGGCATTCACCACGGCGCCGACGACAACGCCTCGGGCACGGCCGCCGTCCTCGCCATTGCCGAGACGCTCGCGCAGTCGCCGCAGCCGCGACGCCGCCATCTGCTGATGGCCTTCTGGTCCGCCGAGGAGATAGGGCTGGTCGGCTCGAATGCGTTCACCGCCTCGCCGCCGGTCCCCATCGATCAAATCGCCGCCTATTTCAACTTCGACATGGTGGGGCGGATGCAGAACAACCGGCTGGTCGTGCAGGCGACCGGGACGAGCCCGGCCTGGGCGCGGCTGCTCGAGCGCGCGAACGTGGCGGCGGGGTTCGATCTGGTCACGCAGGCCGATCCGTACCAGCCGACCGACGTGACGAACTTCCACGCGGCTGGCGTGGCGAGTCTCGCCTTCTTCACCGGGTCACACCCGGACTACCACAAGCCGACGGATACCGCGGCGAAGATCAACTACGAGGACCTCGATCGTGTGGCGGCCTTCGCGGCGACGCTCGTCCGCGCCGTGTCGGAGATGGACGAGCCGCCGCAGTTCACCAAGGTCGACCAGCCGACGACGCGCGGCACCATTGCCGGCGTCCGTGTGACGACGGGGACGATCCCCGATTATGCGACCGAGGTGAAAGGACTGCTGCTCTCCGGCGTCGTGGGCGGCGGCCCGGCCGACCGCGCAGGCTTGATGAAGGGCGACGTCATCGTCGAGATCGCTGGCAAGACGATCGCCAACGTGTACGACTACACATACGCTCTGGAGCTGCTTCGCGCGGACCAGCCGGTCAAGGTGGTGTTCCTGCGGAACGGCGAGCGGCGCGAGACCGAGCTGACGCCGGCCGCGAGGCGCTAGCTGCGGCGGGCCGCTGAGGGGCTCGGCTACCCCCGCTTTCCGCCCAGTATCGACGTCTCTTCTGCGATCAGCTCCTCCGCCTTTTCCTTCAGCGTATCGGGTGTCGTGTCAACCGGCACCGGCCCGCGGATCCGCGCGTTGATGAATGATGTCGTGAAGATGATGGCGATTAGGAGCAGCGAGAACCAATGCGGCACTTCGACCTCGACGTAGTGCACGGCGTGCGCGTAGTCGAGGCCGAGCTTCAGCCCGATCCACGCGATGATGATGAAGGCCCCATCCACGAGCGCCGGGTAGCGCTCCACGAGCACGATCAGCTGGCCCACGACCAGGCGCAGCGCCACGATGCCGAGCAGGCCGCCGGTCACGACCACCCAGATCTTCGGCGACATCGCCACGGCCACGAGAATCGAGTCGATCGAGAACGCCAGGTTGACGAGCTCGACTCGGACGATCGTCGCCCAAAGCGGCGGGAGCCCCAGCATCGGCTTCGCCGTGGGTGCTGCCCGACGGTCTTCGCCTGCCTTCAGGCCGAAGAAGTGCTGATACGTGAGGTACAGCAGATAGATGCCGCCGGCGAGCTTCACCCATTCCACGCGGATCAGATAGGCGGCCAGCAGCGTGGCGCCGAAGCGCATGATGAACCCGCCGACGAGGCCGTACTGCAGCGCCTTCCGGTGCTGGGCGCGAGGCAAGCCCAGCACCATGATCGCCATGAGGAGTACGTTGTCGGCGCTGAGCAGCCCTTCGAGAGCGATGAGGGCTGCGATGGTTATGAAGTCGGAGGCCTGAAGGTCCAAACGCCCTAGGCGATCCTACCGCGGATCCCCCGCCGTCCAACGTTGACACGATCCGTATCAAGTCCTATACTCGAAGAGTATCAACGTGCGGCAGGACCTGTACTTCATCAGCATGGCGGCCGAGATGCTGGGGATGCATCCCCAGACGCTCCGCAAGTACGAGCGGCTCGGCCTGATCCAGCCGTCGCGCACGATCGGAAGCATGCGCGTGTACTCGCGCGAAGAGCTCGAGCGGCTTCGGTTGATCAAGTACCTCGTCGATGAAGCGGGGATCAATCTTGCGGGCGTGCAGCGGCTGCTGTCGATTGCCGAGGTGATGCAGCGGATCCGCCCGCTCATGGACGAGCACGCGCTCAGCACGGGCGCCGGACGGCGGCAGCTGCTCAACGAGATGCGCCGGCTGAACGAGATGCTGGGACTCTGACGTGGAATTCAAGGACTACTACGCGACGCTCGGCGTCTCGAAGACCGCCACTGACAAGGACATCAAGCAGGCGTACCGGAAGCTCGCCCGCAGGTACCACCCGGACGTCAATCCGGGCGACAAGCAGGCCGAGACCCGGTTCAAGGAAATCAACGAAGCCTACGAAGTGCTCGGCGACCCGGCCAAGCGGCGGAAGTACGACGATCTCGGTGCGAACTGGCGGCTGTACGAGCAAGCCGAAGCGCAGGGCGGTCCCAATCCGTTTGCCGGCTGGGGGGGCAACATGGGCGGCGGGCAGGGCGGCTTCCGCACGATGACGCGGGAGGAGATGGAGGAGCTCTTCGGCGACGCCGCGCCGTTCTCCGACTTCTTCGCCACGTTCTTCGGCGGCATGGAAGGCGCAGCCGCGGGCCGCGGCGGGCGGGGGCGCGGCCGCCAGCGCGCCGGGCGCGACGTCGAGCACGAGATCGAACTGACGCTCGAAGAAGCCTATCAGGGCACGATGCGTCGCCTGTCGCTCAAGCACGGCGGTCACGCGCGGACGGTCGATGTCCGGATTCCAGCCGGCGTCGGCGACGGCTCGCGCGTCCGGGTCGCCGGCGAAGGCGAGCACGGCGTCGGCGGCGCCGTCGCGGGCGACCTCTACCTTCGCGTGCGGCTGGCGCCGCATCCGACGTTCGAGCGCAAAGGGCGTGATTTGTACGTCACGGTCCCGGTCCCTGTGCCCACGGCCGTGACGGGTGGCGAAGCGGAGGTGCGGACGTTGACGGGCCGGACGGTGCGGCTGCGGATTCCGGCGCTCACGCAGAACGGCCAGGTGTTCCGCCTGAAGGGGTTCGGCATGCCGGCCGTCGGACGGCCGGAGGACAAGGGCGACCTGTACGCGCGCGTGGAGGCCCAGCTGCCGGCCACGCTGTCGCCCGCGGAACGCGAGCACTACGAGGCGCTCGCACGACTGCAGGGAGACGCGGCCGCGAAGAAGACCGCGTGATGAGCGTCCAATGAATCTGAACAAGTTCACGGAAAAGGCGCAGGAAGCGGTCCTCACGGCCCAGAACCTCGCCACTGAGTTCACCCACGCGGAGGTCACACCTGAGCACCTGCTCGTCGCGCTCGTCGAGCAGCCGGGCGGTATCGTCCCGTCGGTGCTGCGCAAGAAGGCGCTCGACCCGGCCCGCATCGGGGCCGACGCGCGGCGGCTGCTCGACAGCCTGCCGAAGGCGTTCGGCGCCGACCTGCGCTTCTCGCCGCGCATGAAGCTGATCTTCGATTCAGCGCTCGCCGAAGCGCAGCGGCTGCAAGACGAGTACGTCAGCACCGAGCATCTCCTGCTGGCCCTCGCCTCCGAGGCGGGCCGTTCGCCGGCGGCACAGCTGCTGCAGAAGGCTGGCGCGACGAAGGACGCCCTCTATGCGGCGCTCACGCAGGTCCGCGGCACCCAGCGCGTCACCTCGCAGAACCCGGAATCGACCTACGAAGCGCTGACCCGCTACGGGCGCGACCTGACGGATCTGGCCCGCAGGGGGAAGCTCGATCCGGTGATCGGGCGGGACGAGGAGGTCCGCCGCGTCATCCAGGTGCTCTCGCGCCGCACGAAGAACAACCCCGTGCTCATTGGCGAGCCGGGCGTCGGAAAGACCGCCATCGTCGAAGGATTGGCGCAGCGGATCGTCAGGGGCGACGTGCCCGAGGGTCTGAAAAAGAAGCGCATCTTCGCGCTCGATATGGGCGCGCTCGTCGCCGGTGCGAAGTATCGCGGCGAGTTCGAGGAGCGGCTCAAGGCGGTGCTGAAGGAGATCGGCGAGTCCGAGGGTCAGATCGTGCTGTTTATCGACGAGCTGCACACGGTCGTCGGCGCCGGCGCCGCCGAAGGGGCGATGGATGCCTCGCAAATGCTCAAGCCCATGCTGGCCCGCGGCGAGCTGCATACGATCGGTGCCACGACGATCGACGAGTACCGCAAGCACATCGAGAAAGACGCGGCGCTCGAGCGGCGCTTCCAGCCGGTGCTCGTCGGCGAACCAACCGTCGAGGACACGATCTCGATCCTTCGGGGCCTGCGCGAGCGCTACGAGATCCACCACAGCGTGAAGTTCAAGGATGCGGCGCTCGTGGCGGCCGCCGTGCTGTCGCACCGCTACATCTCGGACCGCTTCCTGCCGGACAAGGCGATCGATCTCGTGGACGAGGCGGCGTCGAAGCTGCGCATGGAGATCGACTCGATGCCGGCGGAGCTCGACGAAGTGCGCCGCCGCGTCATGCAGCTCGAAATCGAACGCGAAGCGCTGCGCAAGGAGACCGACAAGGCGTCGAAGGAGCGCCTGGCGAAGCTCGAGAAGGAGCTCGCCAATCTCAAGGAGGAGTACGACCGCCTGCAGGCGCAGTGGCAGCAGGAAAAGGCAGCGATCAGCGGCAGCACCACCCTCAAGGAACAGCTCGAACAGGCGCGGCTCGAGTACGACGCGGCGGTGCGCGCGGGCGACTACACGAAGGCGTCGGAGCTGCAGTACGGGCGCATTCCCGAACTGGAGAAGCGGCTGCGCGACCAGGACGAGGCCGACGGCCAGCAGAAGACGCCGCGCATGCTGAAGCTCGAGGTCGACGAGGAGGACATCGCCGACGTCGTCTCCAAGTGGACCAACATCCCGGTCAGCCGCCTGATGGAGGGTGAGATCCAGAAATTGATCCACATGGAGGAGCGCCTCCACCAGCGGGTCGTCGGTCAGGACGAGGCGATTGCCGCCGTCTCGAATGCGATCCGCCGGGCGCGGGCCGGCCTCCAGGATCCGCACCGGCCGCTCGGCAGCTTCATCTTCCTGGGACCGACCGGCGTCGGCAAGACGGAGCTGGCGCGCGCGCTCGCCGAGTTCCTCTTCGACGACGACCACGCGATGATCCGCATCGACATGTCGGAGTACCAGGAGAAGCACACCGTGTCGCGGATGATCGGCGCACCGCCGGGCTACGTCGGCTACGAAGAGGCCGGGCAGCTCACCGAGGCCGTGCGGCGCCGCCCGTATGCGGTGGTGCTGTTCGACGAGATCGAGAAGGCGCATCCCGAGGTGCTGAACGTGCTCCTGCAGCTTCTCGACGATGGCCGGCTCACCGATGGCAAGGGCCGGACGGTCGATTTCAAGAACGTCGTCGTCATCATGACGTCGAACCTCGGCAGTCAGTACATCGCCGAGCATACCGGCGACCTGACGGAGGGCGTACGGCGTCAGGTGCTCGAGGCGCTGCGCCAGCACTTCCGGCCGGAGTTCCTCAACCGCATTGATGAGGTGATCTTCTTCCACGCGCTCGGTCTCGAGCACATGACGAAGATCGTCGACATTCAGATCCGGGGCCTCCTGAAGCGGCTCGAGGATCGCAAGATCCACGTCGAGCTGACCGAGGCGGCCAAGGGCTTCCTCGTCTCGGAGGGGTACGACCCGACCTATGGCGCGCGGCCGCTCAAGCGCACGATTCAGCGCCGCGTGCTCGACCCGCTGGCCATGCGCGTCCTCGAGGGCGAATTCCGCGAGGGCGACCGCGTGACGGTCGATGTGGGCGACAATGGATTGAGGTTCGAGAAAACACACGCGGTGACTGCGTAACGTGCCACCCACCCGCCTTCCGCCCGGCATCAATCCGCGGGACAAGCGCCCCGGCGAGCGGCGCTCGCTCCCGGGACCGGCTCGTCCGGGCGGCGCGGTGTGGTACGTCCTGGGATTCCTGCTGCTCATGGCGCTGGCGCAGACGTGGTTGCTGGCCCCTTCTGGCCGCCAGATTACCTACAGTGAATTCAAGGCGGCGGTGCGCGGGGGACAGGTGGCCGACGTCGTCATCTCCGAGCAGTCGGTCCGCGGCACCTACAAGGCCGAAGTCAGCGGCAGCCGCACTTTCAACGCGGCCCGAATCGAAGACCCGAAGCTCCTCGAAGAGCTCGACGCGGCGGGCGTTCGCTACACCGGCGAGTTCGTCAGCCGCTGGCTCCCCGAGGTCATCGGCTGGGTCATTCCGATCCTGCTGCTCTTCGCGCTGTGGAGCTTCTTCTTCCGGCGAATGAGCGGCGCCGAGGGGGGCGTCATGTCGTTCGCGCGGAGCAAGCACCGCGTCTTTGCCGAAGACGACGTGAAGGTCAGCTTCGCGGACGTCGCGGGCGTCGACGAGGCCGAGCAGGAGCTGAAGGAGATCGTCGAGTTCCTGAAGAATCCCAAGAAGTACACGGCGCTCGGCGGCCGCATTCCGAAAGGCGTGCTGCTCGTGGGACCTCCCGGCACCGGCAAGACCCTGCTGGCGCGGGCGGTGGCCGGCGAAGCCAAGGTTCCCTTTTTCAGCCTGAGCGGCTCCGAGTTCGTCGAGATGTTCGTGGGCGTCGGCGCCGCGCGCGTGCGGGATCTCTTCTCGCAGGCCGAGCAGAAGGCGCCCTGCATCATCTTCATCGACGAGCTCGACGCGCTCGGCCGCGCGCGCGTGCAGAGCCCGATGGGGTCGCACGAGGAACGCGAGCAGACGCTCAATCAGCTCCTCGCCGAGATGGACGGCTTCGACTCTCGCAAGGCGATCATCATCATGGCCGCCACCAACCGCCCGGAGGTGCTCGACCCGGCGCTGCTCCGTCCCGGCCGGTTCGACCGGCAGGTGCTCGTCGACAAGCCGGACGTCAAAGGGCGCGAGGAGGTGCTGCGGATCCACACCCGGCAGGTGAAGCTCGCGCCCGAAGTCGACCTCAAGGTCGTGGCCGCGCGGACCGCGGGCTTTGCGGGGGCCGATCTCGCGAATCTGGTCAACGAGGCCGCGCTCCTCGCCGCGCGCAACGACAAGACGTCGGTCCAGATGGCGGACTTCGACGAGGCGATCGATCGGCTCATCGCCGGGCTCGAGAAAAAGCGCGTCATGAGCCGCAAGGAGCGCGAGATCGTCGCCTATCACGAGTCGGGCCACGCGATCGTCGCGACGCTCATCCCGGGGATGGATCCGGTCCACAAGATCTCGATCGTGCAGCGAGGCTTCGGCGCGCTCGGCTACACGATGCAGCTTCCGCTCGAGGATCGGTACCTGATGCAGCGTCGCGATCTGCTCAACCAGCTCGCCGTGCTGCTCGGCGGCCGCACGGCGGAAGAGATTGCGCTCGGCGAGATCTCGACCGGCGCGCAGAACGACCTCCAGCGCGCCACCGACATCGCCCGCGCGATGGTGACCGAGTGGGGCATGAGCGATGCACTCGGGGCAATCAACTACGACGGCCACAAGCGCACCAAGTTCCTCGACATCGCGCTCGGCCCCGAGCGCGGGGCCTATGCCGAGGACACCGCGCGGCTCATCGACGCCGAGGTCAAGCGGATCATGACTGACGCGCACGCCGAGGCGCGGCGCATCCTGACCGAGCAGCGCGACAGCCTCGAGGCCGTCACCCGCCGGCTGCTCGAGCAGGAAGTCATGGAAGGGGCCGAGCTGCGGGCGATCCTCGGCGTTCCTCCCGCGGCGGCGGAACCATCACCCGAAAAGACGCCGCTGCCGCCCGAACTCCGATAATCGATGCCGAGCCCCGCCTATGCCGTCGCCGGCGCCGTGGCGCCGACGGTCGCCGAACACCTGCAGCTGCATCGCGCCGCGCTTCCGCCGCAGGCTCCGAATCAGCCGCCGCGCGAGCTGCTGCCCGAGGCGTCACACATCGAGACGCTCGTCGACGTCGCCTTCTGGGCGAGCGTCCGCCGCGAGGAAGGATACATCCCGAAGATCTCGCTCGCATTTCTGCGGCCGGTGCCCGAGGTCTGCCCGCTCGTGTTCGAGCAGCCGCTGCCGCTCGACCCGGCGGCGCTGACGCGCCTGGCTGCGGCGGTCGAACGCCCGGGAATTCACCTGGGCGTCTGGCCCGCCTCCGCTGGAGCTTCGGCGGGTCAACCTGACGGGGCCAATCTGCTCGTCTGGGGCACGACGCACATGATTCCGCCCTTCTGCTTCGTCGTGGAGGTGGCGGCGCCCGGCGTGCTCGTGCTCAAGCACCGCCCGCGGCACGAGTCGCGGAAGTTCGTCAATGTCGCCGTGCTCGAAGGCGACCGGATCAAGATCATCGACGAGCGGGCGTCGAACATCGCCGACTGTCCCGCCGTGCTCGCACCGATGGTCGGCTTCGACGTCGCCTCGATGCAGGACGAGGGGCTCAACGTCCAGGTGCAGCTGGCCTTGTCGATGCGCCGGCACGGCCGCGGCGGCATTCTGCTCATCGTCCCCGCCGGCAGCGACCGCTGGCGCGAATCGATCCTCCAGCCGATCCGGTACGCCGTGCAGCCGCCCTACTGCGAGATCTCCGACCTGCTTCGCCGCCACCACATGATGCCGGCGCACGAGTGGCGTGAAGCGATCGACCGCGCCGTCGAATCGCTCGCCGGGCTGACCGCCATCGATGGCGCCACGATCGTCACCAGCCGCTACGACCTCCTGGCGTTCGGCGCGAAGATCGCGCGGCGCGACGGCAACGGCACCGTCGAGCAGATCGTCGTCACGGAGCCGATTCTCGACGCGCGCCCTTATCGCATGCACCCGGGCGAGCTCGGCGGCACACGGCATCTGGCGGCCGCGCAATTCGTCCACGACCAGCGAGACGCGTCCGCGCTCGTCGCGTCGCAGGACGGCCGCTTCACGATCTGTGCGTGGTCGCCGTGCGACGGCGCCGTTCACGCTCACCGCGTCGAGACGCTGCTCCTCTGAGAGAGGGCGCCTACAGCTCGTCCGGGCGGTTGTGCCCTGAGCGCACACATCACCGTCGAGCTTGCAAGCTCATTCGCGGCGCCCGGAATAGCGCGATATACTTCCATCCCGATTGGAGCCTCGGGAGTCATCGTGACGGCCGGTTACCTCACCGCACACAAGGAAATCCTCATCATCGAAGACGACGACGCGACGCGCGAGATGCTGGCGGCGGCTTTGCGCATGACGGGATACCACGTGCGCACGGCGTCCGACGGTCTCGCCGGTCTGCGACTCCTCGAAGTGTACGAGCCGGACGTCGTCGTGCTCGATCTCGGCCTGCCCATCGCCAGCGGCTTCGATGTGCTCACCGAGCTCCGCGCCGTGACGAAGACCCGTCTGACGCCGGTCATCGCGATTTCCGGCATGGATGAATACCTGAAATCCGCGCGCGAGAACGGCGACTTCGTCGCGACGATCCCGAAGCCGTTCGAGCCTCAGGAGATCGTGCGCGCCGTCGCGCGCGCACTCCGGCAGCACCCCGTCTGAATCCTCGCACCTTCGCATTCCCGCACCTCGCTCTCCCCCTCCCCGTTCGGGTGATGCGCCTCCGCCCGCGAGGTGGCACGATCGACCCATGCTCAACGATCTGTCAGAACGACTGGCCGCCCTCGTCGCCGGCGCGGCCGAATCAGTGGTCCAGGTACAGGGACGGCGCCGCCCCGCGAGCGGGCTCGTCTACGCGCCCGATGTCGTGGTGACGACGATGCGCGCCATCGGCCGTGAAGACGGGATTCGCGTGCGTTGTCACGATGGCGAGACGTACGAGGCGGAGCTTGCGGGGTGGGATCCGGCGACGACGCTCGCCGTGGTGCGCGTGCGCGGCCTCGGCGGGAGTACGATGGCGCCGGCGACGGGCGACGTGCGGGTCGGTCACCTGGTGCTGGCCGTGGCGCGGTCCTGGAGCAACGCGGTGACGGCGAGCGCCGGCATCGTCGCCGTCGTGGGCGGGCCGCTCGCGACCGGCCGGAGACGCGCCATCGATCGAATCATTCGGACGACGGCCCCCATGCATGATGGGTTCGCCGGCGGCTCGCTGCTCGATACGTCCGGTGCGTGGCTGGGCGTCGCCACCGCCGCCGAGATCCGCGGGCTCGGCGTCGTTATTCCCGCCTCGATCGCGTCGGCCGCGGTGACGGCCATCCTGGAGCACGGCGGTGTCAGACGCGGCTATCTCGGCCTCGCCGGCCAGCCGGTCGTGCTCCCCGCGGCGCAGCGGCCACCGGGCGATGCCGACGAGTCGACGGACGCCCTTCTCGTCGTCGGCGTGGCGCCCGAGAGTCCGGCCGCGCGGGCGGGGATACTGGTCGGCGACGTCATTCTGACCTTCGACGGCCAGCGCATCGAGTCGCCGGAAGAGCTCCTGGACGTCCTGACGGGTGACCGCGTGGGACGCGACGTCTCGCTCGGCATCCTCCGCGGTGGTGCGCCGCGCGAGCTGTCGGTGACCGTCGGCGAACGGCCCCGCCGATCGGCATGAGAGTGCTCCTCGTCGGCCCCGCCGCTGCCCGGGCGCGGATGCGCGACGCCTTGAACGGATCGCTGCGCGTCGTCGGCGAGTTTCCGACGCTGGAAGCGGCGAGGGCCTCGGGGATCGATGTCGACGGCATTCTCCTCGGCGGACCTGCACACAGAGGGCGACCCTTTATACGGCGTCCGGCACGGCGTGACGCTACGCCCGACGAAGATGACGTCGAGGTCGATTCGGAGCCGCTGACACCGCGCGAAATCGACGTCCTGGATCTGCTCGCGGAAGGCCTTCCGAACAAGGCGATCGCCGAGCGGCTCGGCATCAGCGATCAGACGGTCAAGTTCCACGTGGCGTCGATCGCGGCGAAACTCGGCGCCTCGAACAGAACCGACGCCGTCCGGCGCGCCGTTCGGCGCGGCCTAGTGACGCTGTGATTCGGCGGCGACGATCCGCAGAGATCGACGCTCGCCGCGACGCAGTACGGTGAGGTCCGACGCGACGCCGATACACTCGTCGGTGAGGGCCCGGAGCAAATCGTCGACACCGCCGACGGCCCTGCCCGCAAACGCGAGGATGAGGTCGCCCTCCGCCACGCCCGCGGCCGCTGCGGGTCCGCCTCGATCGAGAGACGCGACCAGCACCCCGGACGACGCCACGAGCTGATTGGCGCGCGCGAGCGCGCGAGGAATGGGCATCTGATGGCCGACGATCCCCAGATATCCGCGGCGGACTCGGCCATCACGAATCAGACGCGCCGCAACCCACCGGGCCGTGTTGCTCGCGATCGCGAAGCACAACCCCTGCGCCCCGGCAACGACCGCCGTATTGATGCCCACGACGTCGCCGCGCGTCGTCACGAGCGGTCCGCCAGAATTCCCGGGATTGAGCGCAGCATCCGTTTGAATCAGATCCTCGATGAGGCGCCCCGAGCGCGCGCGGAGCGACCGGCCGCGTGCGCTCACGATGCCGCTCGTGACCGAGTGCTGGAAGCCGAACGGGTTCCCGATGGCGACGACGATCTGGCCGACGCGAAGCGCGCGGGAATCGCCGAACCGGGCCCACGACACCGCCCCGTCGCCGATGCGGAGCACGGCGAGGTCGGTGTCCGGATCCCGTCCGACCAGATCCGCCCGAGCGCTGCGGCCGTCCGGCAGTGTGATGGTGATGGCGCCGCCCCGCTCGACGACGTGGCTGTTGGTCAGCACGAACCCGTCGGGCGTGAACACGACACCCGATCCGCTGCCTTCCCGCATCCTGACGTGTGCCACTGCGGGTGCGACCGCGTCGACTGCGCCGATCACCGCGCGCGAATACGCGTCGAGCAGCTCCTCGTCGGCAACGGTGTCGTCGCGCTGGAGATCCCGCATCACACTTCGAGTCTACGAAGCGCGCAGCGCGGCCGCATCACCCGAAAAGGTGGGATCTGCCTATAATCGCGCCCACCGCGGATGTCTCTGGCTCCCGGCACGCGTATCGGCCCGTTCGAGATAGGCGCGCTCCTCGGCGCGGGCGGCATGGGCGAGGTGTATCGCGCCCGGGATACGCGGCTGAAGCGTGATGTTGCGCTGAAGATTCTGCCGGAGCGCGTCGCTGGCGACCCCGAACGCCTGGCTCGATTCAAACGCGAGGCGCAGGTCCTGGCGACGTTGAATCATCCCCACATTGGCGCGATCTACGGACTCGAGGAAGGGGAACATACCATCCACGCCCTCGTCCTCGAAATCGTGGAAGGCCCCACGCTCGCAGACCGGATTGCGGACGGACCGTTGAGCCTGTCGGAGGCTCTATCGGTGGCGCGCCAGATCGCGGAAGCGCTCGAAGCCGCTCACCAGCAGGGCATCATTCATCGCGACCTCAAACCCGCGAACATCAAGGTCCGCGACGACGGCTTCGTGACGGTGCTCGATTTCGGGCTCGCGAAGCTGCAGGAATCCGGAGCTGCCGCGGCTGCGACGTCAGGGGCCGCATCGCTGCTCCCTACGATCACGACGCCGGCGGCGACAGGCGTCGGCGTCATCCTGGGCACTGCCGCCTATATGGCGCCCGAGCAGGCGCGGGGTAAATCGATCGACAAGCGCGTCGACATCTGGGCGTTCGGCTGCGTGCTGTACGAGATGCTCACCGGCCGACGCGCGTTCCCCGGCGACGACGTGACCGAAACGATTGCCGCCGTTGTGAAGAGTGATCCGGAGTGGTCGGCACTGCCGGCGGACCTCTCGCCAGCCGTCCGCGTGTTCCTGCGGCGCTGCCTCGCGAAGCACCCGGCCGACCGCGTGCACGACGTCGGCGACATGCGGCTGGCGCTCGAGGGCGCCTTCGACCTAGAAGCCGTACCCGGGCCATTGATGCCGCACTCCCCGCGCCGACGGCGCCCGGCCGTCCTGATCGCAGGCGCACTGGCTCTTGTTGCCTCGACGGCTGCCGCCACATCGTGGCTTGTGCCTGCAGCGCCTGAAGAGCCGGCCCCCGTACGGCGCTTTGCCCTTCCGACCGGCGAGGCGTCGCTTTGGATCGCGAACCGCAATCGTGACCTCGCCATCGCGCCCGACGGAAGCCGGCTCGCCTACTTCGCCGGGGTGGGCACCAGCCGGCACCTGTACGTCCGCGCGCTCGATGCGTTGGAGGCAATCCCGATCCGGCAGGCCGAGAGCTTTTTCGAGCTGTTCTTCTCTCCGGATAGCCGGTGGCTGGCGTTCAACGACGAAGGCGATTTCACGATGCGGAAGATGCCCGTTGCGGGCGGTCCTGCAACGGCCATTACGAAAGTCGGCACCGAGATGCTCGGGGCAACGTGGGGACCGGATGACACGATTGTCTTTGCCACGACGGCGCCCGGGAGCGGCTTGCGGCGCGTCTCCGCAGCCGGCGGCACGCCGTCCGTCCTGACGACGCCCGATACGGCCCGCGGTGAGATTCTGCACGCCTGGCCTGAGTTCCTGCCGGGCGGTCGCGCGCTGCTCTTCACCATTCAGTCCGGGGTTGCGGGCGGCGACTTCGAGGTGGCGGCCCTCGACCTGACATCCGGCGAGATCAAGAGACTGGTGCCAGGGGGATCGAGCCCGCGCTTCGCCACGAGCGGGCACTTGATCTACGGCACCGACAACACGATCCGTGTCGTCGCCTTCGATCCTGTCCGACTGGAGGTGCTCGGCGATCCCGTCACGGTTCTCGAGGGCGTCATCACGAAACCAAGCGGTGCCGGGGACTTCAGCGTGGCCACGGACGGAACGCTCGCCTATGTGTCCGGCACATACGCCGCCGGCTCGGATCGCCGACTGCTGTGGGCCATGCGTGACGGTACGCGGCGGCCGCTGAACGCACCCGTTCGCGCCTATTTCCAGCCGCGCATCTCGCGTGACGGCGGCCGCATCGCCCTGGAAGTGCGCGACCAGCAGAATGACATCTGGATCTGGGACGTCGTCCGCGAAACGTTGACGCGGCTGACGACCGATCCCGCCGTCGACGCGGCGCCGGTGTGGACGCCAGACGGGGATCGCATCATCTTCTCGTCGGGCCGTGTGAGTCCCAGCGCGATCTTCAGCCAGGCGGCCGACGGGACCGGTCCCGCCGAGCGCATCACGGTCGCGTCCGACGGATTCCATCTTCCCGGCGCCGTCACGCCGGATGGCCGTCAATTGATCTACCGCGTCGACACGGCCGGTTCCGACGTGCGTCTCCTGACGCTCGACCAACGCCGCGAAACCCCGCTCCTGGCGACGCCGTTCGACGAGCGGGATCCCGCCATTTCACCCGACGGCCGATGGATCGCATTTCAGTCGAACGAGTCGGGGCGGTACGAGGTGTACGTTCGGCCGTTCCCGGACGTAGGGAGAGGGCGCTTTCAGGTGTCAACCAGCGGCGGGGCGCAGGCCGTCTGGTCACCGGATGGGCGGGAGCTGTTCTATGTCAGCATCATGGATGGACGGCTCATGGCCGTCGACGTGCGCACCAGCGGTGGCTTCACGGCCGGCATTCCACGCGTCGTCATCGACGGCGGCTTCTTTGTCGTCTTCGGGCAAGGTCGCTCCTACGATATTTCGCCGGACGGCAAACGGTTCCTCGTCATCGAAGCAAGCGGCACGGACACGTCGGACACGTCGAAGTCGAACGGATTGACGGTCGTGCTCAACTGGGGGGAGGAGCTGGCCCGCCGGGCTCCACGCCGATGAGCGTCGACCGCCGTACGTTTCTCAGGCGTCTTGCCGCGGCGCCCGCTGGTCTCGCGCTCGCGCGCGATTCACATGGGCAGGCGCCGGCCGTCGCCCGAGCGGCGGGCGACGTAATCGTCGTCGGCGCCGGCGCGTTCGGTGGCTGGACCGCGTACTACCTGGCGCGCATGGGCGCGAAGGTGACCCTCGTCGACGCGTACGGGCCCGGCAATTCGCGCGCGACGTCTGGCGACGAAACGCGCGGCATCCGGTCCTCCTACGGCGATCGCGGGGCGTGGGCGGATCTGTGGGTCCGGTGGGCGAACGAGGCGATCGATCGGTGGAAGACATTCGACGCGGAGTGGGGCCGGCAGATGAAGGCGCAGCTCTGGTTCAACACCGGCGACCTCATTTTCCGGCCGGCACCCGAGCCGTTCACCGATCGCACGCGGGAGTTGTGGACCGCGCAGCGCATCCCATTCGACATGCCCCCCGTCGACGTCGTGGCGCGCGAGTATCCCGTCTTCGATCTCCGAGGAATCGGCGTGGTACTTCGGGAGCCGCGCGCTGGGGTCGTGCGCGCGCGCCGCGCGTGTGAGGTGGTCGCGGAGGCCTTCCGCCAGGCGGGCGGCGATATTCGTCTGGGATACGCGTCACTGGGCGATCGCGCGGGCAGTCGTCTGCAGAACATCCGGACCGCCGGCCCCTCCGCGACGCTGACCGCGGGAACCTATGTCTTCGCGCTCGGGCCGTGGTTTCCGACCGCCTTCCCGGAGCTGATGCGACACCGGATCCGAACCCCGCTCGGCTACGTTCATTACTTCGGGACGCCGCCAGGGGACGACCGCTTCACGTTTCCGAATCTCCCCAGCTACAACTTTCCCGGCTGCACCGGGTGGCCGGCGCTGCCGGCCGACAATCGCGGATTCCGCGTGCGGCTGCGCGGCGCGCCCGTCACCGACCCGGACACGAGCGAACGCGCCTTCGACCGCGCTGCCGACGGCCCCGCGCGGGATTTCCTGAAACAGCGTGTTCCGAGGCTCACCGGCGCTCCGCTCCTCGAGACGCGCGCCTGCCACTACGAGCTCAGCTCGACGCGCAACTTCATCATCGACCGGCATCCGCAGCTCGAGAACGTATGGCTGGCGGGGGGCGGCTCCGCCGAAGGGTTCAAGTTCGGGCCGATGGTGGGCGAATACGTCGCGCGGCGGGCGCTCGGTCAGCAAACGGACGCGAAGCTCGCCGACGCGTTCAGGCTGGCCCGCTAGGCCCGATCCGTCACGCACCCTTCCGACGCCGGCGTCACGAGCCGCACGTACTTGGCGAGGACGCCGCTGTCGACCTTGGGCGGCGGCGCCGTCCAGGCCTTCCGCCGAGCCGCCAACTCCGCGTCCGGCGCGTCGACGCGGAGCTCGCACGCGACGGCGTCGATGACGATGCGGTCGCCGTCACGGAGAAGAGCGATGGGGCCGCCGTCGAAGGCTTCGGGCGTCACGTGGCCGATGATGAAGCCGTGCGACCCGCCCGAGAAGCGGCCATCGGTGATCATGGCGACGTCCTTGCCGAGGCCGGCTCCCATGATCGCGGAGGTGGGCGTCAGCATCTCGGGCATGCCTGGTCCGCCCTTGGGCCCTTCGTATCGGATCACCACAACGGATCCCTTTTGGATCTCGCCTCGTTCCAGGCCGGCCAGCATCGCCTCCTCGGAGTCGAACACCTTTGCCGGTCCGGCGAAGCGCTCTCCTTCCTTGCCGGTGATCTTCGCCACCGCGCCCTCCGGCGCGAGGTTGCCGCGAAGGATCCGGATGTGCCCGCGTGGAAACACCGGGTGCTCGACCGGATGGATGACGCGCTGACCTGGCGCGAGCGGCGACGCGTCCGCGAGATTCTCGGCGAGCGTCTTTCCCGTAACGGTGAGGCAATCGCCGTGCAGGAAGCCCTTCTCGAGCAGGTACTTCATCAGCGCGGGCGTGCCACCGGCGCGGTGGAGATCTTCCTGGACGTAGGCGCCGCTCGGCTTCAGGTCCGCCAGGAGCGGGACGCGGTCGCTCATCCGCTGGAAGTCGTCGAGCGAGAGTGGAATCCGCGCGGTGCGCGCGATCGCCAGCAGGTGCAGTACCGCGTTGGTGGAGCCGCCCACTGCCATGATGACCGCCAGCGCGTTCTCGAGCGACTGCCGCGTCAGGATATCGAGCGGCTTCACGTCGCGTTCGAGCAGCGTGCGAACGGTCGCGCCTGCTCGCCGGCACTCCTCGACCTTCCCGGGGTCCTCGGCGGGGACCGACGAGCTGTACGGCAGCGAGAGCCCCATCGCTTCGATCGCCACGGCCATCGTGTTCGCGGTGTACATTCCGCCGCAGGCGCCCGCGCCGGGACACGCGTGCCGGACGATTTCGAGCCGCTGCGCGTCGGTGATGACGCCCGCGAGATACTCGCCGTACGACTGGAACGCGGAGATGACATCGCGCGGCTTGCCGAGCGCCTCGCCGGGACGAATCGTGCCGCCATACACCATCAGCGACGGCCGGTTGAGCCGCACCATCGCCATGATCGAGCCGGGCATGTTCTTGTCGCACCCGGGAATCGTGACGAGCGCGTCGTACCACTGCGCGGCGACGACGGTCTCGATGGAGTCGGCGATGAGATCGCGCGAGGGGAGCGAATAGCTCATTCCCTCGGTGCCCATCGAGATGCCGTCGCTCACGCCGATGGTGTTGAACCGGAGGCCGACCAGCCCGGCCGCCTGCACGCCTCCCTTGACGTGGACGGCCAGCCGATCCAGGTGCATGTTGCAGGTGTTCCCCTCCCACCACATGCTGCAGATGCCGACCTGCGCCTTCTGGAGATCGGCATCGGTCAGCCCGGTGCCGTAGAGCATCGCCTGCGAGGCGCCCTGGCTCCGCGGCTGGGTGATGCGAGAGGAGTACTTGTTCATGAGCGAGGGCTCGAAGTTGCCAGTTGCCAGTTGTCAGAGGCGACGAGGTGATCCGATGCGTTCTGACAACTGACAACTGACAACTAGTCACACCGACGCCGGCGCCGGCAGCTTCACCGGGTCGAGGAACGGCATCATGTCGCGCAGCTTCGACCCGACGATCTCGATCGGGTGGTTGCGGTCGCGCTCGCGCATCGCCTTGAAGTTCGGGCTACCGGCCTCGTTCTCGGCAATCCATCTCTTCGCGAACTCGCCCTGCTGAATCTCCTTCAGCAGCTGGCGCATTGTCTGCTTGGTCTCGTCGGTGATGATGCGCGCACCGGCCACGTAGTCGCCGTACTCGGCCGTGTCGCTGACCGAGTAGCGCATGTAGTTGAGGCCGCCGCGATACATCAGGTCGACGATGAGCTTCAGCTCGTGGAGGCATTCGAAATAGGCGATTTCCGGCTGGTAGCCCGCCTCGATCAGGATCTCGAAGCCCGCCTTGACGAGCGCCGCCGTCCCGCCGCAGAGGACCGCCTGCTCGCCGAACAGATCGGTCTCGGTTTCCTCGGCGAAGGTCGTCTCGATCACCCCGGCGCGGGTGCAGCCGATCGCGCGGCCGTACGACAGCGCGAGCGCGCGCCCGTTCCCGGTCACGTCCTGGTGCACGGCCAGCAGGCCCGGCGTTCCGCCGCCTTCGATGAATACCTCCCTCACGCGGTGCCCCGGCGCCTTCGGCGCGATCATCGTCACGTCGACGTCCTTCGGCGGCACGATCCAGTTGAAGCGAATCGCGAAGCCGTGCGCGAACATCAGCATCTTGCCGGCCGTCAGGTGCTGCTCGATGTCTGCGGTATAGACCTTCGCCTGATGCTGATCGGGGACGAGAATCATGACGACGTCGGCCCACTTGGCGGCGTCGGCGATGCTCATCACGGTGAGACCGGCCGCGCGCGCCTTCTCGACCGACTTGCTCGTCGACGGCAGGCCGACGACCACGTCGACCGCGCTGTCCTTCAGATTGAGCGCGTGGGCGTGCCCCTGCGAGCCGTAGCCGATGACCGCCACCTTCTTCTTGCGGATCAACTGAATGTCCGCATCCTTGTCGTAGAACATCGTTGCCATGTGTGCTCCTGGTCCGGCCGGAGCCGGACGCCACGCTGCGTGGAGAAAATGTCTATGGTAGTCGATCGTCGTGTCCGGCCTGAGCCGGACCCTAGGAGTACTGCGCGGCGGACAGCGTCGCATCGCCGCGGCGCATCGCCACCTGCCCGGTGCGCACCATCTCGACGATGCCAAGCGGCTCCAGCCGGCTGATGACGGCATCGACGTGCGGCGGTTCTCCTGTGATCTCCAGCGTCATCGTCTGCTCGCCGGTGTCGACGATGTGCGCGCGCGTCTCGTCGACGACGCGGAGCAGCGCGCCGCGGTCGTGGCCCGCCACCGTCACCTTGACGAGCGCGAGGTCGCGCGCCACGGCGGGCACCTCGCCGAGGTCCTCGACCTGGAGCACGTTGACGAGCTTGTAGAGGTAGGCGGTCACGCGCTCCGCGCTCGCCTGATCGCTGTCGATCACGATCGTCATGCGCGAGACGCCCGCCTCGGCGGTCCGCCCCACCGTGAGCGACTCGATGTTGAAGTTGCGCCGCCGAAAGAGCGACGCCACGCGATTGAGCACGCCCGGCTTGTCTTCGACCAGGGCGACAAGGGTGTGATGCATGTCGGGTTGCCAGTTGCCAGTTGTCAGATCGGGTCCGCGCCCGTCTCCGCCAGCACATTGCGCTCGGGGCGCCGAATCATCGCGTGCAGATCGGCGCCGGCGGGCACCATCGGATACACGCTGTCCTCCTGTTCGACCCGGAAATCGATGAGGACCGTCCCCTCGGCGGCGCGCGCCTGCTCCACGACGTCGTTGACCTGACCGCGCGTGTCGACGCGGAAGGCCTCCAAGCCGTGCGCCTCCGCGATCTTCACGAAATCCGGGTTGCGGAGCGGCGTCGCCGCGTATCGGCGCTCGTAGAAGAACTCCTGCCACTGCCGCACCATGCCGAGGTACCCGTTGTTGATGATGGCGATGTTGATCTTGATCCCTTCCTGCGCGGCCGTCGCCAGCTCGGCCTGCGTCATCTGGAAGCCGCCGTCGCCGACGATCGCCCATACCTCCGCATCGGGACGCGCGATCTTCGCGCCAATCGCCGCCGGCACGGCAAAGCCCATCGTGCCGAGGCCGCCCGACGTGATGAGCGACCGCGGCGTTTCGTGATGGTAGTACTGCGCTTCCCACATCTGGTGCTGGCCGACGTCGGTGACGACCACGGCATTGCCGCCCGTGATCCGCCAGATGTCGTTGATGACGTGCGCCGCATAGAGGTGTCCGGTATCCGGCAGCTTCTGGATGTCGCGGACTGCCGCATCGCCCTTCATCCGATCGATGTGGGCCAGCCACTCCTCGTGCTCCGCCGGCTCGAGCACCTCGAGCAGGTCGACGAGCGTCTCGCGCAGATCGCCGACGATCGCCGCGTCGGCGCGGACGTTCTTGTTGATCTCGGACGGGTCGATGTCGACGTGGATCTTGCGGGCGTGGGGCGCGTAGGTCTTGACGTTGCCGGTGACGCGGTCGTCGAACCGCATGCCGAACGCCAGCAGCAGGTCGGCTTCCTGAATGGCGTGGTTCACCCACGCCTCGCCGTGCATCCCCATCATGCCGAGATTGAGCGGATGGCTGGCCGGAACGCCGCCCAGCCCGAGCAGCGTCATCGCAATCGGCGAATCGATGCGCTCGGCGAGCGCGAGCAGCTCGCGCGTCGCGCCGCTCTGGATGACCCCCTGCCCGGCGAGGATGACGGGGCGCTTCGAGCTGCGAATCAGCTCCGCGGCGCGCGCGAGGTCTTCGTTCGTGATCGGGAAATCGGGCCGGTACCCGCGCATCTGGACCGGACGCGGGTCCCACGTCCAGTCGGTCTTCGCCTGCTGCGCGTCCTTCGTGATGTCGACCAGCACCGGACCTGGCCGTCCCGATTTCGCCAGATGGAAGGCTTCCTTCATCGCCGGCATGATGTCGTCGACGCGCGTCACGAGATAGCTGTGCTTGGTGATCGGGAGCGTGATACCGGTGATGTCGGTTTCCTGGAACGCGTCGTAGCCGATGAGTTTCCCGGGCACCTGGCCCGTGATGCAGACGATCGGCGACGAGTCCATCATCGCCGTCGCGATGCCGGTGACCATGTTCGTGGCACCGGGGCCGGACGTCGCCATCGCGACCCCCACACCGCCGCCCGCGCGCGCGAAGCCGTCAGCCATGTGCGTCGCGCCCTGCTCGTGGCGGACCAGGATGTGCCGGACCGGGTAATCGAGCATCGCGTCGTAAGCCGGAAGAATGGCCCCGCCGGGATACCCGAAGACGGTATGGACGCCTTCCTGAACCAGGCATTCCCAGATGATTTGCGCGCCGGTACGTGTGGGCATGGTGGCCAGTCTGACCGATGGCACGCCATCAGTCAAATTGATAGTTGTTCAGAGACCATAAAGACGACTGATACAGCCCGGCTGTCACGCGCTCGCGTAACATGCGGCACCTACAAGGCTTTTCGGCTGGTCCGAAGCTTGAATCCAGACCCAGCCGAGAGGGACATCATGAAGAATTCCTGGTTCGTGGCGATCGTCCTCGGCTCGGCGCTGGCCGTCGGGTGCGGGGATCGAGCGCCCGAGAACACGCAGACCGTCGAAGAAGCGACGCCGGCGACCCCCGGCCAACCGACGGACGAGAGCGCACAGACCCAGCCGGCTGAGCGGGTACCGGGCACACCGGCGTTGTCTCCGCGAGCGGACGACTCAGCGGGAAGACGATCGCCGAGTGCCGCCCCTGCGCCTCGCGCCACGACGGGCGCCGAGCCTGGAACAACGGCCGCGCCGGCTGCCCCACCGGCGCGCGCCGAAGCCCCTGCCCCGGCCGCGCCGCGGTTCCGTGAAGTCACCGTGCCGGCCGGCACCGCGCTGCCGCTCGACCTGATTACGCCGGTGTCGTCGGAGACGGCGGCGGTCGAAACCCCAGTGCGCGCCCGTCTGCGCCAGGCGGTCGTCGTCGACGGCTACACGGCGATTCCAGCGGGTGCGGTGCTGCACGGCGAAGTGATCGACGTCGAGCGCGCCGGACGCGTTCGGGGCCGGTCGCGCCTGGCGCTGCGCTTCACGGAGGTGGAGCTCAGGGGCGGGCGCGAGGAGCTACGCACGAATCCGATCTCCTTCGAGGGCGACGCGACCAAAGGCGAGGACGCGACGAAGATTGGCGGCGGCGCGGTGGGCGGCGCGATTGTCGGCGGCATTCTCGGCGGCGCGGAGGGAGCCGCCAAAGGCGCGGCCATTGGCGGCGCGGCCGGGACAGGCGTCGTGCTCGCGACGCGCGGCAAGGAAGTGACGCTCGGCGCCGGCGCGAACCTCGCCGCGTCGGTCGCCACGCCCTTCACGGTGGAAGCGCCGGTCAGGTAGCCGGTTCGTCCTTCGACTCGGGGAAGGCCGCTTCCGCCGCCTGGAACCCCTTCTTCGCGTGGGTGCCGTCACAAAAAGGCTTCGTCGACGAGGCGCCGCACCGGCACAGGGCGACCGGGCGGCGCCCGATGGTGTACGGCGCCCCGTTCCAGTCGACGATCTCCACCTCGTCGCTGTCGATCACGTACGGTCCGTTCTTGCGCAGACGGATCCTCAGCATCGGTCCCTCGATCAGAATGCGCCGGGATTGCGGCCGATCGCGACGATGCTGCAGGCGGTAATCACGTTGAGCTGCAGGCGGTCCGCTTCGGCCAGAAGTTCAGCGCTCTCGGCGCCCGGATTGATCCAGATCTCCGGAATCCCCTTCCGCGCGAATTCCGGCAACAGCCGCACGCCGACCTCGGGCTGTACGTAGACGGTCGCCACGTCGATGGGATCGGGGACGTCGAGCACCGACGGGTAGGTGCGGAGGCCTTCGACGGCTTCTTTATTCGGATTGATCGGAATGACGCGATGTCCCTCCGCCTGAAAGGCGCGCAGCGCCTTGTTGCCGAATTTCCGCCGGTCGCTGGAGGCGCCGACGATAGCGACGGTCTTGGACATCAACCCATTCTAGAATGGCTGCCGGTGTCGCGCCCCGTTCTCACACTCGTTCTGCTTTCCTCGCTCACGTTCTTCCTCGGGCTCGGCCGGCAGGCCATCACGGATTCCGACGAAGCGTTCTACGCGGAGTCGGCGCGCGAGATGGTCGAGAGCGGCGACTGGATCACTCCGCGCTTCAACTATGCGGATCGCTGGCAGAAGCCGGTCCTGTATTACTGGCTGACCGCTGCCACATATCTCGCGACCGGACCGACGGAAGCGGCGGCGCGCTGGTGGTCGGCGCTGTCCGGCGTCGGCCTCGTCCTCCTCACGTGGGTCGCGGCCCGCCGCATCACACGACGCGACGACGATGCCTGGGTCGCAGGCGCCATGACCGCCACCTGCTACGGATACTTCGCGATGGCGCGCCTCGCGCTGCCTGATTTGCCGCTGGCATTGCTCGTCACGCTGACGATCTGGACGGCGCTCGACGAGCGCTGGCTCGTCGCGGGTGCCGCGGCGGGGCTTGGCTTCCTGATGAAAGGGCCTGTGGCGATCGCCGTGCCGGCGCTCGTGCTGGTGCCCATCTGGTGGCGCGAACACCGCCGCCTGCCGATCCCGCCCCGCGCGTTCGCCGCGGCCGTCGTCCTCTTCGCGCTCGTGGCGCTTCCGTGGTACGGCCTCATGACCGCGCGCCACGGCGTCGCGTATCTCCACAGCTTCTTTGTCGCCGACAACTTCGAGCGCTTCGCGACCGATCGATTCAACGAGCCGCGGCCCGTCTGGTTCTATATCCCGATTCTGTTGGGCGGACTGCTGCCATGGTCGGTGTACCTGGCAATTCCGATCGGCTCGGCACTCGCGGTTCTGCGGCGACAGCGGTCGCTCACGACGGATGAGTGGCGCCTCCTGCTCTGGGCGCTGATGCCACTGCTCTTCTTCACCATCTCCATTGGCAAGCAGCCGCGCTACATCCTCCCGGTGCTCCCACCGCTCGCCATTCTGTTGGCACGTGCCATCGCCCGGCGCGCGCGCGAATCGGATCCGCGCGGGCGAACGGCGCTGGCGGCCGCCACATGGGGGACCGCGGTCCTGCTGGGCGTGCTGGCCGTGCTGCTCTACCGCGCCCGGCCGCTCTTCATCACGGCGTATCCGGCGATGTCAGTTGCCGCTGTCGCGTGCATCGGCGCCGGCGCCGCCGTGCTCGTCTGGATTGCCGCGTCACGACAGTGGCGCCGGCTGGCGCCTGTCGCGGCCGCGTGCGCGGCGCTGGTCCTGCTCGCAGTGCAGTTTGGGGCGCTCGCGGGGGTGCGGCCCGAACCGGTCGAGCAAATGGCCGCGCTCGTGGCGCAGCACCGCCGTGCTGGGGAACCGGTGGGCGCCTACAACGTGTTCGTGCGGAACCTGGTCTTCTACACGCGATTCAGGCAGGCCGACCTCTTCGACGAGGGCGTCGCGCTCGATTTCCTCAAATCGCCGCAGCGCGTGCTCCTCGTCGTGCGCGAGTCCGATCTGCCGCGCCTCGAAACAATCTCGGGGATTCACACGACGCGGCTCGGCGACGTCCGTTACCTCGATACGGCAAACATTCGCCTGCGCACGCTGATCTCGCCGCTGCCGGCGCAGGATGTGGAGCGGGTGCTGCTCGTCGCAAATAGGTAGGTCCGATTCCCCTCGCGCTCGTCGGTGCGAGCGAGCTGTCGAGTAGGTGCGCGCACTGTCGGCCGGTCAGTTGCCGTCGGCGTGCGCAGTGCGCTGGCAGGGAGTGTAACCACCGCTAGAGTATCCATCCTCCGCCATGTTAGGCACCGTATGGCGCTCAACCACTGTCCCGACATCACCGCTGCGCAAGCCGCGTTCCACGATCTCGCGAGTAAGGATCACATCGCTGTACAGTTCGAAAGGCATTGCCTCTACCGCGGGTACATCATTACGGCTTCGCGTTCGCTTCGAGCAGCGCGTCCAGTCCCTCGAGGTCACCGAGCACCCATAGCTCGACGATCACACCTTCCTCAAAGCGGAACAGCGCTGCCGCGAGCCACGCAACCGGTTTGCCCGTAGGCGCACATCCGCGAAGCTGGCCGACATGCCGTCCGCCGAATCGCATCTTCGCAAAGGCGAAGAGTTCTTCCGTCACGCAGGCAAGGATCTCGGCCCGATAGTCGCCGACGGCGGCGCGGATGCCGCGGACGTACTCGAGGAATGCATCCCGGCCGCGCACCTCCGAACCGAGCGACCCGCGGAACACGAAGTCCTTCGCGACCAGCTGCGAGACGGCGTCGAGATTGCCCTGCTCCCAGATGCGTTCGTAAAAGTGGCGGACGAGCGGCGGCACGCTCATCTCAGCGACTCGTTCGGACCGAGGAGGCACCTCGTTCTGATCCGGCTGAAGCCGGACGCCACGTCCGTCGCGCACGAAGGCAACCGCACCGACCTGCGAGCGGATTGCAGCGATTTGTGAACAGGATGGCACCGACCAGCGTCATGGGATTGCACCTACGGGAAGATTTTGCCCGGATTCAGAATTCCATTCGGGTCGAACGCCGCCTTGACGCGCTTCATCAGCGCGATTTCCTCCGGCGAGAGCTCGAGGCCCAGGTAGGGCGCCTTGGCGAAGCCGATGCCGTGCTCGCCGCTGATGGATCCCTCGAGCGCGACGACGCGCTCGAAGAGCACGCGCTCCGCCTCCTTCGCGCGGCGGCGCTCGTCGGCGTCCGCGCGATCGATCATCAGATTGACATGAATGTTGCCGTCGCCGGCATGGCCGAAAGCGGCGATCGTCAGGCCGTACCGCTCCCGCAGCTCGTCGATCGCGGCAAACAGCTCCGGAATCCGGCCGCGCGGCACGACGACGTCGTGGTTGATCTTGAGCAGGCCCGTCGCGCGCAGCGCCAGCGAGATGAGCCGCCGCGCGTCCCACAGCTTCTCCCGCTCCGCGTCGTCGGCAGCGAGGGTGACCCGCATCGCGCCGACGCCGCGGCACGCCTGCGCGACCTGATCGATTTCCTCGTCCACCGCCGTCTGGCTTCCGTCGGCCTCGACGAGCAGCAGCGCTCCAGCCGTCGGCGGCGCCAGCTCCTCCCCAAGACGGTCGCGCACGACCTGGAGCGACTCGGCGTCGACGAGCTCGATCGCCGACGGCACCACGCGCCGCTCGATGAGCGCCGTCACGGCGTCGACCGCCGCCTGCACATCGGTGAAGATCGCCAGCAGCGTCGCGCACGCCGGCGGCTTCGGGATGAGGCGCAGGGTAATTCGCGTGACGATCGCCAGCGTGCCTTCCGAGCCGACCAGCAGCTGCGTGAGGTCGTAGCCGACGACGTTCTTCACCGCCTTCGAGCCGGTCTCGATGATCTCACCCGTGGGCAGCACCGCCTCGAGCGCGAGCACATAGCGCCGCGTCGTCCCGTACTTGAACGCCCGCGGCCCGCCCGCGCACTCCGCGACGTTGCCGCCCAGCGCCGACGTCTCCAGGCTGGCCGGATCCGGGGGGTAGAAGAGTCCCACGGCCTCCACCGCGCGCTGCAGGTCGGCGTTGATGACGTTCGGCTCGACGACGGCGAGCAGGTTGGTCCGGTCGATCTCGAGGATGCGCGTGAACCGCTCCATCGAGAGGACGACGCCCCCCCGGGTCGGCACGGCGCCGCCGGTGTAGCCGGTGCCTGCGCCGCGGACGACGAGCGGGACGCGCTCCGCGTTGCAGAGGCTCGCGACGGCCGCGACTTCGCGGGTGTTCGCGGGAATGACGACGAGATCGGGCCGATGGCCCTGACCGAGTGCATCGACGCCGTACGGCTCGAGCGCCGCCGGATCGGTGCGGACGAACTCCGCGCCGACGATCCCCGTCAGCGCGCAGACGATCGACTCAGCGAGCGACACCTGCCTTCGCCGGCTGGAGCGACTCGGCAAACCGCAGAATCCGGGTCGCCCCCTCGCGCAGCTGCTCCATCGAGGTGGCGTACGAGATCCGCAGGTAGCCGGGCGCGTCGAATCCTTCGCCTGCCGTTACCGCGACGTGCTCCTTCTCGAGCAGCGCCTCCGCGAAGGCGGCGGACGTCGGCAAGCCGTCGGGGGCCAGCAGTCCCGAGATATCCGGGAACAGATAGAACGCGCCCTTCGGCTTGACGCACTTGATGGCCGGGTGCGCGGTGAGCCATCCGTGAATCGCGTCGCGGCGCGTCCGGTATTCAGCGAGCATCGCGTGCACCGCATCCTGCGGCCCCGACACGGCGGCGAGCGCCGCCTTCTGTGTGATCGACGCGATGTTCGATGTCGTCTGGCCCTGGATCGTGTTGAACGCGGAGGTCAGCTCTTTCGGCGCGATCGACCAGCCGCAGCGCCACCCGGTCATCGCATACGACTTCGACGCCGACCCGGCGATCACCGTGCGGTCGCGGTGCCGATCGAACAGCACCTTCGGCAGGTTGTGCGGCACCGCGTCGTAGATCAACTGCTCGTAACAGAGATCCAGGACGATCCAGATGCCGCGTGCGGCCGCTGCCTCGACGATCGGCGCCAGCGTCCCCTCGTCCACGAGCGCGCCGGTCGGGTTACAGGGTGAGTTGATGATGATCCCCTTGGTCCGCGGCGTAATGGCGGCAGTCACCGACTCGGCATGGACGGCGAAGCCCTCATCCGACCGTGTCTGGACGATGACCGGCTTCGCGCCCACCAGCTTCACCTGCTCGGGAATCGTGGGCCAGTACGGCGCGTGGGTGATCACCTCGTCGCCCGGCTCGAAGAGGGCGAGCGCGGCGTTGAACAGCGCCTGCTTGCCGCCGGCGGTGAGCAGCACTTCGGCGGGCGTGATCTCGATGCCGTACTGATTCTTGTAGCGCCCGCAGATCGCCTCGCGCAGCTCCGGAATGCCGGCGGCGGCGGTATAGCGGGTGAAATTGGCGTCGATGGCCGCCTTGCCCGCCGCCTTCACGTGGTCCGGCGTGGCGAAGTCGGGCTCGCCGGCCGTGAAATCGACCACGTTGAACCCGGCGCGGCGCAGCCGCTCCGCCTCGGCCGCCGCCTTGAGCGTGGCCGACCCCGCAACATTCGCAAGACGCTGAGCGAACATGATCATCGACTCCCTACTGTCTGCTTCTCCCGCAGCCGGCGCTCGACGACTGGCGGCACGAGCCCGTGCACCTCGCCGCCGAGCTGAAAGACTTCCTTGATCAGCCGCGAGCTCAGATACGTGTACTGCTCCGCGGGCATCATGAACACGGTCTCGAGCGTCGGCTCGAGGTGCCGGTTCATGAGCGCCATCTGGAACTCGTATTCAAAGTCGGACACGGCGCGCAGCCCACGGACCAGCGCGCTCGCACGCCGCCGCCGCGCGTATTCGACCAGCAGCCCGTCGAAGGTGTCGACTTCGACGTTCGGGTACTCGCGAAAGACCTCGCGGATGATCGCAACCCGTTCGTCCGCCGTGAAGAGCGGCTTCTTCTCCGGATTGACGAGCACCGCGACCACAATCCGCTCGAACAGGTGCGCGCTGCGCAGGATGATATCGACGTGCCCGTTCGTCAGCGGATCGAACGAGCCGGGGAACACCGCAAGGCGTCCGCTTGGGGCGGCCGGTGGCGTCATCGCACTCTCAGAAACGTCAGCGCGCTGTCACCCGAGACGACGTCGCGCACGCGCTCGAGCGACGGCGGCGGCACCGGTTCGCGCCGGGTCGCGCGCTCGAGCACGATCAACCCATCGGCTGCCAGCCGGTCGGCGGAGGCGGCGAGCGCGCGCGTCACCATGTCGGGGTCGGCATCGTATGGAGGATCCAGCAGGATCAGATCGAACGCGGCATCCGCCGGCGTCCGTCCCAGCACCGACGCGACGTCTCCGCACTCGATAGTATAGCCGTCCTCCACGCCGCACCGCGTGAGGTTCGCGGCAACGAGCGAGGCGGCACGCCGGTCGCGCTCCACGAACGTCACATGCTGCGCGCCGCGGCTGAGCGCCTCGATCCCGATGGCGCCGGTGCCGGCAAAGCCGTCGACCACGCGCGCACCCTCGATGCGGGGCGCCAGGACGTTGAACAGCGTCTCACGCAGCTTGTCGGAGGTAGGGCGGATGCCTTTCCCCTTCGGCGCCTGGAGCCGTCGTCCCTTGAAGCGTCCGGCAATCACGCGCACGCACAACTCCCGACGCCCAACTGGGAGTTTGGGTCTTCGACGGTGGATTCGTGGAAGTCGGCAGTTGACGGCGCCAAGGGTTATCCAACCTCTATGAGACCAAATCGCTGTTCCCAGCGCTGCTCGACGAACTGTTTGAGCTCGGGCGTCAGTCCCTCCTCGGCGACCAGCCGGCGTGCCTCGCGATGCGCCTCTTCCATGATGTCGCGGTCGCGCACGAGATCGCCGGTTCGCAGCTTCGGCAGCCCCGACTGCCGCGTGCCGAAGAAGTCGCCCGGTCCGCGCAGTTCGAGGTCGCGTTCGGCAATCGCGAAGCCGTCGTTGGTCGACGCCAGCGCCTTCAGCCGCTCCCGCGCCTCGTCCGTCCACGGCGCCTGATACAGGAGCACGCAGACCGATTCCCACGGTCCACGCCCGACGCGGCCTCGCAGCTGGTGCAGCTGCGACAGGCCGAAGCGTTCGGCATGCTCGACGATCATCACCGAGGCGTTCGGCACGTCCACGCCTACCTCGACGACGGTCGTCGACGCGAGGATGTGGATCTGGCCGCCCGCAAAGGCGTGCATGATGCGCTCCTTGGCGTCGGCTTTCATGCGGCCGTGGAGCAGCGCCACGCGATAGGCCGGGAATACCTCCTGCTGAAGGTGGTCCGCCATTTCCGTGGCGGACTTGAGGTCGATCTTCTCCGACTCCTCGATCAGGGGATAGATCACGTATGCCTGGCGCCCGCGATCGAGCTCGTCGCGCACGAGCTGGTACACCTCGTCGCGCCGCGACTCCGGCTTGACGAGCGTGCGCACCGGCGTCCGCCCCGGAGGCATATCGGTGATCTTCGACACATCGAGCTCGCTGTAGTCGGTCAACGCCAGCGTGCGGGGAATCGGCGTCGCCGTCATGAGCAGCACGTCGGGGCGCAGGCCCTTGGCGCGAAGCGCCGCGCGCTGGACGACGCCAAAGCGATGCTGCTCGTCGATGACCACGAGCCCGAGCTTGTGAAACCGGATGCCCTCCTGCACGAGCGCGTGGGTGCCGACGATGAGGTTCGTAGTGCCGCGCTCGATGTGCGCGTAGAGCGCGTGCTTCTGAAGTCCGGGCGTGCTGCCGGTGAGCAGATCGACGCGGAAGCGAGACGAGGCGAGAAGCCGCGCGATGGTCGCGTAGTGCTGCGCGGCGAGGATTTCGGTCGGCGCCATGAACGCGACCTGGAGGCCGTTCTCCATGGCGACGACCGCCGCCAGCAGCGCCACGATCGTCTTGCCCGCGCCGACGTCGCCCTGCAGCAGCCGGTGCATCGGCTGCGGCCGCTGCATGTCGTCGACGATTTCCCTGATCGCCTGCCGCTGCCCCGGCGTCAGCCTGAACGGCAGGATCTTCGCCGCGGCGGCGCGAATCCTGTCGTCGACCTTCGGCACGAACGGCTTCAGCTCCGTGGCGGCCGCGTGCCGCCGCCAGGCGTGGCCCATCTGGAACAGAAAGAACTCTTCGAAGATGAGCCGCCGCTGTGCCGGCGTGCGGAACGCATTGAGCGTCTCGATCGAGGCGTCGTTCGGCGGGAAGTGCGACGCCTCGAGGGCCGCGCGCCGCGGCACGAGCTGGAGGCGAGCGCGGAGCGCCGGCGGCAGCACGTCCGGAATATTCGCAGGCAGCTGATCGAGCGCCGCGCGCTCGAGCTTCCGCTGCATGTTCGGCGTCACCGTGCCGGTCTTCTCGTAGAACGGCACGATCCGCCCGGTGTGCACGCCGGTGAGGTCCTCCGTCACGAGTTCGTACTCGGGATTGAGGAAGTGCAGCCCCGTCGAATCGAGCTTCACGTCACCGAAGATGACGACCTGCAGATGCGGCTGGAGGATGTCGGCGAGGTACGCCTGGTTCATCCAGGTGCACCGGATGGCGCCGCTCGCATCGCTGACGACGGCGTTGAAAATCTTGAAGCCGCGCCGGCGGGTGACCGTGAGGCGCGCGCTCCTGATCTCGCCGAGCACCGCGGCCTTCGCGCCGGGCCGAAGCGAGGCGATCGGCTGCATCCGGCTGCGATCCTCGTAGCGGAACGGCAGACGATAGAAGAGATCTTCGACCGTCTGCAATCCGGCGCGCTTCAGATCGGCGGCCTTGCGCGGTCCGACGCCCTTGAGGAATTGAAGAGGAGTCTGGAGGAAATCCGTCGCCCTATTGGACGATGACGGCCTGTCCTTGTCCAACTTCGATCTGCCGGATATTGGCCGGCAGCGCAAACGTGTCGTCGAGACGCAGGCCGGACGGGCGCTCGGGCGAGCGCGAGTAGAAGCTGACGAGCTCCTGGAGCAGCGTCGGCGGCACCGGTACGCCCGACACTTCGGCCGACTGGACTTCGAGCCGTCCCATGCCATCCCGCGTGTGCAGCACGCCGGTCACCTTGACCGGCACGCGCCCGCCGAGCAGCGCCCACGGATCGAACACGCCGCCCGTCGAGCGGCGCTTGGCGACGGCGTCGAGATCCACGATCGCCTCTCCCGCCAGCCGTCCCTCGCCCACGATCGTGACCTGAGGCTCCATGACGCCATTGGGCAGGAGGGGCTTCGCACGAAACGCGAACCACGAGTTCAGCTCGTCCTGCGTGACGGCCGTCCGCCGCGCCCCCGCGCGCGCGCCCAGCTCGCCGTGACGGCGGATCACCGCCACCTTTTCCGCGAACAGGTCGGCGCTCTTCGGCGAGACGACGGCGGCCTCGACCGAGGCCAGGACGACGCTCCCCAACACAATGCCGAACCGCAGCCCTCGACGGTGGAACATGAAAACCTCACAGGCAGGCGCCATTCGAGTGTAGCACCACGCTTCGCCTCGGGTGCCGCTTGATCTTCGCCTTCTGTTCGCATATAGTCGGGCCACCTCGACCAGGAGGAGAACCGTGCTACCGCTCACCAAACGTCAGCGCGAGATCCTGGATTACCTCAACGAGTTCATCCAGCAGCACGGGTACGCACCGAGCCTCGAAGAGATCGGCCGCCGCTTCAATCTGTCGTCGCTCGCCACGGTGCACAAGCACCTCACAAACCTGCAGGAGAAGGGATTCATCCGGCGCGCCTGGAACCGGAGCCGATCGGTCGAGCTCGTACCGACGCGGGTCGGCGGACGCGCCATCGAGCTGCCCCTCCTCGGGTTCGTCGCGGCCGGCGCGCCGATCGAAGCGGTCGCCGGCAACGAGACTATCGCAGTGCCCGAGGGGCTGGTCGGCAAGCGCGACAGCTACGTGCTGCGCGTGCGCGGCGACTCGATGATTGACGAGCAGATCCGCGACGGCGACTTCGTCATCGTCGAGGACCGCAAGACGGCGGACAACGGCGAGATGGTGATCGCGCTCGTCGGCGGCCTCGACGTGACGCTCAAGAAGTTCTACCGCGACAACGGCAAGGTGCGGCTGCAGCCGGCGAACCCGACGATGCAGCCGATGCTCATCGACGCCGACCGCGTGCAGATTCAGGGCGTCGTCGTCGGCATGATGCGCAAATACTAGCAGGCCGTCGGCAGCGGGCCGTCGGCAGTTGGGGGGCGCGGCGGTGACGAACTGCCTACCGCCGACTGCCGACTGCCTACTACAATCGCTGCCATGAGCGATCAACCCGAGCGCAAGCAGATCAACTTCACGATCATCCCTGAGGAGCCGTCGGGCGAGCCGCGCATCTACGCGAACTTCTGCTCGATCGCCCACACGCCCTTCGACTTCACGCTGACGTTCTGCGAAGTGATGCCGCTCTCCGACAAAGACCTGCGCGAGGCCGAAACAGAGCACACGGTCAAGGCGCCCGTCCGAGCCCGCATCGTCGTACCCGTCCAGTTCGTGCCGAACCTGGTGGCGGCGCTGCAGGAGCACATGCGCGTCTTCTCCGAGTCGTACTCCAACGTCGGCTGGACGAAAGGCCCCGTCCACTGAAAACGCCGGCCACGACGCGCCGCATCATCACGACGCTGTCGACGCAGCATCCCAACGCCGACACCGAGCTCCACTACCGGAACGCGTTCGAGCTGCTCGTGGCGACGATCCTGTCCGCCCAATCGACCGACGAGCGGGTGAACCAGGTGACGCCGGCGCTCTTTGCACGCTACACAGACGCGCGCGCGCTCGCCGCCGCCGACCGTGCCGAGGTCGAGCGCCTCATCGTCTCGACCGGCTTCTTTCGCCAGAAGACCAAGGCGCTCATCGGCATGGCGCAGCGCCTCGTGGCGCGGCACGGCGGCCAGGTGCCCGCAGACATGGCCGAGCTCACGGAGCTCCCGGGCGTCGGCCGCAAGACCGCGAACGTCGTGCTCGGACACGCGCTCGGCGTGCCCGGCCTGCCGGTCGACAGGCATGTTCTGCGCGTCGCGAACCGGATTGGCATTGCATCGAGCGACGATCCGGAGCGCGTGGAACAGCAGTTGTGCAAGGCGCTGCCGACGAAGATGTGGACGCTCGCCTCCGACGTGCTCATTCTGCACGGCCGGCGCGTCTGCCGGCCGAAGCCGCGCTGCGACCGCTGCTCGGTGCGCAAAGAGTGTGATTACTATCGCACGGTGGTGGCGAAGGGATGACGCGCGCGGAGTTCGAAAAGCTCGTGCTCGAGGCCGTCACGCTCATCCCGCAGCGGTTCCGCCGCGAGATCAAGAATCTCGCGCTCGTCGTCGAAGGCGAGCCGAGTCCGGAGCTCCTCGAAGAGATGGAGATCGAGCCGCCCGATACACTGTACGGGCTCTATCAAGGCACGCCCCTTACCGAGCGGACGTGGGCACATGGGAACACTCTGCCGGATCGCATCGTGATCTTCCAGCGCCCGATCGAAGAGGACTGCGCGGACGAGGACGAGATCCGCGCCGTCATCGGCGAAACGCTCATCCACGAGGTCGGCCACTACTTTGGCCTCAGCGAAGAAGAGATCGAGGAAATCGAGGAGCGCTACTGGCGCGGCGAGACGCTCGGGCCCGACGAAGACGACGCCGCGCGGTAGCCGCAGGCCTTCGGGCCTCCGCGCGAAAAAGCGCTTCGGCCAGCACTTCCTCGAGCCGGCGTGGGTCGCCAAAGTCGTCGACGCCATCGCCCCCGCGCCTGACGACGCCTTCGTCGAGATCGGTCCCGGCGGCGGCGCGTTGACCGCCGCCCTGGCGCCGTGCGTGCGGCGCCTCATTGCCGTCGAGATCGATCGCGACCTCGCGGCCGCGCTGCCCGCCCGCGTGCCGGCGAACGTGCTCGTCGTCGTGGGCGACTTCCTCGAGGTCGACCTCGACGCGCTCGTGCGGGACGAGCGGCGCCCGATTCGCGTCGCGGGCAATCTTCCGTACAACGTCGCGTCGCCCATCCTGTTCCGGCTGCTCGACGCGGCCGACGAGGGGCGCCGCATTCGCGACGCGGTCGTGATGCTGCAGAAGGAGGTGGCCGACCGCCTCGTCGCCGCGCCGGGCGCCGACGGCTACGGTGCGCTGACCATCCAGGTGCAGCTCCTCGCCGACGTCGAACGGGTGCTCGCACTGCCGCCGGGGGCCTTTCGCCCGGCGCCTAAGGTAACCTCGGCGCTCGTCCGGCTCCGCTTCCGCGGCGCCGCTGCCGAGGTCGGCGATCGCGGGCGCTTTGCGCGCCTGGTTCGCGGGCTGTTCCAGCAGCGCCGAAAGACGCTGCTCAATGCGCTGCGGCCACTCGTCAAAGCCCATGGTCAATCCGCGGGTCAAGTGCTTGAAGCCGCGGAACTTACTCCATCGCGGCGGCCCGAGACGCTGACCGTCGCCGAAATGGCCCGGCTCTCGCGAGCTGTGCTATAGTTTTCCCCGGAAGTCGTTGAGCCCGCCGCAGTTCCAGGCGTTCCCAGCCGCCTGACGACGCGTCGCCGCAGCCCGCCAGGGTTGCCGCCGCGTAAAAAACGTGCCGTGAACCCTGACGCTGGGATCCGTATGGATCAGTCCGCCGTACCCGCCGTGTCTCCAGGGACGCTCGAGATTGTTCCGCTCGGCGGCCTCGGCGAATTCGGCATGAACATGATGGCCGTGTCGTGGGAGGACACCACGATCCTCGTCGACGCCGGCGTCATGTTTCCCGATCCCGACCAGCTTGGCGTCGACCTGATCATTCCGGACCTCACCTACGTCGAAGCGCGACGTCCGCACGTCAAAGCGCTCGTGCTCACGCACGGCCACGAAGATCACATCGGCGCGGTGCCGCACGTGATGCCGATCTTCGACGGCCCGGTGTACGGCACGGCGATGACGCTGGCGCTCGTCGAGCCGAAGCTCGAGGAGCACGCCATCGATCCGCGGGACCGCCTGAAAGTGGTCAAGCCGCGCGACCTGGTGACGATCGGCCCGTTCACGGTGGAGTTCATCCGCGTCACGCACAGCATGCCCGACTGCGTGGCGCTCGCGATCACGACGCCGGTCGGCGTCGTGGTCCACACGGGCGACTTCAAGATCGATCAGACGCCGATCGACGGCGAGCACTTCGACCTCCACCGCTTTGCCGAGCTCGGTCGGCGCGGCGTGCTGGCGCTCTTCGCCGACAGCACCAACATCGACCGCAAGGGGTTCACCGGGCCGGAAATCGAGGTGCTCGACGCCTTCGAAGAGCTCTTCACCAGCACGCACGGCAAGCTGGTCGTCGCGACGTTCTCGTCGAGCATCTACCGGATGCAGATCCTCGTCGACCTCGCGGTGCAGTTCGATCGGCGCGTCGCCTTCGTCGGCCGCAGCATGGTGAAGAACGCCGAAATCGCGCAGCGGCTCGGGTTCCTGCACGTGCCGTCGGGCGTGCAGATCCGTGAGTCGGACGTGCCGGGCTACGCCTCCCAGGACGTGCTGTGCGTCACGACCGGGTCGCAGGGGGAGCCGCAGGCGGCGCTCCCCCGGATTTCCATCGACGACCATCGGTTCGTGCGCCTTGGTCCCGACGACACCGTCGTGTTCTCGGCGCGGGCGATACCGGGCAACGAGAAAGCGATCGCGCGAACGATGAGCCATGTGGCGCGGCGCGGGGCCGACGTGGTGACCGATACCATCAAGCACGTGCACGTGTCGGGCCACGGCAGCGCCGAGGAGCTGAAGCTGGTGCTGTCGCTCGTCCGGCCGCGCTACTTCATTCCGATACACGGGGAGTACCGGCATCTCTCGCATCACGCCCGCGCGGCGCAGCGCGTCATGGGCGGCGTGGAGCCGAAGCTGCAGGTGCTGCTCGCGGAAAACGGCGACGTCATTCAGTTCGACCCGCGCGGCGGCCGCATCGCCAACAAGGCGCCGGCAGGTCGCGTGCTGATCGACGTCACGCGCATCGGCGAGGTGGGCGATGAGGTGCTGCGCGACCGCCGGCACCTCGCCGGCGACGGCGTCATCGTGGCGGTCGTCGCGATCAACCGGCAGACGGGCGCGCTCGTCGGCGACCCCGAGATCGTCGCGCGCGGCTTCGTCGTCGCCGAGAGCGACGGGGCGTCGATCTTTCGCGACGGCGCCGCCGTCGTCGCCGAGTGCATCGAGGGTTCCAGCGTCGAGGAACGGACGGATCAGGGGCTCATGACCGAGAAGCTCCGCAGCGAGCTGCGGCGGTTCTTCAAGAAGCGTTCGGGACGGCGGCCGCTCGTGCTGCCCATTCTGATGGAGATCTGATGGCGGAATCGACGTTGTCGCGCCGCATCAGCGAGTTCGCGGGCGTGGCGTTCTTCGCGGTCGCGCTGATCTGGCTCATTGCGCTCGTGACCTACGAGCCGACGGACCCCGTCTGGTTCTTCACGACCGACGCGGCGCACCCGCCCGCCAATTTCGTCGGCCGCGTCGGCGCGTTTCTGGCCGAGCTCTCGTTTCAGCTGCTCGGACACGCGTCGTATCTGCTGCCGCTCGTGATCGCGATCGCGGGCTGGCATTATTTCTGGTGCCAGCCGCCGCAGGCTGCGTACACCAAGCTTGTCGGCGCCGGGCTGTTCTCCCTCTCCGCGAGCGCGTTCCTGAGCCTGGTGTTCGGGGGCGCCGAGGTCGCCGGGAAGACGTTCGCCGCAGGGGGGTCGGTCGGCACGTGGAGCGCCGGGGCGCTGTCCGAGTACTTCAACCGCACCGGCTCGATCATCGTGCTGCTCACGCTGATGGCGCTCGCGATCATCATGGCGACGCACTTCTCCTTCGGCGAGCTCTTCGCGCGCGCCAGCGAACGATCGCGCGACTTCTCGGCGCGCGGCATGGGGTCCATGCGCCGCTGGCTCGAGCGGCGCCGCAAGGAGCGCGAGCGCCGTACATCGGTCGCGCGGCAGACGAAAGCCGCGGCTGCGATCGCCGGGTCCAGGGACAAGGAGGGTCCCTACCGGGACGAAGAGCCGGCGAGGTCCCCGCGCGTGGCGCAGCCGCGGACGACGCCGCCGGTCGTGGCGCGGAAGGCGCCCGAACCGACGCTCCCGCTGCCGGAGCTCCCGGCCAAGCCGGCGCCGCGCCGGCAGGGAGCGTTCACTCTTCCGCCGGCGTCGCTCCTCGACGCCCCGAAGATGGAGCGCAAGATCGACGAGCGGGAGCTGATGGAAGCGGCCCGTCAGCTCGAGGACAAGTGTCGCGAGTTCGCCGTCGAGGGGCAGGTCGCGCAGATCCACCCCGGTCCCGTCGTCACGACCTTCGAGTTCAAGCCCGAAGCGGGCGTCAAGTACAGCAAGATCACGAGCCTCGCCGACGACCTCTCGCTGGCGATGCAGGCCGAGTCGGTGCTGATCGATCGGATCGCGGGCAAGTCGACGGTCGGCATCCAGATCCCGAACCCCCACCGGGAAACCATTTCGCTGCGCGAGCTCCTCGAGTCGGACGCGTACCGGCGCTCGCTCTCGAAGCTGACCCTTGCACTCGGCAAGACGATTCACGGCGAGCCGTACGTCACCGATCTCGGCTCGATGCCGCACCTGCTGATTGCCGGCTCGACCGGCACGGGGAAGTCCGTCGGGCTGAACGCGATGCTCACGAGCATCTTGTATCGCGCCACCCCGGACGACGTGCGGCTGATCCTGATCGATCCGAAGCGGCTCGAGCTAGGCATGTACGAGGAGATTCCGCACCTGCTCACGCCCGTCGTCGTCGATCCGAAGAAGGCGGCGAATGCGCTGCGTTGGGCGGTACACGAAATGGAGGAGCGCTACAAGACGCTGGCCGGGGAAGGAGTCCGCAATATCGATCAGTACAACCGCAACATCCGGCTGGCGATCAGCGAGGGCGCGGCGGCGGATGACGCCGCGAAGCCGCTGCCGTTCATCGTCGTCGTAATCGACGAGCTGGCCGATCTGATGATGGTCGCCAGCAACGAGGTCGAGGAGTCGATCGCGCGCCTCGCGCAGATGGCGCGCGCGGTCGGCATCCACCTGATTCTGGCGACGCAGCGGCCGTCGGTCGACGTGATCACCGGCCTCATCAAAGCCAATCTGCCGTCGCGCATTTCGTTCCGCGTGTCGTCGAAGACCGACTCGCGCACCATTCTCGACAGCAACGGTGCCGAGCAGCTGCTCGGCCGCGGCGACATGCTGTTTCTGCCGCCCGCTTCGTCACGCTGCATCCGGCTCCACGGTCCGTACATCTCCGAGCAGGAGAGCGCGCGCCTCGCCAGCTTCCTGCGGAAGCAGGGAAGGCCGATCTTCGACGAGACGATCACCGCCGAAGACGAGAAGAGCGGCCCGGACGGGCTCGAGTTCGAGAAGGACGAGCTCTACGACGAGGCCGCACGCATCGTCGTCAGCACCGGGCAGGCCTCGATCTCGTACCTGCAGCGGAAGCTCCGCATCGGCTTCAGCCGCGCGGCGCGCCTGGTCGACATGATGGAGGCCGACGGGCTCGTCTCGGCCGGCACCGGCGGCAAGCCGCGGGAGGTGCTCGTCGACCGCAATTACTTCGAGGAGGTGGATGCGCAGCTTCGCTAGGAGCACCCCAACGCGCAACGTCCGCGCCTTGGGGGGGCCGCTCGTTCTCGGCGCGGCGCTGGCGCTCGCCTGCCTGCCGGTCGACGTGTCGGCGCAGGACGCGCAGACGCTCTATACCGAGCTGCTCGCCCGCGAGAAGGAGGTGCGCCGCGAGATGGATCGAGCGCCGCAGATGCGGGCGCAGCCGCCCGGCGAGGCGTCGGCGGCGCTCCTCGGGCGCATTCGCGACACCGTGGCGCGCTACGAGAGCATTCAGCGTCGGTTCCCGCGCAGCGGCTACAGCGACAATGCGCTCTGGCAGGCGGCCGTCCTTACGGCCGATGCGTACTGGCAATTCGGCGACACCCACGACCGGACGGCGGCGCTGCGGCTCTTCGAGAAGCTCAAGGCCGAGTTCCCGACGACCTCCCTGCTCGCGCGCGTGCCGGGCCACATCGCGCGCCTGACCGGCGCCGACGGGGCCTCCCAGGCGTCCACGCTGAAGGCCATTCGACGCGAGGCGCTGCCCGACGCACTCCGCATGACGCTCGAACTCGATCGCGAGGCGGTGTTCTACGAGGAGCGGCTCGACGGCCCGCCGCGGGTCTTGGTCGATCTGCGGAACACGCAGCCGGTGGGCGCGCTCAAGGACGCCACGATCCCCTTCCCGGAGGACGTCGTGCGGCAGGCAAGGATCGGCCGCCATCCCGACAAGGGGATGCGCGTCGTGTTCGATCTCGACGGCGCCGGGCGCTACAGCGTGTACTCGCTCTACAACCCGTACCGCATCGTCATCGACTTCGAGCGGACGAGCGCGAAGGATGCGAAGACCGCAGCCTTGGTGGCCTCGACTCCGTCACCGCCCGGCCCGGTGTCCACGGCTCCGCCGCCGGCACCGGCGGCGACCAACGCGCGCGGCGGCTTCTCGCTCTCGCGCCAGCTGGGCCTGGGCATCTCGCGCGTCGTCATCGACCCCGGCCACGGCGGCCACGATCCCGGTGCCCGTATCCCCGGCCTCAACGAGGCAGAGCTGGTACTCGACGTGGCGCTGAGGCTCGAGAAGCTGTTGCAGAAGGAGCCCGGCGTCGACGTGGTGCTCACGCGGCGCGGCAATACCTATGTGGCGCTCGAGGAGCGGACGGCGATCGCGAACCGCGCCGGCGCGGACCTGTTCCTGTCGATCCACGTCAACGCCAGCTCGAATCCCGCTATCCGCGGCTTCGAGACCTACTTCCTGAACTTCGCGCCGAACCCCGAGGCGGAGGCGATTGCCGCGCGCGAGAACGCCGGCTCCTCGCGCACCATGGGCAACCTCCCGGACATCGTCAAGGCGATCACCCTGAACAACAAGCGCGACGAGTCGCGCGATCTCGCGGCGATGCTGCAGACCGCGCTCGACCAGCGGCTGCGCCGGGTCGATACGAGCGCCCGGAGCCTCGGCGTGAAGCAGGCGCCGTTCATGGTGCTCATCGGCGCGACGATGCCGAGCGCGCTGGCCGAAATCGCGTTTCTCACCAATGAAGACGACGCCACGCTGCTCCGGAGCAGCGGCTATCGGCAGCAGATCGCCGAGGCGCTCCTGGCGGGGGTCATGAAGTACCAGCAGGCTCTGAAAGCGTCAACCGCTCCCGTTCTGCGTTCTGGCTTCTGAGTGACGAGTTCGCGTTCCGGGAACACGAACCCGGACTGGCGCTCAGATCCTCAAACGTACGTGACTAGTGTCCTCCGTCGCCGACGCGTCGCGCAGCCGGCGAATCCCGATCAAGATGGCGCCGGCGAGGAGTCCCCCAATGGCGGCGGCCAGCAGCAGCACACCGGCCGTCGCGAACATCGTAAGGATGTAGTCGATGCTGATGTCGCGCGCCGGCTCGGGCTGCTTGATGACCTCGACGACGAAGGGCGGTGGCTGCTGAAGAGCGAACATGGATACGAACCGGGAAGCGAGAACCGAGAAGCGTGAACGGCTCTTCTAGAGTTTAGCCCAGCCGTCAACGCCGAGCGCCAGCTCCGCTAGCGTGCGCACGCCGACGCCGGTGGCGCCTTTGGGCTGATACGGCTTCGCCTCTTCGGCCCACGCGGTGCCGGCGATGTCGATGTGGACCCACGGGAGATCGCCCGTGAATTCCTTGATGAAGAGCGCGCCCGTGATCGCGCCGCCTGCCCGCCCGCCGGTGTTGGCGAAGTCGGCAATCTCGCTCTTGAACTGCTCCTTGTAGTCGTCGAACACCGGCATCGGCCACGTCCGGTCGCCGGCGCGCGCGCTCGCGCGGCGCACGGTCTCGACCCATGCGTCAGGCGTTCCAAAGAGGCCGCTCGTCGTCTTGCCCAGCGCCACGACGCACGCCCCCGTCAACGTGGCCACGTCCACCAGGTGCGTGGCGCCCAGCTGCCGCGCGTACCAGCAGGCATCGCCGAGCGCCAGCCGTCCCTCCGCATCGGTGTTCAGCACCTCGACCGTCTTTCCTTCCGCACTGACCAGCACGTCGCCCGGCTTGAACGCGCGGCCGCCCGGCATGTTCTCGGTCATCGGGATCACGCCGATACACCGCACCGGTGCACGCAGGCGCGAGATGGCCACCATCGCCATCAACACCGCCGCGCCGCCCGACATGTCGTCTTTCATCTTGTCCATGTTCTCGGCCGGCTTGATGGAGATACCACCGGAGTCGAACGTGATCCCCTTGCCGACGAGGCCGAGGACGGGGCCGCCGCCGCCCTGCGGCGGATGATGCTGCATGACGACGACGCGCGGCGGCTCCTGGCTGCCGCGCGCGACGCCCAGCAGTAGCCCCATGCGCAGCTCCGCGATGCGCGTCTCATCGAGTACCTCGACCGAGAGGCCAGCCTCGCGCGCGATCGTCATCGCCCGCTCCGCGAACACGCGCGGCGTCAGCGCGTTGCCAGGCTCGTTCGCCAGCTCGCGCGCCATGTTGCTGCACTCGCCGAGCACGCGGCCGCGCTCGAGCGCCTGCCGCACCGTGTCGCTGTCGGCGTCCACCCGCAGCTCGACGCGATCGAGAAAAATGCGCGGCGGATCGGTCGTCTTGTACGCGCCGCCGTCGAAGTTGCCGAGCAGCGCGCCTTCGGCGAGCACCTGGACCGCCTCCGGCGTCGACGCAGGCGTCGAGCTCGGATGCACGATCGCCATGCGCGGGAACCGGCGCTGGCGCGCGGCGAGCGCGCCGGTCGCCGCGGCCCTCCGCAGACGATCGGTGGAAAAATCCTTCCGCCGCCCCATACCGATGAGCGCCACCCGGCCCGCCTTCCAGTCGCGGACGGCCGGGAAGAACACGTCATACGCGCCGCCCTTGAACTCCCCGCGGGCACGTGCGCCGCCGACGTCGCCGGCCGAGGCGGCATCGACCTGCGCCTCCTCGGGCACGATCGCGTCTTCGAATACGGGGACGACCAGGAAGTCGGTCGCGATGTCGCGGAATGCTGTGGCGATAATGTCGAACGATGGCGTCCGATGAACAATCTGCGTCGACACGCGCTAGAATTCTCCCGGGAGCCTAGTATGACGGATCAGTGCCGGCGCGTGCTCACATTCATTGCGGCGGCGGCGTTCATCCTGCCGCTCGTCGCCGGCGCGCAGGCGCCGACTCCGGCCGAACCGAAGAAGCCGACGCTGTCGGTGCGGGCCACGCCGCCCGTGGGGTTCTCGCCACTGCGCGTACGTGCGACCGCCGAACTGCGCGACGGGAGCGACGATTACGCCGACTTCTACTGTGCGACGGTCGAATGGGACTGGGGCGACGGCACGATCTCCGAGAACACGAGCGACTGCAATCCGTACCAGGCCGGCAAAAGCACCATCCAGCGGCGGTTTTCCGCCGATCACATCTACCGGCAGGGCGGCGCGTACCGCATCGTCTTCCGGCTGAAGCAGAAGACGAAGGCGGTCGCGAGCGCGATCACGAACGTCCAGGTCAGGTCCGGCGCAGGCGAATACTTTGGCAGGTGAGTCGGGCGGGGCCGCGGCCGGTGTCGACGTCGAGGCGGTGATGGCGGAGCTGCACCGCCGCGTACGGGAGCGTCTCCGCAACCAGTTGGCCGACCAAGGGACCGCGCGGGCATTCGACGACCCGGCGCTTTTTGCCGACGTCGAGTCGGTGCTTCGGATCGCGGCAGCCACGCCGGAGACCGCACGGCTGCTCCTGCCGGAACTGCTCGGCGAACCCGACACGTGGCGCCTCTCGACGAGCATGCGGTACCAGTCGCACCGCGGCCGCGCCCTTGCCGGACTGTTCATCTTCCTGAAGCGGCGCCTCGGGATGCCGCTGCTCCGGTGGTTCTACGAGTACAGCCGCGACAACTTCGAGCGGCAGCGCCGGGTCAATCACGTGCTCTTCGCGTGCGTGCAGGAGCTGGCGCTCGAAACGGCGCTGCTCCGCCGCGAGCTCGACCGCCTCTCGCGCGGAGCCAAGGAACTCGCGCTGCGCGAGCGGAGCGAGTCGAAGGGGTGAAGCTCGCGTTCGTCGTCCAGCGCTACGGCGCCTCCATCGCGGGTGGCTCCGAAGGGCACTGCCGCGAGCTGGCGGAGCGCCTCGCGGCGCGGCACGAGATTACCGTGCTCACCACGTGCGCGACGGACTATGTGACCTGGGCCAACGAGCTGCCGGCCGGCCGCACGGTCGAACGCGGCGTGACCGTGCTGCGCTTCCCCGTTGCGCGGCAGCGCCGCATGAAGATCTTCGCGGACCTGAGCGACGACGTCTTCGACGGCGGCGCCCCCCGTCAGCGGCAGGAAGAGTGGTTCCGGGAGAACGGCCCCGAAGCGCCCGCGCTCCTCGAGCACCTGCGCGCGCACGGACGCGAGTACGACCTGGTGCTCTTCTGGACGTTCCGGTACTTTCCGTCCTACTTCGGCCTGCCGCTCGTCGCAGATCGCGCCGTGCTGCTGCCGACGGCAGAAGAGGAACCGGCCATCAATCTCGAGGTACTGCCGGAATACTTCGCCCGGCCGATCGCCTTCATGTTCCTGACTCCCGAGGAAGAACAGCTCGTCTCGGCGCGAATGTACCGGCCGCCCGCGATCACGGCGGTCGTGGGCATTGGTCTGGAGCCGGTGCGCGGAGGCATGCCGTCGCGCGCGCCGCTCGACGCCCTCGGCATTCCCCCCAACTATCTGCTGTACCTCGGCCGCGTCGATCGCAACAAAGGGTGTGACGCGCTGCTCGACAACTTCCAGCATTACGCGGCCGGCCACTTCGATGCGACGCTCGTGCTTGCCGGCCCCGCCAAGATGCAGATTCCCGACCATCCGCAGATTCGGGCGCTCGGGTACGTCGCCGACGACGTGCGCAACGCGCTGCTGGCGCATGCGCGGGCGCTCGTCGTGCCGTCGTGGTACGAAAGCCTCAGCATCGTCCTGCTGGAAGCATGGAACCACGCCGTCCCGGCGCTCGTGAACGGCCGCTGCAAGGTGCTCGCGGGCCAGGTGACGCGCGCGAACGGCGGGCTCTACTACATGTTCCCGGCCGAGTTCGACGAGGCCGCCGATTACCTGCTTCAGCATCGTGCCGAGCGCGACGGGCTGGGGCGGCAGGGCCTCGCCTACGTCGAGCGCGAGTATCGATGGCCGACCGTGCTCGGGCGCGTGGAACGGGTTCTCGACGAGGCGGTCAGAGCTCGGTCAGCTCCGCGCGCGCAAACCGCCCGTCGATAAACCAGTAGCCGCGAATCGCGATTGGCACGTCCGTGTCGACGGGCCCGGCAATCACGTACAGAAACTCCGCGAAGGCCTGTTCCAGGTCGGTCGGCGACGGCTCCGGCGCGGATCGCGGATGCGAGTGATAGACGCCGACGACGGCGAGGCCGGCGGCGCCGTGCGCCGCGCGCTCACGGCAGCGCCGTATCTGCGCCAGGTGCTCCACGGGTGACACTTCAAACCGGCGGGACGGGTCCGCGGCGACGTTTGTCGTCGGGACCGCTTCGAGCACTTCGCCGGCCGTGCCGATGAGCAGGCCGCAGCACTCGTGCGGGCTGTCACGCCTAGCGTGATCCCGGATGGTGTCGAGCGCGGCACGCCTGATCTGCATGATCGTCAATACTAGTCTCCAGCATCACCATGCCCGACTTCGATTTCGGCGGCGAGATCGCGTGGCAGCCGACGCCTGAGTACCGCGATCGCAGCCGTCTCGCGGCCTTCATGGCGCGCCACGGATTCGCCACCCTCGACGATCTGCAGCGCCGTTCGGTGCAGGATCCGGGCTGGTTCTGGGGCGCGGTGCTCGACGATCTCGGCATCGAGTTCTACGAGCCCTATCGCCAGATGCTCGACCTCTCACGCGGCATCGCCTGGCCGCGCTGGTGCGTCGGCGGCCGGATGAACATCGTTCACAACTGCCTCGACAAGTGGATGGCCACGCCGACTGCGCAGAAGGCCGCCGTGCGGTGGGAAGGCGAAGAGGGCGCCACGCGCGTGCTGACGTATGCGGAGCTCCGCCGCGAGGTCAATCGCTCCGCGAACGCACTCCGCCGGCTCGGCGTGCAGCCGGGCGACCGCGTGGCCCTCTTCATGCCGATGTGCCCCGAGCTGATCGCCGCGTTCTTCGCGTCAATCAAGATCGGCGCGGTTATCTTGCCGCTCTTTTCCGGCTACGGAGCGGATGCCGTTGCCCAGCGTCTCCATGACGCTGAAGCGACGGTTCTGATCACCGCCGACGGCGTCAAGCGGCGAGCGCAGGTCGTCGCGATGAAGGCGCTCGCGGACGAGGCGGTCTCGTCCGCGCCGTCGGTCCGCCACGTCGTCGTCGTGGGGCGGCTCGGCCTGGACGTGCCGCTCGTGCCGGGGCGCGATCATCGCTGGGTGACTCTAGTCGATGCGGAGTCCGACGCGTGCGACACCGCGCGGACCGATGCCGAAGACCCGCTGATGATCATCTACACGTCGGGGACGACCGGCCGTCCGAAAGGCGCCGTGCACACGCACTGCGGCTTTCCGGTCAAGGCGGCGCAGGATCTGGTCCACTGCCTGGACGTCCACGACACCGACACGATGCTGTGGGTGACCGACATGGGCTGGATGATGGGTCCCTGGGAAGTGTTCGGGATGGCGCTTCTCGGCGGAACGATGGTGATCTACGACGGGGCGCTGGACTATCCGGGCCCAGATCGCCTCTGGACCCTCGTCGAACGCCACGGCGTCACCGTGCTCGGCGTGTCGCCGACGCTCATTCGCGCGCTCATGAAGCACGGCGATGCACCGGTGCGGGCCCACGATCTCACGTCGCTCCGCATCCTCGGATCGACCGGCGAGCCGTGGAATCCCGAGTCGTGGCGATGGCTCTTCGACACCGTCGGGGGCGGGCGCGTGCCGATCATCAACTACTCCGGCGGGACGGAGGTCTCCGGTGGACTCGTTTCCGGCAACGTGCTCACGCCGATCAAGCCGTGCTCGTTTGCCGGCCCCCCGCCCGGTATTGCCGCCGACGTCGTGGACGACCAGGGACGGCCGGTGCGCAACCAGGTCGGTGAGCTCGTGGTCCGCGCGCCGTGGATCGGCATGACGCGCGGGTTCTGGCGCGACCCGGAGCGGTACGAACAGACGTACTGGTCGCGATTTCCCGACGTCTGGGTTCACGGCGACTGGGCGGCCATCGATGAGGACGGTCTCTGGTACATCCTCGGGCGCTCGGACGACACGATCAAGATTGCGGGCAAGCGGCTCGGCCCGGCCGAGGTCGAATCCGTGCTCGTCGAACATCCGGCCGTCATCGAAGCGGCGGCGATCGGCGTGCCGGACGCGACCAAGGGGCAGGCGCTCGTCTGCTTCTGCGTGCTGCGTCCCGGTCAGACGGTCCGCGCCGGACTGGCCGAGGAGCTGAAAGCGATGGTGGCGGGTCGCCTCGGGAAGCCGCTGCGCCCCGAGGCCGTCGAGTTCGTGCGGGAGCTGCCGAAGACGCGGAACGCGAAGGTGATGCGCCGCGTCATTCGGTCAGCGTACCTCCGCGAGGACCCCGGCGACCTGTCGTCGCTCGAAAATCCGCAGGCCGTGGAAGAGATCCAGGCCGTCGCCCGGTAGGACGCGCTCACCAGAGCGGACCGGCCTTCGCGCACTCCTCCGCGACCGTCAGGAAGCGATCGACGCTCTCGCGGCCGATGACGTACGGATGCGGCTGCCCCGCCGCCCGCTTCGGCATCAGCGCGAGCTTGGTCGTCGACTGATCGTACTGCGGATGGTTCGACAGGATTACGTCGGCGCCCACCTGCTTCGCAACGCCGCGCATCTTCGCCGCCGACTGGGCGTAGCTGTCGTACCAATACTTGGGCGGCGTCTTGGGCTGGATGTACCGCGGCGAGCCGCTCCGCCAGTTGAACCCGGTGCCGCCCCAAAGAATCGCGGTATGGCGGCTATTGCCGTCCCGCAGCGGAATCACCGTCGAAATCGTCCCAGGCGTATGGCCGGGCGTGTGATAGAGCGTCAGCGTCGTATCACCCAGCGTCAGCGTGTAGCCGTCGGTCGCGACAATGTCGCGCTTGGCCTTGGGCCACTTCCCGGGATCGTTCGCCAGCCAGTCCCAGTCCGCCGCGCTCATCACCACGCGCGCGCCGCGCTCCTGCAGGAACGCCGCGCCCGCCACGTGGTCCTGATGGGCGTGGCTGACGACGACGTAGCGGATGCGGCTCGGGTCGAGCCCGAGCTTCTTCAGCCCGCCGACGATCTCGTCCTCGACCGAATAGTGGAACAGCGGATCGATGACGATGATGCCTTCCGACGTCGTGACCGCCCACGCGCTGTACTCGGTCATCCCGACGTAATACAGGTTGTCGAACACCTTCACCGGCGGGGCGTACCACTTCTCGCGCGGCGGCGTGGCCTGTGCCTGACCGCCGCCTCCGCCCTGTTGCGGCTGCGGCTTGGGGGGCGGCGAGCAGATGTTGTTGAAGAGCGCCAGGTGGTCCTGACCGGCGGCCTTCTTCGCCGCCGCGACGTGCGGCGCGGCGCCGCCCTGCGCCCACGCACCGACCGACATCGTGAAGACCACGAGCAACGCGACCAGACACGCCTTCATGGGATCCTCCTGCGCGGGCAGTATATCGAACCTACTCGCGCCCCTTCATCAGCTCCCCCCGCCAGTGCGCCGCCTGTTCGAACACCGCATCGATGACTTCGGTGCGCTGCAGGTCGCTGCGGAGGTCCGACAGCCGCTCGATCAGCAGGTCGAGCGCGCGGCCGATCTCGTCGGCGTTGGTGAGACAGACGTCGCGCCAGACGTCGGCCGGGCTGGAGGCGAGCCGTGTCGTGTCGACGAGCCCCTGACCGGCCAGCCGCAGCCCTTGGCCGGCGACCGTGGTGCCCACCACCTCCATGAGGGTCGTGGCCGCGAGCTGCGGCAGGTGGCTGATGAGCGCCAGCACCCGATCGTGATCGGCGGCGGACATGGTGGTCGGCTGGGCGCCCAGGCCGGTGACGAAGGCCGACAACCGCTCGAGGGCGTCGCGGATGGCCGGCGGCGGGTCGCCGTCGGGCGGCGTGAAGATCCAGGGACGCCGGTTGAAGAGGCTGCCGGTCGCGAATTCGAAGCCTCCGCGGGCGCCGCCCCCGAGCGGATGGCCGCCGACGAACGCGAGCGGCGTCGCCAGCGCGGCCGCCGCCTCGACAATCGTCCGCTTCGTGCCGCCGACATCCGTCACGACGGCCGTCGGCGAAGCGTGCGCCGCGACCTGGGGCAGCAGTCTCACGTTCTGACGCACCGGTGCCGCCAGCACGATGAGATCGGCATCCGCAACGGCCGACAGGTCGTTGGCCGAGGCGTCGATGGCGCGCCGCGACAGCGCCTCGCGAAGGACGGCGTGCCGGTCGATGCCGACGACGTGTGTGGACGGCCAGGTCCGGCGCGCGGCAAAGGCAATCGAGCCGCCGATCAGCCCCAGGCCGACGACGGCGATCTTAGGAAAAATCGGGATTTCGCCTGACGGCATCTGTCAACGCCCGACTCCCAACGCCCAACTCCCCAAATGCACGTCAGTTGCTCGACATCATCCGAGAGTGTGGAAGTTGGGAGTTGCGGACTTGGGAGTTGCTACCTCGCCCAACTTCTGCGCGCCACCGCCTCGAGGCAGATGCTGCGGCCGATGGCCGGCGCGATGATCCGGAGCTCCGCCATCAGCCGGTCGAACTGCGCGGGGAACATCGACTGCGCGCCGTCGCTGAGCGCGTGGTCGGGATCGTTGTGGACCTCGATGATCAAACCGTCGGCGCCGACGGCCACCGCCGCACGCGCGAGCTGCGCGACCATGTCACGGCGCCCCGCGCCGTGGCTCGGGTCGGCGACGATCGGCAGGTGGCTCAGCTTCTTCACGACCGGAATCGCGGAGATGTCGAACGTGTTGCGCGTCGCGGTCTCGAACGTGCGGATGCCGCGCTCGCACAGGATGACGTCGCTGTTGCCGCCGGCGAGAATGTACTCGGCCGAGAGCAGCCATTCCTCGATCGTCGCCGAGATGCCGCGCTTGAGGAGCACGGGCTTCCGCGCGTGCCCGAGCTCGCGCAGCAGCGTGTAGTTCTGCATGTTGCGCGCGCCGACCTGGAAGATGTCGCAGTACCTGGCGACCAGATCGATCTGGCTGACGTCCATCACCTCGGAGACGAGCTTCAGGTTGTGGGCGTCGGCCGCCCGCCGCAGCATCTGCAGTCCCTTTTCGCCGTGCCCCTGGAAGCTGTACGGCGAGCTCCGCGGCTTGAACGCGCCGCCGCGCAGCACCTTCGCGCCGGCGCGGCGGACGGCCGCGGCGGTCGCCTGGCACTGCTCCTCGCTCTCGGCCGAGCAGGGACCGGCCATCACGATCACCTCGTCGCCGCCTATGCGTACGTCGTCGATCGTGACGAGGGTGCCCTCCGGGTGGTAGCTGCGGCTGGCGCGCTTGTACGGCTCCGAGATGCGCAGGACCTCGTGCACGCCGTCGAGAATCTCGATCATCTCCTTCTCGACCTTGCCGGTGCCGACGACGCCCAGGACCGTGCGCGTCGCGCCCGAGGAGCGGTGCACGTCCATCCCCAGATCGATGAGCCGCGCGATGACCGCGTCGATCTGCGCTTCGGTCGCCCGTTCTTCCATGACCACGATCATGATTGCTCTCCGTCTTCAGGCCCGCGCGCCGCGCGCTCGGCGCGCCGCGCTTCATCGATGATCCGCTCGAAGATCCGTACAACCGCCTCCGCGGTGAGCGGCCCCGCCAGCTCCATCGCCGACTTCTTCACGCTCGCCAGCACCTGCGCCTCGCGCTCCGGCTGGTAGATCGGCAGCCCCGCCTCGTGCTTCAACCGTCCGACTTCCACGGCGCACGCCACGCGCACATTGAGCAGCCGCACGAGCTGCTCGTCGATGACGTCGATTCGGTTCCGCAGCTCCTCGATGCTGGTCAGGACTTCAGCCACCGCACATACTCCTCGACCCGCGCGTTCACGTCGCTGGACGCGCCCGCCTCGGCAATCACGCTCACCAGGGCGCTGCCGACGACGGCGGCGTCCGCCCACTTGCCGACTTCCCGTACGTGCTCCGGTTTGGAGATGCCGAACCCGAGGGCGACGGGCAGCGCGCTCACGGCCCGGATCCGCCGGACCATCTCCTCTGCCCCATCGGCGATCGTATCGCGGGCGCCCGTGACGCCGAGCCGCGAGATCGCGTACAGAAAGCCACTGCCGAGCGCCGCCGCGCGGCGCAGCCGGTCGTCTGTCGTCGTCGGACTGAGCAGCAGGATTGTATCAACGCCGCGCGAGGCGAGGAGCTCGCGGAACTCATCGGCCTCTTCGATCGGCAGATCGAGCACCAGCACGCCGTCGACGCCCGATTCGCGACAGCAATTCGCGAACGTCACCGCACCCAGCCGCAGGATTGGATTCACGTAGCTGAACAAAACTATCGGCGGACGCAGTTCCGCGCGTAAGCGGCCGATCAGATCGAGGGCGCCGATGAGGGTTGTTCCGGACGCGAGGGCCCGCTCGGTGGCCCGCTGGATCACGGGCCCGTCGGCGAGCGGGTCCGAGAACGGGACACCGACCTCGATGACGTCGGCGCCGCCGCGGTCGAGCGCGCGGAGAATCCCCTCCGTGCGCGCCAGATCCGGATCGCCCGCCGTGATGTAGGTGACGAGGCCCGCGCCGGTTGCCTCCGTGCGCAGCCGCGCGAACGTCTCGGCGAGACGGCTCTCTGCGCGTACGCGGCTCATCTGAGGGCCTCCATCACCGTCTGGACGTCCTTGTCGCCGCGCCCCGAAAGATTGACGAGGATGTCTGTCCCCGCGGGCACGTCGCGCACGAGCTGCCGCGTGTACGCGATCGCGTGCGCCGATTCGAGCGCCGGCAGGATCCCTTCGAGCCGCGCGAGCGTCTCGAATCCGTCCAGCGCCTCGGCGTCCGACACGTGCACGTATTCGGTTCGGCCGAGATCGCGCAGCCACGCGTGCTCGGGACCGATGGCCGCGTAGTCGAGTCCCGCCGAAATGGAATGCGTCAGCTCGATATTGCCGGCGTCATCCTGGAGCACGTAGGTGCGCGTCCCGTGCAGCACGCCGGTCGCGCCCCCGGCAAATCGGGCGGCGTGCCGTCCGGGCGCGATCTGCTCGCCGCCGGCTTCGACGCCGATGAGCCGCACGCTGCGGTCCTCGAGAAAGCCGTCGAAGATGCCGATGGCGTTGCTGCCGCCGCCGACGCACGCGGCGACGATCTCCGGCAGACGTCCGGTCTGCTCGAGCATCTGCGCGCGCGCTTCCCGGCCGATCACCGACTGGAACTCGCGCACCATCAACGGATACGGATGCGGGCCGAGCGCGGAACCAAGCAGGTAGTACGTGTCGGTGACGTTGGTCACCCAGTCGCGCATCGCCTCGTTGATCGCGTCCTTGAGCGTGCAGCTGCCGGAATCGACCCGGCGCACCTCGGCGCCCAGCAGCTGCATGCGGACGACGTTCAGCGCCTGGCGGCGCATGTCCTCCGCGCCCATGTAAACATGGCACTCGAGGCCGAGCAGCGCGCAGGCGGTCGCCGTCGCGACACCGTGCTGCCCGGCACCCGTTTCCGCCACCACGCGCCGCTTGCCCATCCGCTTCGCGAGGAGCGCCTGGCCCAACGCGTTGTTGATCTTGTGTGCACCCGTGTGCGTGAGATCCTCGCGCTTGAGGAAGATCCGCACGTCGCTCCGTCCGGCCAGGCGCTGCGTCTGATAGAGCGGCGTCGGCCGCCCTGCATAGTGCCGCAGCAGACGGTCGAGCTCGTCGCGGAAGACCGCGTCCGCACGCGCCGCCATGTAGCCTGCTTCGAGCTCGTCGATCGGCGCGACGAGCGTCTCGGGAACGAAGCGGCCGCCGTACACGCCGAAGTAGCCGCGTGCGTCGGGATCCCGGCGTCCGAAGGACGGCCGATCAGCGATGACTGATTGACTGCTGCTCAAAGGCACTCCGTGCGCGCGCGAGAAACCGCGCGACCTTCTCCGCGTTCTTGACGCCCGGCGCATCCTCGACGCCCGACGCCACATCCACGCCGTATGGGCCAACTGCCGCGATCGCCTCCGCGACGTTCGCGTCGGAGAGGCCGCCGGCCAGCACGATCCGGCGCCGCCGCGCGAGCGCCGCGGCTCCCTGCCAGTCCGCGAGCGTCCCGGTGCCGCCACGCCGCACGGGGTCGGCGCGCTCGACAAGAAAGATCGTCTCCACCGGCCATCCCACGGTCGTCGGGTCTGCCCTGTCGACGTCGACCGATTTCAGGACCGGCACGCCAAGCGCCAGTGCGTACGACGGCGGCTCCTCGCCGTGGAGCTGCACGGCTGTGATGCCGGTCTCGCCAATCACCGCGCGAACGGTCTCGACCGACTCGTTCACGAACACGCCGACCGTCGTCACCCCTGCCGGCAGCGCAGCGATGATGTCCGCCGCGCGTGCCGGCGGAATACGGCGCGGACTCTTCGGCCAGAACACGAACCCGAGTGCGGTAGCGCCGTGCTCGACCGCCACGCGCGCGTCCTCGAGACGTGTAATACCGCAGATCTTCAGAAACATTCGTCCGCCCGTTCTGGTCCGGCTAAAGCCGGACGCGATGTACGTCACCGATCAGCGCCTGAATCGCGCCTGCCGGATCCGGATCCGTCATGAACCGCTCGCCGATAAGAAACGCGCGATACCCCGCCGCGGCAAGCCGCTCGAGATCGCTGCGCGACTGGAGCCCGCTCTCGCTCACTGCCACCACCTCCCGCGGCATCTTCGTTGCCAGGCGATACGACGCGTCGACATCGACCGCGAGCGTCCGCAGGTTCCGATTGTTGACCCCGATCACCCGCGCGCCGCTGTCGACCGCGCGCGACAGTTCGGTCTCGTCATGCACTTCGACGAGCGCCGCCAGATCGAGCTCCCGCGCGCGTGTTCGAAGCCGCACCAGCTCCGTCTGCTCGAGCGCAGCGACGATGAGCAGCACCGCGTCGGCGCCGGCGGCGCGCGCTTCGAAGAGCTGATACTCGTCGACGACGAAGTCCTTCCGCAGAAGCGGGATCCGCACCGCACGCCGGACGGCCGCCAAGTGCTCGAGTGCGCCGTCGAAGAACGTCGGTTCGGTCAGCACCGAGATGGCCGCCGCGCCTCCCTGTTCGTACTGGCGCGCCAGCGCCGCGGGGTCGTACGTCGCCGCGAGCACGCCCCGCGACGGCGACCGCCGCTTGCATTCGGCAATGACGTTCACGCGTCCGCTCGCGCCGAGCTCGCGCTCGAACCGGGCGCCGTCGGGCGTCAGTGGCGCAGCCCGCCTTTCGAGCACGGAGAGCGGCTCGCGCTCGCGCCGCACCTCGGTGATCCGTTCGGTCGCGGCCATGATCGTCCGCAGGAGATCCGGCGCGCTCATACGGCGGCCTCTCCGACGGCCTGCGAGCACTGCGCCATCTTGTCGAGCGTCGCCCGGGCCGCGCCGGAATCGATCGCCTCTGCGGCCTGCGCGATCCCCTCGCGAACGTTCGCGGCGCGGCCCGCGACACACAGCGCCGCGCCCGCATTGAGGAGGACGACGTCGCGCGCGGGGCCCTTCATTCCCGCCAGCACGTCCCGCACGATCGCGGCGTTCACCGTGGCGTCGCCGCCTTGCAGATCCGCCGCCGAGGCCTTCGGGAGACCGACGTCACCCGGATGGATGTAGAACGTGCTGACCGTGCCTCCGCAGCACTCGAGCACCTTCGTGTAGCCCGTCGTCGAGATCTCGTCGAGGCCGTCGAGGCCGTGAACGACCCACGCGCGCTCCGAGCCGAGCATCAGGAGTGCCCGCGCGATCAGCTCCGTCAGCTCGGGGCGCGGCACGCCGACGATCTGCCGCCGGGCGCCCGCAGGATTCGTGACCGGCCCGAGCAGGTTGAACGCCGTCCGAATCCCCAGGTCGCGCCGCGTCTGCGCCGCATGCTTCATCGACGGATGGAACGTCGGCGCGAAGAAGAACGCGATGTTGGCCTCGTGCAGCGTCCGCTCGACGACGGCCGGCGGCGCCGCGATGTTGACGCCGAGTTGCTCGAAGACATCCGCGCTCCCGCAGCGGCTCGACACGGAGCGGTTGCCGTGCTTGGCCACCTTCACGCCTGCCGCCGCCACGACGAGCGCGGCCGCCGACGAGATGTTGAAGGTGCCCGAGCGATCGCCGCCCGTCCCGCACGTGTCGAAGACGTCGCCGGGCGGAGACGCCAGCTTCACGGCATGCTCGCGCATCGTCCGGGCGAAGCCGACGAGCTCGGCCGGCCGCTCGCCTTTCATGACGAGCGCCGAGAGCAGCGCGCCGAGCGCGGCGGGCGCGGCGCGCCCTTCCATCACTTCGCGCATCGCGGCTGCGGCCTCATCCGTCGTGAGGTCCTCGTGGCGAACGAGCTTCTCGAGGAGCGCGGCGAACATCACAGCTCCAGAAAATTCTTCAGCATCAGCCGGCCCGCGCCGGTCAGCACCGACTCGGGGTGAAACTGCACGCCGTGCACCGGGTGGGATCGATGCCGCACGCCCATGATCGTGCCGTCCTCGCGCGTTCGGGCCGACACTTCGAGCGCCGCAGGCACGTCCGCCGGCGAAATCACCAGCGAATGGTAGCGGCCCGCCTCGAACGGGCCCTCGAGGCCCGCAAAGACGCCCTTGCCGTCGTGTTCCACCGTCGACGTCTTGCCGTGCATCGGCGTGCGGGCGCGGCACACGGTCCCGCCGTACACGACGCCAATCGCCTGATGCCCCAGGCAGACGCCGAGAATCGGCGTGGTCGGCCCCAGCCGCCGGATGACGTCAGTGGTAATCCCGGCATCTTCCGGCCGTCCGGGCCCCGGCGAGATGACGATGCGCGATGGCCGGAGCCGCTCGACCTCGTCGACCGTGATCTCATCGTTCCGGTGCACGCGGATGTCGGCGCCCAGCTCGCCCAGATACTGAACGAGGTTGTAGGTGAACGAATCGTAGTTATCGATAACGAGCAGCACTACTGGTCCGTCCTTCGCAACATAAGGCTGGCCGCGGTGATACCGACCCTAAAATCCCCGCTGCGCCAGCTCGAGCGCCTGGATCACGCCACGCGCCTTCGCACGCGTTTCCTCGTACTCGGCGTCGGGACTGGAATCGGCGACGATTCCGGCGCCGGCCTGCACGTACGCCCGCCCGTTCTCGATCACGACGGTGCGGATCGTGATGCAGAAGTCGAGATTGCCGGCGAAATCGAGATAGCCGACGGCGCCTGCGTACGCGCCGCGACGCCGGTTCTCGAGCTCCGCGATGATCTCCATCGCGCGCACTTTGGGTGCGCCCGAGACCGTGCCTGCCGGGAAGCACGCGACGAGCGCATCGAGCCGATCGCGTCCGGTCGACAGCCGACCCTCGACGACCGACACCAGATGCATCACATGCGAATAGCGCTCGAGCGCCATATACGTCGGCACCTTCACGGTGCCGTACGTGGAGACCCGTCCGAGATCGTTGCGCCCGAGATCGACGAGCATGACATGCTCGGCGCGCTCCTTCTCGTTGCGCTTCAGCTCCTCCCCCAGGCGGAGGTCCTCGTCTTCGCTCTGTCCCCGCGGCCGTGTGCCTGCGATCGGATGCGTCTCGATACGCTGCCCTTCGACGCGAACGAGCATCTCCGGCGACGACCCAACGATCGCGCGCCCACCCATGCGGAGGAAATACATGTACGGCGAGGGGTTCACGTGCCGCAGCGCACGGTAGACCATGAACGGCTCGGCGTCGAGCGGCGTCTCGAAGCGCTGCGAGAGCACCACCTGATAGATGTCCCCGGCCGCGATGTACTCCTTGGCCGTCCGCACCATCTGTTCGAACTCTCCCTTGGTCACGTTCGACGTGATCTCGAGCGGGCGCCGGCTGGGCGGTGTAGGCTTCGACAGGCCGCGGTCGAGCTCGCGCTCGACCAAGTCGATCTTCGCGCGCGCAAACTGATAGAGCGCCTCCAGGTCGGCGTCGGACGTCACCCGCGCGTTGGCAATCACCAGGATCCGGTGCCGCACGTGGTCGAAAACGAGCACCGTGTCGAACAGCATGAATCCGGCCTCGTCGTCTTCCTCGGTGGTGGCCTGCAGCGTGACCGGCTCGAACCACGCCGCGGCGTCGTAAGCGAGATAGCCGACGGCGCCGCCCGTGAAGCGCGGCAGCCCGGGGACGAACGGCGCGTGAAACCCCGCCATCAGCTCGCGCAGCGTGGCAATGAACGGCGCGCTCGATTCGGACCGTTCGCCCGCCCGGTCGACGATCGTCCGGCCGCCGCGCGAGCGAAGCAGCAGGAACGGATCCTTGCCGAGGAACGAGTACCGCCCAACCTGTTCACCACCTTCGACCGACTCGAGCAGGAACGCATGCTGCGCGTGTTCGGCCACCTTGAGAAAGGCCGATACCGGCGTCAGCAGGTCGGCGACGATCTCCTTGCAGACGGGGACGAACGTGCCGCGCTGGGCCAGCTCCCGGAATTCATCGAAGGTGGTGACCTGCATCAGCGCGCCTGCTCCGTCCAGGCGGCGACCAGCCGCGCGATGGCGTCGGCACGCGCTCCCGCGTTGACGACCCCCGCGAAACCGAACGCAGACTTGAAGGTGGCGAGGTCGTCGACATCCGCCGCAATCAGTGGCACGCACACAGCGTCGACGCCCGCCTCGGCAAAGGCCGCGTTGAAGCGCTCCGCGACGCCCGATTCCATGACGCGGTCGCCAGCCACGCCGTAGAGCACCGTGCGCGGACCGATATCTCTGAACCGGAAGCCGTCGATCATCCGGGCCGCCGGCATCTGCCCCGGCGCCACGGCCGCGCCGGCATACGTCCACCGCGATGCAAACCGCGACGCCAGCAGTCGGCTCGGCACGCCGGCGTCGCCCATCCCGATGACGACGGCATCGCCGCCGCGCGCGACGTCGACGAGCGGCAGCGTGTCCGAGAGGCGCCGTGCCGTGATGGCGAGCTTGATGACCGCCCCTCCCGCGCCGCGCATCGCGCGGGCCAGCGCGCACGCGTCAGCCGGCGCGCCTTCGAAGTCGTGCGCCGACACGATCACCCGCGCTGCGTGTTCCTGCACGAGCGCTCCGAAACCCACCCCGGCGTCGTCGCGGATCGCGCGCCATTCGATGTCGACGTATTCGGCCCCGCGCGCCAGCGCGTCGGTCAGCAGCCGCCTGCGTGCCTCCTCGGTTCCTCCGAACCGTCCGCCCTCCCACGCCGGGCGGCAGGTCACGATGGCCGGGACGCGCCGGCCGCGCAGCGCCCCGGCGACATCGACATCGGCGATACCGTCGAGGCGCAGCTCGACCATGTCGGCGGCGGTCGATGCGTCACGCCGCGCCAGCAGCTCGGCCATCGAATGGCCGACGACGGTCTCACACAGAAGGGCCATAAACAAAAACGCCTCTTCAACCCGGCGGCTGAAGAGGCGCGTTGGAAGTCTGAACTGGAGAATCGAATCCGCTAGACGCCCGCCGCCTCCTCAGTCGCGCTCCGGTACCACCACCAATAGTTGGCGGAGCCCGCACAGGCGACGGAGGTAAATCGGAACGGCATTTGGTGCGTCAGTAGACGGAGCCCTGACTCTATCGCAGCGGTATGCGGCTGTCAACCGACGACGCCCGTAGGCCCTTGCAGTTTCAGCGGTTTACCCGTATCTTCAACATGAGTCATCAGCCTATGAGCGCGAAGATCCTCACCTGTGCACTCGGCCTCGTCCTTTTCGCCGCGGCCGGACTTCCGGCCCAGAACCGCACGTTCCCCGTGGACGAGCTGAAAGCCGGGATGGTCGGCATCGGCCGGACGGTGTTCGAAGGCGATCGGTTGGACGAGTTCAAGGTGCATATCCTCGGCGTGCTGCGCAACGTGATCGGCCCGCGACGGAACCTGATTCTCGCGCGGCTCGAAGGGGGCCCGCTGGCCGAGACCGGTGTCATCGCGGGAATGAGCGGCAGTCCGGTGTACGTCGACGGCCGCCTCGTGGGCGCGGTGTCCTACTCACTCGGACAGTTCTCGAAAGAGCCGATCGCCGGCATCACGCCCATCGACGAGATGATCGAGGCGGCGACCTTCCCCGCGCCGCGCCGCGCCGCCGCGCGCGTCGAGTTGCAGGTCCCCATCACGCCGGAAGGTCTTCGCGCGTCGCTGCGGCAGGCGTTCAGCTGGGCGCGCCCGTTCGCGGACACCCCGTCGGACGTCCAGGTGCTTGGCGGCACAGGGCTTCAGGCGACCCTCGGGACGCTGCTGCGGCCGATTGCGACGCCGCTGACGCTCGGCGGCTTCGAGGCGGGCGTCGTCGATCCGCTCGCATCCGCGTTCCGCGACCAGGGGTTCGTGCCGATCCTCGCCGGATCCGCCGCCGCGCAGGCGAACGGCAACGGTGGGGCGCCGCGGCCGCTCCGTCCGGGCGACCCTGTCGGCGTCGCGCTCATGAGCGGCGACCTCGAGCTCGGCGCGACGGGCACCGTCACCGACGTCGACGGCAACCGCGTATACGCGTTCGGACACCCGTTCTACGGACTCGGGCCGACGCAGTTCCCGATGACGCGCGCGTACGTGCACACGCTGCTGCCGAGCCTGGCGAGCTCGTTCAAGGTCGCCAGCACCGGCGAGGTGATCGGGACGTTCCAGCAGGATCGCGCGACGACGATCGCCGGCACGCTCGGGCCGGGTCCGGCACTCATCCCCGTGCGAATCACGCTCGCGTCGGATCGCGGCACGAAGAAGACGTTCAACATGGCGATGGTGAACGATCAGCTCTTCACGCCGCTCCTGACCTACGTGTCGATCGTCAACACGCTCACCTCCTACGAGCGTCAGAACGGGGTGGCGAGCTACGTCGTCCGCGGCACGGCCTCGGTGAAGAAGCACGGCACCGTCTCGTTCGAGGATCTGTTCAGCGGCGACCAGCCGTCGATCGGCGCTGCAACCTACGTGGTGGCCCCGATCAACTTCCTGCTGCGCAACGCGTTCGAGGACGTCGAGCTCGAGCGCGTCGAGCTGGAGATCGACGCGAGCGAGCAGCCGCGCAGCGCGACGATCGAGCGCGTCTGGATCGACGGCAACCGCATCCGGCCGGGCACCAAGGTCGATCTGAAAGTGCTGCTGCGGACCTATCGCGGCGACGAGATCACGCGGACCGTGCCGGTCGAGATCCCTGCCAGCGCCCGCGGGACGGTGTCGGTGATGGTGACCGACGGCACGCGGCTGGCGCAGTGGGAGGCGCGGGAGCTGCAGGTGCAGCCGCTGCAGGCGCGCGGCCTGCCGCAGATGATTCGGGTCCTCAACAACGCGCGGAAGAACAACCGCCTTTACGTGCGGCTGCTGGGCCGCGACGGCGGCGCGGTGGTCAAGGGCGAGTCGCTCTCGTCGCTGCCCCCCTCGGTAATGGCCGTCCTCGAATCGGATCGCAACGGCGGCAGCTTCAGACCGCTTCAGAACGCCGTGCTGGGCGAATGGGAGCTCGCGACCGAGCATGCCGTGAACGGCTCGCGCACGCTGTCGCTCGCGATCGAGGAATAGGCGCAATCTCTGAATTCATCTATGAAGCGAAGTATTTTCGCGGCCCTTGTCTTGTCTCTGGCCGCAGGCGTGACCGACGCGGCGCTGCCGACCTTCTGGCAGGTCTCGACCGAAGCCGAGTTCCTCCAGGGCGAGGTCGAGAATCTTTCGATTGATTCCTATGGACGTCTGACGCTAGGCCCGGCGACGACCACCGTCTACGAATCGAGTGCGCCGTTCCTCTGGACCATCGTCCCCGGTGGCGACGGCTCGCTCCTGGTCGGCAGCGGCAACGAAGGACAGGTGTTCCGCGTCGATCCAGCCGGCAAAGGGACCGTGTTCTTCGACGCCGAGGAGCTCGAAGTCCACGCCATCGCGCCGGCGCCGGGCGGGAGCCTCTACGTCGCGACCTCACCAGACGGAAAGATCTATCGGGTGGACGCGGCCGGCACGAGCACGGTGTTCTTCGATCCGCCAGACCGCTACATCTGGAGCCTTGCCGTGGATCAGGCCGGCAACGTCTTCGCCGGCACCGGCGACAAGGGCGTCATCTACAAGATTGGCGCGGACGGCCGCGGCACGCCGTTCTACCAGACGAAGGCGACGCACGTCATGGCGCTCGCGTTCGATCGGAGCGGACGACTGCTGGCAGGAACGGAATCGCCCGGCCGCGTCTTCCAAATCGATGCCGCCGGCAAGCCGTTCGTCCTGCTCGACACGCCGTACAGCGAGATCCGGGCGTTGCGCGTGGACAGCCGAGGGCACGTCTACGTTGCCGCGGTGAGCGGCCGCGGGGCGCCAGCGCCCGAGCGCCCCGCGACACCCGCCCCCGAACCGGCACCGCCGGTTGCGTCGGTCTCGACCGAGGTGGTCGCGATCACGATTGCCGCCGACGCGTCGAGCGCCCAGACGAGCGCGCCCGCGGCACCCGCCCCGCGTCCGAGTCCGGCCGGCCAGGGAAGCGGCGCGATCTACCGTATCCTCCCCGACGGCGTCTCCGATCTGGTCTGGCAAATGCGCGACGACGTGCCGTACGACATGGCGTTCGAGGCCGATGGCGACGTGCTGGTCGCGACCGGCAACCGCGGCAAGATCTATCGCCTCTCGGGCGATCCGCTGCAGCCGACGCTCGTCACGCGGGCCCTCGTCCAGCAGGTGACGAGCCTCGTCGCTGAACGCGACGGCCGCGTGCTGTTTGCCAGCTCGAACCCGGGCAAGCTGTTCCGGATGTCGGCCGCGCGCGCGGACCGCGGCACCTACATCTCCGACGTGCGCGATGCGCAGTCGGTCGCCACCTGGGGTGCCATCAAGTGGCAGGCCGCGGCGCCTGCCGGCACGAAGGTCGAGATCTCGACGCGCTCCGGCAACACCCGCACCGCCGACGAGACCTGGAGCGAGTGGAGCGCGCCGTACACGGACGAGAGCGGCAGCCCGATCGTCAGCCCCCGCGCCCGCTACCTGCAGTGGCGTGCGGTGCTGACCGCCGGCCGCGACCAGTCGCCCGTGCTGACGTCGGTGACTGCCGCGTACCTGCCGCGCAATGCCCGCCCGCGCGTCACGTCGATCACCATTCATCCGCCGGGCACCGTCTTCCAGCGCCCGTTTCCCACCGGCGAGCCGGAGATCGCCGGCTTCGAGGGCGACACGCCCGACCGCCGGGCCGCTGCGCAGAACGCGCCGGGTGGCGCGACCCAGAATCAGCCACCGACGCTCGGCCGACGGACCTACCAGAAGGGGCTGCTCACCTTCGTCTGGCGCGCCGAGGATGAGAACCGTGACGAGCTGACCTACGACGTGCTCTACCGGCGCGAAGGCGATACGGCCTGGAAACCGCTGCGGCGCGGCCTCGAGGATCCGATCTTCGTCTGGGATACGACGTCGGTGCCGAACGGGCGGTACGTCGTGCAGATTCTCGCGTCGGACATGCCGTCGAACGCGCCGGAAGCGGCGCTCACCGGCTCGCTCGAGAGCTCGACCTTCGAGATCGACAACACCCCGCCGGTGATTACGGTCGGCGCCGTACGGCGCGACACCAGTCGGACGGTGATTGCGTTCGAGGTACGCGACGGCGACTCGGCCGTGCAAAAGGCCGAGTACTCGCTCGACGGTGATCGCTGGCAGACGATCTATCCGCGGGACGGGATTGCCGACTCGCGGTTCGAGCAGTTCGAGCTGGCGATTGAAGGCGATGCGGCCGCGCGCGGGGTGATCATCCGCGCCACCGACGCGCTCAACAACGTTACGAGCGCGCGGGGCGAGCCGCTGGGCGCGCCTCGTCGCTGAGCGGCCGCTCGGCGGGCTCGATCGATCCCCTGACGGTCGTCCGCGCGACGAGCCACACGACGGCGTCGCCGCCGGTCGTCGGTGGCCTGAAGCGGCGGTCGCGCAGCGCGTCGACGAGGGCGCTCACTTCCGCCGAGGGTTCCGACGCCGACTGCAGCAGTTCGTAGGTCGCGACGCGGCCGCCTCCGTTCACCACCGCGGCCGACAGCAGGAAGACCGCCTCCCCTTCCGGCGCCACAATCGGGGCGGGCGGCGGCGGCAACGGACGCGGCGCCGGCAGCGGCGCGCGTCCCGACACGAGCGCCGCCAGCGACTGCGGATGCTCGGCGCGGATTACGCTGAAGACGCCGGCGATGGCCGATACGCAGAGCACCAAGGCCAGTGTGGCGCCGACCATGGGCCACACGAAACGCGTATCGATCCACATCTCGCGCCACCGTACCGCCATCGACGTGGTGCGCTCGGCCTGGATGCGGGCCAGCACGCCGGCCTGCAGCGCGGACAGCGCTGCCTGGTCCGCGGCGCCCGCGCTCGAGGCGGCCGGGCCGAGGCGCAGCGCCGCGCCAATGAGACGCAGGTCGTCGACGCGCGCCTGACACGTCTCGCACCACCGCAGGTGCGCGTCGAGCGCCACCTGCTCGTCGACCGACAGCTCCGCGTCGTGGAACGCCTCCAGCAAGCCGCGCGCCGCGTCACAACCGAGGTACGGAATCATGGACGAAGCCCCAGCAGCTCCGCGCGCAGCGCCTGCCGCGCGCGCGTGAGCCGCGATTTCACCGTGCCGACCGCCACATCGAGCGAGAACGCGATCTCCTCGTACCGCAGACCGTCGACCTCGCGAAGGATGAGGGCCGTCCGCTGGTCGAACGGCAGCCGGTCGAGCGCGCGGCGGATCCGCGCCGCCATCTCCTTATTGGCGAGCATCCGATCGGGGAGCACGTCGTGCCGCGATTCCATCTCGCCGACGGTGCGCAGGTACTCGTCGAGCGACACCTGGTCGGCGCGGTGGCGGCGGCGCCACGAGCGCTGGCGGTTCCGCGCCTGATTGACAACGATGCGGTAGATCCACGTGCGGAGGGCGGACTGCCCGCGGAAGGTGGAGAGCGTGCGGAAGACGCGGAGAAAGACTTCCTGCGACAGGTCGAGCGCCTCGTCGCGATCGCCCAGTAGGTTCAGCGCGAGGCCGAAGACCATGCGCTGGTGTGCCGCCACGAGGTCGGCGCACGCAGACTCGTCACCGGATGTGCACCGCGCGACGAGGGCGGCCTCGCCGCTTTCGACGTCCGACCAGCCGATCGCGCGGGCGTTCTTCACGAGCTCTCCGGCAACAGGGCCTCTCATGGATCCTACACCGGCTTAGACACCGCGCACGGGCGCAGGTTCCCAGGGGGCCCCTGTGCCTCTGCTACGATGACCCCATGAAGCGGCTGCTGTTCTCGATCGGCCTGGCCGCGCTCGCCTCGGGCGTGTTCGTCGCCTGGTACACGGTGAGGCAGGAGCGCGCATTCCAGCGGCTCATTGCGGCCGGCGACGCGGCGCTCGCCCGCGACCAGACCTACGAGGCGATCGAGGCGTTCAGCGGAGCGCTGGCCCTCAAACGCGAATCGATGCTCGCCTATCTCAAGCGTGGCGACACGTACAGGCGCCGCGGCGAGCTCGAGTCGGCGTTCCGCGACTTGCGCCAGGCCGCCGCCCTCGATCCGGCGGCTCCGCGCCCGATCGAGCTGCTGGGCGACGTGAACGCCACCATGGGCCGCCACGAGCGCGCGGCCGAGCACTATGCGGCGTTCACCGAGCTCGACGACCGGTCGCCTCGCGTGTACTACAAGCTCGCGCTCGCCCACTACCGGAGCGGCCGCGCCGAGGACGCCATCGAGCCGCTGCTGCAGGCGGTGGCGCTCGACGAGCGGTTCACCGAAGCGCACTACCTGCTGGGACTCTGCCTCCGCGATCGCGCCGACGAGACGGGTGCGCTCGAGGCGCTCACGCGCGCCGTCGCGATCAATCCCGCGTTCACCGCCGCGCGTGAAGAGCTGGCGGATCTCTACGAGCGCCGCGATCGGCGCAGCGAGGCGATCGATCAGCTCCAGGCGCTGGCGGCGCTCGAGCCGACGCGCGCCGAGCGGCTGGTCGCCGTGGGACTGGCGTACTCGCGATGGGAACGCGTCGACGCCGCCATCCTCACGCTCGGCCGCGCGGCAGAGCGTTTCCCGAACGAGCCCGCGGTCTACGTCGCCCTCGGCCGCGTGTGGCTCCAGGATGCCGAACGACGAAACGACCGCGTCGCCCTAAGCAAGGCGCTCGAGGCGCTGGAGCCGACGGCGGGCGCCGCCACCGCCTCCTCTGCCGCGTTGACGTTGTACGGCCGCGCCCTGTTGCTGGCCGGCGCGCACGCGGCCGCCGAGCGCGCCCTGCTGCAGGCGACGATGCGCCCGCCGGTCGAGCCGGCGGCGTTTCGGTACCTCGCGGACGCAGCCGAGCACCTCGGGCACGCCGCTGAAGCGCAGGATGCGCTGCGCCGCTATGTCGCGCTCGTGGGCGAGCACGAGGTCGAGCCAGCCGTGACCGACCGGTTGGAGCGCCTGCAGCGACGCACGCGGACGTAATCAGGTCCGATGGCCTTGCGTCGCCGGATCCAGCCGGTCTCGCAGTCCATCACCGAGGAAATTGAACCCGAGCACGAGGAGCGCAATCGCCAGCCCCGGAAAGATCGTCAGGTGCGGCGCGTCGAGGAGATGGCCGCGCCCGTAGCTCAGCATCGTGCCCCAGCTTGGCGTCGGCGGCTGGACGCCCAGACCGAGGAAGCTCAGCGCCGCTTCAGCCAGGACGGCCGCGCCCATGCCGAGCGTGGCTTGCACCGTCACGGCAGGGAGCGCCGTGGGCACGACGTGCCGCACCAGAATCCGGACGGTCGTCGCGCCGAGCGCGCGCGCCGCCTGGACGAACTCGAACTCGCGCGCGCGCAGCACCTGCCCGCGCACGAGCCGCGCGTAGCCGACCCATCCGATGAGCGAGAGCGCCAGCACGACGTTTGTCAGACTGGGGCCGAGCACCGCGACGAGGGCAATAGCGAGCAGGAGTCCCGGGAAGGCCAGGAGAATGTCGATCAGACGGCTGATGGCTTCGTCGACGCGGCCGCCGAAGTAACCGGCCACCGCGCCAAGCGCGATGCCGATGCTCGACGAGACGCCGACGACGACCAGCCCAACGAGCAGCGAGATGCGTGCGCCGGCCAGCACGCGCGCGAAGATGTCGCGCCCCAGCTCGTCGAGGCCGAACCAATGGGCGGCGCTCGGCCCCTCGAGTCGGAGCGCCAGCTGCTGCGCCGCCGGGTCGTACGGCATCAGCCACGGGCCGAGAACGGCGGCCGCGATGGCGACGAGCACGATGAGGGCGCCTATCCTGGCCAACTCCCAACTCCCAAACGCCCGACTCCCAATCAGTCGTATCGAATGCGTGGATCGAGGACGCCGTACACGAGATCGGTCAGCAGGTTCATGCCGACGTACGTCACTGCGATGAACAGGATGCAGCCCTGGACGAGGGGATAGTCCCGAAAGCCGATCGACTGAATGAGCAGGCGGCCGATACCGGGCCACGCAAAGATGGTCTCGGTGATGACCGCGCCCGTCAGGACCGCCCCGAACTGCAGGCCGATCAACGTCACGACCGGGATGAGACTGTTGCGGAAGGCGTGGCGCAGCACGGCGCGCGCGCGCGAGGCGCCGCGCGCGCGAGCCGCCTGCACGTAAGGCTCCCGCAGCTCCTCGAGCAGCGACGCGCGCGTCATGCGAGCGAGGATGGCGGCAAGCGCCGCCCCGAGCGAGATGGCCGGCAGGACGAGGTGCGCCAGGGTGCCGCGGCCCGAGACCGGCAGCCACCCCAGCTCCACCGCGAAGACGATCGCCAGCAGCGGTCCCAGCCAGAAGTTCGGGACCGAAATGCCCGCCAGCGCGACCGTCGTTGCGAGATGGTCGACAAACGTGCCGCGCCCCACGGCCGCGATGATGCCGAGCGGTATCGCCACGCCGATCGCGACGAGCATCGCCGCGGCTGCCAGCTCCAACGTCGCCGGCAGCCTGCTGACGATGGCTTCGACGACCGGCTCGTTCGTGCGAAGCGAGGTGCCGAGATCGGCGCGGCCCAGACCGGCCAGGAACGCGCCGTACTGCTCGACGAGCGGCCGGTCGAGCCCGAGGCGCCGCCGCAGCGCGAGGACGTCCTCCTCGGCGGCGGTCTCACCGAGGATCGCCTGTGCGGGATCGCCGGGGATGAGATGGATCAGCGCGAAGACGAGCGTGGCAACCCCGAGCAGGACCGGGATCGTCAGCGCCAGACGGCGGATGAGGTAACGAAGCATTTACGAATTTACGAATTTGCGAATTTTCAGATACATCCTCAATTCGTAAACGCGTAAATCCGTAATCGTCAATCCAATGTGAAGACGTAGAGCGCATTGCCCGTCGCCGGGTGGCGCACATCGGGCGCGATCGTCCGCGGCACGTTGCGCGGGCTGCCGCCGCCCAATCCTGTCGACACGGCGATGTACTGCTTCCCGCCCGCCGTAAATGTCACGGGGAATCCCTGAACCGACGTGCCGAGTCGAATCTTCCACAGCTCCTTGCCGGTGCGCACCTCGTAGGCGTGGAAGTACCGATCGAGATCGCCCGCGAACACGAGCCCGCTGGCCGTCGACAGCACGGCCGTCAGGAACGGCGCCCGCTGCTCGACGCTCCAGACCTCGCGCAGCGTGTTGACGTCGTAGGCGGCGAGCTTGCCGATGTTGCCGTTGGTTCCCGGCATCTCGAAGAACTTGCGATCGCCGTTCGTGCCGCCCTGCCCTTCCCTGAACTCCACTTTCCGACCCGCGATCTCCATGCACGACTGCGCGAGCGGAATGATGAGCAGCTGGCTCGCCGGGTGGTAGCTCGTCGCGTGCCAGTTGTGGCCGCCTTCGGTGCTCGGGCACGACGAGACCCACTCGCCGACCTTCGCATTCATGATTTCGGCGCGGTATCTCGGGACGCCCGACTCGAGATCGATGCGGTCGAAGATGTTCTGGAAGAGTGTTTCCTTGAAGCCGGCGAACTCGCCACTGGTCCGATCGAGCCTCCACAGGATGCCGGGCTTGCCGATCGTGAAGACGAACTTCCGTGAGCCGGCGTCGACGAGGACCCGCTCGTACACTTCATCGAGATCGAGCGACTCGCCCGGTGCGTGCTGGTAGAACCACGCCAGCTCGCCCGTGTCCGGTTTGAGCGCGACCGTCGAGCTCGTGTAAAGCACGCGGTCGGACGTCTTCATGTTGCGGCTGGCGGCCACCCACGGCTTGGCCTGCGCCACCCCCCAGAACGTCAGGTCGAGCTCGGGATCGTAGCTGCCCGTAATCCAGGTCTCACCGCCCTTGCGGAACATGTCGGCCACATCACCCCACGTGTCGCCGAACTTTTCGCCGCGGTGGGCCACCGTATGGAACTTCCAGAGCTGCTTGCCCGTGTTGGCGTCGTAGGCGCTGATGTAGCAGCGATCCTCCTGAAACCTCGCGCACCCGGTCAGCCCCTGGATGACCTTGCCTCGGATGACGATCGGCCCGCTGCTGTTGGTGAATCCTCGGTTCCGCGCGGTCAGCGGCACGTCCCACGCGAGGCGGCCGGTGCGCGCCTCGAGCGCGACCAGACGCGCGTCGGAAGTGGCCACGAAGATCTTGTCCTCGTATATCGCGATGTTGCGCATCGTGCTCGGACCGACGGGACCGACGTGGTGCTCCCAGATTAGTTCACCGGTCCGTCCATCGAGCGCCTGCACGATGTTGCCGGTGTTGATCAGATAGATGATGCCGTCGTGTACGAGCGGCGACGGCTCGCTCTGCCCGCCTTCGTTCATCGCCCACACCCAGGCAAGTCGCAGCCGGCCCACGTTGGCGGGCGCGATCTCTGTCAACGGACTATTGCTGTGCGCCTGATAGTTGCGGCGGACCATCAGCCAGTCGCCCGCGGGCGGGTTCCGGAGCATCGCGTCGGTCACCGGCACGTAGTTCGGCACCACGCCGGGCAGCGTCAGGCCCGGCGCCGGCCGCTGCCCTGCGGCACCGCCCGCAGGCGCGCCGTCGTCCGCCGGCCGCGCGGCAGGCGCCTGCGCGGCAGCCGCTGCGGGCGCCGCCTGCGGCGGCTGGCCCGTGATCGCCCCTACCGCCGTCGTCGTCGCCGTCGTCAGCGGCTGGGTGCCGGGTTGGACGCCATTCGCCTGGAGGATCGCGGCCGTGACAGCGAGGACCTGATCCACCGACAAGCGCGCGCCGGTCGGCGGCATCGACGTCTGGATATAGCCGGCGAGATCGCGCGTCGATCGGGTCCGCCAGGTATCCAGGAACGTGGCGCCGGCGAGCTGCGGCGCGTCGTAGCCGCCCCCCATGTCCGGCCCGTGACATCCGGCACAGGTCACCGCGTACGTCTGCCGCCCCGCGGCCGCCTGCTCGGCAGTGAAAGGCCCGGCCGGGGGCTCTTGCCCCCCGAGCAGGGCGACGCCCGTCACGGCCATCGCCACGAACATAGCCACGCGCCTCATCGTTTGACCTCCTGCGGGAACAGCCAGCCCCAGAGGTTTCCCTCCGGCGCCTTCTCGCTTGTGATCTGAATGTAGAGCGAGAGCTTCTCGAGCGCCTCGCGCTGCCGGTCGGTGAGTTCGACGATGCCCTTCAGCGTGCCGCTCGGCGCCTTCGAGACGGTCAGATCGGCAATCGGCTCCCCCCGCATCGCGCGCGGCGCCACGTGCAGGCGCGCCGCGGTCGCGGGCGATCGCAGTCCGTCGAACTTCCCCTCGATCGTCAGCCGGTTGCCCGCCAGGACCGCCGTCGCCGAGCCTTGTCCGGCAACCGTCTCCTGCATGGCGACGGTCAGCGGCACCACCGACAGGCGGGCCGTAAAGGTCCTCGTCTGGGCCGAAGGAGACGCGCTCCACGCCGCCATGGCAGCAGTCGCGGCGACGATGAGGACGCCGAAGCGGGTCATGACCGGAACCTCCTGACGGGATTCAAGTACAGCGGAATCCGGCCGATTATACGGCAGCCAAGGAGCGCGATACTGCGCGCTTCTGTGAAACGGTGGGACGGCTCAGGAATTCAGCGATCCTGCCGATTTGGCGTACGATAGGTCACAAGCGACACATGCGCCGATCTCTCTCGCGAGGCTTCCGCCGCGGCTCGTCGCGCGAACGTGGTACCGCGCTGGTCAGTGTGCTGTTGCTGCTGATGATCATGTCGGGGCTGGCGGCAGCCGTGGCCCTCAGCGGTCAGACCGAAACGCTCGTTGCACGCAACCACCACTCGCTTGCGCAGGCGCGCGCGGCGGCCGAAGCGGGGCTCAATCGCGCCACCCAGGTGACGCTCCTCTGGCTCGCGCAGTGGCCCTCGAACTACGCGACAGCCGATGCGGCGCTCGACGCGCTGCTCGCCGACCCGACGCTGGTCGGCACGGCCAACGTCAGCTTCACCACGCTCTACGACGACGAGCTTGGCGCCGGCATCGACTACGAGCTCGACCTGCTGGACGATTCTGGTCCCGGTGAGGACGCCAACGCGACGAACGACACCAACGGCATGATCCTGATTCGGGCCACCGGACGTGCGACCGACACCGTCCGACTCGACTCGATCGTCCAGCTCGAAGCCCTGATCGGCTCGTATGATTTGCCCGCCCTCATCTCCGATGGAGACCTCGAGCTCGGCGCGAGCGTCACGATCGAAGCGACCGACGGCGGCGGTGTTCATGCGAATGGCGATCTGACGTTCACAGGCGCGAACGCTGTGACCGGCGTGCCTGAACTCGACGACGGAACCGCCACGTCGACAGGCAATTATTCCGCATCCCTCACGACGGCACTCTCGAATTCGGACGACAGCGGCGGCGGTTTCACTCGCAAGACCGTGCCGACCGTGCGCGCCAGCTTTTACAGAACGTTGGCCGACTTCGTGCTCGAATCGACCGGACAGGTCACCTGCAATCGCGCGAGTTGCACTGTTGACGGTATGCCGTACGCGCAGAACGCGACGGTCTGCGATGCCTCGTCGAATCCGCACAATCAGTGCCGCGGCAACTTCGGATGGATCTACGACGATGCCGCGCTGGGGTGGACGTTACAGCCGCCCGGTCCCGGTAATCCCCCCTACGCGGATACGTATACGTTCTACGTCGAGGGCCCGGTACGAATCTCCGGCAGCCCGGGCAGTGTGGCCGATCCGCTGGACATCACCATCATCGCGGAAGGCTCGATCGACGGCGGCGGCGGCTCGCCGACGCTGGCGCCCGATACCGCGAGCATCATGTTCGTCACCGACGGCGATCTCGACATCTCGGGCAACTTCACCATGCCGCCCATCAGCATGGGATCGGCCGTGGCTGGGCTGATTCTGGTGCACGAACAGGTCGAGATCAATGCGAGCGCGGCCATCATCCGCGGACAGATCATCATCGAAGACGCCGAAGACGTCGACACGCTCGTGACCCGGGATGACGACGGCATTCAGGGCGTCTCCATCTTCAACGTGGGCGCGGTCGGCAACATGTTCTTCCAGGTCAGCGGCTGGCGCGAGGTCAGGTAAGTCCGACCCTCGCCATCATCTTCAGCAAGCCCTGTCTCGAGAGGCCCAGCTCCGCCGCCGCGCGGGTGCGGCGGCCGGCCGCGCGCGCCAGCGCCACCTCGACGAAGCGCCGCTCGAACTGCGTCCGCGCCTCGGCCAGCGTGCGCGAGGTCACGGGCGTGGCCCCCGTAATCGCC
>Ga0073934_10000954_pt1 | contig 75168 bp, 70 predicted proteins | sample LarsenN4metaG_FD_76834 | JGI IMG/M metagenome (GOLD analysis project Ga0073934, IMG submission 76834) | Hot spring sediment bacterial and archeal communities from British Columbia, Canada, to study Microbial Dark Matter (Phase II) - Larsen... ...
GGCTCTCGTCGCCTGCATGAGAAAACTGCTGACCATCTTAAATGCCATGCTGAAAACCCATCAGAAGTGGAATCCGGCAATGGTCAGCTCATCAATTTAATTGACAGAGAACACAGTTGCTCTCTGTGGTTGGAAGCGCTTTTCAGATGTGATGCATGTGCTTCGCTGCATCTGTTCCCGAATGATGGCGACGGCCGGGTCGATGGCGGCGGCCACCTCCGGCGACATGGCGTCGCGGGTCCGGTCGAAGCAGCGTCCCTCGATCCCCACCAGGGTCACCGTTGCCGGGAGCCGCTCCGGGTAGAGGAGTCTCCCGATGTCGATGGTTTCCTTCAGGCCGATGAAGTGGGCCGATATGGCCCCGGCGCCGAAATCGGGGAGCTCGTCCCACCGGAGGTTGTGGATGGTGCCGGCGGGAGCGCCGAACTGGACCGCGTCCACGACGATCATGGCCTTCTCTTTCCCGGTCAGGTAGTCCAGGAGGGTGATGCCCGCCACGGCCGCGTAGTGGAGGGTCACCCCTGGCGGGAGGGGGGAGTCGGCCAGCCTCCGGAAGACCTCGTACCCCACGGCGTCGTCGGCCACCAGCTCGTTGCCGACGCAGACCACCACGACCGGGCCGGCGGTCACTGGGTTCTGAGGTTCAGGCGGCACTGGTCCCCCCATGAGACGATCTCCGATTTCACCGGGCGGCAGATGAGCTCGTTCAGGATGCCGTCCAGGTAGGCGTGAAAGAGGCGGCAGAGGGCCGTCCCCATCTGGAGCCCCCGCTGGGCGCAGACCTCCCGCAGGACGCAGTGGCCGAACAGGAGGCTCCGCTCCGTCCCTTCCCCCTCCAGCCGGAATTGATACCCTGCCTGCATGCGGGAGTTGAGGACCGCCACGACCTCGTCCAGGGTCGGGTTCGTCAGGTGGACCGGGAGCTTGCGCGCCATCTCCCGGCCGGCGATCCTCCCCACCGATGCCGTTGCCCCCCCCATGATGTTGTCGACGGTGGCGGCGAAGATGTCCAGCAGGAAGGCGACCTCCGTGGCCGCGTTGACGTGGTCCTCAAGGGTGACCTGTTCCGTGGTTGCACTGCTCATATGAATTTCTCCATCTTGGCGCAGAAAACCAGGTCCCGGTAGAAGTTCTTGACCACGTGATGGTTCTCCTGGCGGATGGCCCCCGAGGGGCAGAGGTAGGCGCAGGAGAGGCAGGCGATGCAGTCCTCCTGGTGCTCCACCACGCAGAGCCGCTTCTCCTCGTCGAAGGCAAAGACCTTGGTGGGGCAGATGTCCACGCACATGCGGCAGCCCCGGCACGCCTCTTCATGAACCTTGATCTCGACCATCAGCAGTTCCTCCTGATGACATGGGGCTGTGCGGCGCGGTTCACGACGATCTCCAGCGGCATGGCCCCCAGGGCGTGGGTGGCACAGGAGAGGCAGGGGTCGAAGCAGCGGATGCCGAACTCCACCGCATTGAGGAGGGCCTGGTCGTCGGGGCGGTTGATGACGTGGGATGTGGCGGCCTGGGCGATCATGGTGTTGATCAGGGCGTAGTTGTGCTGGGTCGCCACGATGAGGTTCGCCCTCCGCACGACACCGTTCTCGTCGATCTCGTAGTCGTGGATCAGGGTTCCCCGGGGGGCTTCCACGTGCCCCACCCCCCGGCCGCCGGAGAATTGCACCGGCACCCGGGTCTCGCCGTGGATCTCCGGGGAGGCCATGATCTCCTGTGCCCGCTCGGTGCAGTGGAGCAGCTCCATGAGCCGTGCCCAGGGCTGGAGGGCGTTGGCGTGGCAGGGGCGCCCCACGGTCCGGATGAATTCCTCCCGCTCCCGGTCCGCCAGGGGGGTGCCGTAGCGCTCCGAGACATTGAGCCGGGCCAGGGGACCGACCCGGTAGTCGTGGCGGCTGTCCCCCGCCACGAAGGAGACCTGCTTCATGTAGGAGAACTCCACCGCCGATTCGGAGAGGTGGGTGTCGTAGTCGGCGGTGGGGAACTGGGCTCTGATGGCGCCGCTCTCGTCCATGGCCCGGATCTCGCCGTTCACCAGGGCGATGGTGCCGTCGGGCTTCACGGTGCCGACGCTCCAGGCCGGGGCGACCCAATCCCTGAGCATGGCCGGGTGGGTGTCGAGCATCTTCATGAGGAGCTGCTTCACCACCGGCGCCAGCTCCAGCACCAGCCCCTGGGCCTCGTCGATCCAGGCGTTCAGCTGGCGCTCCCGGTCGGCGTCCAGCACGAAGGCGATCCCCCCGGCCACCGAGGTGACGGGGTGGGTCCCCCGCCCCCCCACCAGCTCGTTGATCTTCTGGCCGAGGGAGCGGCACTGGAGGGCCTTTTTGGCGATGTCGGGGACCGCCTGCACCACCCCCACCACGTTGCGGATGGCGGGGTCGGCGTCGAGCCCCAGGACCAGGTCGGGCCCCTGGAGCACGAAGAGGGAGAGACAGTGGGAGTGGATCAGGTGCCCCATGTACATGAGCTCCCGCAACAGCCGCGCCGCCGGCGGGGGCTCAACGCCCGCGGCGTTGTCCAGGGCGTTGGTGGCGGCCAGGTGGTGGGCCGTGGGGCAGACCCCGCAGATGCGGGCCGTGACCAGGGGCATCCGGTCCGCATCCATGCCGGTCAGAATCTTCTCGAACCCCCGCAGCTCGTTCACCACGAGCCCCGCCGCTTTGAGCGCCCCTGCATCGTCCAGGTCGATGAAGACCCGGGCGTGACCCTCGATGCGGGTAACGGGGTCAATGGTGATGGTCCTGTTCATAGTCGTCTCGTTCCTCGTCGGTCCATTTCTGGATCAGGAAGGTGGGCTTCCCGCCGATCATGGGGGTCGCCATGGTGTAGGAATAGTGGGTCTTCGCCGTCCGCTCGATCTCCCGGACGATGGCCTCCCGGGGGATCTCCGTCAGGCGCGACATCCGCTCGGCGATCTCGGTCCGGATGTCCCGGTTGGGCTCGGTCAGCACCTGCATGGTGGCCCCGGCGCAGCCGCTGCACGGGATCCCGTTCAGGGGGCAGGGGGACATGCAGCGGTCCAGGGTCACGGACCCCATGCAGAGGTACCCCTGGCTCAGGAAGCAGCGGTCCGGGTCGGGTACCCCTTCCGAATTCTTCCGGATCCGGTCCGCCTCCGTCTTCTCCATCCTCCTCCGGCACCGGGCGCAGACCGATTCTCTCGTGGCGGTGCGGGGGGAGCGTCCTTCCAGGAGCGCCAGGAGGGCGTCGAAGACAAAGGCCGGGTGCGGGGCGCAGCCGGGGAGGTAGAGGTCCACGTCGATGACGCTGTCCAGGGGGGAAACCGTCGGCTCCAGGGCCGACACTTCCCGGCATGGGGGGGTGCGGGTCCCGGTGGTCTTGTTATGGGTGTAGACCGCGTCGATGATCTCCTGGCGGGAATGGACGTTGCCGGCCCCGGCGATGCCGCCGTACACGGCGCAGGAGCCCCAGGCGATGATCAGGTCGCAGCTCCTGCGCATCTCCATGGCCGCATGGCGGTCATGGTCAGTGCGGATGGCGCCGGAGACGAGGCCGATCTTCGCCTTCGGATAGCCCTTCTCGTCGGTCAGCACCGGACAGCGCTGGATGGTGACCGATTCCAGGACCGCGAGGATCTTTTCGTGCAGATCGACGATGGCCACATGGCAGCCGGAGCAGTCGCTCAGCCATTCCAGGTTTATGGGTATGGAGCTCACTGGGCTTCCCCCCTTTTCTTGTGGATCACCAGCCGCTTCAGGCAGGCGTTCTCCCCGGCGTGGAGGATCTCCAGGGTGGAGTCGACCCCCATGACGTTCAGGAGCGCCCCGGAGAAAAAGCCGAACATCATGGTGCAGAGGGAGCCCTTCTGGTGGTGGCCGAAGCGGAAGAGGGACTGGCGGATCATGCAGTCCCGGAAGACGAGATGGAGGTCCTCGTCGCCGTCGTCGGTGGTCTGGACCAGGGCCGGCCGGTCGTGGGGCCTGAACGGTTCGAAGTGCCAGAGGCAGTTGTTGTCGAGAAGCACCCGGTGGACCGCCTCCAGGGCCTCCTCCACGTTGTCGGTCTTCCGGATGTCGGCGGAGAACTGCATGCCGAGCCGTTTGCCGGCCAGGTAGGTGATGCCGTTGGCGGATTCGCCGATGGCCTCTTCGATGCCGCTGGCGATGGCGCCGAGGAAGGTCATGGTCTCCTGGAGGGCGGCGCGGGTGGTCATGAGGTCGGACATGGTCAGCTCACTCCTGTCAAAGCGGTCAGTTCATCATCGGAAAACATCTTTTCCAGGTCGAGCACGATGACCAGCCGGTCTCCCACGTTGCCGACCCCCCGGATGGCTTCTCCGTCGCATCCTGAAGCCCCTGCCGGCGCCGGCGACAGATCCTTGGCGGGCAGCTTCATGACCTGGCTCAGGGAATCGACGATGAAGCCCACGGTCCTATTGCCGGTTGTGGTCACGACAATCACCTTGTCCGCCTCATCGACGGCGCATTCGCCGGTTATCCGGAACCTCTTGCGGAAGTCGATGACAGGGACGATCCTCCCCCGCAGGTTGATGATCCCCTCCAGATGGCCGGGAGCGCCGGGGACCGGTGTGACAGGGGTCATCCGGATGATTTCGCGCACCTTGAGGATCTCGAAGCAGTACTCTTCGCTTCCGACCTGGAAGCCGACCAGGTGGAGTGGCTTTTCCGTCGATGGTTTCATCCCGGAAAGGGTTGGCAATGTTGTCATGGGGACAGGGCCCTTTCTTCGCATCCCGATGTGCGGCTTCATGCAGCGATAAAACGCCTTTTCGCATGCTGAGGGGGGCAGCGCTGTTCGGTGGAGCAGCGGTGCAGCCTCCTGGTGATTGAGGTGCCATATCAGGGAATCCCTGGGGCACGTAGTAATCTATCGGCAGCGTATACGGGAACTTTAGAAATTTTTTTTATGAAAGCCGCATAACTGAGGGGCGGGCGGAATGGGCCGCTCAAACGGCGGTTTCGCTGGGGGTGGCCAGGGGGGCACGGCACGTTCGAGGGGGCTGACGGGGCTGAGCAAGGTTCGAAGAATCGCCAGGGAGGGAGGGTGACGCTGGAGCGGCCGGCCATGGCCACTCCAGCGCACGTTTCTTACGGATTGAGTCCTTCGGTTTCCACGAATTTTTCGGCAACCCACCCCTCGAGGACCTTCTTTCCCCGGGTCCAGCGGATCTTGACCCACTCCTCTTTCCTGTCGAGCACCTCCACCTTCTTCCCACCCATGAGCACCGCCACGGGCCTGTTGGCGGCGGAGGGGGCCGGACGGACGTTCACGTACTTCCGGCGGGGAGTGATCCTGCCGGGAGTCTGGGAGATTGTCGTCACGGTCACCGATGCCTGGGGTGTTACCGTTGGGGCCGGGGCGATGTCCGGTGCCGCCGCGGGAGGGAGGGGCTCAGTCTCGAAGCCGGCACCCGGCGCCTGGGGGCCGGCCTTTTCCTCGACGGGTGCGGTATTCACCGTGGCGCAGGCCGCCGTGAGCAGCAGGGAGAGGACAAGCGCCATCCTGGCGCTACGGGTTGTGGTCTGGTGACGGTTCATTGCTCCATGCCTCCATCGGTATCAAAAGTAACGGTAAATGTGCCGTCGTCGGTTGCGTCTATCCGGACCGCCTTCGCTGTATCTCCGCTGCCGAGCCGGGTGAGGAGCTGCCGGGAGAGGAGCGGCAGCAGGGTGCTCCGGAGGATATGGTCGATGGTCCGGGCGCCGCTCTCCACCTCGGTGCAGCGGGCCGCGATCCGCTCCGTGACCGCCGGGGTCCACGAGAGCTCCGTGCGGCTGTTCTCCCGGAGCCGCTCCGCCACCCGGCCGAGCTTCAGGGAGACGATCTCCCCCAGGTACTCCGGGGCCAGGGTCAGGTAGGGGACCACCGACATCCTTGCCAGGAGCGCCGGCTTGAAGTGCCGGGAGAGGTGGGGGCGGATGGCCGCGGTCAGCTCCTCCGCCGTGGGCGCTTGGTCCCCGCTGCAGAGGGAGGTGATGACCTCCGAGGCCAGGTTGCTGGTGAGGAAAATGACCGTGTTGGCGAAGTCGATGACCCGCCCCTCGCCGTCGGCCAGCATCCCCTTGTCGAAGACCTGGTAGAAGAGGTTCATGACATCGGGGTGGGCCTTCTCCACCTCGTCCAGCAGCACCACAGAGTAGGGCTGGCGCCGGACCGCCTCGGTGAGGACGCCCCCCTCGCCGTACCCCACGTACCCCGGGGGCGAGCCGATGAGGCGGCTCGTGGTGTGGCGCTCCTGGAACTCGCTCATGTTGATGACGGTCAGGAACCGCTCGCCGCCGAAGAGGAGATCGGCCACGGCCAGGGCCGTCTCGGTCTTCCCCACCCCCGACGGCCCCACCAGGAGAAAGACCCCCAGGGGTTGGCGCGGGTCCTTGAGCCCCGCCGCCGAGGAGCGGAGCGCCTCGGCCACCGCCGCGAGGGCCGGCTCCTGCCCCTTGATGCGGCGGCGCAGGTCCTCCTCCAGGGTGAGGACCCCGGCGGCCCGGTCCTTCTGGAGGCTCCCCAGGGGGATGCCGGTCCAGTCGGCCACCACCCGGGCCACCACCTCCGGGTCCACCTCGATCCTGACGAGGGGCGCGTCCCCCTGGAATTCCGCCAGCCGGGCCGTGGTCTCGGCTACCCGGTTTTTCAGTTCTTCCCGTTGCGCTTCGCCCCCTTCTCCGTCCTCCGGTGACTCCGACAATTCTTTCCGAAGCGCCACCACTTCCGCGGCCAGCTCCCGCTCCCGGTGCCAGCGCTCCGTGACCTCCGCCAGTTCCTGCCGCAGGGCAGCCAGCTCGTCTGTCAGGTCGGCCAGGCGCTCCTCGTCCACGGGCCGGCCGTGGAGCCGGTCCCGGGAGAGGGCCGCCTCCTCCCGCTCCAGGGCCTGGATGCGCCGCTCCTTCTCCTCCACGGCTCCCGGCTTCCCGGTAAGGAGCAGCTTCACCCGGGCCGCCGCCGTATCCAGGAGGTCAACCGCCTTGTCGGGGAGCTGGCGCCCCGACAGGTAGCGGGAGGAGAGCTCCGCCGCGGCCCGGATGCCGTCGTCCCGGATGGTGACCCCGTGGGCCGCCTCGTACTTCTCCTTGAGCCCCCGGAGGATGAGGACGGCGGTCTCCACGTCCGGCTCGTCCAGCTTCACCGGCTGGAAGCGCCGGGCCAGGGCCGCGTCCTTCTCGAAATACTTCTTGTACTCGCTCCAGGTGGTGGCGGCGATGGTCCGCAGCTCCCCCCGGGCCAGGGCCGGCTTCAGGAGGTTGGCCGCGTCCCCCCCTCCCGCCTGCCCCCCGGCGCCGATGATGGTGTGGGCCTCGTCGATGAAGATGATGATGGGGCGCGGCGACCCCTTCACCTCTTCGATGACCCCCTTCAGCCGGTTCTCGAACTCCCCCTTCACCCCGGCCCCCGCCTGGAGGAGCCCCAGATCGAGCCCCAGGAGCCGCACCTCCCGCAGGGACTCGGGCACGTCACCTTCTACGATCCGCAGCGCCAGCCCCTCGGCCACGGCGGTCTTTCCGACCCCCGCTTCCCCCACGATGATGGGGTTGTTTTTCCGCCGCCGGGCCAGGATATCGATCATCTGGCCGATCTCCCGGTCCCGGCCGAAGACCGGGTCGATCTTCCCTTCCGCCGCCTGACGGGTGAAGTCGGTGCAGAAGCGGTCAAGGGCAGTGGTTCCCCGGGGGGCCTCGTCGCCGGCGGAGGGTCGGGCTACGGCGGGGGCATGCTCCGCCGACCCGGCTGTGGCCGTGCCGAAGCGGGCAAGGAGCGTCTCCCGGCCGATTGGCATGAGAAGGTCCACGTAACGCCCCGCCGTGAGCTGGAGGGGCCGGGCCAGGAGCGCCAGCAGGAGCGCGCCGGAGCGAACCCGCTCCCCGCCCAGATCGAGGGAGGCGATGAGCCACCCCGCCTGGAGCCACTCCAGGAGCACCGGCGAGAAGACCGGCTTCCCCGAATTGCCGGCGGGGAGCTCGTCGAGAACCCGGGTGATTTCGGCCTTCACGGCAGCGGCATCCACCTCGAAGGCCCGGAGGATGAGGGGGAGGTCCCCCCCGGGCCCATCGAGAAGCCGTGCCAGGAGGTGTTCCACGGTCACTTCGTAGTGGCCCCGGGCCACGCAGAGGCCGGCAGCCCCTTCCAGGGCACCGGAGCAGTGGGGATTGAGGCGGGAGATGAGGGATTTGAGATCAACGGTAAGCATGATGCGGTATGGTCTCCTTGAAAATCGTTTGAATCCGGGATTACGGGGAAATTTCAGGGTGCGGGCTGACAGCCTCCCTCACTTCCCGCCGGGAAAGCTCACCGACACCCTCCCGACATCCCCGCCCGACGTCACCCACACGTCCCACCCGAGCCGGATGCCTCCGCCGAGCATGGGCGGCGGGGCCTCGCCGGGGGCGAGGATCAGCTCGATTTCGTAGGCGAGGGGGTCGGTGACGTAGAGGGCGACGAGGAGGTCGAGGCGCTTGCGCTCCGGGGTGCCGGGGAGGAGCGCGGCGAACCGGTCGCGGCTCAGGGGGCCCACCTCGATGCGGAACATGCCGGAGCGGTCCGGGATCTCGGAGCCGAGAAATGTGTCCATGCCGAGGGTCCCCACCGTGCCGAGACAGGCTTGCTCCTCCGGCGGCAAGGCCATAGTGCGGGGGACGGCGGAAATCACCTCCACCGGGGCGCCGAGCGCATCGGTCAGCAGGGTCCGCAGCCCCAGGGCCGACCGGGGGTGCTGGGCAAAGAGCCCCGTGTAGCGCAGGAGCGACCGGGGTTCGGGTAGCCCCGCCCGGAGCATCCCGTCGCCGTGCCCCCCCAGGGAGTGGAGCCGCTTCCTGATGTCGGCGTTCCGGTGCTCGTCCACCTGCAGAAAGAGGCGGTACTTGCGGGCAACGTCCCCGAAGAGGCCGTAGAGGTGCCGGTTCACGATGTCGAGGAAATCCCGGCTGGCGGTGCTGTCCGCGGCCTCCTCGTCGAGGAGCTCCTCGGTGTAGAAGGAGGGGAGGGGGGTCGCCTGGCCGTAGAGCCCCAGAAACGTGGCAGTGACCCGGTAGCCGTCGCCGCGCCGCTCGACTCCGGCCACGTCCGAGGCCGGAAAGCCGAAGGAGAGCCTGGGGACCACCTCCACCGGCGCGGTGTTCCCTCCCCGCCCGGCGAGGAGTTCCAGAATCCGCAGCACCTGGAGGAAGGAGAACTCGTGCCCCCGGGCGAGGATCTCCTGTTCTAGAGGAGCGGCTGGCAGCCGGTTCTCGGTGGCCACAGGTACTCCTCTCCCCGCACGGTTTCGCGGATGGTCAGGCGCGTGAAGGTGTTGAGGGTGGCGCTTCCCCCCAGGAACTCGTCCAGGACCGAACCGAAGAGGAAGAGGTCTCCGGGTCCGGCGAAGTGGTCGCCCCGGGCGTCGATCCGGATTTCAAGCCCCCGCATGGGGGCGCCCCGCACGATGCGGTCCGCGGGGCGGGTCGTGACCCGCTCGATCCCCTCGATCCGGCGGCGGTTGGCCGCAAGGAGGGTCCGGTCGCCGCCGGGGAAGAGGTAGAGTCCGAGACATTCCCGCAGGTTGTCGGCGTGGGCCAGGGAGAGGCGGTTCAGGGGGATGGCCGAGAGGAGCCGCCAGAGGAGGTTCGGTCCCAGGGGCGGGGGAACCGACGGGGTGATGGGGGTGATGTTGCGAAACGTGACGAAGGCCGGCACATCCATGGTGGGGTGGCTGACGTCGCCGATCCGGAGGCTTTCCGGGAGCCTGCCGTTGGTGCAGGTGAGGGCAACTGACAGGGTCGTCCCCAGGGCCGGGACGCTCCCCGGCGGGTAGGCGAGGGAGAGCCGGACGTCGCAGCCGTCCCTGAAGGGGGAGGCCGCGATGGTGGTGTGGTAGACGGGGCGGTCGGGGGCCGGCGTCCGGAACTGCTCGAAGGGGAAGAGGGGGTACTCCCGGGAGGTGCCGCGGTCGAAGGCGGTGACCCGGTCCACGGAGAATACCTCAGCGTGTGCCGGCGGTATCGTCGCCGGCCGCAGAAGGTGGCGCTCTTTCCGGTGGTCCAGGAGGACCGGGTCCGCATCGTGGGGGAAGAGGTTGATGGCCGCGGTCGCGAAGAGGGCAAAGCTCTCCCGGTTCACCCGGGGGGGCTGGGCCGGGGCGCTCCGCAGCTCGAAGGTGACACTGAAGCGGGTGCCGGCGCCCCTCCCGGTCCACTGCTCCCAGCCGGTCAGATCCAGGAAGAAGAACCGGCGGGGGGCGGCCAGGTACTCCTGCAGCAGCCGGTAGCCGGGGAAGGCGTGGGACGGATAGGGGATGAGGGGCTCGTCCCCGGCGAATCCCGCCGGTTTGAGGACGGTGGGGGGCAGGACGGCGCACTTCCCCCCCTCGGCGGGGGTGATGATGATCCGGGCGAGGAAGCGGGAGAGAAGGAGGTGGAGCTCCGCCGCCTCGGCCTGTTCGGCGGCCAGGAAGAGGCGGAGGGATTTCGGCTGCCACTGGTCGAGGGTGGTGCCGGAAAGCTCGAACCGGAGGGTGACGGCGGGGGCTTTGCCCGCCGGCTGGCTGAAGGTGGCGTCGGTCAGGGCGAGGGGGTGTGTCTCCACGGGGCTTGTGGTCCGGAAGTGGCAGCGGGTCCCCTCCACCGGGACCGAGGCGAGCAGCGTGCCGGCCGGGACCGTCCGGCTCTGCACGAGGGCGGGTTTCGGCTCGAAGGCGACGATGGTGGTGGCGGGGATGGGCCTGAGATAGTGGGGGGCCACCAGCCGGACCATGTCGTGGACCAGCTCGGGGAAGTCGTCGTCCAGCTTCTGGCGCAGGAGCGCCGTCTGGAAGGCGACCCCCTCCAGAAGCCGCTCCACGTCCGGGTCGGCCGAAGGGCCTCCCAGCATCGGGGCCAGGGCCGGGTGCTTCTGGGCGAACTCGCCCCCCAGTTCTTTCAGGCGGGCCAGCTCTTCCTGATAATGACGGGTAATCATTGCAAAAGCCCCTATCGTTTCACGGAAATCTTGCCGTCGGTGTCCACGACCGTCTCGAAGCGGACCCGCTCCCCATCCGCTCCGGAGATGTGGGCGGTAATCTGGAAGCGCAGCGCCAGGGCGTCGTCATCCTGGGGGATGAAAGCGACCCGCACCCCCTGGAGGCGGGGCTCGTAGGTCTGGATGGCGGTGCGGATGCTCCGCTCGATCTCCCGCACCGAGTCGGGGTAGGTCTGGAGGAAATCCAGGAAGTCGGGGACGCCGTAATCGGGGGCGATGGGGGCGCTCCCCTGGCGGGTGTTGAGGATCCGGCGCAGGTGGGCCAGCACCGAATCAACCAGACGGCCGCGGTCAGGGCGGCCGCGGCGGGCCGGCTCCCGCTCGAAGGAGCGGATCCGTTCCAGAAGGCGTTCTTCACGCACAATCTACCCCTTGGCCACCACCATCAGCTCCACCTCCAGATCGGCGGGGGCGCTGGTCCAGTAGAGGGCCAGGGTGTGCTCCCGCTCCACCAGGGGCCACTGGTCGCTCGTGGCGTCCAGGGCGAAGTAGTGGGTGTCGGAGCGGCGCGGCAGCTCCTGGGGCGGCATCGGCAGATGGGCCAGTTCAATGCCGGGCAGGGCCCGGGCCGCCAGGACCGGCAGGTGCTCCCGGGCGCTCAGTTTCGCGGCGGTCCCCAGGGACGGGAGGAAGGAGGCCGGCTCCTCCTTGGTCCGCAGGGCCAGGTAGTGGCGGTTGCCGCCGTCGAAGACCGCCGGCTTCAGCTCGGCGCTGAAGAAGGTGCCGTCGTGGAGGAGGCGGATCACATAGTCGGGGCCGGCGGTGATCTCGTCCAGGAGCTGGGCGATCAGGTCCCGGGCCGCGGCGAAGCAGTCGCCGAGGGTCCGGTGGTCGTAGGGGGGAAGGAGCCGGATGCCGCCTTCCAGCTCCCCCAGGGTTGAGACCCGCTCCGAGAAGGAGGTCAGTTCGCCGATGAGCTGGCGCAGGGCGCCGTAGGCGTCCCAGGGGTGGACCCGCCGGGCCTCGGTCAGGTGGTAGAGGAGCGGCACGTGGCGGTTCAGGGAGCGGAGCGCCAGGAGGTAGACCAGGTCCCGGGAGCCGAACTCGGCGTTCTGGATGCCCCGCTGCTTCTTGTGCTCCTCCAGCTGCCGTCCCCGGGCCGCCACCTGATCGCGAATTTCCCGCACGATGCGGAAGAGGGGCTCGCCGGCATCGAGGGAGAGGGCTGGGGGAATGAAGCGGCGGGAGAGGCGAACCTCGGCGCCGAAGCGCTCCAGCCGGGCCACGGGAATCAGGTGCCAGTCCCCCAGCTGTTCCCGCTCGCTGTCCCAGAAGATCTTCAGCACGTGCCGCAGCCGCTTCACCTGTCCCGGCGGTCCGCCGGCGTGGAGGTCCCGCACCTCCTCCGGGTCCATGGCCGCGGCGAAGCGGGTGGAAACCGTCGAAAGCCCCTCCAGGCGCTCCACCGTCGTCACGTTCTCCCCCGCCTCCTGCCACTTGCGGATCCCCACGGAGACCATGAGGGGCCGGTCCCCCTCGAACCACGCCTCGTCGAAGGAACGGGGCTCGCAGAGGGCGTTCTGGCCGATGACCGCCCAGGTGCCGTCGGGAAAGAGGAACTCCCCCGAGAGGAGGCTGAAGACCCCGGTGCCGAGGGCGCTCTCCTCCACCTCCAGCTCGCCCACACCCCAGAAATGGGGGTGGAGATGGCCGAAAAGGGGAGCGAGGCGTCCCTGGACCGACAGGTCCAGGAGCTGGAAATGCTGGGGCTGGAGAAAGAGCCCCTGGTGCCAGTGGAGGGGGGGATGGGCGGTCATGGCTTTTCGGTTTCCTCCGTCACGTCCTGGATCTCCTGGGGTCCCAGGAGCAGTTTGATGTCAAGCCGTCCCGGCTTCACGAGTTTCGTCCGGCTGATGTACCCCTTGGTCTCCTCCACGGCTGGAATCGGGAAGAGGCGGGCCGACCGCTCCCTGTCGAGCCGGTAGTAGCCCGCCACGAACCCCACGTAACGGGCTCCCTCGGCCCGGTCCAGGGTTTCAGCCAGCTCCTGTCCCGGCTGGATCACGAGGCGTTTGGCCGTGGCCACTCCCGGATCGAAGCGGCCGCACTCCAGGAGTTTCGCCAGGCCGTCGGGCTCCGTCCGGAACTGGTTGAAGGCGTTGGGGTCCCGCAGCTGGTAGAGGCAGGCAACGAGGGCGTGGGGGCTCTTCTGGAACAGGTTCAGCTGGGGGGCACCCTTCAGGGAGACGGAGATCGCCTCCTTCTCGTAGCCCCACTCAAGGGGGGGCTTCACGTCCGGAGTCGAGGCGCAGGAGCAGAGGAGTGTCATGGCAGACAGTTTGAGCAGCAAAGCGGCGGGACGCTTCATCGGTTTCTCCCTTGGGTGCTGTGGTCTGCAAGAGCTGGGCACGCGGGTGGGTGGCAAGACGGGGTTTTCTTAGATATGTCAAACATAAGGGGGGATTTATTATCATTCTTTATGGCGATGTGTCAATGAGGTTGAAACAGAGGAGGAGAAACATCCCGAAATGATTGGACGGCAGGAAGTTTGGCGGTCTCGCGGAGCAAAAAGGGCCTCCACGTTACTGTGGAAGCCCTCAGGTGTGTTGGTGGAGACGAGCGGGATCGAACCGCCGACCTACGCGTTGGAAGCGCAAACTCTCCCTCCACCGATCACGGTGGCCCCAAGGTGCATCCGTTTTGGGGAACTTTGAAGCCAGAAATGCCGTCACGCCTGTTTCGGTTAACGAATGAAGGTCGTTTCAACCCGGATTTTCCATTGGGACACGAGATGCTGCTGTGATGAATTCCGAGCAGATTTTCCCACGTTTGACAAGCCGATAGCAGGGACTATTGGTGCGGAAAACGGGGGGAAAGATGCCGGAAAGCATCCGGCAGGGCTCGTGTAGGCGCTTCGCGCCGCCTAATGGAATATCCGGGTTCATGTCTGGGTATTATTGCTGACGGCGAGACGAATACATCCTGCGCAAATTTTTGGCCATCTCCATGAAGTCGTCCCTCAACGTTTCCGGCTCCAGCACCTCCACCCCATCTCCGAACCCCATCAGCCACCGGCGCAGCTGGCGGCTGTCCGCCACTTCCGCCTCCAGTAAAACCATTCCGTCTTCTGTTTCTTCCAGCTTCAGTTCGCCGGGAAATCGGGTCTCGAAGAGGTAGACCGCCTCTTCCCTGTCGAACCGCGCCTTGAGCCTGATGGTCCCCTCGCCGGTCGGGTAGCGGAACTCCCCTTTATCCAGGTACCCCTTCAGGGTGAAGCCTGCCGGTATTGTCGCGCCGATCGGCAGCATGGTCGCCGACTCCATCCGGTGCAGCAGGAACTGGAGCGGGGTGTCGTGGCTCCCCACGGTGCAGACCAGATAGATCAGATTGTCCACGAAAACCAGCCCCAACGGATTCACCTCGGGATACTCCCGCCCAGTGTTGTCACCTCGGCGACGGTAGCGCAGGGCCAGCTTGCGCTCCCTCAGCACCGCTTCAAAGACCGCTTCCAGGACATCCTCCCTGAACTCCGGCGGCTGCAACTGGAAATTCCGGGGGGCAACGCGCACCTTTTCCGGCCAGGTGCGCAGATCGGTTCCGCTCAGCCTGTCGAGCACCCTGTCGGCATTTGCGACATAGGGCTGCAACGATGCGCGTGTCGACGGCGGGAGCATGCCGGCCAGATATCGGTCCACCAGCAAAAAAGTAAGGGCCGTGTGGGGACCCATGGAGGGGATGTTGAAGAGTGCCCCTTCCCTGGCCCATGACCAGCCGTAGGGGGTGGAACTGTCGTCGTACACGAGGGGAAAGACCTTCGATTCGGCAAGCTTCATCAGGTCCCGCTGGATCGTGCGCCGGCTTACGGTATAGCCCGCTTCCCGCAGGATCTCCTCCATGGTGGCGCAGTCGATCTTCCGCGGTGCAGCGGGAATCTGGGTGAGCATGAGCCATTGGCGGTGGAGCTTGTCCATGGGATGTTTCTCCTCATCGGGGACGGTAGTTCTTTGCCGCGACAAATCCTGTCGTGTTTGAGAACTACGTTTATCACAGGGGCTGCTTCAGAAAAAGCCCATTAAAGAACTCAACACGCAAGCCGATGAGAAAAGTATACCGACGTCGGCAGGATACTTTGAGGCTCACCGTAAAGGAGAGACAATGTCATCTGAAACGTATTTCCTGATACCGGCAGCAGAATCTTACGGCGGAACCAGGGCGGATTTGTCATTTGGTCTTCGCCGGGCCGCTCGCTACTATAACGAGGTCGTTGTCCCCGGCATTGCGGGGGTCTGGTTTGTTCGTCAACTGAGTTGGGCAACCGCTGCGCTGAGACTGCGCGAAAAGCTGGCTGGCGGCAGTCGGGCTCCTTCGGCGATCAGGATTGCCAATGGCATCGAAGCGCTGGGTTGCAAGCTTTCGTGGAATGGGAACCGTGACGACTATCATCGAAAGGGAGTCATGGCTTTCAGGCGCAACCCTGATGACTGGTCGTTCAGGTTGCTCAGCACCCAGAGGGGGTATGTGCAGACCCCCTATAGAATGTCGACCGTCCGGGCGCTCCCGGAGGAAGTGGGCCTCGGATTCGCCCAGGGGAGCACTACCCTGTTCAACCGGATGTGGCTGACGAAACGAGGGGAAGAACTGGCGGATTTCCTGCTGCACGGCTGCCGTGTCGGCAACGCAGCACTTGAAAGTTTCCTTGTCGGATGGATCAAAGGCGAGCGCGAGGTGGGAAAGTATGCCCCATTGCCCCGCCTTCATGAGGGGCTTGGCCCTGACGTTCCGACTGATGAAGAAAAGAAAGCAGTACTTGAGGCATTGAAAACCGTTGCCACCCTGCCGGGTGACCTCCCCCCTGACCCAGACAGGAGACTCAGGCTGGTCGAATATTTCAGTCAGCCTCCCACAGAGCCTGTACTTGACTGGATCGAGCGGCGCAATTCGGACCATGCGCGCCAGACTAAAGCCGCGTGCGCCTTTGACTCCTATCGCAAGGCCATCGGCTCGTTCTACGCGGCATGCACCGGAGTGATTGCCCTTCATGACCAGGGACTGGGCCTTCGGGAGTGCGCAGCCTTGCAAAACATTACGGATCTGTTCGACACGGATCCGTTCGACAACCTCAAGGATAGTGCCCGCACATTCCTGACTGCTGCCAGGGAAGGGTGCGAACATCCGGACGCAGTGAAAAGCGCTTCAGCGGTCCTTCGTGACGGCAAGGTGGGGACTCTGAGAAATCTGGTCATGATGGATAACCGGATTCTCTGCCTTGTCGATGACAAGGTATGTCGGGGTCCACTGTTCCGAAACAGGGAGGAGACCGAACCCCGGGATGACGACACTGACCTCCAACAACCGGTAACACCAGATGATCTTCCCCACGCCAAGCTAATACAGTTGCGCAGTCTCCTTGCCGGTTGCGGCGTCACGGGAGGCACGCGATGAACAGAACCCTGAGTGAACTGTTTGCCCCGCCCGAAGGGTTCTATGGTCAGCACGCACTGCTTTGCGCTCTCTCAGCCACCGAACCATTCCTTGACCATGCGCTCGAGACTTTTACCGGCAGATCCCGACACTGGCGTCGCAACGAACCCGGCCCATATTTCTTTCTGATGCTCGATCGGGCATCCCTGCGCATCGATCCGGTCAATGTCCCCGGCGTGGCCTGCCTCGAGCCCGCCTCCAGTCCCCTTTGGCAGCATATTCTCGTGATGCATGCGAAAGTCGCTCTCCTCGGTTTCGGCCGTTCCCGTTCTGGACCCAATATCGAACGTCTCCGCCTGATCGTCTTTACCGGAAACTGGACCGAGGAGAGCGCGAAGCGACTGATGGAATTGGCATGGGTCTGCGAAGTGGAGATCACGTCAAAAGCCAATGAGTCGACGGGCGACATTGTCGCCGCGGGGGATTTTCTCGGTCGTCTGTCCGGCCTGTACCATCTGTCTCCGTGGGGATCGAAAATCGAGCGGCTGCTGACGGCAGCCAGATCGCTGCCACACGACAGGAAGGTTCCTCCCCGGTTCATTCACACACTGTCTGGACCGGATGGAGCAGGCAAGCCGCTCACCATGCTCGAGCAGTTTACTGCCAGGGGCCCCAAGGGGGGGAAGCCGTACAACTTTATCGTCTGCGGGTCCGGGTTCTTCGAGCAGGCCAGGCCCAACGACCCCTCCCAGCCACAATTGATAACTCGTTTGACCAATGAACTCAGGCAGGCGGGGAAACTGGCATGCTCCCTGCCACGCAGCAATGCGACACTGGTCATCGATCCTTCCCGGTGCGGACAGGTCGCCGGATGGTTGAGCGGCCTGAAGAAAGACAAGCGTGAGATGCCGAAGGACAAGCAGAGTCCTGAGTGGACGATCCGCGCGGCACACGACAAGGACAACAGAGTGTTGCATGCCAAGTATGTATTTCTGGCCAATCGTCGGGGCGACAGCCTTTCGAACGGGTTCCTCTATCTTGGGTCGGGAAATCTCAGCCTCCAGGGTTTCGACAGCGCGCCTTCGCCTGGGCGTGCAGGGAATGTGGAAGCAGGTGTCTGCATATCTGCCGGCAATATCAGATCGGCCATCGACAATGAAATTTCCAACTGGCTCCCTTGGGGGGCTGAGCTGCCGGAACAGCACTTCGACACCCTCCAGCCGGGAACCGGTGAAGATGAGGTCCGGGAACCACTCCCCTCCTCACCGGTTGCCTGTTTCCGGCATGAGGTGGAGCGGACCTTTGCCATCGAATGGCTGGATCCGCGACCGTGCGGCATCCTTAGAGGCGCACAGGAAGTCGAGATGCTCGAGGTTGGGCAGGCGAATATCGAGTTGCCCGAGGACCTGGCTTCGGCATCCTACCTGGTCGTCTGCGACGAGTCCCGTGCATACCGGTGGCACGTTCCGGTGCTCGATTCCAGGGGTGAACTGGCAAGGCAGCCGTTCAGGGTACGGAACTGGGATGAGCTGATGGGGGCTTTCAACGACTTCATTCTGAACGAGGAAGACGTCCCCGACGAGAGTTCGGACGATGACGGGGAAAATGACGCTGATGACGGTGACACCGGCGGACCTGACCCCGGCGATATGTCATGGACTTCCCGACACTGTGTGCCTAGGGCCTACAATGCACACAGTGCGATGCAACTGGTGGAAACTATCAGCGAGAAGAACAAAATTCTCTCAAGGCAACTGCAACGTCTGCCCGACTGGGTTGCATTCCTCCTCCGCATCTTCAAGGAGGCGCTTCCGGAGAGCCAGAAGAAAGAGTGGCAGTCTCTGCGGGTCAATTTTCTTTCCGTGCTGGTGCGCCCCCATTTCGCTCCGAATTTCGGTCAGTCAGACAATGAGCTACGGCAGGCCTGGGAAGCGGCCGTTGATGACCTTGCCGAAATCCTCGGAATCGACGGTTTCCCGAAGATCGATGAAGGAGTCGAATGATGCGCCTTGACTGGAAGAAGGTCGAACAGATGGTACATGAGAAGATCGCGCTTCTCGATGAACGGAACCAGGCCGGGAAAGGGCTGTTGTACGGACAGGACCGGGCGGTCGCCTTCATTGCGCGAAGGCTGCCCGCGCAGCGGGGGGTGGTACTTGCCGATGAAGTCGGTCTCGGGAAGACCCGCGTGGCATTGATGATTGCAGATGCAGTGATGGCATGCGGGGGTAATGTGGCCGTTGTCGTCCCGCCGGGACTGCTCGCACAGTGGGAAAACGAATACATGCAGTTCAAAATGCGACTCGATGAATCACCGTGCGCTGTCGTGAAGCTGCGCCGTTTTGAGGATCTCTTTGCGCAAGGAAAGATAATCGGCAGCGGTGAAGACGGCTTCCCCCTGGCACAGGTGAACCGGTCGCGCTGGGTCCTGATCTCACATGCCTTCGGTTTCCATCGGGTGACGGCGAATTCAGCGGCATGGCGGGTCGAATTGCCGGCTCTGGTGCGGGCAGCCTACGAATACGATTCGCCGGCCAGACGCAACCGCTGGCGGGAATACGCCAACAACAGGGGGTACAACCACAAGGACCCTTCCAGTTGGTATGGGCAGTACTGGTGCGCGGCAAAGTTTCTGGCGAAAGCGATGAGGGCAGTCTTTGAAGATCCGGCACAGGAGCACTTCCTCCTGAGAAACGATCTTCGACCGAACATCGATGAGAGCGACAGCCGTACCCCCCAACTCATCGAACTGTACAAGAAGCATGGCAAGGGATACGAAACCATGCTCGAACTGATCGGGCACCTGATCGGCGACATCGACCTGCTCATCGTCGATGAGGCCCACAAAAGCCGTGATGACTGTGATGTGCCTGAAAAACAGCTCGGAATGCTGATCGAAAAGATCGTGCGCACGAATGAAAACAGCAGACGTCTCTGCATGACCGCGACTCCGGTAGAGCTCGATCCGTCCCAATGGGAGGAGCTGCTGAAACGGGCACGGCTTCCAGTCCCCCGTCAGACTATCGAAGGGTTTGCACGAAGCCTCGAACATGCCCGGTCGGCGCCGGATAATCCAGAGATGATCGAGGGTCTCATCGAGTCGGCAAAAAGGTTCCAGGATGATCTCCGTCACTTTGTGGTCAGGAGGCGCAGGATCAATCAGGAAGAAATGCGGCGGTACTTCGACGGAACTCCCGGGCAGGCCCACCCGCACCGTGAACTCTCCGACATAACCATCACATTCGGGCACCTCGACGCTGCCTGGCGCAAAGCGACGCTGGCCTTTGAAGGGCAGGGACTGGCCGCCAAGGGGTTGCGTGGTCTGGATATGCGCGAGCGCCTGCTCGACATTCGCCACGCCCATGGACTTATCAATGACTTCGCGGAGGAAGAGACTGGCAGCGCGGAAAACGAATCACACAAGGAGGGGCGGCGAAGGACGTGGGGAAAGATAGCCGCTGCTGCGACGGGGATCAGCTACGATGCTTCCGGGTTGATGGCACACCCTCGCGTGCAGGCTGCAGCCGACCACATCGAACGCCAGCTTGGCATTCTCGGCAGAGAGACCGGCAACAGGGAAAAGTACCTCGTATTTGGCCGCTTCTCTGCCCCTATGAAGGCATTGTCGAAAGAGCTCAATGCGCGCTATCTCCTCAGATGCCTTGATTTCGATCTGCCAGTGCCACCGGGAGGTTTCGACGAGGACGAACTGTTCTCGTGCTACAAGCGGATCATGGCGCTGCGTGAATCCGACAGCGAGCAGCGCGGCCATATCTGCTTTTCAGGAAAACTGAGTGATCAGCGCCGCGGTTTCTGTCTTACCAAAGAAGATTTGCAACGCCTGATAACCGACGCACGCAAACGGCACGAAGCAGCCCGCGAGTATGTCGCCAAAGTCCTCGACCGTGAATATCTTTCGGAACATCTGCCCGGCAATGACGCCATCGGTCAGCTGGCGGATGGGCAGCGGGACAGTCTGTTCTCGCTCATACGGCTCGATGTCTATATGGAATTGGCGAATGATCTGACAGATCCCGATCAACGGGCTTCAAAAGCGGAAATGATACGAAATGCTGCCGTGCGCATCTGGGCCCGGTATCTCGAACAGATCATCGAGGGGATGGATCTCGATTTTCAGAATCGAACCACAACGGAGTGGAGAGGGGATGACGATTACCGTGACATCGATGCGAAAGGGGATCTCGTCGACCCTGCCCACCTTGCCGCAGCGCTTGAGCTGCACGATTCGGGTGAAGCCCGGCAAAGTTCATTGTGTCGTATTCTCGACGGCAATGTTACTCACAAGACCCGGAAGATTCTCCAGGCCCAGTTCAACGAGATGATCTTCCCTCGGGTCCTTATTGCCCAGAGCATCGTCGGCCGGGAGGGATTGAATCTGCACAAGAGATGCCGGCGGGTGCTCCTCTTCCATCCCGAATGGAATCCGGCGGTGGTCGAGCAACAAATCGGTCGTGTTGACCGGATCGGCAGCCTATGGACGCAGATGGCTGACGAATGGCTTGCTGGCGGCAAGGTAGGGCCGATTCCGAAGATCGCGGTTGAATATCTTGTCTTCGAGGGTACCTACGATGCCTACCAGTACCAGGTCCTGCGCGAACGGCGGCAGAATCTCAATTCGCAGCTGTTCGGCGAACTGCTCGACTACGAGCTGATGCAGAAGGTGCATCCCGGGAAGGTCGAAGCGTTGCCGGCAGCCGTGCCGAGTTTTGAACCCTGATCTCATTTCACGCTGAAGCCGATTTGTGAGGGATGAGTTAACAAGCAGGCTTTAACCCGGATATTCCATTAGGCGGCGCGAAGCGCCTACACGAGCCCTGCCGGATGCTTTCCGGCATCTTTTCCCCCGTTTTCCGCACCAATAGCCCCTGCTATTGGCTTGTCAAACGGGGGAAAATCTGCTCGGAATTCATCACGGCAGCATCTCGTGTCCCAATGGAAAATCCGGGTTTAATGTTACTGGCCCGAGTTGACGGAAGTGTCGAAACATTCCGACGGTGACGATCCTGATCGTTCCGGCGCTGCGTGGAGCACCGGCATGATGGCGCATGGTCACTCCTCCTCGTCGTCGATCACGTCGTCATCGTCGTCAATTCTCATGTCTTCCGGTTCTTCAGGGACGTAGCGGTACCGCTCAACAAGCCTTTGCGGGACACGCCGGTCGTTGGCGAAATCTGTCTCGCCGGCAACCAGAATGAAGTTGTCGCAACGGATGAGCAGATATCCACTCTCGTTCAAGGCATCATTGACCTCTTCAAGAAAGTCGGGAGTAAGTCGCTTCACCCCGGCAATCCCCCGCAGTTCCGGCCAACCGATCCGGAACTGTTCACACTCGCCGCCACCGAACCGCTCGTCGTAAAGATCCGAAAGTATCCGTGCCGTTTCAGTTGCTGATCGTGCCATGGTGATCCTCCTGTGGTGGATTTGGATTGGATCATCGCACGGCAGCGCGTCAGATCTTGTCGCGCTTGGTCACTCTGACTCTTCATGAAGGCCTCCGGCTCCCAGTGCGCCAGATTCCATGCCCTTAACCGCTGCTATGGTTTCAGCTGTCGCGCTTCCTGCCACGCGGCAAACTCCGACGGTTTGAGGCGATAGCGGGCAATAATCCCCGGGTGGAGGCGCTTGATTTCATCCTCTACCATCTCGATGAAAGCAGGCCGGTCCTGCTCGTCGACGGCGTCCGCCGCGTACCGCCCAACTGCCTCCGAGACATCCAGCCGCCTGTTGCGGACGATATCCGCCACCAGTTCCTGCATCTGCATGCGATACCGAAGCCGAAGCGGTTCCGGTTCCGCCAGGCTCTTGCGAACGGCGACGTATTCCCTGGTCGAGCGCTCGTATGCCCAGACAAACAGGTCCCGTAGCAGCTCTACCCGGTTCATCTCGTACACCCCAAGCAGGGCGTCAATGTACGCCCGATCCGGCACGTCGATGAACGTCAGAGGGCAGAGGTTATGCCTGATCAGCGGGATGTTCGCTCCAAGCCGGGACACTCGCTTGTTCACGTCCTCGAACGGTTGCAGATAGGGAATATGCACCAGGATGAAAAACGCCTGCTCGAAGGGATCGCGGATTTCTGATGCCTTCCGGAGGAGTTCCTTGAAGCACTCCTCGATACGCTGCGGCACGGCAAGGGGCACGAAAACGCTTCCCCCGATCTGAACAGGACGGGTACGCAGACGACCGCTGGCGTCGGGGTCCGGCATCAGGTTTTCGGAGAGCAGGCCATGGAGGCTGAGGAAGGTATGCGCATCGAAACCGACGGTTTCCGCTTCATCCACCAAAAATTCTATGGCAGCCTTGTGGTTGAGGATCATCTGGGCTTCCTGGGCATCCTTCCCTTCCGCGTAACGGCCGAACTCGATCAGATTCATGGTGTCGAGGCGGGAGTAGGTATTTCCTTCCAGGCGGCTGGATGCCCACGAAAGATCGATCAGTAGGCGGTTGAGTATGGCCCTCCCGTAGGTCCCGGCCGGTCTTTCGATCTCTCCCGTATCGCCTATGCGGTGCAGGTGCCTGCGAGTCATCTCACCCAGGTACCATGTTACGTTGGGGATATAGTCATCAAGGAATTTCTGCTCGTAGCCCACGGGAGTTCGTCCACCCTGCGGGCGTCGAACGCAGGAAAATATCTCGCGGCCTTCTTCGGAAAGCGGAATGAATGTCTCGTAGGCCTCTTCCGTTCCCGGTGTTTCCGGCTCCGGCAGCGCTCCAGGCATGTCAAGCGGCGCAAGCAGTCTGTAGACCGTCGCCTTGCCTTTGCCGACGGCGGCAATGTGCCGCTCTCTCACCAGCTCCGCAAGCCACCGCTGTATTGTACGCATATGAGGCGCGTTTTGCAGACGGCTGCGGATACCTTCACTGCCTAGTCCCGCCGGGTGAAGGGCCAGCAGCGTGAGGATTTCTCTCTGCCGCGGGGGCAGCAATGTATCAGTCATCTCTTCCCTCGCAAAAAAACATTCGCGACGAATCGCGACATGTATTTTGTCGTCAAATGTCGCGATTCGCAAGTCTATTTGTCGCGATTTGTCGCGATAGCCCGAAATATCCCTGCTGCAGCTGGGTGAGGTGTCCTGTCAACAGTGGACACGCAGAGGTAGTCGCCGGAAATCGGACAGTCTAATCATTCGTTCCATGGAGCACCTCGCCATTGATCAGGTTTGAGGAGGAAAAGATCCTCAAGTTCTGATGCTCCGTATGGCAACAACCATAATATGTATTTCGACTAATGGTTGTGCGTGCGGGTATGTTCGCTGTCCGCATGGTGCGAAGGTGAATAACCGGGCACAGCGTCCCGAAGCTTGTTGCATCTCGTTTTGTTTGGTGCCACGGGAAATGTATCACTCGATGTATCACTCAAAAACAAAAGGGGACCCGGCTTAATGCCTGATCCCCCTGTTATTATTGGTGGAGACGAGCGGGATCGAACCGCCGACCTACGCGTTGCGAACGCGTCGCTCTCCCAGCTGAGCTACGTCCCCGTCATGATTCGTGAATGGCCCGTTGACCGGACTCCGATGCAACTATATACCGTAAACCGGCTCCCTTGAAAAGGGGAAATTTAGGGGGATACGGGGACGGTGACGGTAAATTCGGCCCCGCCGGTCGCGCGGTTCCGCACCTCTATCTTCCCGCCGTGGGTGGTTATGATCTTGTGGGCGATGGCGAGGCCAAGGCCGGTCCCTTTCTCTTTCGTGGTGAAGAAAGGGCTGAAGAGGGTGTGGATATGCTCAACGAGGATGCCGGCTCCGGTGTCGGCGACCCTGACCGCCACGGCCCGGCTTCCGTTCAGCTGGGAGGGGGAGGATTCGATTTCCAGGACCCCTCCCGGCTCCATGACGTCGTTGGCATTGCTGAAGAGGTTGATGAAGACGTGCCGGAGCTGCTGATAGTCGCCCAGAACCGACGGCAGGCGCGATGTCAGGCGTTTTTCGACTCTGATCCCTTTCTCTTCGAGGGGGATTGCGACCACCGAGAGGGCATCGTCAATAATCTGGTTGATGCTGCACCGGGCATAGCAGATGGTCGTCCGTTTCGAGAAGAAGAGGATGTCGGTCAGCATGGTTTCCAGATGCTGGACTTCACGGGTGATGAGGTCTGCGTACTGCCATTCCTCCGAATCGGCGGGAAGCCGTTTTTTCAGTCTCCCAGCGAAGCCCCCCACCGAAACAAGGGGGTTCTTGAGCTCGTGGGCGATGCCGGCCGCCATCTGGCCGATGGCCGCCAGTTTTTCCCCCTGCAGGAGGCGCTCCTGGGTTTCGTGGAGGCTGCGGTTGGTTTCTTCGAGGCGGTTGTAGAGGATGGAGTTTTCCGTGGCCATTCCCGCCTGGTTGGTGAGCAGCTGCAGCAGGTTCAGCTCGTCGGAGGTGAGGGGGCGGCCGCTCGTGTGGTTGTCGACGACTATGGCGCCGATGACCTGGTCGTGGGCTATCAGGGGGGCAACGGCAAAGGGGGCGCCGCCGAACATTCGGTTGAAGGAGCGGTTGACGGGATGCTCCCGGCGGGGATTGCGGACAAGGATGAGCTTTCTGTCGAGCACCGCCTGGGAGATGTGGTTTTGGGCGCCGTCGAGGGGGAGCCGTGTCGCCTTGACAAGTTTACAAAATTCGGTTTGCTGTAGGAGGGCGATTTCCTCGTCGGATACGCTCAGGGCGTCCGGCGTGAAGACCGGTGGTGTGTCCGCCGGCTGTTGAGGCCCGTCGGTCCGGGCGATGCCGGTCATCCCTTGGAGGGTCTCGGTCCGCTCATTGGCAAGAAAGAGCATGGCCCGGTCGAAGAGGGGCGGGCTCCCGGAGGTGAGGGCCGAAAGGATCAGGTGGATGAGGCGGTTCAGCTTGATGGTGGAGAGCATCGCGTTGCTTAGCCGGTAGAGGAACGAGAGCTCGGCGAGCCGCTTGTCCATTTCCGCGAGGGAGCGCTTGCAGCGGATGATGCCGGCGGCCTCGATCAGGAGGATTCCCAGGAGTTCCTGGTCGCTGCCGCCGGGGAGGGGTGCGTCTGGGAGGCCCATGGTGAGGACCCCCAGCAGGCGCTCTCTGTCGATGATGGGGTAGGCTTCCACCTGCCGCTCGGTTCCCAGTGACGGCTCGTGGGGGTGCAGGGACGCGACGCCTCGGCGCAGGGGCTTCGCCTGGGCCGCGCACCTTCCGGCAATCCCCTTGCCGAAGGGGATGCTGCAGTCGCTGATTTCGTCGGGAAGAAGGGTCGATATTTTCCGGCAGAGCCGGTGCTCCCCTTCGTCGGCCAGGTAGATGGTGGCCGACGGGCGGAGAAAGGCCTCGGCCATGAGGTGCGCGAAGGCTTTCAGCCGGACGTGATGGGGGTGTTCGGTGGAGTTGGCTATCCGAATTGCACTGCTGATTATCTTGAACTGATTCTGAACAGCCATCCGGACTCCGGGTGCGCGGCAGGTGCTGCGGGGAGTGGGCGGGACGGGAAGTGGCGGCTACGGGTGCTTTTCTTTTCGCTCCTGCTCCATTTTGCAGTCGATGCAGAGGGTGGTGACCGGACGGGCCTTGAGGCGCGCCTCGCTGATGTCCTCTCCGCAGACTTCGCAGATGCCGAAGGAGCCGTCCTCGATCCGCTCAAGGGCTTCCCGGATCTTGTTGATGAGCTTGCGTTCCCGGTCCCGGATGCGGAGCTCGAAGTTGCGGTCCGACTCCTGGGTGGCCCGGTCGGTGGGGTCGGGGAAACTGGTGGAATCGACGGTCATTTCCGAGACGGTTTTCCCGGCCTCTTCCTGGAGCGAGCGAATCTCCTCGTTGAGGATCGATCTGAAATATTCGAGCTTCTCCTTGTCCATGCCACGGGTCTCCCTTTATGTGCGGTAAATCGTACAGATGATAAAGGGATTGTCAGGTCAAGTAAAGTAAAAAGTATGTGACAGCTTTGATGGGAAGGGGCTCAGAGGAGCCGGTCCAGGGCCTCTTCCACGGACTTGACGCCGATGACCTCCATCCCCTCCAGGGGGGGGACCTGCTTGAGGCTTCCGGAAGGGATGACGGCCCGGGTGAAGCCGAGCTTGGCCGCCTCCCGCACCCGGATTTCCGGCTGGGTAATGGCCCGCACCTCGCCGGCGAGGCCCACCTCGCCCATGACGACCGTCTGGGGATCGATGACCTTGTCCAGGTGGCTGGAGGCGAGGGCCGCCACCATCCCGAGATCGGCGGCCGGCTCGCTTACCCGGGCGCCGCCGGCGGCGTTCAGGAAGATGTCCTGCCCCGCCATGTGGAGCCCCACCTTCTTGTCGAGGACCGCCACGAGGAGGGCAAGGCGGTTGGCGTCGACCCCCAGGGTGGTGCGGCGGGGGACCCCCAGGGAGGAGGGGGTGACCAGGGCCTGGAGCTCCACCAGCAGCGGTCGGCTCCCCTCGATGGTGGTGACTACGGCGGAACCGGAGACCCCCAGGGGGCGCTCCGAGAGGAAGATCTCCGAGGGGTTGCGGACCTCGCGGAGCCCCCCTTCCTTCATCTCGAAGACGCCGATCTCGTTGGTGGAGCCGAAGCGGTTCTTCACCGCCCGCAGGATCCGGAAGGCATGACCCCGGTCCCCCTCGAAGTAGAGGACCGTGTCGACCATGTGCTCCAGGACCCTGGGGCCGGCGATGGAGCCGTCCTTGGTGACGTGCCCCACGATGAAGGTGGGGATGGCGCTCCGCTTGGCGGCCGCCATGAGGCGCCCCGCGCACTCCCGGACCTGGCTCACGCTTCCGGGGGCCGATTCGAGCCCCGGGGCGTACATGGTCTGGATGGAGTCGATGACCACGGCCCGGGGGGCCACGGCGCCGATCTGGGCCAGCACCGTCTCCAGGGCCGTCTCGGCCAGGATGAGGAGTTCCTTCGCCCGGATGCCGAGCCGCTCGCCCCGCAGCCGCGCCTGGCGGGCCGACTCCTCCCCGGAGACGTAGAGGACCGGTCCGGCGGTGTGCGCGAGATGGTCCATCACTTGCAGGAGAAGGGTCGATTTGCCGATGCCGGGGTCGCCGCCGATGAGGATGACGGAACCGGCCACAAGCCCTCCCCCCAGGACCCGGTCGAACTCGGAGATGCCGCAGGAGAGCCGCTCCTCCGCCTCCCCCGCCACCTCGCAGATGGGGATCGGCGCCGCGGCGGCCAGGGGGACGGCGGGGCCTTTCCCCTTGCCCCGCACCTCTTCCACGAGGCTGTTCCAGGCGGTGCAGTCGGGGCATTTGCCGAGCCACTTGGCCGACTGGTAGCCGCAGTTCTGGCAGACGTACAGCGTCATGGTTTTCACGGGAAGATCTCCTCTGCTTGGGGGGTGAGGGGGTGGCGCGCCTGTTTCCGTTCTAAACCGATTCTGGGTGTCTGTCAACGGCGGGGGGGGATGGGCCGGCGTCGGGAAGTTGTCATCGCGCGGGCCCTTTGACGCGAATGGGGGCTTGCCCCGATGCAGAAGGAGAGAGTGGATGGTGACAGGCGACGAGCAGCACCGACGGCGCGAGGATGCCCCCCATAGACGCGGCGCTGCCCTGGCGGAACTCCATAAGGCCCTCAGGGCGATGGGATTCTATCCGGCGGGGCATCCGCTTCGGGCGGAAAGCCTCCGCCTGGCCTTTGGCGCCCTCCGTGACGCCATCGGGGAAGAGCCCCTGCTGCTGGCAGTCGGCAAGGGGGGCTTCACCAGTGCCGGCGGCGAGGCGGCCGTGGGGGATAACCCCATGGCCCAGGGCCTTGCCCGGGAGCTCTTCATCCGCCGGGTGCGCCGTCTGGCGTTTCTGGCCGACCTGACCCTTGCCGACCTGGAGACCTTTCTCTCCCTGCTCACCCTTGACCACCGGACCATTCCCGCTGATGGAGGGATGGAAGCCCTCATGGCGCAGCGGGGAATCTCCACCATCTGGGTGAACGAGATCGATCTGGCGGCATTGGTCCGCAGGCAGCAGGAGCTCCGGGACTCCTTTGCCGCGGCAGGTGACGGCCACCCTGCCGACGAGGCTCCCTTGGATGGGCCCCCCGGCCCCGGTGCCGTCCCGACGCTGTCCCCCTTCGCCGCGGGAGAGTCCCCGGCCGAAGAAAGCACCGGCCGGCCCGACGCAACCCCCGAGGACCTCATTGCCCTCATGGCGGGGGAGCCCGACGACGAACGCTATCGGGGGCTGGCCCGGGCCTTTGTGAAGGAGTGCGGCCGGCTTCAGGATGGTGGCGAGTTCGGTCGACTGCTTCCGCTTCTGGAGGCGCTCCTGGAGCAGGCCAATGACGGGGGGGCGGGGCTCGCCCGGCGCGGCAGCGCCCTCCTCGCCTTTGACCAGGCGGTGGGAGAGGCGATGATTGCCTTTCTTGTCCAGCGCCTGGAAGCAGAGGGGGGGCAGGAAGGGGAGCGGCTGTTCCCCCTCCTGGTCCAGTTGGGTTCCCGGGCCGCGGTGCCCCTTGCGGCGCGGCTCCGGTGCGCCGAGGGTGCCCGCCGCCTCAAGGGGCTTGCCGCGGCCCTGGCTGCCCTGGGAGACGAGGCGATCCAGCCTGTGGTGGAGCTCCTTGCCGATGACCGTGCCACGGTGGTGCAGACGGCGGCGGAGATTCTCGGGGAGATTGGCGCCCGGGGCTGCGAGGCGGAGCTGCGGCGCTGCCTGGGGCATCCCGATGAGGGGGTGCGGCGAGAGGCCCTCAGGGGCCTGTTCCGCATTGGCGGGCCGGAGGCGGAAGAGGCTCTCATCGATTGCCTTGAACCGTCCCGGGACCTGCTTCTCAGGCAGCTGGCAGCGGTATCCCTTGGCGCGCTCCGCAGCAGCAGGGCTGTGGAGCCCCTCCTTGCCGTCGTGATGGAGGGGGACCTGTTCCTCCGCACCTTTCCCCTCAAGAGGGACGCCCTTGCCGCTCTCGGCAAGATCGGCGACCGCCGGGCCGTCCCCCCGCTGGTGGCGCTGCTCGGGAGCCGCCGCTGGTTTTCCCGGCGCAGGGGGGAGGAGCTGCGCTGCCAGGCTGCCGCGGTTCTCGGCCAGATCGGCGAACCGGCGCTCCTTCCCCTCCTCGGGAGCCTGGCTGCCAGGGGGGGACGCCTCGGGGCGGCCTGCGGTGCCGCCGTCGGCGCCATAGAGGAGCGGCAGCAGGGAGGAGCCCATGGCTGACGTGACCCTTGCCCAGGCCCAGCGGGCGGCTCTCCTCCTGGCGGGCACCGTGAAGGGGTATTCCCTCTATCCCGAGGCCCACCCGGCCGTTGCCCAGCCGCTGCGGGAGATCTGCGGCATTGTGGAGAAGGCGCTGCGGGAGAGCTCCGAATTGCGTCTCGGCATTCTCGACGGGGTTTTCTTTCTGGATCAGCACCTTTTCTTCACCCCCGCCGCTTCCGTGGAGGAGCTGGCCGGAATTCTCGCGGCCCGGCAAGTCAGGGCCGTAACCTTCCGGAAGGGGGTCACCCCTGACGAGCTGACGGTGCTGGTGTCCCTCCTGGGCCGGCGGGATCTCCGGGGGGAAGTCCTGGCGGCGGAGCTGGCCCGGCGGGGATGCGTCCATGTGATCCTGGAGCTGGAGGAGCTCCGGCAGGAGGAGACGGATGATCTCGATCCCGCGGCCACCTACCGTGAAGCGATCACCGTGATCAGCACCCTCTTCGGAGACGTCGAGAGCGGCCGGATACCCGGCACGCGGGCCCTTCGCGGGGTCGTGGACCGGATTGCCGACCTTGCCATCCGGGAGCCGTCAACGCTGCTGGGGCTTGCCATGATCAAGGACTATGACAACTACACCTTTTTCCACAGCGTCAATGTCGGGGTTCTTGCCATGGCAGTGGGGGCCGCCCGCGGCATCGGCGGGGACGAACTGCGGGAATTGGGGATGGCGGGGTTTCTCCATGATGTGGGAAAAACCCGGGTGGCGAAAAAGATCCTCAACAAGCCGGCGAGGCTTTCTCCCGAGGAGTTCGAGGTGATGAAGCGGCATGCGGAGGATGGCGCCCGGATTGTCGGGGAGATGGAGGGGATAAGCCCGCGGGTGGTCCAGGCGGTCCTGGGACACCACCTCTGCTACGACCGGACCGGCTACCCCGGCTGGGCCCGGGAGCTCCCCTTTGACAGTTTCCGCGAGATCATTGCCGTGGCCGACTGCTACGACGCCATCACCACGCTGCGGGTCTACAAGCCTCCCCTGAATCCCCGGGAGGCGGTGGAGATGATCAGGGGGCTTGCCGGAACCCAGCTCAACCCGGAACTGGTGGCGACCTTTGCGGGGATGCTGGGGCGCTACCCCGTCGGCACCCTGGTGCGGCTCGATACGAATGAGATGGCGGTGGTCGTCCGGCCTGCTCCCGCCGGCAGTGAACGTCCCGTGGTGAAGGTGGTGAAGGACCGGCGGGGGATGATGCTGGCACATCCGGTGGTGAAGGACCTGGCCTGTCAGGAAGGGGCGGCCATCGTCGCCGTGGTGGACCCGGTCCTGGCAGCCGTGGATGTTTCCCGCTGCCTTGAAGGAACGTGAACGGCCTACTCCCTACTCCGGGAGGGGGAGCATGCCTAGGGCCGTGGCGGCCGCACTGCGGGTCTGGGGATGGGGTGAGTCGAGGAGGGGAAGGAGGCGTTCCTCCAGTTCGGGGCCGCCGATCCTGCCGAGGGCCAGGGCGGCTTCGGCATCGAGAAAGCCGTCGCCGGCCGCGAGGAAGGGTACCAGGAGCTGCACCGCCTCCGGGGTGCGGTAATTGCCGAGGGCGGCGATGGCCTTGATCTGGATCGCCGTGCCGGCTTCCGTGAGCCCCCGGGCGATGACGTGGAACGCCCTTGGGTGGGCGAGGGTGCCGAGCACCTCGATGGCGGCCGACCTGATGTCTTCCTCGGGGCGGGACGCGCAGTAGATGAGGGGGGGGAGGACCCGCTCGCCGCCGATCTTGCCGAGGGCGTAGATGGCCTTCACCTTGGTTCCCCGGTCCCCCCTTTTGAGCAGTTCCGTCACCTCGGCAAAACTGCCGATCCCTTCGAGGCGCTCCAGGGCCGCCGCCGCCGCGTCCCTTACCTGGCCGGCCGGGTCCTTCAGGAGCGGAACGAGCCGCTCGCGCCGTTTTGCCGTTGCGTTGGACTCCATGACTGTGGCATTAGTAGCAGAATTCACTCCGGTCAACAACCCCATTAATTCCTGCTGAATGCGTCCAACAACACGGAGAAACAGAAGGCACGAAATAACATCAGGGAAAAGCTGTTCAGGAAGCATCCGCAGGACATCACCTGATGGGGCCTCGGTAAAACGAATTCAACCTGTAGATTTTTCCGTGCTCTCCGTCTCCGTGTGCTATTCGGAATGCCGGTTTTCACTTTGAAAGGAACACGATGAAACTGAACGTGAAAGCAGCCCTTCTCTCCGCCTTTGTCCTGCCTGGCCTCGGCCAGGTGGTTCGGGGAGAGCGGCTCAAGGGGGGGCTGCTCATCGCCCTTGCCAATATTTTTCTTCTGGCGGCCCTTGTGCTGGTCCTCAAGGGGATGGGGCCGGTGCTCCTGGAGGCCAAGCTGGCCGGCGGCGCCGATCCTAACGCCGTTAGCCGGAAGCTGGCTGCCGGGGCGCCGGCCGCGCGGGTGCTTCTGGCCTGCTTTGGGGCCCTCTGGTGCTTTTCCGTTGTGGACGCCCTTGTGGATCGGCGCAAGGGGGATGGGCCCGGGGTATAATTGCGTTTGACACAAATGTGTAAAGTGTGAGATAAAATAAGACGTTAGCGCCGCGCCCCCGATTCGGGGGCTTACGTGTATTACGGGTCAGAATGGAGCAGCAGAGATGATTCATGCCGAAATCGTGGCAACGGGCGGGTATGTCCCCGAGCGGGTCGTTCCCAATGACTTTTTCAGCTACCTGGTGGATGATGCCGACACCTGGATCGCTTCCCGCACGGGGATCAGGGAGCGCCGCTTCGCCGCCGCCGGGGAGTCCACCTCCGACCTGGCCACGGCCGCGGCCCGCAGCGCCCTTGCCCGGGCAGGGATGGAGCCCGGCGAACTGGACTGCATCATCGTCGCCACCTCAACCCCCGATATGTACCTTCCCGCCACCGCCTGCATGGTCCAGAAAAACCTCGGCGCCAAAAACGCCGTGGCCTTCGACATGAACGCCGTCTGCAGCGGCTTCATCTTCGGCGTGGAGACCGCCGACAACTTCATCCGCTCCGGCAAGTACCGGCGGGTCATGGTCATCGGCGCCGACACCTACTCGAAGATCCTCGACTTCGAGGACAAGGGGACCTGCCCCCTCTTCGGCGACGGCGCCGGCGCCGTCATCCTGGGGGCAACAGACGAGCCGCGGGGAATTCTCCAGAGCGTGATCCGCAGCGACGGCGGCGGTTGGGAGCTGATCCAGGTCCCGTCGTCGGGCTCCCGTTCCCCGGTCACCGCCGAGACCATCGCGGCCCGGGACAACACCTTCAAGATGGCCGGCAAGCAGGTGTTCATCTTCGCCACCGACGTGATCCCCCGGATCATCGAGGATGTCACCTCCCGGGCCGGGGTGGGGATCGGCGAGATCGACTACATCATCCCCCACCAGGCCAACGTCCGGATCATCGACTTCATCTCCAAAAAGACCGGCCTCGGCAAGGAGCGCTTCCTCCTCAACCTGGACCGCTACGGCAACACGGCCGCCGCCTCGGTGGGGCTCGCCCTGGACGAGAACCTCCGCAACGGCACCCTCGGGCCGGGGCAGCTGGTCCTCATCATGGGGTTCGGCGGCGGGCTCTCCTGGGGGGGGGCCCTTATCCGCCTCTGATTCCCGCGATTCCCTCGCCGGCCACGGTCACCGACAGCCCCTGGCCGGCGAGGATTTCACCCAGCATCCCGGAAGGCGCGGCCCGTTTCCATCCGCCATGGAAATGGTCCGCCGCCAGGATGATTCCTCCCGCCGCAAGCCGTCCCGCCAGCTCAGCGGCGGCCCGTTCCAGTTCCCGCCGCCCGTGCAGGAACGGCCCGCCGAGAATCCCGTTGCAGAGGATGACATCAAAGGTTTCAGGCTCACGGGCCTTTTCCGTCAGTTCTTCCGTGGCGAACCGCAGGCGCCCCAGGGTGCCGGCGGCGCGCAGCTCCTCCCGGAGCAGGCGGAATGCCTCCTGTCGTGCCGGGTCGTGGGGGAAGAAGCCGTGGACCGCCGCGAAGATTTCGATGGGATCCCGGCTGGCGCCCACGATGCTGAAGGCGTCGGGAGCGAAGCCCGCTTCCAGGAGGAGGCGGGCCAGGCCGTAGGTCCCCTCGCCGGCGCCGCAGGCGGCGTCGAGGCACCGGAGCGGGTTGCCGCGCCTTGGTCCCGCTGCCCGGAGCCACCGGCGGAGAAAATCCCCCTGGGCGGGGTAGCGTGCGGGGTTGGCGCCATGGCGGCGGGGGACGAAGAGGGAGAAGAGGAAGCGGGTGCGAAGCTCCCCGTCGGCCGCGAGCCGGGCCAGGAGCCGGGCCGGGTTGCCTTCCCGGAAGGGGGGATCGAGCCGTGCCAGGCAGTCGGGCCACGAGGCCGCCGCCCCAAGGGGGGTGCCGTCCAGGGAGGACGCCACAGAAAGGGAGAGGCGAAGGAGACGCCGGAAGGCACGGCGCACCTCTGCCAGGGGGAGCAGCAGATCGGTGGCGGCGCGCATCTCCGCCGTGATGACGAGCCCCTCTCCCCAGAGGCCGAAGGGGACCGTGGCGGCGTAGGCGCGGAAATCCCGGTCGAGGCTTGCGATGCGCCGCTCCAGGTCGCGGTCGTCGATGGGGCCCGCCACCAGCAGGCGGCGCAGGTCCCTGCGGGTTCGTTCGGGATCGGTGACGGGCTGCAGGTACCCTGTTCGTTCCGATGGTTTCATGGGGCTCCCGTGGCGGCTGAAGTCGGAGCCCATTCTAGACGGCGGATTTTCCCCTGTCCAGCGGGGATGAGGAGGTAACGGCATGGCCCCCTTGGCGGGCATGAAGCTTTTCGTCATCGTGGCGGTGAACGCCCTGTGGCCCCGGACGAAAACGGGCGGCGCCCCCGCAGGGAACGTCGCCCATCATTCTTCGTCAGCGCCGCCGGGCTTTACCCCCGTGGCACCCGCCGCTATCCCCCTCATTCTGGCCGACCCGGGGCAGGCCGTAAACGAGAGGGGGGAACTGGCCCTCTTTTTCCCCGGCTGTCCATCCCTTGCCGGGCCGTTTCTCCTTTTCCGCCTCAAGCGGCTCGGATTTTCCCGGTGCCGCGTTCATGCCCTTCCGAACGGCCTGACCCTCTCCGCCCGCCGCTAGCCGGCAACCTTGGCGATCTCGGGGCCGATCTGGGCCAGGGGGAGGATCGTGTCGGCCACGCCCCCTTCGATGCAGGCCCGGGGCATACCGTAGATGGTGGAGGTGGCCTCGTCCTGGACGATGGTCCCCCCCCCCCTGGTCTTCAGGTGCTTCATCCCCTTGAAGCCGTCGGCCCCCATCCCCGTGAGGATGACCCCCAGGAGCGAGCCGTTGCAGGCGTCGGCGAAGGTGGTCAGCATGTGGTCCACCGAGGGGACGTAGATGTACTGGGGACACTCGGCGGCGGTGATGGTCCGGACGACAACGCTGCTCCCCTGGCGCACCAGGGCCGTGTGCATCCCGCCGGGCGTCACGAGCACCACCCCCGGCTGGACGATGTCGCCCGCCTTCGCCTCCTTCACCTGGAGTGAGCACTTGGTGTTGAGCCGCTCGGCGTAGGGGCCGGTGAACGCCTTGGGCATGTGGATGGCCACCACGATGCCGTGGGAGAAATTCCCCGGAATCCGGCCCAGAACCTCCTGGACCGCCACCGGCCCGCCGGTGGAGGCGCCGATCCCCACGTACTGGTACCGCTGCCCCCCTGGCCGCGGCTGCGCAACGGGACGCTGGGGCGCCACAATCCGCGATGGCTGGGCGGTAGTGGCCGCGGCCCTCCCGAGGATGGAGGCGCCGGCGCCCTTCACCTTTCGCAGGAGTTCCTCCTTGAACGCTTTCTGGGCATCGGTGCTGTCAGTGACGTTCTTGGGGATGTAGTCGATGGCGCCGGCGTCCAGGGCGTCGAAGGTGGCCTTGGCCCCCTCGCAGGTGAGGGTGGAGACCATGAGGACCCGGGTCGGGGCCCTGGCCATGATCTGCTTGAGGGCCGAGATGCCGTCGAGCCGGGGCATCTCGATGTCCATGGTGATCAGGTCCGGCTTGAGGGCCAGAGCCTTCTCCACCCCCTCGACCCCGTCCGCGGCCGCCCCGACCACCTCGAGGGCCGGGTCCTTCTCCAGGACGCTCCGGATGACCATCCGCATGAACGACGAGTCGTCCACCACGAGCACGCGCAGTTTTCTTGCCTGATTCGAAAGCATGGCTCTGTCACCTAGTCCTTGAAAATGTTTGTGACCAGTTCCCGGATCTCCTCCACCTGGTCGTCCAGCTCATAGCAGAACCGTTCCACGTCGAATCCCGCCAGCTTCGCCCCCGGCCCCTGGACCATCTCCCAGGCCGGCTCGTCGGCCAGGGAGAAGCTGGTCCACTCCTTGCCGCCGTAGTCCAGGTTGCGCACCGTGCAGAAGAGGTCCGCCAGGTTCACGATGGCGGCAAGCCGCGGCGCGTTTTTCGCTTCCCGGGGGGTGTGGTGATAGGCCACGATCTCGCAGTAATCCTCGGGGAAATGCCACTCCCGGGCCAGGCAGAGCCCCACCTCGCAGTGGGTGGTGCCCAGGAGACGCTCCTCGGCCGCCACCAGCTGCACCGGGTTGTCCTTGATCGTGTCCACCACCTTCTGGAACTGGTCCTTCAGGTAGTAGCTCAGGAAGACCTCCCCGATGTCGTGGATGAGACCGCCGATGTAGGCCTTTTCCGTGTCGTGGTACCCCACCTTCTCGGCAATGATCCGCGCCACGATGCCGACACCGAAGGAGTGTTCCCAGAACGGCTTCACCCCCAGAACCCCATCCTTCCCCTCGAACCCCCGGATGAAGGAGCAGGTGAGGATGAATTCCCTGATATGCCGCAGCCCCAGGTAGACCAGGGCCCCCTTCAGGGAGGTGATGACCGTGGCCGGCCGGTAGAGGGGGGAGTTGACCATCTTCAGGACCCGGGCCGCCATGACCTGGTCCGTGAGAATCAGTTCCGCCACCTGGTCGATGTCCACGTCGGGCTGGTCCAGGAGCGACAGGACCTGGGTGGCCACGGCGGGGATGGTGGGCAGATCGGTCATTCCCCGGATCAGGGCGGCGGCTTTTTCCATTTTGCTCGATTGTTCCACGCTATCCGTTCCACCTTTCACTTTTTGTAGGCAAATCCGCCGGGGAAGTGGACCGTCTTGAACTTGTCGTTCACGCCGTGCAGGGATTCGGACTGCCCCACGAAGAAGTAGCCGTAGGGCTGGAGGTTGTTGTAGAAGTGCTGCACCACCTTGGTCTTGGAGGCCAGGTCGAAGTAGATGAGGACGTTGGCGCAGAAGATGAAGTCGAAGCTCTTCATGAAGACCATCTTGGCGTCTTCGTAGAGGTTCAGGTGGCTGAAGCTCACCAGCTTCTTCACATCGGGGGAGAGGACGAAGCGCCCCCCCGGCTCCTCGCGGAAGTACTTCTTTTTGTAGAAGTCGGGGGTGTTGCGGACCGAGTAGGCGTTGTAGACCCCTTCCCGGGCCTGGGCGATGACCGTCTCGCTGATGTCGGTCCCCACGATCTCGATGATCCAGTCCTTGAGAAGCGTGGGCCGCTTTTCCAGAAGGATCATGGCCATGGTGTAGGCCTCTTCCCCCGAGGAGGAGCCGGCGCTCCAGATCCTCAGCTTGCGGAAGCCGATCTTCCCCTTGGCCGCCACCACCTCCGGGAGAAAGGCGTTCTCCAGGGCCTTCAGCTGGGGCGGATTGCGGAAAAAGCAGGTCTCGTTGGTGGTGATCTCGTCCAGGAGCTTCAGCAGTTCGTCGGATTTTGCCGGGCCGCTCTTCAGGAGCCCCATGTAGGCCATGAGGTTCGGGGCGCCGGTCCCTTCGAGCCTGCGGGCCAGGCGGCTCTCCAGGAAATATTTCTTGCTGGTGTGGAAATACATCCCGCAGTGGTTGTAGATGAAGTCCCTTATGACCTCGAAATCCTTGTCAGAGAGTGTCACGGGTGGTCCTTTGCTCGTTGAGTTGGTGTATCCGCCGGTCCGCGGCTCAGGCCGCCATGCGGCCGCCGCCGCTTCCGTCGCTGTTCTCCAGGAGCCCCGCCGGGTCGATGATGAGCGTCACCCGCCCGTCGCCGAGGATGGTGGAGCCGGCAATGCCGGGGAGGTTCGCCAGGTACTTGCCCAGGGACTTGATGGCCACCTCCTGCTGGCCCAGGAGCCGCGAGACCACGAGCCCCACCCGCTTCTCCGCCACCCCCACGACCACCACGTAGCAGGCGGAGCGGCTCCGCTCGCTGGGGGCCACGTTGAAGATCTTCTGCAGCCGCATGAGGGGGAGCACCGAATCCCGCAGCTTCAGCACCTCCTGGCCGCCGATGGTGTGGAACTCCCGCTCCTCCACCCGGAGCGTCTCCATGACCGCCGCCAGGGGGAGCGAGTAGGTCTCGTCCTCCACCTCCACCAGGAGCGACTGGATGATGGCCAGGGTGAGGGGGAGCTTCAGGATGAACTCCGATCCCTGCCCCAGCTCGCTCTTGATGTCGATGATGCCGTTCAGCTTCTTGATGTTGGTCCGGACCACATCCATGCCGACGCCGCGTCCCGAGAGGTCCGTGGCCTTGTCCTTGGTGGAGAAGCCCGGGAGGAAGATCAGGTCCAGCATTTCCCGCTGCCCCATGGCGGCCAGCTGCTCGTCGGTGATGAGCCCCTTCTCCCGGGCCTTGCGGGCGATCTTTTCGGCGTCGATTCCCTTGCCGTCGTCCTTGATGCTGATGACGATCTGGTTCCCCTCGTGGGCCGCCGAGAGGATCAGGGTCCCCTTGCGGGACTTGCCGGCGGCCGTCCGCTCGTCGGGGGTCTCCAGACCGTGGTCCATGGCGTTGCGGATCAGGTGGATGAGCGGGTCGCCGATCTCGTCCACCACCGAGCGGTCCAGCTCGGTCTCCTCCCCGAGGACCACCAGCTCCACCTCCTTGCCCAGGTCCCGGGCCAGGTTGCGGACGATGCGGGGGAACTTCTTGAAGACCTTCTCCACCGGGATCATCCGCATCTTCAGCACCTGCATCTGGAGCTCCGAGGTCACGAAGCTGATCCGCTTGGAGAGCTTGCTGAACTCCTCGCCGAAGGTGTCGTCGCCGCCGCCGTTGAAGTCGGTGTTGAGCTGCATCATCCGGTTGCGCTCCAGGACCAGCTCCCCCACCTGGTTCATGAGGTCGTCGAGCCGCTTCACGTCGACCCGCACCGTGGAGTTGTCCGACAGGTCGTCCCCTTTCTTGTCGTCCCGGGGGGCGGGCGGGGGGGCGGTCTGGGGGCGGGGGGGCGGCCCGGGGGCCCTGACCGGGGCCGAGTCGGGGGGAGGGGAGGGTTCCGGCGGGGACTGGACTGCGCTTTCCGCAGAGGCCTGGGGAGGGGGCGCGGCCGCCTCTTCCGCGGCCGGCGCTGCCGGGGCCGAAGGGGCCGGCTGCTTCAGCACCGTTGCCTCCTTGGCGTTCTCCGAAAGGAAGGGGAGGAGCTTGCCGATGGTCACGTCGATCTCCCGCTCGACGATGTCGCCCCCCTTGATGTCGCTCACCAGGAGCTTCACCAGGTCCACCGCCTCAAGGATCACGTCCATGATCTCCGGTGTCACCTCCAGCTCGCCCCGGCGCATCCGGTTCAGGACATCCTCGGTCTTGTGGGTCACCTTTACAAGGAGTTCAAAGCCGAGGAAGCTCGACGCCCCCTTCACCGTATGGATCGACCGGAAGATGCTGTTCATGAGCTCCGTGTCCGCCGGCGCCTTTTCCAGGGCCACCAGGTCGTCGTCGAGCTTTTCGAGCAGTTCCGCCGTCTCGGTCAAAAAACCTTCCAGGAGTTCCTGGTCTTCGCACTCTATCGCCATCTGCCAATCCTCGCGAACGTGTATGGAATTCGGTGCCGCCTTACATCATGCCGCTGAACAGCTGGCGCTCGTCCCGGGAGATGAGTTTCTCCAGATTCAGGAAGAAGAGGAGCCGGTCGGTCTGGTTGATGACCCCGGCCAGGCACTCCTGCTCCACGGAGCTGTTCACCACCGCCGGCGGCGGCTGGATCTCGCTCTCGGCGATCCGGATCACCTCCGATACCGCATCCACCACGAACCCCATCAGCTCCCCCTCCATGTCGATCACCATGATCCGGGTCTGGCTGCTGGTCTCCCCCTCGGGGAGGCTGAAGCGCTTGCGCATGGAGATGATGGGGATCACCTTGCCCCGCAGGTTGATGACCCCCTCGATGTAGTGGGGGGTGTTGGGGACCCGGGTAATGCTCGGCATCCGGATGATCTCCCGCACCTTCAGGACGTTCACCCCATACTCCTCCTGCTCCAGCTTGAAGCTCACGAGCTGGATCAGCTCGTTCCGCGACTCCTCCGCCTTGGTCTGCAGCGCATATTCCATCGTTCTCTTCCTCCTTATTCGTCCCGACCGATCGGAAATCTTCGTCCTTGCCGCCCGCGGGGAAGCGCTCCGTAACCGATGCAAGGAGTGTTCGCATTGCAGCGGGCAGTATATTGAAACGGGCGAGTTCGGCCCTTGAGTCTCCGCAAAGGCCGCGCACTTATATTCATCGGCGCAAGCGGTGAAAATTTTAGCAATTTTTTTACGGGGATTCTCGGCGGGTTACGGCCCATGGGAAAAATTGACACGGGAGGGGGGCAAAGGGGGCGGCAGCGGGGGGATCGGGGGAGGGAAAGCGGGGGGATCGGCGTCAGGGAGACAAAAGTCGTTTCAGGGGGTTTCGTCAAAAATATTTTTTTGGCAGTCGTCATTTTGTTGACTATTGTCAGGATTATGACTAGAATGACCGGCGCATCAAGAGGATCATGTTCCGGACAGCCCTTTGTCCCGAGGAGACCATGGATACACCGCGACTGCTCATTGCCGACGACGACAAGAAAACCCGTGATTTTGTAGCCGCGTTCCTCAAGTACAAGGGGTACGACGTGGTCCAGGCCTGCGACGGTCAGGATGCCCTCGACAAGCTGGAAACCGAGGAGGTTCACCTCGTCATCACCGACCTGATGATGCCCCGGGTGAACGGCCTCGAATTCGTCAAGAAACTGAAGGCCATGCGCCCCGGCACCGTCATCATCGCCTACAGCGCCTTCGGCAACTACGAAATGGCCTCCAATCTGCTCAAGGCGGGGGTCTTCTTCTACCTGGAAAAGCCCTTCAACCTGGACGAGCTCGAAACTCACGTGAAGCGGGGGCTTGAGCACCAGTCCCTCCAGAGTCAGACTTACCGCGCCAAGCCGGCCATCAAGAACCGCTCCCTCATGCCCGGCATCATCGGCGAAAGCTCCAAGATGCTCTCCCTCTTCGAGCTGATCGAGAAGGTGGCCGAGTCCGATTCCACCGTCCTGATCCAGGGGGAATCGGGAACCGGCAAGGAGCTGGTGGCCCGGGCGATCCACGACCTGAGCAACCGCAAGACCCGCAACTTCGTGCCGGTCAACTGCGCCGCCATTCCCGACGAGCTCCTCGAAAGCGAGCTCTTCGGCCACGTGAAGGGCTCCTTTACCGGGGCCGTAGCGAACCGGATCGGCCGCTTCGAGATGGCCGACCGGGGGACCCTCTTCCTCGACGAAATCGGCGACATGAAGCCGAACCTCCAGGTGAAGCTCCTGCGGGTCCTCCAGAACCGCGAGCTGGAGCCGGTGGGCGCCACCCGCTCCAAGAAGATCGACGTCCGGATCATCGCCGCCACCAACCAGAATCTGGAGAAACTGGTGGCCGCCAAGCAGTTCCGCGAAGACCTCTACTACCGTCTCTCGGTCATTCCCATCTTCATCCCCCCCCTCCGGGAGCGCAAGGACGATATTCCCCTCCTGGTCAACTCGTTCCTGGAGCGCTTCAACCGCAACAAGAAGAGCAAGGTGAAGGGGATCGACTCCGACGCCATGGAGCTCCTCGTCCACTACGACTGGCCCGGCAACGTGCGGGAGCTGGAGAACCTGGTGGAGCGCCTCGTGATCCTCAAGGGTTTCGGCGCCATCGGCGTCAAGGACCTGCCCGAGAAGTTCTCCGGCGTCACCATCGCCCCCCCCTCGGAGGGGATGGCGCTGCCCGACTCGGGCATCTGTCTCAACACCGTGGTGGAGGAGTTCGAGAACAACCTCATCCTGCAGGCCCTCAAGAAGACCGGCGGCAACAAGAAGGAAGCCGCACTGCTCCTGAATCTCAAGCGGACCACCCTCATCGAAAAATTAAAAAAGCGGAGACTCGATACAATTTCCACGCCTTTTGCATAGACGTGGTCATGCTTATCGATACGCTTGCTAATCGTTCCGCGGCAGCCGAATCCAGACCCCAGCCTGACCGTCCCGCTGCGCGCGGGGCCGGCACCGGCCTCGTGTTTGACGAGCTGCTGGCCGGCGGCGGCTCCGCCCCATCCCGGCCCGGCAAGCTCGCATCAGTGGCTGCGGCTGCGGAGCTGATGCGGCTCGACATGATGCGGAGCGCCTTCACCCTTGGCGACGCCGACGGCGGCGAAGCGCCATCGGTCACGGGGCGCGCCGTGGATCTCATGCTCAAGAGCTTTGCCGAGAACAGCCGCGAACCGGTCGTTGCGCCGCCTGCGGAGGCTGCCGGGCCGGCGCCTCCCCCCGCCGTTTCCGCCGCCCCCCCGGAGCACCCGGCGGACAGGAGCCGTGCCTGGCTTGATGATGTCGTCACCCGGGCATCGCGCCGCTACGGTGTCGAAGTGGGGCTCATCAAGGCGGTTATCAAGGCCGAAAGCAACTTCAACCCCAGGGCCGTCTCTCCGGTGGGGGCCCAGGGCCTCATGCAGCTCATGCCCGCCACCGCCCGGGGGCTCGGCGTGACCGACTCCTTTGATCCCGAGCAGAACGTCATGGCCGGGACAAAATTCCTCCGGGACCTCCTGTCCCGTTACAACGGCAATGTGGACAAGGCGCTCGCCGCCTACAACTGGGGGCCGGGAAACGTGGACCGCAGGCCCCACCTCCTCCCCCGGGAAACCCGCGAGTACCTCGTCAAGGTGAAGGAGTACTACAGCCAGTTTGCCTGATGGCGTTGGCGGTGCAGGTCCCTTGGACCTCCCGTGGACCGCAGAACGAAAAAGGCCCTTCCGTGTCAGACGGAAGGGCCTTTCTGCTTGGCGTCCCCTGGGGGATTTGAACCCCCGTCGCCGCCGTGAAAGGGCGGTGTCCTGGGCCGGGCTAGACGAAGGGGACGAAGGGAAAACGACCCGGTCGGAAATCCGACCGGGTCGTCTGTTTCTGGATGGTGAGCCGCGTTGGGATCGAACCAACGACCACCTGATTAAAAGTCAGGTGCTCTACCAGCTGAGCTAGCGGCTCTCAAAGAGAAAACAGTTTTTACCAGACATGGTGCGCGGCGTCAAGAAAAAAATCTCCCTGCGACGTTTTTTTTTACGCAAACGGGTTTCTGATGGTGATCGTCTCGTCGCGGCCGGGACCGACCGATACCAGCACAATCGGGCAGCCGATCAGCTCTTCAAGGCGCTGCACGTACCGCCGGGCCTTCTCGGGCAGGTCCTCGAAGCGGCGCACCCCCCTGATGTCGCACTGCCAGCCGGGCATCTCCTCGTAGACCGGCTGGCACTTCTCGAACACCGCCAGGTTGGCCGGCAGATCCTCGACCGGCTTCCCTTCATAGGTGTAGCCGGTGCAGATCCGGATGGTGTCGAAGTCGTTCAGCACGTCCAGCTTGGTGAGGGCCACGCCGGTGAGGCCGTTGACCCGCACCGCGAAGCGGACCACCATGGCGTCGAACCAGCCGCAGCGCCGGGGCCGGCCCGTGGTGGAGCCGAATTCGTTTCCTGCCTGGCGCAGCTTCTCGCCGTTGGCGTCGAGAAGCTCCGTGGGGAAGGGGCCGCTGCCGACCCGGGTCACGTAGGCCTTGGAGATGCCGATGATCTCGTGGATCTCCCGGGGGCCGACCCCCGAGCCCGTGCAGGCGCCCCCCACGCAGGTGGAGGAGGAGGTGACAAAGGGATAGGTGCCGTGATCCACATCAAGGAGGGTTCCCTGGGCCCCCTCGAAGAGGAGCTTTTTGCCTGCCGCGATATCCTTGTGGAGGATCAGGGAGGTGTTGGCCGCGTACTTGCGGAGCACCTCAGCGTAACCGCTGTAGGTGGAGTAGACTTCATCGAAGGAGAGGGGCTCTTCGCCGAACATCTTTTCCAGGATGAAGTTCTTCTCTTCCAGGTACTCCCGAAGCTTGCGGGCGAAGATCTCCGGGTCGAGGAGGTCCATGAGGCGGATTCCCCGCCGGCCGATCTTGTCCTCGTAGGTGGGGCCGATTCCCCGGCCGGTGGTGCCGATCTTCCTGTCGCCGCTCCTGGCCTCGCGGGCCAGGTCGATCCTCTTGTGATACGGCATGATGATGTGGACCGACTCGCTGACCAGGAGGGCGCTGTCGTCCTGGAGCCGCCCCTTTTCCTTCAGCCGGCTGATCTCCATGATGAAGACCTCCGGGTCGAGCACCACGCCGTTGCCGATGATGCAGCGCTTCCCCTGGTGGAGAATCCCCGACGGAATCAGGTGGAGGATGGTCTTCTCGCCGTTCACCACCAGCGTGTGGCCGGCGTTGTTCCCCCCCTGGTAGCGGACCACGTCGTCCGCGTGCTCGGTGTAGATGTCGACCACCTTGCCTTTGCCTTCATCGCCCCACTGGGCGCCGACAACAACTACGTTTGCCATGTTCTTCTCCTTGTCAGGGAAGGATATTAGAGCGAAAAATCGTTCCGCATGAGGTCTGACTTTTTGATGGCCGTCCCCTGCCGGTCCGCAACCCGTACGATATAGACCTCGTCGTCGGCGCAGTAATCGCCGCCGATGACCATCATCCGGAGGATATTCATCCGCCGGGCGTAATTCAGGGAATCGTCGAAGCTGCGGCGGATAATGTCCCGGGCGGTGGTGTAACCCAGTCCCCGCAGGTGCTGGGCGATTTCGAGGGCCTCCCGGCGGTCGTCCCTGAGGTTGAAGATGAGGAAGTCGCGGGTCTTGCTTGCCTCCACGTCGGGCCGCTTCTCCAGGGCGCTCAGGAGCGTCAGGATATTGAAGGCGAAGCCGGTGGCCGGCGCCGGAAATCCGTAGCGGGCCGTCAGGTTGTCGTAGCGGCCGCCGCTGCAGACCGCCTCCCCCATCCCCGTCACGAACCCCTCGAAGGTGAGGCCGCTGTGGTAGTCGAGCCCCCGGATCTCCCCCAGGTCGAGGGTCAGGTGGTCGGAAACCCCGTGGATGTCCAGGATGTCCAGCACCTGGGCGATGTTGTCCAGGGCCCGGCGGGACGAATCGGCGGTGGCGACCCGTGCCGCCTCGGCAAGGACCTCGCGCCCCCCGAAGAGCCGCGGCAGGGCGGCCAGCTCTTCCTTGACCCGGTCCGCTATGGGCTCTGCTTCGAGGATCGCCCTGACCGCCGACGAGTCCTTCTTCCCCACCGCCTCCTGGAGCCGGCGGCGTCCGCTGTCGCTGAGGCCCGCCGCCGCCATCACCCCGCGGATGAAACCGGCGTGCCCCAGATCCACCTTGAATTCCTCGAAGCCGAGCCCTGTCAGGATCTCCACCGCCATGGCCACCATCTCGGCATCGGCCTCGGGGGAGTCGAGGCCGATCAGCTCGACCCCGGCCTGGAACGTCTCGCGGCTGCGGCCCGACTGCAGCTCCACGTGCCGGAGCACGCGGCCGTTGTAGTAGAGGCGGTGGGGGAGGGGGCAGCCCCCCATGCGGGTGGCGACGATGCGGGCCACCTGGGGGGTGATGTCCGAGGGGATGGCCAAGAGCCTGCCGGTCTGGCGGTCATCGAAGCGGAAGGTCCGTTCCCGCAGCTCCTCGCCGAGGCCTGCGGCCATGACGTCCTGGAACTCCAGGAGCGGCGTGATGATCCGGCGAAAGCCCCAGAGCTCGAACACCCTGCGGATCTTTGCCTCGATGTAGCCGATCTTGTCGGCCTTCTCGGGGAGAAAGTCGCTCACCCCCTTGGGGAGGGGGGCTTCTATGGGCGCGGGATTGGTCAACGGCAGTCTCTGTCTGATATGGGGGAAGATAGTGAAAAAACGCGCAAAACGCGGAAAATCCTAGCAGTATAGGGTGCTGATGTCAACGACAAATCCCCCCGCGGCACGTCCGTGGGCGATGCTTCGTGGTCATTGGCGCCGAAGATGCTCAACGATCATCCGTGCGTAGTCCCTGAAATCACCGAGTCTCTCCGTGAGAATTCTGTACACGGTCTCGTCGTTGATCTTGCCATAGTCATGCACGATAAGGTTTCTGAAAGATGCCATATCCCTGAGATTCGAAACAATACCCGGTTCGATAATGCCGGCCGCGGCAAGAACGGAAAAAACTTCCCTATTGCTCTCCGCTTCCGGCAGCCCTTCGTCGGCGATGATGTGCCACCCCATATCCAGACAGGCCTCGATGGCTATCTGTAAGGTCCGCTCCACAAATCGTCTCGTCTTTTTGTCCGATTCGTAATATTCAAGGGAGATCCCCCGCACGGACTCAAGGTCGTTCAGGTATTCCTCCAGCAGCCCCAGCAGCCGTTCCATAACGTCCCGGTCAACCATTGCACTTTCCCTTGAGAAGCCTTTCCTCCATCTTTCTCACAAAGAGCCGGTGGGCCGGGAGAAAATCGAAATACATCTTGCGGGAGCGGATTTCGAATGCCAGGCGCGTCCTTTTGTCCCGTTCATAAAGAACAATGCCGTGCTTCAGCACCTGCCGCTGCATGAGAATTCCGCACTGGTCCAGCACCAGCACATCCACCTCCGTTTTCAGGAGGCGTGCCAGTTCGGACATCGCCCTCAGGCGGTAGTCATACGCGGGTTTTTCCCGGAGAAGGACCGCCAGATCGATATCGCTCTTCGCCGTGGCCTTCCCCGCGGCCTGTGAGCCGAAGAGGTAGACTGCCGTCACCGCCTCGTCGCCGGCGAAAAACGTCCGGATTGTTTCGATCATGGCATCGTTCACGGGCATCGTTCCCTCACTCCAGCCGCTTTACCGCCACCACGCTGGCCCCCTTGTCCATGAGCCCCTCCTTCTTCACCACTTCCAGGGCCACGAGCTCCTTGCGGCCCGCGTCATAGACGTAGTCGGCCAGGTAGTTCTGGCTCTGCTTGGTGTGCCAGACCTCGTCCAGGGCCGAGCCGTTCCAGGCGAAGGCGTAGACGCTGCTCTTCTTGTAGGAGCGGTTGTTGCCGATGACGAACATCCCCTCGTTCTTCGGCACGACCACCTCACCCGCCGGGGTCACCGTGATCCGCTGCTCCAGGAAAATCCAGCGGAAGGGGTCGCCGCTGGTGCGCACGTTGGCCAGGTCCTCCCGCTTGAAGTAGGTCACCGAGCCGCCGAACTTGTCGGCGCTTCGCCACAGCTCCTCGCCGGCGGCGGAGTAGACGATGAGGTAGCCGTCCTCGTTGATGACCACGGTGTAGCTGTTGCCGGCTCCGTCCCGGAACCGGTTGAAGTTGTACAGGTAGCCGAACCGGGGGAGCTTGACCGGGTTCTTCAGCTCGTAGCGGTCGCCGGTTTTCACCAGTTCGTGGACATCGCCGTAGTAATCCTTGTCGGAGCCCATCTGCTGGGCGTAGATCCGGTGCTCCCTCCCCTCCAGGGCGATCCCCCGGAAATAGTAGGGGAGTTTGGCCGCCACCCGCTTGAGGCTGTTTCCGTCCGCCACCCACACCTGGGAGGCGAGGGATTCGCCGTCCATGATGGTCACGTAGGCCTCGGGGGTGCCGTTGCCGTCCAGATCGGCGGAGTCGACCCCGAGGACCCGCTCCCGGGGCGAAAACGACACCTCGGCCACCAGTTTCAGGTTGTCGGCCTTGCGGTAGAGGCGCAGCGCCTGTTCGTCGGCCACGTAGAACTCCCGGGTCCCGTCGGCCGCAGCCTTGCCGGGGGCAATGCCGTTGAGGGTGCCCGTCAGCCGCTGGCTCATCCACCCCCCCGAGGCAGTGCGGGACAGATCCTGGGGTTTCACGATGTCACTGGTGGTGGATGCCTTCACCAGGTCGCCCCCCGGCTGGGGTGCCCCCGGCCGCACCAGATCGGAGGCGGGGGCCGCTGCCGGGGCCGCCGCCGGCTGCGGCACCAGCACCACCCCCGGCTTCACCTTGGCGGCAATCTCCGCCGCCAGGCCCTGGCCCAGTCTGCCGGCGGCGGGGATCAGCTCATCCTGGCTCTCCCCCTGCTGGAACGCCCGGGCGATGACCCGGCCGTTTGCGTCCTTGGCCACCGCGTCGAGGCTGAAGACCTTGCCGAAGGCGATGTAGCTCCCCTTCACCAGCACGTCGGCCCCCACCGGAGAATCCACCGACAGCACCGCATCGGTGCTCAGGCGCGACGCGAACAGCGTCTGCAGCGTCGTCTTCAGCTCGTCCTTGTTGGCGGCGCCCGTCACCGCGAACTCCGACACGTAGACCCTGATCTGGGCCGCGAAGAGGGTTGAGGCCGTTGTGAGGGCCGCAAGCAGAACTGCGCAGAGAAGGGAAAGTCTTTTCATTGTTGCTCCTGGGGTGTTGTTTCGTAGTGATGGGTAACGGTTCAGCGTCTGCTTCTCAATCTGAGATAATCGTCAACGGATATTTCCGTATCCCTCAGGATTGATCTGATCAATCCTCTGCCCAAGTCTTCACCTTTGTGGAAAGGAATGACCGTTCATCGTCCGTCCGGATGACTGTAAAAACAGTGACTACCCCTCTGTCTGACCTTTTCAAAGCCTAGCAACAGAAGGATTGCCGCCATGTCTTCCGGGGAGATAAGCGGCAGCTTGCTCATACCGCAAGCTCAAGCTGATGGACTCCGATGAACGTATTCTGGGGTATGCTGTTTTTGTCCCGTTCAACGTCAAGGCAAAGCGTGATGGCTTCTCTGATCCTTTCGTCCAGCTCCGCGAGCGTCCTCGCCTGGGTATGGCAGCCCGGCAGCGCCGGCGCCGTAGCCACATAGACCCCATCTTCATCTTGTTCGATCAAGACCGCAAAATGATATTTTTTCTTTGGCATGGGTCTGTCCTCTTGCCTCTCTCCGGTCTTGCCGCTATTCACATCTGAATAGATTTGGCCGGACGACCGCTGGTGACCGATGAGTTCCCGTCAGTTCAGGCTTAACGAATCTCGATGCCGTTTTTGACGATCTCGGCCAAGAGCGTTCCGGGGCGGACCTTTTTCAGTTGAGTAGGTCCGTAGCCCAGTGCGTCGATGGGTAGCGGCATTCCCCAGGCGGCCTTGCCAAGGTAGCCTGCCTTATCCCACAGACTCATCTTTTCAAATTTGGGCGAGACGACAGCTATGTCGATATCACTCTCGTCGGTGGCATCTCCATGGGCGTAGGAGCCGAACACAAAAACCTTCTGGACGGGGACGCCCAGTGACACGAGGTTGCGGATGTACGCTTCAACTATTCTTCTGATTTCAGGCATTGTCTGAGCCATTGCAAGAGTGCCCTTGTCTCCGAAAGAATCCGCTGCGCGGCGGCTCTGTTGAATTCTTTCGCCAGTTTGCGCAAGTCATCCGGGTATCGCGTGACTACGCTTACGTTGTCGATGTGTTGTATAAAATCCTTGAACTCTTCGGGTAGTTCAAGCTGGGCTTTCTGTGCCAGGAAAATAAGTTGGTGCGTTTTCGGAGGGATGGTTTCCGGCTGCTGGTGGGCAATAATCCCTTTAAGCATCTTTTCCACGGACAAGTGGCACATGAAAACCACGTACAGATACCGTCCCGCCTTGAGCATGGCCTCGGCGGTGCGCAGGTCGTAGTTTGACGTGGCTATCCAGTTCTTTACGGTTGGGTCCATGGGTTCGTACCTTCCACGCGAAGGATTATTGCAAACCGCCCCTGCCATGTCAAAGCATTAGTCGCGCCCGGAAAACCCTTGGGAGAGAACGGTTCGGCAGCGGTCCTCACATCGCCCACGGATTGAAAACCCTGACTTGGCACCGCTCCATGTCCTTCACGTTGCGTGTGACCACCACAAGGCCATGGACAGCAGCGGTGGCGGCAATGAGTGCGTCCGTGACCGGCAGCCTGACACCCCGTTGTTCCGCTTCACCCATAAGCCTTCCCCATGCAAAAGCCGTCTCCCGGTCAAGATCGAGAATGCGCCCTTCGAAGCGTGCCACGAGGTCATATTCGATCCAGGCCTGAAGCGCGTCCTTTTTGTTCCCCCCAGGAAGCTTGCTGATACCCTTCTGAAGTTCGCCGAGGGTGAGAACACTCAGGAAAAGGGAGTGCTCATTGCACCCGTCGAGCCAGTCAACCACCGGCTCGCTTGGTTCCTTCTTCACCAGCTCGGATATCAGGCAGGTGTCGAGAAGGAATTTCACAGCTCCACCTCGCGGGCAAGGTCGGGATTGCGCGTCAGGTCGAGTTCTTCACCGTGGAGCGGGGACTCCCTGAAAAAGCGCGACAGGGGAGTTTGCGGCCGGGTGAGCTTGCGAAATTCCTCAAACGAAACGACCACCGCCGTCGGCTTTCCCCGGACCGTAATGGTTTGGGGCCCCTCGTGGAGAGCCGACTCCACCAGTCGGCTCAAGCGGTTCTTGGCTTCCTGGAGCTGCCACTCCTGGTCATGGTTGGAACGATTTTTATTGCCGGCGCTCATGGTGCCTCCTCAATCTGGACCGTCTAGCCAGCTAAGGATATCACAGCTATCAGGTATTGTGGAAAAAGCATTTGCAGTCAGGTTTGAGCCGAAACAAAAAGAGGGGAGAGTCGCCTCTCCCCTCGGGGTGTTTCTGCTGCGGGACGGATTAGTTGCCGCCGCCGGTACCGGTAAGAATCTGGTCAAGCATCTTGTTGGCCTCTTCCAGCTTCTGGTCCAGCTTCTTGAGATCCTCGGCGGAGTAGACCTTCTTCCCCTTCTTGATCTCGGCGTTGAGCTTCTTGATTTTCTTCTGGAGGGTGTCGACCTCGGTGGCGCAGTTCTTGGACGCCAGGAGGCACATGTCCTTCTCTTCCTTGGTCATTTCGGCGGCGAGAGCCGGCACGGTAGCCGACATCATGAAGGCTGCCATAACCATAACGGCCATTTTTTTCATGGGAATACCTCCGATACAGGTGATTGAATTTGTGTGTTCAAGTAAAACAGCTGGCCTTCCATTGTCAACCGTCCGTTGCGGGAGGAGCGGGCCTCCCGCAACGGATGCAGCGCTTGTCCGTTCTAGAATGCGTAGTTCAGAACAACGCGGGCCATGTAGGGGTCATCCGCATCATCACCGGTCAGGTCGTTAAAGACATCCTGGATTCCGTCGCCGAGGATGAAGTAGCCGCCCTGCACCATTGCGGTCATGTTGTCGAAGAGCTTGTAGCCGACTTCGGCGTTGATTTCAGTACCGATGTAGCGGCTGTCGCCGCCGAGCTTGTGGTGCATCCATGCAAAGCCGGCGTTGCCGTTGATGAAGAGCTTGTTGGTGACATTGGCGTCATAACCTGCGAAGGCGGCTACGAGACCGGGAGCAAGGCCGGTATTGTCGAAGTTGTTGATGATGGCCTTGTCGGAGCTGGTGTTCCACTTGTTTCTGAAAAGAATCAGCATGTCTGATGCATAGAAGCTGTTTTCGGAGCCGCCGGCGCTGGAGATTGCCGACCAGCCGCTGTTGTCGGGATTAGCGTCCTGCTCGCCGGAGAAGGCCAGGAAGCCGGCCTTGGCGGTGCCGATGCCGGCCTTGGCCCGAAGGGTGCCGCCGAGGGCAAAGGCGCTCTGGTCGCCTGCCATGCCGGGGACGTCGCCGAACTGGTAGGCGGCGAAGCCGTTGACCGTTACCGGCTCGAACTTTGCCTCGGCGTTCAGGCCGACGATGTGGGTGTAGGTGTTTTCGGTGGAAATGTCGTTGGTGAGGAGGTAGTAGGAACCACCCACCTTGACATCCTTGGTAAGGGCGTACTTCGAGTCGAGGATGAAGAGATCGCGGGTGGCGCGGCCAAGGGCCGATGTGGCAGTGGCTTCATCGAGCCGGAACCAGCCGAGGCTGTTGGTGAAGCCGGCGTATTTGGCGGAGGCAATGGCGCCAGCCATGTCGGCGTTCACGAACACGCCGCCCATGGAGTCGATGAAGGGCTGGATACCGGCCTTCACGTTGATGGCCGTGGAGGGAATGTTGAAGTCGAGGTAGACGTTCTTGGTCTCGATGTTTACCTGGTCCGCGCCAATGGCGCCGCCGTCATTCCTCTTTTCTTTGTAGGCACTATCGCCCCAGCGGGAGTCGATCTCGAAGTGGGTGACGAGTTTCAGGTCGTCATTGGCCTTGGCGATGTACATGAGGCGTGCGCGCTGCTCAATGTAGCTTCTGGTAGGTGCATCGTTGTCGAGATCGGCTAGAACGGTGCCGCCTGCCTCACTTCCAAAGTTCGAAACAATGCCATTCACCCGGAACATCCCATGGAACTCGTTCTCCAGCGCCAGGGCCGGTACTGCCGTCGCAGCGGACAGGGCGCAGGCGGCGGATACTGCCAATACTTTCTTTTTCATCAGATGCCTCCTTCATTGGTGATAAAAACCGCATATAGAGTGGTGTTGCCAAAAGCCGTTGCGTGGTATTGCCGTTTCGTCGATCACCACCTTTCCCAAGAGAAATGTCCAGACGTAACTGGCTGGGTACCCCCTCCAAAAACAAAAACCCTTTCCGCCCTTCTCTGGAAGGGGAAAAAGGGGTGGTTACAACGCCTCCGGGAAACGTCCGAAGACCGCATGGGTGCATGAAGCGTGGTGAGGATCGGGTGTAGTCATCGGTACCTGTTCGTTCATTTCAGTGGTTAGATTCTACTTATCAATCCAGTGCTGTCAACCGCAAAGTACGAAAGCCCCGGCGCCGGCCGCGAAAATCAGCGCCTTGCACCCTCGTCAACGTCACGATTCTGTTACGTTTTGGCGCCAGGAAGGTGAAATAGCAAAATGCCGTTTTAAAATTTAGGGACACTATAATTGGTTTCGAGGGAAAGTCAAGGAAAAATTCCCGCAAAATCAAGGCAGGGCAGGGGTTGAAGCGTTAGTGACCGGGACATTTCCAGAACAGTCGGCTGCCGTTACGTTATTCTGGCACTAATTTCAAGGAGGACCGATTCCAGATCGGTCTGGTCGGAAGGCTGCACATTGCGGTCTGACCCGACATGTCTGTGATGGGGGTAGGTGGGAATTTCCTCCCAGTGCTCGGCGTTGTCCCAGCGGAGAAGAAGGTTCCCCGCGGCGTCTTCCCAATGGTAGGCATATTTTCGGGAATGATCGGAGAACAGATATTCCTTGATGTGGAGGATGCTCCCGTCGGCCAGAAATACATCCGCCTTGAACCGATAGACCGGGCCTTCGTGCTCGTAGAGGGTGACCCGCCATCCCGTGACGGGCGGCATGTGCCTTTGAAGCAGGTTAAGCATTCTCTATCTCGCTCAGCCTGGCGCGGTAGTGAAAGAGCGCCTCGCGGGAAAACCGCCAGTCGTTCAGATCGTCTTCATGCTCAAACAGTTCCGGGCCGCGGGCGCAGTCCGAGGCGAATGTGTCGAAGCTTTTGCCGTATTTGGCCGCGAAGGAGCGGTCTTCCGCTTCATACCGGCTGATACGCGCTTCTATCATCAGCCGGAGCTGCTCCTTGATGAGTTCCCGGGGGCTGGAAAACCCCAGTTCGTTGAGAATGGGGGCGGCTATGCGCAAAAATCGCTCTTCACGGTCGTTGTGCTGTTCCATGGCTGTCTCCCGAGGGGCTTGATTCGTAACACGCCCGCCAATAATGGGATCGTCGTCTGCTCTTGTCAAACACGAAAAACCTAGTGCCCCGTCTGGCAGAGCTCCGTCAGGACCCCGCGGCTCGTCTTGGGGTGGATGAAGGCGATGCGGGCGCCGTGGGCGCCGTTTCGCGGCACGGTGTCGATCATCCGGGCGCCGTCGGCGGTGAGCTTTGCGATGGCGGCCTCGATGTCCGCCACCTCATAGGCGATGTGGTGGATGCCGGGGCCGTTCTTTTCCATGAACTTCGCCACCGGGCTGTCCTCGGCCGTGGGCTCCAGGAGCTCGATCTTCGATTCGCCGATCTGGAGGAAGGCCACGGTGACCTTCTGCTCGGCCACCTCCTCGGTCCCCAGGAAGGCCATGCCGAGGTTGTCCCGGTAGAAGGGGACGGCGTCGGCGAGGGATTGGACGGCGATTCCTATGTGGTTGATTTTTTTAAGCATTGCAGAACCTTTCTATGAATAACACGGAGCAACGGAGCACACGGAGAAAACCTAACAGACGATTCGTTTTATGCCATCCCGGAGAACCTTCGTGAAAAAGTTGATCAGGAGTCCGGTTTTAACTCCGGAAAGCTTCAAGTAGGTATAAAGCTGGGCATCGTGTACCGGCATGAGCTTTTCGACGCACTTGAGTTCAACAATAACCCTGCCTTCTACCAACACGTCAATTCTCAGACCGTCCTGTAAACTGAGGCTCTTGTACCTTACCGGCAAAAGTTTTTGCCTTTCAACGGACAGGCCCGCTGTTGTCAGTTCATGGACAAGGCAGGTTTCATAAACTGATTCAAGCAGACCTGGGCCGAGATGATTGTGTACCTCAATGGCTCGCCCGATTATCAAGTTGGTGAGGTCAGCGTCAAGAAGGTTTTTCTCCGTTGCTCCGTTGCTCCGTGTTATTGAAGACATTAAAGCACTACCGTCTCCCGGTGGACACCGAAGACATCGCGCAGGACGTTGGCGATTTCGCCGAGGGTCGCATAGGCCTTGACGGCATTGAGAATGGGGGGCATGAGGTTGTCGGTCCCCCTGGCGGCCTGCTCCAGGGCGGCCAGGGTTTCCCTGACCCCGACCTCGTCGCGCTTCGCCTTCATGTCGGCCAGGGCCTTCTTCTGGGCGATTTCCACCTCTTCCTTGATCTTGAGGAGCTCGGGGGCCGGCTCACCGCTGACGGTGAACTTGTTGACCCCGACGATGATCAGGTCTTCGGTCTCGATGGCCCGCTGGTAGGCGTAGGCGGAGTCCTGGATCTCCTTCTGCTGGAAGCCCCGGGAGATGGCCTCCACGGCGCCTCCCAGGGCGTCGATCCTGTTGATGTACTCGGTGGCGGCCAACTCGATCTGGTCGGTGAGGGATTCCACCAGGAAGCTGCCGGCCAGGGGGTCGATGGAGTCGGCCACCCCCGATTCGTAGGCGATGACCTGCTGGGTGCGCAGGGCGATCCGGACCGAGTCCTCGGTGGGGAGCGCCAGGGCCTCGTCCCGGGAGTTGGTGTGGAGCGACTGGGTGCCCCCCAGCACGGCGGCCAGGGCCTGGATGGTGACCCGCATGATGTTGTTGTCGGGCTGCTGGGCCGTGAGGGTGCAGCCGGCGGTCTGGGTGTGGAAGCGGAGCATCATGGAGCGGGGGTCCTTGGCGCCGAACCGCTCCTTCATGATTCTGGCCCACATGCGGCGGGCGGCCCGGAACTTGGCCACTTCTTCCAGCAGGTTGTTGTGGGCGTTGAAGAAGAAGGCGAGCCGGGGGGCGAATTCATCCACGTTGAGGCCGGCCTTGATGGCCGCCTCCACGTAGGCGATGCCGTCGGCAAGCGTAAAGGCCACCTCCTGCACGGCGCTGGAGCCCGCCTCGCGGATGTGGTAGCCGGAGATGGAGATGGTGTTCCACTTGGGGACGTGGTCCTTGCAGTAGGCGAAGATGTCGGTGATGATCCGCATCGATTCCTGGGGGGGGTAGATGTAGGTCCCCCGGGCCATGTACTCCTTGAGGATGTCGTTCTGGATGGTGCCGGAGATCCTGTCGGGCGACACCCCCTGCTTCTCGGCCACGGCGATGTACATGGCGAGAAGGATGGCGGCGGTGGAGTTGATGGTCATGGAGGTGGAGACCTGGTCGAGGGGGATGCCGTCGAAGAGGATCTCCATGTCGGCCAGGGAGTCGATGGCGACCCCCACCTTCCCCACTTCGCCGGCGGCCATGGCGGCGTCGGAGTCGTACCCCATCTGGGTGGGGAGGTCGAAGGCGACGGAGAGGCCGGTCTGGCCCGCCTGGAGGAGGTACTTGTAGCGCTCGTTGGATTCCTTGGCGGTGCCGAAGCCGGCGTACTGGCGCATGGTCCAGAAGCGCCCCCGGTACATGGTGGGCTGGACGCCGCGGGTGAAGGGGTACTGGCCCGGGAAGCCCAGGTCTTCCTCGTAGCCCGGATAGTCTTCAAAGGCGGGGGTGAAGCAGCGCTCCATCTCGATGCCGGAGGTGGTGCGGAACTCGGCCTTGCGCTCGGGGGCCTTGGCGATATTCTTGGCCACGACAGTCTCCTGCCAGAGCCGTTTCTTGTCGCTGATGCTCATGGGTAACTCCTTCGGGTGCGTTTTTCTCGGGATGCAAGCAGAGACGCCCCGGAAGGGGCGTCTGAGCAGTGAATTTATGGAATCGCCGGGATCAGAGAATCTTCTTGACCGCTTCCCAGGCTTCGGCGTTGATGATCTCGGGGTGCCTGCCGGCGGAGGCGTCGATGGTGACCCCGTGCCAGCGGGAAATCTCCTTCAGGTAGAAGTCGCGCATCTTCCGGTAATATTCGAGCCCCCCCTCGTGGTGGATCTGCAGGACATCCTCGACCCGCTCGCAGGCCTCTTCCGCCGGCACATCGAAGAAAATGGTCAGGTCGGGGTAGATCTCCTTGTCGAAAAGGAAGCCCCGGGAGATCTTTTCCAGGTGGCGCAAGGTGTCGAAGTGGTGGGAGTGTCCGTTTACCCAGGCGTTTGCCAGGGATGATATGCTCGACTGCTTGCAGAGGACGACCTTGTTCTGCGCCAGCGCGGGGGCGATGACATTGTTGAAGATCTCGGCGCGCACCGCCCCCTCAAGAAAGAAGTCCGCCTGGATGTCCTTGCCGAAGGGCCAGTTGAGGACGTTGTCGATTCCCAGTTCCTTGGCCCGGCCGGAATCGGGGATTGCACATTCGACAACATCGTATTTGCTTTCCGCAAGCGCCTTGTGGAGCGCCACAAGGCCCGCCTTGACCTGCTGGCCGGAGCCGCTGATCCCTTCTAGAACGATGAATTTTCCTTTTCTCACGGTGTCCTCCTGAATGGTGGTAAGTGGTTGCGGCAGAGGGCATGGCTGCCGGCGCCCGGGCCTCGTGCGCCCCATACAGACCGACCCCGCCTTTCGGGCAGGGTCGGTACGGGCCTAGAGAACCGCCTTGAGATAGGCCGCGGTCCGTTCGCGCTTGATCTGCTCCTGCTCTTCCGGGTTCACTTCCACGAACTTCTCGTCGGGGGTGACCTTGAAGAGGGGCTGCCCCTTCTGGACGATGCTTCCGTCGGCCCCCTGCATGATGATCTTGTCGATGGTCCCCGAGAAGGTGGCCCGCACGGTGTTGAACATCTTCATGACTTCGATGATGTAGAGGGGCTGTCCCTTCTCGAAGTGCATCCCCTCGGTCACGAAGGGGGGCATGCCCGGCGCTTCCTGGCCGTAGTACATGCCGCCGCACATGGCGACGATCTCGTCGGCCTTGGTGGCGGGGGGGGGGACCAGCACCTTCTTCATCCGGGCCTGAAGCTCCGGGTCGTTCAGGTAGTCGGGAATGGTGACCTCCAGGTCCTCCTCCACCTTGAAGTCCCAGAACTTGACGTTCTCGGCGATGATGAAGAGCATGCCGAGGAGCTCGAGGCCCGCCTCGAAGCCCATGTGGGCCGACTGGATTTCAAGCCACTGCTCTTCGGAGAATCCCCCCTGGGGCTTTTCCTTGGCCAGGATGGCCGAGAGGGCGTCGAATTCGTGGAGCCCCAGGCTGAACTTCTCGGCCAGGGCGGTGTAGAAGCGCAGTCCCTTCTGGAGCAGCTCGTTGTCGTGGCTCCAGATGACTTCGGCGGCCGGAGCGGCCGGATCGTAGGACATGTTGAGGTACTCGTAGGTGTCCGCCAGGATCACGAAGGGGTTGTCGTGCCAGACGACCTTGCCGTTCTCCATGGTGAAGTTCCTGCGGTTGATGGAGAGCCATCCCGAGAGGAGATGGGGATCGGCCAGGAGCCGGTCCATGGGACGGGTGACCAGCGTCCCCTTGCGGTCGAGGATGGCGGACATCTCCTTGACGATCTTCGGATCGTCCGGGAACTGCTCGGCCATTCTTTTGGCATAGGCCTTCTTCATCTGGATGAAGGCAAAGACCGTGTCGAGCTTGTTGGCCTCTTCCTTGAGCTGACCCACCAGGGTCAGGTAGGGAACCACGAAGCGGGTGGTCGGCTTGGCCATGACGTTCTGGCCGATGAACCAGTTGACCAGGCCGTAGTGGAACTCCAGGTTCGTGGCCAGGTCGGTCCCCCGCAGGGTGGTTTTGCCCAGCACTTCCGAGAGCTTCCGGTAGCTGGCGAGGCGGTCCTCACCCTTGGTGAGGAGCAGCGCGATGTTGGAATCGTAGGCCCCGGCCACCTTGTAGCGCATGAACATGCCGGTGTCGGGGTTGGGGAGGCAGATCCCCTGGTCGTCACGGATCTCCCCTTCGATGGGGGCCGACCAGTACCGGATTATGCCGCCGGCGTGGGGGGAGAGGGAGGCGTCGGTGGCGTTGAGGCGGGCCTCGGCGGCGGCGCCGAACCGGGGAATCCGCTCCGGCTTCGGGAGCCGCTTCTTGTGGCGCACCAGCAGGGCCATGGCCTCCACCAGGGACTCGACGATGAAGAAATCATTCTTGTCCTTGGGGTTGGTGAACTTGAGGGAGTAGCAGAGCTCGGAGACCCGGTGCTCCACCTGGATGCGGGTGTTCACCTCCATGAAGTAGTAGCGGTCACGGTCGACGATGCACTCGAAGGTGGAGGCGGAATCAAGCCCCACGGCGGCGCCGAACTTGGCGGCATCCTCCTCCATCCGCTTGAGCACCTTGAGGTCGCTCTCCAGGGCCTTCACCTCGGCCTTGCGGCCGGCTGCCTTCGCCTTTTCGATGGCCAGGGCCAGCCCCTCCTGGGTCACGGAGATCTCCAGCAGCTTCTGCTCGTGCATCTGGAGGGAGCAGTCGCGGCCCCCCAGGGAGACGCACCACTCGCCGTTGCCCAGGAGCTGGATCTCGTTGTGGCGGGTCTGCTCGATGTTCAGTTCGATGAGGACGTTCTTGTTGTCGCCCACGCCGTTGGCCTTGACCTCGTTGAGGACCTCCCGGACGAGGCCCGGGGCATCGGCGGCCGCCTCCTTGATCTGGGCGTCGGTCGGCTTCTTGACGTTCAGCAGCGAGGCGCCGAGGATCCGCTGTCCCTTGCCGCCGCCGCCGCCGATGGCCTTGAGACGGATCCGGCTGCCGGGGTACTCGCGGAACATGTTCTCCACTTCCACCTGCACCTGGGCGGAGAGCTCGTCGATGGAGTAGAGGTCGATCCCCTTGGCGTAGGAGGCGTAGAGGATCTCGTCGGCCAGCTCTTCCAGGGAGAGTTTCGCGTCGTTCAGCACCTTTGCGTCCACGTCGAGCCCCTCGGCCTTTGCCAGGGCCGCAAGGGCCTCGCGGGTGGGGTGCTTCTTGACGAGGGTGCGGGCGGTGACGTTGTTGATGCCGGGGGTGACGCTGACCCCCACCTGGAGGGCGGTCCGCTTGGCCTCGTCCTTCTTGCCGGCATCGGCCTGGGTGCGGGAGTTGGGGCCCATGAAGGAGAGACCGGCGTTCTCGATGGCGGCCACGAACTCTTCGTCCTCGGCCATGAAGCCGTAGCCGGCGAAGATGGCGTCGTAGTTGTTGTCCTTGGCGATCTGGATGATCTGGCCGATCCGCTCGACCCGCTCCTCTTTGGTGGCGCCGGTGTAGTCGGGCACCCGGTGAACGCGGGTGGAATCGGTCAGCTGGCGCAGTTCCGGGGCCAGGGCGTTGGGGTAGACGATGGAATCCTTCTCGGAGAGGAGGATGCCGTAGTGGGTGATCCCCATCTCCTCAAAGACATCCATGGCCTCCTTGCGGATGGGGCCGCGGCAGACGATGAGCGGTTTCAGGTCCTCGCAGGAAAAGGAGCGCACCCACTCGGAATCGGACGCGCCGAGGCGGCGGTCCCGGTGAATCAGGGGGTTGTTCTTGTACAGGTCGGTCATTGGTCTCTATCTCCAATCAGTCGAATTATAAAAACTTTTGAATAACACGGAGCAACGGAGCACACGGAGAAAAACAACATCAAAAAAAATTACAAAAGCTGGTTCTGTTCAATTCTGAGTAAATCAATTTGTTTTCTTTGCTGTTCTCCGTTGCTCTGTTGCTCCGTGTTATTTGATTCGTTTAGTGGAACTCGCGCTGCGGGCCGCACATGGGGGACGGCTTGTAATGCCGCATCAGGAAGGCGATGTTCTCGCCCAGCACCTGACGCAGGTCGGTCGGCATGACGATGGAGGAGATGGAGCCCAGGGCCAGACCTTCCTTGGGGTTCATCAGTTCTTTCTCGTACCGCTGGTTCAGGGCCGCTTCCTGGGCCTTGAGCCACTCGGCGGCTTCCTTTTCGGCATCCTTTTTGGCGGCTCCGGCTTCCATGCCGGCCTTGGTCCGCTCTTCGACCCCCTTTTTGACCATCTCGGCCACGGCGCCGCGGATCTTGCGCAGTTCGTCCTTGTAGACGAACTCCTTGCCGGCCGGCCCCATGACCGCCAGGCGGGTGGTGGGGAGGGCCAGCACCAGGTCGGCGCCGGTGGGGTAGTTGTTGTAGGAGGCGTAGGCGCCGCCGAAGGCGTTGCGCAGTATCAGCAGGATACGCGGTGTCCGCACGTCGACGATGGCGTCGAGCATGGAGCGGCCCGCCTGGACGATGCCGCGGCTCTCCTGCTCGCGGCCCGGGAGGAAGCCGGTGGTGTCCTCCATGAAGATGAGGGGGATGTTGTAGATGTTACAGAAGCGGACGAAGCGGGCGATCTTGAGGGCGGAGTCGCAGTCGATCTGCCCCGAGGCCACGGCCGAGTTGTTGGCCACGAAGCCCACCACCTGGCCCCCCAGGCGGCCGAAGGCGGTGACCGCCTCCCTGGCCCGCTCGGGCTGGAGCTCGAAGTAGTCGCCATGGTCGCAGATCTGCTGGATGATGATGGAGACGTCGAACGGCGTGTTGAAGCCGGTGGGGGAGTTGAAGGCCTTCTTCAGCAGGGTGTTGATCTCCCAGGTCTTGCGGTCCAGGGGGTCGCTGGTGGCCTGGAAGGGGGCACATACGCTGTTGTTGTCGGGAATGTAGGAGAGGAGCCGGACCGCCGTGCGCAGCGCTGCCACTTCGTCGCCGACGGTGAGGTCGGCCACGCCGGATTTGCCGTGGACCTTGGGGCCGCCCAGCTCATCGGGGGTGATGTCCTCGCCGAGGACCGACTTGACCACGCCGGGGCCGGTGAGGCCGAAGAAGGTGTCGGCGGGCTGGATGACGAAGCTCCCCTGCCGCGGCAGGTAGGAGCCGCCGCCGGCGTTGAAGCCGAACATGCACATGATGGAGGGGACCACGCCGCTGATCTTGCGCAGGGCCGTGAAGGCCTCGGCGTAGCCGTCGAGGCCGCCGACCCCGGCCGGCACGAAGGCCCCGGCGGAGTCGTTCATGCCGATGAGGGGGATACCCTTCTCGCCCGCCAGCTTGAAGAGCCGGGCCAGCTTGCTGCCGTTGGTGGCGTCGATGGAGCCGGCGCGGACGGTGAAGTCGTGGCCGTAGACCGCCACGTCCCGGCCGCCGATGTTGAGGATGGCGGTCACCAGGGAGGCGCCGTCCAGGTTCTTGCCCCAGTTCTGGTACAGGACGTTGGGGGCCTGGTCGGAGAGGACCTTGAGCCGCTCCCAGACGGTCATCCGCTTCTTGAAGTGCTGTTTCTCGATCTGGTCGATCTTCACCGACTTGATGGGGCGCTGGATGAGGTCGTACCCCTCCCGCATCGCCTCCTCGTAGGGGCCCGTTGTCCGGGATATTTCGCCTGGAATGGTGAATTCTACTTTCTCGGGGGGGTCAAACGGGTTTTTGAGTTGCGGTTTGATTGCATTCTTAGACATCGCGGCCATCCTTCCGGTGAGTAGATTTTTTCAACAGTCGCATTGCGCAAATCCCTCCTGTTGAGTTCTGTGCATTGTTGAACGTGGAGCGTATACAAAGCTGCATAAAATAATCGGATTGTCTGTGGGGGGTCGGTCTAGCGGGTCACCACCGCCAGCACCTGGACTTCGTTCCCGTCTCTGGAGAGGAGCCGGTGCCTGAGGGAAGAGTCGAAGTAGACGCAGTCCCCCTCTTCGAGGGGGATCCGTTCGTCTTCGAGCAGGAGTTCCGCGGTCCCTTTCATGACAAAGAGGAATTCTTCGCCGTCGTGGCTGTAGGTGTTCTCCTCGGCGGCCTTTTCGGTGACGGTGAGGAGAAAGGGTTCCATCTTCTTGTTCTGCTTGCGGAAGGAGAGGGACTCGTAGGAGTACCCCTGGCTGGTGCCGGCCCGGGAGATGACCCGGGGGATCACCTTGCGCTCGTTGCGGCGGACCACTTCGTAGCGGTATTCCTCTTCGTCCTCGGAGAAGAAGAGGCTGATCTTCACGTCGAAAAACTTGGCGATCTTGGACAAGGTCGCGATGGGGGGGGAGACGTTGTTGTTTTCGATCTGGGATATGAGGGCGGGGGAAAAGCCGGTTTCGCGGGCAACCGCCTGGAGCGTGAGTTTCTTGGCCAGGCGGAGCTTTTTGATCTTGGCCCCGATGTTGTATTCGGACATCCGCTACCCCGTTAGAGAAAAATAAAACTGGTTTTTATTCAGTGTTTACATACCCTAAAGAGGTTTGTACTGTCAATAAAATAATTTTTATCTTGACTTAATTCATCAGGATAGACGGGGGATTAGGGGTTCTGCCGGAAAAGAACAGGGCGACGTCCGGGGAGGATTAAAACGATTTTTTCAGGACGGCGGGGAGTGGGGGCGGGGCAGGGATGGAAACCCTGTCCCGCCGCTTTGTCAAGGTTACGGGCGGAGGGCGCGGGCCAGAATTTCGAGGGTGTGCAGGACGCGGGTGCGGCAGCCCCGTTGCTTGAGGCCGTCGGAGAGCTGCATCATGCAGCCGGGGCAGCCGGTGACCACCGCGTCGGCGCCGGTCTTGATGATGGCGGCGCTCTTCATCTGGTTGATGGCCAGGGAGCTTTCGTAGTGATAGACGTTGAAGGTGCCGCCGAGGCCGCAGCACTTGTCGGCCCCTTCCATCTCCGCCAGTTCCACGCCGGGGGCCCCCCGGAGCAGTTCCCGGGGCTGGCGGGTGATGGCGCGGGTTCTCAGGTGGCACGGGTCGTGGTAGGTGATGCGGATGTCGCCGCCGGCGCCGGTCTCTTCCGGGTTCAGCCCCAGTTTCCGGAGGAGCTGGGCCGCATCCACGGTCTTGTCGGCAACGGCCTTGAGGCGGGCCGCCAGCTCCGGGTGCCGTTTCCCCACCAGATTGGGGTAGAACTTGTGGAGGGCCCCGCCGCAGGTGGCGCAGGCGGTCATGATGTAGTCGGCCTCGTAACGCTCCAGCTCGGCCAGGTTCTTCTCGGCCAGCCCCCGCACCGTCTCCAGGTCGCCGCCGGACATCCCCGGCAGGCCGCAGCACTGCTGGTTCTTCGGGATGATCACCGTGCATCCCAGATGCCGGAACAGGGCCAGGGCCGCTTCCCCCACCTGGGGGTAGCAGAAGTTGGTCATGCAGCCGACGAAATAGACGATGCGCGGCTTCCCCGGCTCCCCCTGAATTACTTCGGGGTGGCGGTCCAGGAACGGCTTCCTGGCGATGGGGGGGATGTGCCGTTTCCCCCCCACGAAGGGGAGCGGGAAGCGGAGGCGCAGCCCCGAGGTCTCCGGGATTTTGCGGAAGAAGAGGGGGCCGAGGATGCGGGCCGCCGCGGCGCCGAACTTCATGAGGGAGCGGTTCCGGATGACCCGCCCCACCGCCGCGTGGAAGGTGGTGAGCCCCCGCTGGCCCGAGAGGGCTTCCCGGGCCACCATGACGATCTCGTCCGTGGGGACGTCGTTGGGGCACTTCTCCACGCAGCTGCCGCACAGCAGGCATTTGGACATGGCGGCATAGGTGGCGTCGTCCAGCCCGATGTCCCCCTTGAGGAGGTGCTGGGCCAGGGCCACCTTCCCCCGGGCCACGGCCGGCTCCTTGCCGAAGGCGGCGAAGGCGGGGCAGTGGGCCCGGCAGGCGCCGCATTTCACGCATTTTTTCAGTTCGTTTTCGACTCGTTTGAGAGGATCCATCGTATTCCACCGTAGGGGCAGGCCCCCGTGCCTGCCCTTCTCGGGTAGGAACGGGGGCCTGCCCGAGAAGGGCACCCACAGGGGGGGTGTTTTTAAAAAGGGCACCCACAGGGGGGTGCCCCTACACCGGAAACATCTTTCCCGGATTGAGGATGTTGTTGGGGTCCAGGGCCTGCTTTATTGCCTGCATGGCCGCCACCTGGGCCGGTTTCAGCTCCAGGTGGATGTAGGGCTGCTTGGCAAGCCCCACGCCGTGCTCGCCGGACATGGTGCCGTTGAGGTCCAGGGCCGCCTGGAACACCTCGGCGATGGCTCCGTGGGCCTTTTCTTCCTGTCCCGGCACGGACTTGTCGATCATGACATTCACATGGATGTTGCCGTCGCCGGCGTGGCCGAAGTTGACGATGGGGATGGCGTATTTCTGCTGGATCTTCTCGATGGCCCGGATGACATCCGGAACTTTCGAGCGGGGGACGACGATGTCCTCGTTGAACTTGTCCGGGTTCACGTCCCGAAGCGACGGAGACACCAGCCGCCGCACCTTCCAGAGGGCCTCGGACTCGGCGGCGTCCTTGGCCACCTTGCATTCCACGAGCCCCAGGGGCTTGACCAGTTCCTGGATGCGGGCCGCCTGTTTTTCGATCAGATCCCGGTCCCCGTCCACCTCGATGATGAGGACGGCCCTTCCCTCGGCCGGAATCCCCAGGCTGAAGCGTTTCTCCACGCACTGGAGGGTGGCGTGGTCCATGAACTCCAGGGTCGTGGGGATGATCTTGTTGCCGATGATGGCGGAGACTGCCTTGGCGGCGCCGTCGATGGAGTCGAAGATGGTCAGCATGGTCTTCTTCGCCTCGGGGAGCGGCAGGAGCTTGAAGATGATCTTGGTGATGACCCCGAGGGTCCCCTCGCTGCCGCACAGGAGCCGGGTGAGATCATACCCCACCACCCCCTTGTAGGTTTCGCCGCCGGTGCGGATGATCTCCCCGGTGGGGAGGACCACCTCCAGCCCCATGACGAAGTCCCGGGTGACGCCGTACTTGACGCAGCGGGGGCCGCCGGCGTTCTCGGCCACGTTTCCCCCCAGGGTGGAGAACTTGAGGGAGGCCGGGTCGGGGGGGTAGAAGAGCCCCAGCTTCTCCACCTCCAGCTGGAACTGCTCGGTGACCACGCCGGGCTCCACCTCGGCGATGAGGTTTTCGGTGTCGATGCGGAGGATGCGGTTCAGCCGCGTTACCACCAGGACGATGCCGCCCCCCTTGGGGAGCGCCCCGCCGGTGAAGCCGCTGCCGGCCCCCCGGGGATAGACCGGAAACCGCTCCCGGTTGGCCACCTTCAGCACTGCCGAGACCTCCTCGGCGCTGCCGGGGTGGACCACCGCGTCGGGGAGAAACTCCATCTGGGTGGCGTCGTAGCCGTAGCAGATGAGATCCTGCCGGTCGGTGGCCACGTTGTCGGCGCCGACGATCTGTTTGAGTTCATCAAAAATTCGCTTATCCAGCATGAAAACCTCGATTTGAATAACACGGAGCAACGGAGCACACGGAGGAAAATCATAAGCTGAGACTTTGGAAAAACGGTTTTTCGTATCCCCAAAGCAACAAGTCCAGCGCTTTCAGAAAACTATCTGGTTCTCGTTTTCTCCCTGTGCTCCGTTGCTCCGTGTTATTTGGGTGTTAGTTTAGTGCAACCGACAACCGGCAGCACCGTCCCCCCCTCGGGGATGACGTAGGCGGTGTAGTCGGCCGGGAGCAACGCCGCGGCAGTGGCCATGGCCTCGTCAAGGGTCCGGGCGGGGGTCAGTCCCATGGTGCGGACTTCCTCCGGGGGGAGATCCGAGACGAGGATGATGCGGAACTTCCGGGCCTTCTGCAGCAGGGAGTAGGCGGTCTGGCCGTTGATCTCGTAGTGGCTCCGCAGCCGGGCCTCAAAGGAGGCCAGGTCCGTGAACCGGAACCAGTCGAAGAAGGTGGCATTGCCGTAGCCGTCCCGGCACTGGGCCAGCAGGACCATGACCCCCCCTTCCTTCAGGGCCTGGCTGCCGTATTCCATGGCCTTGTGGGACTGGATGACGTTGATGTCCTTGGGGAAGCCGCCGCAGGAGACCACCACGAGATCCGCCTTTTCCCGCAGGGGCCGGGCGAAGCGCTCGGCGTAGTAACGGCATCCCTCCTCGTGGGCTTCCCGCCAGTGGCCGGCAAAGGCGGCCATGATCCGCTTGTCCGGGGAGAGGACGGTGTTCAGGATGAAGTCGGGCTCCACCATGGCGCATGCCTCCACCATGGCCCCGTGGACCGGGTTTCCCGCCAGGTTGCCGGTGGTGGCCAGGGGGTTCTTGCCGCTTCCCTCCCCGGGGTTGAGGACGGCGAAGTGGCTTGCCATGCAGGTGGCCCGGGCCGCGACGCCGGGGAGGATGCTCTTGCGCCCCCCCCCGAAGCCGGCGAAGTAGTGGAAGCCGATGGTGCCGGTGAGGATGACCCGGTCCGCTTCCGTCACCCGGCGGTTCACGGTCACCTCGATGCCGTTGGAGGTCCGGCCGATGAAGGCCAGTTCCCCCGGGTCGTCGCAGTCGTGGTCCACGACCCGGATCCGGCCGTGGAGGGGGCCGAGGATCTTCCGGTGTTCGTGCTCCGTCTGCTTGCGGTGGATGCCTAGGGCCACGAGGATTTCCAGGTCCCGTTCCCGGATGCCGGCGGCAATCAGCCGCTCCGCCAGGAGCGGCAGGTAGATCTCGCTCCCGGTGTAGCGGGTGATGTCTGAGGTGATGATGACGACCCGCTCCCCCGGCCGGAAGGTGCCGATGACCCCGGCGCATCGGTCGAGGGCCGCCGCGATGATTGCTTCAGGCCCGTCCGCCGGTGCCACGGCCTCCGGCCGGATGACCGCCAGGAGCCGCCCCGGGGGGAGCGTCAGGTGAAACGAGCTGTCGCCGTAGTGCAGTTCCATGGGGCGATAATACCGGTTAACGTCTCAATAGGCAATGAGGGGGAAAAGGGAAGAAATCAGGAGTCAGGAGTCAGAATGGTCGGCGGCCTTTATCATCCGACTCCTGAATTCTGGCTCCTGAATTCTCTTCTAGAACCCCTTGTGGTACTCGGACACCTGCCGGGCGAAGCTGCGGCCGAACTCGAAGCAGGCCTCCTCGTCGGCCGGGGAGGGGCGGTAGGCGAGCTGCATTCCCGGCTCCACGGTCGCCAGGCCCATCTGTTTGAATACCTCGTAGGCCTCCTTCACGGCGCCCCCCCCCCAGCCGAAGCTGCCGAAGGCTCCCATGATCCGGTTCTTGGGGCGCAGTCCCCGCAGGTGGGTCAGGAATTCGGCCACGCTCGGGTAGAGGATGTTGTTGAGGGTCGGGGAGCCGATGAGGGTGCCGCGGCACTTCCAGAATTCCTTGATGGCGACGCTGGTGGGTGTGGCCCGCAGCTTGATGATCCGGCAGTCGAGCCCCTCGGCCCTGATCCCTTCGGCGATGGGGACCGCCATCTTCTCGGTGCTCTGCCACATGGTGTCGTAGATGATGGCCACCGACTCCCGGGCCTTGCCGTTGGCCATGTCCTGGTACATGCCGAGGACCTTGCCGGGATCTTTCCGCCAGATGAGACCATGGTCCGGGGCGATCATGTCGAGCTCCCACCCCTTTGCCTGGATCTCGGCGATCTTGTTCCTGATCATCTGGCCGAAGGGCATGAGGATGTTGGCGTAGTAGTCGATGACCGCATCTTCCAGCTCCACCAGGGAGTTGGAGACCTCGAACTCGTCGTCGAAGCGGACCGCCGACGCCACGTGCTGGCCGAAGGCGTCCTGGGTGAAGAGGACCTTGTCCTCCCGGGCATAGGTCACCATGGAGTCGGGCCAGTGGAGCATGGGGGTTTCGAGGAATTCCAGGGTCCGCTTGCCGATGGTGAGGGTCTCCCCCGTCTTGACGGTCTTCACGTCCCAGCGGGAGAGATCGAAAAACCGCTCCAGCCCCCTCTTCCCCTTTTCGGAGATGTAGATGGCGGCATCGGGAGCCAGGGCCATGACCCGGTCGAGGCTCGTGGCATGGTCGTTTTCGATGTGGTTGATGATGACGTTCCTGATCCGGGCCGGATCGACGACGCCGCTGATGTTCTTGAGGGTGTACTCGGCGAAGTCGTACTTGACCGTGTCGATGAGGGTGATCTCTTCGTCCATGATCAGGTAGTTGTTGTAGGTGGTCCCCCGGGGGGTCTCGTAGCCGTGGAAATCGCGCACCGCCCAGTCGACGGCGCCAACCCAGTAGATGTCCTTCTTTATCTCAACAGCCTTCACGGTGCCTATCCTCCTGTCGTGGTGTTGGTCGTGCGGCACGGGTGAAACGAAAGCGGGAGCGCCTCGGCGCCCCCGTCGTCCGCAGCCCGCGGGAGTTACATCTCGGTGAGGACCCGTTCGTCGTAAACGGCCTCTATCTTCAGCTTGTGCCCCTTCTCGATGTCGGCAAGCACCAGCAGCATCTTCCTGAACTTGGGGTCGTCGGTCAGCTCGGCCGCGGCCGTATAGAGCCTGTAGGCGTTCTCTTCGGTCTTCATGGCGTAGCGCAGGATCTCGGGGTAGCTCATGTCTTCCCGGAACGGCATCTCCGCCATGTACTCGGCGATCTTCATGTCGGGACGGTCGGCGATGGTGTATTTTTCCGCGCCCGCAATGTCCAGCTTCTCGAAGGCGATCTTGTGTCCGGCTTCTTCTTCCGCCATTTCCTCGAACATCTTTCGGGCCGAGATGCTGGTGGCCTTCCGGGCCGCGGTCTTGTAGAGCTGGTAGGCGTTTTCCTCCCGCTGCACGGCGAATTTGATGATATCGTCAAGCGTTGTGAATTCCATGCTGTTCTCCCTCCCTGGCGGGCTGCTTCCGTTCATTTCAGATGATCAGCTTATTCCACTTCCTCGAACTGATCCCTGCCGACTCCGCAAACGGGGCAGACTTCGGGAGGCTCCGGCCCCTCGTGAATGTAATCACAGACAACGCATCGCCATTTTTTCATCCTGTTCTCCTTTCACGGTGAGTGTCATGGACGACAGTCGGGACAGAGCCCGCTGAAGTTTATGGAATAGTCGAGTATGGTGAATCCTGTTTCCGTGCCGGTCGGCAGCTGCGCGAGCTGAAGGGCGGGGTCGTGGACATCGTCGATCTTCTGGCAGCGGATGCAGTGGACATGGGGGTGGCGCACGGTGTTGGCGTCGTACCTGGCCTTGGACTCGGGGTTGCTGATCTTCTGGACGACGCCGATTCCCACAAGGGTTTCCAGCACCCGGTAGACGGTGGTGCGGGAAATCCCCCGGAGCCTTCCGCGAACCGCGTCATAGAGCTGGTCGGCGGAGGGGTGGTCCGTGCGCTCCGCCAGGGCGTCCAGGACGACGCGGCGCTGGACGGTCATGGCAAGGCCGTTCTTGCGGCAGCCGTCCTCAAGGTGCCTGAGCTTTTCCATTTTGAAGGAGAGAAGACAATCCATACTAATTTGGTACTTTATTGCAACCGGCGTCTCCCGTCAAGCGGATTCACACATGAAACAGGTCCTGTTTGCCGCGGGGCCGGTCGACGGAGAGGGGGTGATTCAAGTTATTTTAACATTGACAAAACCCCCCATTTCCTATAACAATTTTGCGTTTTTTGCTCTGCCGCGGCAGGGGCGGTTCGAGGGGATTCAAAGCCTTTCGCGGGCTATTTTGTCAGGAGGTTGGTCAATGGAACAGTACGCAGTATTCTTCGCCCTGGCCTGTGCCGCGGCGGCCGTCGTCTACGGTCTCGCTTCGGCCCAGTGGATTCTGGGGCTCCCCCAGGGCAACGAGCGGATGCGCCAGATTGCGGGCGCCATCCAGGAGGGTGCCGGCGCCTACATGAAGCGCCAGTACACCATCATCGCGGTTGTCGGGGTGATCATGTTCATCGCCCTGTTCGCCACCCTGGGGATGAAGACCGCCGTCGGCTTCGCCATCGGCGCCCTCTTTTCGGGGCTGACCGGTTTCATCGGCATGTTCGTCTCGGTCCGCGCCAACATCCGCACCACCGAGGCCGCCAAGTCCGGCATCCACAAGGCCCTCAACGTGGCCTTCAAGGGGGGCGCCATCACCGGCATGCTGGTGGTCGGCCTCGGCCTCCTGGGGGTTGCCGGCTACTACCTGATCCTCCAGCAGATCATGCCGGGCGCTCCGGTGAAGGACGTGGTGAGCCAGCTGGTGGGCCTCGGCTTCGGCGGCTCCCTCATCTCCATCTTCGCCCGTCTCGGCGGCGGCATCTTCACCAAGGGGGCCGACGTGGGGGCCGACCTGGTGGGTAAGGTGGAGGCCGGGATCCCCGAGGATGACCCCCGCAACCCGGCGGTCATCGCCGACAACGTGGGGGACAACGTGGGCGACTGCGCCGGCATGGCCGCCGACCTGTTCGAGACCTACGCCGTTACCCTCATCGCCGCCATGCTGCTGGGCGCCATTGCCTTCAACAATTTTGCCGGTGCCGTGACTTATCCGCTGATCCTGGGCGGCATCTCCATCATCGCCTCCATTGCCGGCACCTTCTTCGTGAAGCTCGGCGCCAATCAGAAGATCATGCCGGCCCTCTACAAGGGGCTGATCGCTTCCGGCGTTCTGGCCTGCATCGCCTTCTATTTCGTGACCGTGCAGATGTTCCCGGAGGGGAACCCCACCGGCTATACCGCCACGAACATCTTCATCTCCGCCATTGTCGGCCTCGTGGTTACGGGCGCCATCTTCTGGATCACCGAATACTACACCGCCACCGAGTACGGGCCGGTGAAGCACATCGCCCAGGCCTCCACCACCGGCCATGCCACCAACATCATCGCCGGCCTCGGCGTTTCCATGAAGTCCACCGCCATGCCGATCATCGTCATCGCCGCCGGCATCATCGTCGCCTTCCAGTGCGCCGGGGTGTACGGCATCGCCATCGCCGCCGTCTCCATGCTGTCGCTGACCGGCATCGTCGTTGCCATGGATGCCTACGGCCCCATCACCGACAACGCCGGCGGCATTGCCGAGATGGCCGAGCTGGACGAGTCGGTCCGCGCCGTCACCGATCCCCTGGATGCGGTCGGCAACACCACCAAGGCGGTCACCAAGGGGTACGCCATCGGCTCCGCCGGCCTCGCCGCGGTCATCCTTTTCACCTCCTACGTGGACGAGCTGAAACTGGTGGGCAAGACCATCGACTTCAACCTGGCCGACCCGTACATCATCGTCGGCCTGTTCCTCGGCGGGATGCTCCCCTACTACTTCGCCGCCCTCTGCATGGAGGCGGTCGGCAAGGCCGGCGGCTCCGTCGTCGAGGAGGTTCGCCGCCAGTTCCGGGAGATCAAGGGAATCATGGAAGGGACCGGCAAGCCCGACTATGCCGCCTGCGTCGACATCGTGACCAAGAGCGCCCTCAAGGAGATGGTCATCCCCGGCATCATCCCCATCGCCGCGCCGATCATCATCGGCTTCACCCTGGGCCCCAAGGCCCTGGGGGGGGTCATCGTCGGCACCATCGTCACCGGCATCTTCGTGGCCATCTCCATGACCACCGGCGGCGGCGCCTGGGATAACGCCAAGAAGTACATCGAGGACGGCTACCATGGCGGCAAGGGGGGCGACGCCCACAAGGCCGCCGTCACCGGCGACACCGTCGGCGACCCCTACAAGGACACCGCCGGCCCGGCCGTCAACCCGATGATCAAGATCATCAACATCGTGTCGCTCCTCATCGTGCCGCTTCTGGCCAGGATGGGGTAGGCTGTATCCGCTGCTTCAGACGCACAAAGGGCGGCCGGAAATCTTCCGGACCGCCCTTTTTTCATGCCGTCTCCGGTGACCGGGCAGCCGCCGGGCCTATTCCCTCACATAGGTATCCTGGTCCGACTCGTGGACCATCCCCATGATGTGACGGTACTCCTCCTCGATCATGGCCAGGTGTTTCTCGGTCTCCTTGATGACCCGCTCGAAGATGGCCCTGACCAGGGGGTCGATGATGTCCTTGGCAAGGACCGTGTACTGGTCGATGCAGGACTTCTCCTCCTTGATGGCCAGCTCCAGGGCCTGCTGCTCGGGAGTCTCCTCGCTGACCGCCTTCATGAGTGCTGAGTAGGTGGGGTTCTTGGTGTCGGGGGGCTGGGCCATGTAGGCGGTCAAGTCCCCGAACTCCCCCCCCTTGTAGTGGTCGAAGAATGACTTGAGGTGCCCCACCTCCTCGTTGGCCAGAAGGTCGAAGACTTTCTTGGCCCGTTCGTTCCTGGTCACCGAAGCGGCCTTGCGGTAAAAGTCCATGCTGTCCTTTTCGCCCTTGATGGCGAGCTTCAGGGCCTCCTGAACCGAATACTCCCTCGTCATGCCGTATTCCTCCTTTCATCCCATTCGATATTGTCCTGGAAGAAAGTATAGCGGCAAATTGTTGACCTTCAACAGGGGCATTTTTCCAGTCAATCACCCAGCAGATCGTTCACCACGACCCCGGCCATGGTTAGTCCGAAGATGCTCGGGATGAAGGAGATGCTGCCGAGGATGGTGCGGCGGTGCTCGCAGGAGAAGCGCTGCTCCTCCTTGTTGGGGCAGATGCAGCCGGAGCGGCAGCCGGCATCGGCCGCCGCCTGCTGCCGGGGCTCCTCGGTGGAGTAGACCACCGTGACCCCGCTCTTGATCCCCTGCCGGCGCAGCTGCTTGCGGACCACCCGGGCCAGGCCGCAGACGCTGGTCCTGGAGATGTCGGCCACGCGGATCCTGGTGGGGTCCAGCCTGTTGGCGGCCCCCATGCTGGAGATGATCCTGAGATTCCGCTCCCGGCAGCTGCGGATCAGGTGGAGCTTGCTGGTGATGTGGTCGATGGCGTCCACCACGTAGTCGTACCCCCCCGACAGGAGGAAGTCGCTGTTGCCGGCCTCGTAGAAATCCTTGTGGGGGACGATGTCGGCCTCGGGGTTGATGAGGCGGAGCCGCTCGGCCATGACCTGCACCTTGGCCTTGCCGACGGTGCCGTCCATGGCGTGGAGCTGGCGGTTCACGTTGGTGAGGCAGATGTCGTCGAAGTCCACGAGGACGAGCCGGCCTACCCCCGCCCGGCAGAGGGCCTCGGCGGCGAAGCTGCCGACCCCGCCGAGGCCGAATACTGCCACGGCGGACTTCCGGAGCCGGTGGAGCTTCTCGGGCCCGATGAGGATCTCGGTGCGGGAAAAACGGTGGAGTGCGGACATGGGTATACCTCGTTTTCAGGGTGATGGCAGGCGAAGGAGCCGTGCGGCGTTGGCGCTTGTTACCCGGGCCGCCTCTTCCAGAGTTACCCCTTTCAGCTCCGCCAGGCGGCGGGCCGTCAGGGGGAGGAAGGCCGGCTCGTTGGGGGTTCCGCGCAGGGGCTCCGGGGTCAGGTCGGGGGCGTCGGTTTCGAGGAGAAGGTGCTCCAGGGGAATTTCCCGGGCCACGGCCAGGGGCCTTACGGCGTTGGCGTAGGTAACGGTCCCCGCCACGGAGATGAGAAGGCCGAGCCCGATGCACTCCCGGGCGATCTCCACGCTTCCGGAAAAGGCGTGCATGACCCCGCCGACCCGGGCAACCCCCTCCTCCCGGAGGATCCGGAGCAGGGGCTCGAAGGCCCGGCGGCAATGGATGATGACCGGCACCCCCGCCGCCACCGCGATCCGGAGCTGCTCCCGGAATGCCCTTTCCTGGACGGCGCGGGGAACATGGCGGAGCAGGTGGTCGAGCCCGATCTCGCCAACGGCAGCGGCGGTGGCGGCCAGGGAGGCGAGGCGCGCCAGGGTGTCGTCGCCGGCCTGGCATGCCGCCTGGGGATGGATGCCGAAGGCGGGAAAGATCCCCTCGTGCTCCCGGGCCAGGGAGGCGATTCGGTCCCACCCGTCCGGGGCGACACCGGGAACGATGATCCGGCCGACCCCGGCCTGCCGTGCCGCGGCCATGACCTCGCCGAGGCGTGGGCGAAGTGCTGGATCATCCAGGTGACAGTGGGTGTCGGTCAGCATCGCGATGCTCCGCAATCCGGCGGCGGATAAGAGGTGGCGGGGGGCTACGCCTTCCGGGAAAAATGCTCCACAAGGGCATCCGTCATGGCTGCAAGGGTGTATTCCGGGGGTTCCACGTGGACGTCAAGTCCCAGTTCCCGGCAGGTTCCGGCGGTGACGGGGCCGATGGCGGCGATGGCGACCCCTTCCAGGAGGCGGAGGAGGCGGTTTTCGCCCACGATGGCGGCCAGGTTCTCCACGGTGGAGGAAGAGGTGAAGGTGACGCAGTCGATGCGCCGCTCTTCCAGGTCCGTGATGACGCCGGCGGGAAGGGCCTCGGGCCTCACGTTGCGGTAGGCGACCGGCGCCGTCACCTCGGCCCCCAGTTCCGCGAGTCCCTGGGGGATGACATCCCTGGCCCGGTCCCCCCTGGGGAAGAGGACCCGCTTTCCTTGGACCGCCTCCGAACGGAACACCTCCACCACCCCTTCCCCCTTGTAGTCGGCCGGGATCAGGTCCGGGCGGATGCCGAAGGGGGCCAGGGCCGCGGCGGTCTTGGGCCCCACGGCGCAGACCCGGCAGCCCCCCAGGGCGCGGGAATCCCTGCCGGAGGCGGACAGCCGCTCGAAGAAGAAGCGGACCGCGTTGACGGAAGAGAAGACGACCCAGTGGAACCGGTCAAGGCTGGCGATTGCCCCGTCCAGGTCGTCCCAGGTTTCGGGGGGAACGATGGCAATGGTGGGACACTCCACGACCCGGGCCCCCAGGGAGCCGAGCATGGCGCCGAATTCACCCGCCTGGTCCGCGGCCCGGGTGACGAGGATGCTCCTGCCGAAGAGGGGGCGGTTGTCGAACCAGCGGAGCTTCTCCCGCAGGCGCACCACCTCTCCCACCACGGTGACGGCCGGGGCCCGGAAGCCGGTCCGCCGCGCCTGCTCCGCGATGTCGGCCAGGGTGCCGGTGAGGACCTCCTGTTCGGGCCGGGTTCCCCAGCGGATGAGGGCGACCGGGGTCTCCGCCGGACGGCCGTGGGCCATGAGGTTTTCGGTGATCTGGGGGAGGTTTCTGATCCCCATGTAAAAGACCACGGTGCCGCTGCCAAGCGACAGCCCCTCCCAGTCGATCTGGGAGATCTCCTTGTCGTGCCCCTCGTGGCCGGTGACAAAGGCGACGGAGGTGGTCACCCCCCGATGGGTGAGGGGGATGCCGGCGTAGGCGGTGGCGCCGATGCCGGCCGTGACGCCGGGGACGATCTCGAAGGGGATTCCGGCCGCCACGAGGGCCTCGCACTCCTCGCCCCCCCGGCCGAAGACGAAGGAGTCCCCCCCCTTGAGGCGGGCCACGACATTTCCCGCCAGGGCCTTCTCCACCAGGAGCGCGTTGATCTGCCACTGCTCCCGGTTGTGGTGGCCGCCGATCTTGCCGGCGTAGATCCGCTCGGCATCGGGGCGGGCGAAGCGGAGGAGGTCGTCGTTGGCCAGGTAGTCGTAGATGACCACGTCGGCGAGCCCCAGGCATTCGCGCCCCCTGACCGTGATGAGGCCCGGGTCGCCGGGACCGGCGCCGATGAGGTAGACAAGGCCTTTATTGTTTGATTTCTCTGGCATGGGATAATAAAGAAAAGCTAACCACAGAGCAACTGTGTTCTCTGTCAATTAAATTGATGAGCTGACCATTGCCGGATTCCACTTCTGATGGGTTTTCAGCATGGCATTTAAGATGGTCAGCAGTTTTCTCATGCAGGCGAC
>Ga0073934_10000955_pt1 | contig 75127 bp, 79 predicted proteins | sample LarsenN4metaG_FD_76834 | JGI IMG/M metagenome (GOLD analysis project Ga0073934, IMG submission 76834) | Hot spring sediment bacterial and archeal communities from British Columbia, Canada, to study Microbial Dark Matter (Phase II) - Larsen... ...
ACCATCGCCTCCTTCGTTCGGCGCAGGTAAAACGGCGCGCGGCGGCGGTCCATGGCCTCGCGGATGGATCGGACGTCCGCGTAAGCGTCCGCGTCGAGGAGCTGAAGGAACAGGCTGAAGTTCAGCGGGTCACCCTTGTGCGGCGTCGCCGTCAGCAGAAGCATGTGGTCCGACGTGTCCCTCAGGAGCTCGCCCAACTTGTAGCGCAAGCTCTTGTGGGTTTCGTCGGCCGCCGACATGCGGTGCGCCTCATCGACGATGACGAAGTCCCAGTGGACCTGCCGCAGCCCAGGGAAAATCTCCTTCCGCTTGGCGAGGTCGAGCGACGTGATGATCTTCTTCTGTTCCAGCCACTGGTTCACGCCGAACTGGTCCCGGATGTCGCCGCCTTTGAGGACGAGGAACTTGGCGTCGAACTTCTCCTTCAGCTCGCGTTGCCACTGGAAGGACAGGTTCGCGGGGCAGACGATCAGGATGCGTTCGGCCAGGCCGCGCAGTTCAAGCTCGCGGATGAGCAGGCCGGCCATGATCGTCTTTCCGGCCCCGGCGTCGTCCGCCAGGAGGAATCGAACTCGAGCGAGCTTGAGGAGGTAGTCGTAGATGGCCTCGAGCTGATGAGGCAGCGGGTCCACGCGGGAAATGGAGAGGCCGAAGTAGGGGTCGAACTCGTAGGCGATGCCGAGGGAGTACGCTTGCAGCCCGAGCCGAAGCAGGCGCCCGTCGCCATCGTAGGAGTGCCGCGCATCCAGGATGGTGAGACCCTCGATATCGCGAGTCGTGAGGGTGACCTTGCGGAACCGCTCCGATTGCGTGCCGACTAACCCGGCCACCCATGTGTCGGGGCCGTTCGCGCGCACCGTCTCCACCCGCATCGGCTCGCTGAATAACGAGCCGGTGAGAATCTGTCCTTCCCGTAGGAGCTGCTTCTCACTCATCTTGTCGATTTCTTCTTTAGGGGCTTCGCGTCCTGTGAATCCAGTTCTTCCTTCATCTCCACGAGCCGCTTCACGAGGAACGGTAGGGGCACTCGCTTGGCGTTCTCCCAGTGGTTCACGGTGCTGTAGGTGACGCCAACCTTCTGGGCAAACTGTTCCTGGGTAAGATTCAGGCGTTCTCGGAGTTCTTTGATGAGCGTGGGGATGTCCTCATTCTTCATGGCAACACCTCGAACCCTCGGTCTGCGAGCGAACAGGAAACATGTAGAGTGGTATGGTAGCCTACATGGCACCCCTCTGTCAACGTTTCGTCCGGCTCATCGGCTCATGCCGAAGAGAGGCCCGGTGGCGTTGCCGACCGGGCCAGGGGGGTGGGTTAAGCGTTGAGGATGGCCCGCAGGCGGTTCGAGAGGCTGCCGCCCTTGTTGCCGATCTTCTCCGTCGGGCCGAGGTGCTTGTTGGTGTAGGCGTAGGCGGCTTTGTTGATGGACTGCTTGAGCGCGGCAAGCGGGATGACCTCCTCGGTCTCGGGCCGGCCCCCCAAAAGAAACACCTTCTCCACAGGCTGGTGAAGAAGGTGCTGGTCCATGGTCGTCGAACCGTGGAGGTCTGGTATGGGTTACCAAACCCCCAGCGGTTCGAAGACTGGAACAAATGGCTCCCCGGGCAGGACTCGAACCTGCGACCAATCGGTTAACAGCCGACCGCTCTACCAACTGAGCTACCGGGGAACGCACCTGTGTGGTTGCTGACGAGTACCTCCTTGTGAGGTCAGACTGGTAGCGGATTCTATCACACCTCGGCGCCAGGGTTGCCAGACTTTTCCGGGTTCACGAGCACGACGCCGATCGCAGAACGAGGTCGTCACGTCCCGAAGTCGGCCTCGTCGGCCTCCTCGGCCGCTTCGGCCTGGCCCTCGGAGAGCGACGCGTAGTGCCGCGCCCAAGACAGGTAGATGTGGCCGCCGTCCCGCATGGCGTCGGCTCCCTTGACCAGCTTCGCGGCCAGGTCCGGGTCCTTGCCGCTCGCCTGGATCTCCGCGGCCCGCCGCTCAAGGACTTTGGGGAACTGCTGCAACAACTCGTGGATCTGGCCCAGGAGTACGCCGATGACGTTGTCTTCGTGCATCATGATCTGACCTCCGCGGTAAGCGGTGGCCTCCAAATAAAAAACCCCACGGCGGCGGCGCCATGGGGTTTCGGTGGTGTGTCGGATCGTGGTCAGCCTTGGTAGGCCTGCCCCAGCGCGGCTGATTCGCCCTTGTGGTGCATCAGGCTGCCGTCCGCACTCACCGCCACCATCTCAATGGCCATGTGCTTCGCCGCGTTGCAGACGACCACGCAGAGTTCGCAGCCTTTGCAGCGATTGATGTTCACCTCGGCAACCATCTTGGCGACGTTGAGATCGAGGCAGTTGGCCTCCGGACAGTACATGATGCAAAGGCGGCAGCCCTTCTTGGCGACACATTTCTCTTCGATCACCTGCGCGACGTTATACATGCGACAGCGGTTCCTTTCCGCTCTTTCCCTTACGCGGCGACGGGCATGCCAACCTTGAGCTCAAAGCCGGTCTTCGCGGCCCAGTCCATGCCCAGGTCATAAGCGCGTTTCACGGTGGCCAGATTCTTCTGCAGCAGCATTTCCTTCTTGGCGAACTTCTTCTTGATCGCTTCGTCCAGCGAGGCGGTGCCGCCCGACGCGACGAATTTCTTGCCGAACCGTTCCTGGAGCGCGCCGTCGAGGGCTTCCATGCTGACACACTTGGTAATACCGGCGACGGATCCGATCATGGTCATGTTGGTGGAGAGCTCCGTGCCCGCGACCTCGAGCGCGATCTGTGTCCCGTTGATGTAAAAGACCGCCACGTTGAGGTCGTGTAGTCGCTCGACGTCTTCGTGAGACAGCAGCGGCACGTCCGAGTTGATGATCACCAGGCCGCCCTCCTTGATGCCGGAGTAAAACGGCATGGTGTAGCTCTTGCCCATCGTGATGACCTGGGGGTGGAACACCTCGATCACGTCGGGGAAGACCAGCTCGCCTCGGTCATAGATCCGCTCTATCCCGATTCGGCAATAACTCTCCGCGGGTGCCATCCGCTTTTCGGCGCCAAAGAAAGGATTGGAGATGGAAAACTTTCCGTCTCTATTGGCCGCCATTGCCATGACATGCGCGGCGGTCACGGCGCCCTGCCCGCCGAGCCCTGACATCCGAATGTTGAGTCGTTTCTTGATCATCGCCTTCCTCCCGACGGTGCGATCGCCCAGCGGTGCGGCGCGCTCACGCTTCCTGGGCTGCCAACTGCTTGGCAGCTTTCTTCTCTTTCTCCTTGGCCGCGAGCTCGGCGAGGAGCTGCTTGGCCGGCTCGGTCACGAACTCCTTGTACGCGAAGCGCTCATTCGGCTTCTCGGAGTCCCGCATCTCCTGGAGCCCCTCCATGCTGTTCTTCCCGATCTCCAGGATGCAGGGCGTGTAGAGCTGGATGTAGGTCGGCCCGATCTCGCGCGCGACGTACACCGCGCTCTTGATCACCCGCTCGACGACCGACGGCTTGCTCACCGTGCATTGCACCACGTAGTGACAGCCGGACTCGCGGGCGATCTCCGGCAGCCGGACCTTCTCGAAGGTCTTGCCGACCGGAGCCATTTTGGCCACGAAGCCCTTCTGCATCAAGCCGCTCTCCTGGCCGCCCGTGTTGGCGTACAGCTCGTTATCGAAGCAGATTGTCGTGAATTTCTCCTGGCGGAACCAGGCCTGCAGCGTCATGTCGAGGCCGATGTCCACGGTGGCCCCGTCGCCGGCCAAGACGACCACGTCCTTGATCCGTCCCGGGAACCGCACCGTGAGCGCCCGCTTCAAGCCGCTTGCAATCGCGTTCTGGTTGCCGAACAGCGAGTGAATGTTGTGTACGGCGACCATGGGAAACACCAGGCTGGTGCAGCCGGTCGAGCCGACCATGACGGTGTCTTCTGGGGCGGGCAGCGACGCAAGGATGTACCGGAAGGCCATGGATTCCGGACAGCCGGCACAGAGGGAGTGCTGTTCGATGAGCTCCTTGGCGGTTCCGATATCCTTCCATCCCCGGTCCTCCTTGCCGTAAGTCGCCCGCTGGACCAGGTCCTGATACTCTGGCGGCATGATATCGAAGAACTCCGGTGCGATCTTTATCCGCTCTTTGCTCATTGGGTGCCTCCTGTTCGTCTTCAGAGCGAGTAGCGCACAGCTAATAGCCCGTAGCTCCAAGCCGGTAGCTGCTTGCTGCCAGCAATTTTCTCAGCTTCCGCGCGCGGACAATGTCGCGACCTTCATGCCGAGCAGCGTCTTGATCTCCGCCGCGATGATCTCCGGCGGCATCGTCATTCCTCCGCACACATGCGGCCCGGCGTGCACGCGGTCGCTGTTCGGGATGGTGGCCCGGATTTCCTTCCCGAACCAGCCCGTGACGTTGAATTCCGGCACGATGATATGTTTCGCGTGTCTGGTCGCCTCGCGGATCTCCTCCTCGGGCCAGGGCCGCAAGGTTTTGACTTTGACCAGGCCGACCCGGATGCCCTCGTCCGCCAGCAGGCGGATGGCTTCGCGGCCCTGCGACACGGCGGTGCCGGATGCGACGATGAGAATGTCGGCGTCCGTATTCTCCGTATCAATCAAGCCCTCGAGCCAGGCGATGGTGTGCTTGCGCGAGCGTTCTACTGCGGCCCAGATCTCTTGCTGCCAACTCGCGTGGGTGGCATAGCTGATATAGTTGCTCTTCATGACGAACGGATCCCGCATCATCCGGACCGGCGGGCACTCCATGTCCATGCAGGGCACGGGCGACCGGTACGGATCGTACGGCGGCAGACACATGTCGGCCGGCGTAAGCTGGACCACATCCTTGGTATGGGTGACGAAGAATCCGTCGCAACACAAGGCCAGCGGCAGGTGCACGTCCGGCTCCTCGGACACCATGTAGCCCTTGAGGATCCAGTCGAAGAAGTCCTGGGCCGTTTCCGCATGCCAGACCAGCATGCCGGTGTTGAGGAGGTACGAGATCTCCAGCGTATCCGGCTGGATCGACAGGGGCGAGTTGATGCCGCGACACGTCACGATCATCTGGATCGGCAGCCGCGCACCGGCCCACATGGGGAAGTTCTCCATTGCCCGCATGGTACCTGGTCCCGCGGTCGTCGTAAAAACGCGGGCCCCACCGAACGCCGCCCCGGCGCACTCGGACATGACGGCGAACTCGCTCTCACCCCGGAAGTACTCCTTGACGTACCCTTCGGCGAACAGCTCGCCGATCAGCGCCGCCGCTTCGCTCTGCGGCGTGATCGGATAGGCGATCATGACATCCACGTTGGCCCGACGGATCGCTTCCTTGATGACTTCGCTGCCCGTGTAGAAGGACGGCGTGCGGGGCGCCTCGAACAGCATGTGGCGCGGGTCTGTATAGGTTTGCCCCTTTTTATTTTTCTCGCCGATCAACGACTTCGCCTCCATGGACCAGGCCTCCTTTTTTCAGCGAGCCGCGCACGCCGAGTGCGCAGCGACCGTTTGCACGACGCGAGCGTCAGCTCGCGCGCTTCGTCTTCGTCGGACCCGGGTCGAACTTGACCGAGCCCTTGAGCTTCCGCACCCACTCCGCCAGCCGCATGATCTTCTCCGCCGTGGCGTCCCGGAAGGACAGCATGGCGTCTTCATGCCCGGCCTGCGCGCACATCGCGATCGTATAACACGTCGTGCCGCCGCGGATGATCTTGAGCGAGAGGTTCGCCTGATGGCAGTGCACGCCGACGAACATGCAGGCGTCGATCTTGTTGTGCCAGATCGTCAGATTCGGGTGATTCGGGTTGATTTCGACCTCAGGGTTAATCTTGGGATACTTGGGCCGGTAGTCGGGCATGGGGATCAGCATGGGATGTTGCTGCGGGGTCACGCACTCCTTGATGGTCTCGAAGAGGTGGCGGATGGCCGTGGCCTTCTTCGCAGCCTTTTCGTTCCAGGCCCAGAGCACCAGCGGACCCGGGAAAATGGTCGGCACGTTGGCCGTCAAGAACCGGCGTGCCGCCTCTTCCATCGCCTGCTCTTCCGGCACGATGACGCCGTGAATGTGGGCCTCGCCCGGGTTGGGAAGGCGGATTCCCATGCTTGCCGCAGCAGGCGGCAGGAAATGCTCCGGGCCCGGCATGACTCGGTATTGGCTCATTGCGCGCTGATTCCTCGATCGGCTGATGACGACGAATGAAACGCGGCTAATGTGAATTCGCTGACTGTATGCCTTTCACCTCTATTATGCAAGCTCACAGAAGGCTCATCCTGCCGAAAATAAGGGCTATAAAGCCGATCAGGAGTAGGCCTTTGGGACTAGGTGAGGAGCCGATGCATTTCCTAAATCTGACGCCTACTTAAGAGAACTATATAAAGGCTCGGAATGCCCGTTGTCAACGAGTGCGAAGCCAAGGCCGGTGTCTGCGCCGTTCGAATGCCAGGGAGGATGATCAGGATGGAGCGTGAGCTAGGGGAGGGCCGCGCAGGCCTCCTGAGCGCCCAGAGAGCAGGCGCGCTCGAAGTCGTCTCTGGCTGAGCGACCCTGCATCTGGCGCTGATAGAGCTTGGCCCTGAGAACCAGGGCCTGGGCATTGGTCGGGTCCACTTTGATGACGGTGCTCAAATCTTCGACGGCGCCCTCATTCTGACCCTGCTCCGCCAGGACTTGGGCGCGAAGCAGGTACGCATCTTTTTCCTGCGCGACCCAGCTTAAGGGCGCGTTGGGCTCGATGATCTTGCCCAGCGTCGCGAGCGCCTCCGGATACTGCTTGGCCGCGACCTGCTTGCGGGCGGTTGCCGTGTGCAGGCTGATGAGCCGCTGGCGGGCCACGTCGAACAGCGGGTCGATTTGCAAGATCCGTTCGTAGTCGCGGGCCGCGGTGTCCATCTTGTGCTGCCAGGTCAGCGCGTCCCCATGTCCCAGGAGCGCCCATGTATTGGCCGGATCCAAGGCCAGCGCCCGCTCGAAATCCCCCACGGCCTGCTCGATATAGCCGGTTAGCGCAGCGCGCCGCTTCTGTTCGGCGAAGGCGAGCGAGGTGATGCGCAAGTAGGTCTGACCCCGCACGATGTAGGCATCGGCATACTGGTCGTCGGCAACGATCGCCCGGGTGGTGAGGTCCACCTTGTCAGGCAGGCTATGGGACCGCACGGCCCTGCGCACCAGGTCGCGGGCCATCTGGCGATTCTTGTAAGCCTGCGCTGGGTCGGAGGCCTTTGAATTGGCTCGGAGCTGCCTGCGCAGGCGGTCCAGCTCCGATTTGAGCTGCGTATTCTCAGCTTCGAGCTGCCGGTGGTGCTCGGCCAGTTGCTCGTTCTCGAGTTGGCGCTTGATCGCTTCCTCCAGCTTGTCGATCTGCACCGTGGCCCGGATCTTGACGTAGAAGGCCAGCCGGTCGCCCTCCAGTGTTCGCCGCTTGTCGAGGATCTCGGTTTCCGTGATGGCGGCCGAAACGGTCCGAATGCTCAGCGTGTACAAGTGGGAGGTGGCGCCGCCGCTGTATCGTTCCACGTTTCTCGCCATAGCCTCGATATAGACGCCGGCCTCTTCGACGGCCTTCCGTTTGGCTCGGAGGAGGGCATTTTCCTCCGCGCCGGCCAAGGTGTCGGAGTCACCCATGACATAGGTCGCGTCGGCGACGATCACCTTGAGCGTCTCGTCGCGGGCGAAGGCGGACGGCAAGGTCACCAGCCCCACAAGCAGCGCCAAGCTGAGGCGGTGCATCAAGCGCATATTTACATGATAGCGCCCAGCCACCGCCTCCGGCAATGGAGCACGGGAGAGTGGGAAGGGGTGTTTGGTCAAGAGTATGGAGTAAAGACGGAGGAGAAAGGCGTGGTCGGGGGGAGGGTCACTAGGAGGCTACAAGTCCGCGCCGGATTTGGGGAAGATTTGCTTGAGCGAGGTCATTCGACTTCGAGCGGCTTTCGACCTACATAACCGGTGTTCAGTTCGTGCCACCAGCGGATTTCGGTCTCGCCGAGCTTCCAGCAGAGGAAGACGACCCGGCCGTCGAGTAGAGAGGGGAAGTCGCACAGGCCCATGTCCAGGTCTTTGACGTGGATGCCCATCTCCTGGATGGCCTGCAGGTGCTCGCCAATCTGCTCCAGCGACTTGATATACAGCACGCCGGCCGGACTGCCACCCCCGAACGTGGCTTTCGCGCTGGCCTTTTTGATGTCGTCCTTGATGCGGACCAGCGTGATCCGAGCCTGTTTGACCCGGGTCAGATGTTGGGTCAATTGGGGGATCAGCTGGTTGGCTTCAGCGAGGGTGAAAATCTTCTCCAGGTTCTGGCCTTCCTCGCGCTGCGCCATGGCGGGCCCCCTCGACAGACCGATGTGTCCTTGTAGCATAAACGGGAGGACCATGCAATAAAGGGTCGGGCCCGGCGGTTGCGGTAGCGGCAGGGCACGAGCCTGCAAAAAAGCTATTGACAAACTTGGGTCCCGTCGATAATATAATGAGCGTTCGCACAAAACTTTCCGTGGCAAACGAGACCCACTCCTAATCTCCCAGACAGCTCTTCGGAGCTGGTCTCGAACCCAGCAATACCAGAGAGTGTCAGTCACGAACCCGGACATGTCGGTGCGTGTTTCAGCTCCGTAGAGGGGCCGTCACTCAGCGATCGCATGGACAGCCAGAGCGTCGCCGGTTAGTCCCGCTCACGCCGCCTTCCCTGAACACGCACAACAATTTCTGATCGATATCAGTCATGTAAGCGCGGATTCCGGTGTGCCGTCTGGTACGACCACGGGCCTCGACGGAGGCGGCGGAAACCACCCATTACCCGGTTTGACCTAACAGGGAGAGCACTATGCATCTTGCGGAGTTGAAGCAGAAGACCATTGCGGATCTGAACGAGGTGGCGCGCGAACTCAAAATCGAGGGCGCGGCGAACTTGCGGAAGCAGGAGCTGATCTTCGCCATCCTCCAGGCCCAAACGGAGAAGAACGGGGTCATCTTCGGCGAAGGGGTGCTGGAGGTGCTGCCGGACGGCTTCGGGTTCCTACGGGCGCCAGATTCGAACTATCTGCCCGGCCCTGACGACATTTACATCTCGCCCTCCCAGATCCGTCGGTTCAACCTGCGGACGGGTGATATCGTGTCCGGGCAGATCCGGCCGCCGAAGGAGAGTGAGCGGTACTTCGCGCTGTTGAAGGTCGAAAAGGTCAACTTCGAGGATCCGGAAGTCGCGCGGGACAAAATCCTGTTCGACAACCTCACGCCCCTCTACCCGGAGGAGCGCATCAACCTCGAGCATGACCCGGAGGAGTACTGCACGCGCGTGATGGAGCTCATCACGCCGATCGGCAAGGGGCAGCGCGGGTTGATCGTGGCGGCCCCGCGGACCGGCAAGACCATGATGCTGCAGGCGATCGCGCGCGGGATCCTCAAGAACCACCCGGAGATCGTGTTGATCGTGCTGCTGATCGATGAGCGACCTGAGGAAGTCACGGACTGGCAGCGGCAGGTCAAGGCCGAGGTGATCAGCTCGACGTTCGATGAGCCGGCCCAACGGCATGCCCAGGTGGCCGAGATGGTGCTGGAAAAGGCCAAGCGGCTGGTCGAGCACAAGCGTGATGTCGTGATCCTGCTGGACAGCATCACGCGTCTCGCGCGGGCGTATAATACGATCGCGCCGCCGAGCGGCAAGGTCCTGTCCGGCGGTCTGGACTCCAACGCGCTGCAGCGGCCGAAGCGGTTCTTCGGCGCCGCCCGAAACATTGAGAACGGCGGAAGCCTGACGATCATGGCGACCTCCCTGGTCGACACCGGCAGCCGCATGGACGACGTGATCTTCGAGGAGTTCAAGGGGACGGGTAACATGGAAGTCCACCTGGATCGCCGCCTGGCCGACAAACGGATCTTCCCGTCGATCGATATCAGCCAGTCGGGTACCCGCAAAGAAGAGCTGCTCGTGGACCGCGACCGGCTGAACAAGATGTGGATCCTGCGGAAGGTGCTGAGCCCGCTGGGCACGATGGAAGCGATGGAGTTCCTCCTGGACAAGATCCAGGGGACGAAGTCGAATCAGGAGTTCCTCCAGTCCATGAATCGCTGAGCGTGTTGGGGCGGTTGTGCCCGTTCAGCCGGCCGAGCCCGTTGACGGTACGAATCGACGTTCCTGGGCCACGGGGGCTTAACAGGCTAAACGGACCAACCGGGCCTAACGGAGAGTGGGGAAATCATGAAAAGCGGCATTCATCCGAGCTACAAAGAGGCGTGGGTCAAATGCGCCTGCGGTCAAAAGTTCCGCACGCGGACGACGGTCGGAGAGCTCCACGTGGACATCTGCTCTCACTGCCATCCGTTCTTCACTGGGACGCAGAAGATCGTGGACACCGAGGGGCGGGTTGAACGGTTCAAGAAGAAGTACGCGGCGAAGAAGAAATAATTTGCCAGGACCGGACCGGTTTCGCTAGAAGACCCTGCCACGCGAGCGGGCGGGGTCTTTTTGTTTTTGGGGCCTGCGTGACGACATGGGCGATGCACCAACCACGGAAGTGAAGGGGGCGGCTTTGCTCTCGCGATGGGAGCAGGCGGCCAGCCGCTACGAAGAGCTGAATGCGCAACTCATGGATCAGTCTGTCCTCAGCCAGCCGGCGCTGTTGCACAAACTGAACAAAGAGCGGACCGACCTGGCAGAGATTGCCCAGCTTTTTTACGCGTACCAGCAGATCCTCAAGCAACTGGCCGAGGCGGACCAGTTACTGAAGGACCCGTCGGCGGGGGCCGAGCTGCAGAAACTGGCCGCCGACGAGGCGCGCCAACTCCAGGAGCGCCGGCGCGAGCTGGAGGCCAAAGCACTGGAGTTCCTGTCGCCAAAAGATCCGCGCGATGAGAAGAACACCTTCATGGAGATCCGGGCGGGCACGGGCGGCGAGGAGGCGGCCCTGTTCGCCGGCGACCTCCTGCGCATGTATATGCGCTACGCAGAGGCGAAAGGCTTCAAGATCGACGTCATCGAGTCCAACGAGACCGGCATCGGCGGCTACAAGGAAGTGGTCCTGTTGATCGAAGGGAAGGGCGCCTATTCGACCTTCAAGCATGAGAGCGGCGTGCACCGGGTGCAACGCGTGCCCGTGACCGAAGCCAGCGGTCGCATTCACACGTCCACGGTGACGGTGGCCGTGATGCCGGAAGTGGAAGAAGTGGAGGTGCAGATCGACCCCAAGGATCTCCGCGTGGATACCTTTTGTTCTTCCGGGCACGGCGGCCAGAGCGTGAACACGACTTACTCGGCCGTGCGGATCACGCATCTTCCGACCGGGCTTGTGGTCTCCTGCCAGGACGAACGGTCCCAGCTCAAGAATCGCGCAAAGGCCATGCGGACGCTGCGAGCGCGCATCATGGAGGCCGAACGATCCAAACAGGAAGCGGAGATCGCCCAGGCACGTCGGGCGCAGGTGGGGACGGGTGAGCGCAGCGAGAAGATCCGCACGTACAATTTCCCGCAGAACCGGGTGACGGATCACCGCATCGGCCTGACCCTTCACAAGCTCGACCAGGTACTGAACGGCGACCTGGACGGGATCATCGAAGCGCTGCGGGCGGCGAACGGGCGGGCGACGCCGGCCCAGGAGTCGTGATGAACAGGATGGCACACGAATGGGCGCGTGATCGCGGCGGCGTTAGCTCGAGCGCTGCGGCTACGGGTCCAGGCGCCATCCCCGACACCGCTGGAGGGCTGCTGAGCTGGGCGAAGGCCGCCCTCACCGAGGCCGGCATCGCCAACGCGGAAAACGAGGCGGTCTGGCTTCTGGAGTCCTCGCTGGACGTGAACCGGCTCGAGCTGATGGTGCACAGGGCTCGGCGCGTGCCTGAGGAGGAGCGGACTAGGACGGTCACGCTCATCCGACGGCGCGCGGCGCGTGAGCCGCTGCAGTATCTGCTGGGGACGCAGGAGTTCTGCGGGCTGGAGTTCGAGGTCGGTCCCGCCGCGCTCATTCCGCGTCCGGAGACCGAGCTGCTGGTCCAGACGATCCTGGGATGCCCATTGCCGAGCGACCGGCCGCTGATTGCTGACATGGGAACCGGCTCCGGCTGCATCGCAGTGGCGCTGGCCCAGGCCTTGCCGGGAGCCACCGTGTACGCCATCGATCGGTCGCGGACGGCCTTGGACCTTGCGCGGCGGAATGCGGCTCGTCATGGGGTGACGGCGCGAGTCGTGCTGCTGGAAGGGGACCTCTGTGAGCCGTTGCGTGACGCGGGACTGGAAGGAGCACTGTCGGCGATGGTGTCGAATCCGCCGTACATCCCCGATGGGGAGTTGTTCGGACTGCAGCCGGAAGTCAGCCGGTACGAGCCCAGGCTGGCGTTGGCCGGCGGGGCGGACGGCCTTGGGGTGGTGCGGCGGCTGATCGCTGGTGCAGCGGGATTCCTGCTCCCCTCCGGGATACTGGCTCTTGAGGTCGGTCAGGGACAAGCGCCGGCTGTACGTCGGTTCGCGCTTGAGCAGGGAGACTTCGAACACGTCCAGACCCGGCTTGATGACCAGGGCATTGAACGAGCGGTGTGCTTGAAACGGAAAGGCTGAGGCTTAGCAAGTCGTATGGATCGCATTCTCATCACCGGCGGGCGCCGCCTCCAGGGCGAAGTGAGAGCGAGCGGGGCAAAAAATGCCGCGCTCCCGATCCTGGCCTCGACGATCCTGGGCGGTGAATGTGTGATCGGCAACGTCCCGCAGGTCGTGGACGTGGTCACCATGGGCAAGCTCCTGCGCATGCTCGGGGTGACGGTGATCCCCGAGGGCAGCCGAATCACGGTCTGCGCCGACCATCTGCGCTCGACCGAGGCGCCCTATGAGCTGGTCCGGACCATGCGCGCGTCGGTGGTCGTGCTGGGGCCGCTCGTGGCGCGCTGGGGGGAAGCGATGGTGTCGCTGCCGGGCGGGTGCGCCATCGGGACTCGGCCGGTGGACCTGCACTTGGCCGGGCTGGCCCAACTGGGCGCGGAGGTCAGCATTGAGCACGGCTACATCCGTGCGAAAGCGTCCCGCTTGCGCGGCGCGCGGATCGCTCTGGATATTCCCACCGTGACCGGCACGGAAAATCTCATGATGGCCGCGTGCCTTGCCGAGGGAACGACCGTGATCGAGAACGCGGCCAAGGAACCGGAAATCACCGATCTCGCTGCGTTCCTGATCAAGCGCGGGGCTCGCATTTCCGGCGCGGGCACCGATCTGATCACGATCGACGGCGTACGGGAGCTCCGGGGCGCCGACCACGAAGTCCTCCCCGATCGGATCGAAACGGGCACGTACCTTGCGGCCGCGGCGATCACCGGGGGGGATGTCGCCGTGCGCGGCTGCGTGCCCGGCCATCTGGATGCTGTCCTCATGAAGCTGCGTGAGGCGGGCGCTGAGGTCATCGAGGGCAAGGAGAGCCTCCGGCTCCGCACGACTCGCCGGCTCCGCGGCGTGAGCGTGAAGACCTTCGGCTATCCGGGGTTTGCAACGGACATGCAGGCGCAGATCATGGCGCTGATGAGCGTGGCCGAGGGGACCAGCGTCATCACCGAGACGGTGTTCGAGAGCCGGTTCATCCATGTGCCGGAGCTGCGGCGCATGGGCGCGGACATCAAAGTGGACGGCAACCATGCCGTGGTGTCGGGCCGCGAGAAGCTGACCGGGGCGCCGGTGATGGCCTCCGACCTGCGTGCGAGCGCAGGGCTGATCCTGGCCGGGCTGGCGGCCGAGGGGGAAACCGAGGTGTCGCGCGTCTACCATCTGGATCGCGGATACGAGCGGATGGAGGAGAAGCTCCGGGCCCTCGGGGCGAGCATCACGCGTGTGAAGGGCGGCGCGCCTGCGTCGACGCCTCGCGGCGCGGGCGCCACGGGGCGCACGGGATGATTACGGTCGCGCTCTCCAAAGGGAAGCTGCTCGACCCGACGCTGGAGCTGTTCAAGCAGGCGGGGCTCATGCGCAAGGGCCCGTCGGCCGACAGCCGGCGGCTGGTCCTCGACTGCCGCGACGCCGAGACCACGTTGCTGATCGTCCGTCCGAGCGACGTCCCGACCTATGTCGAATACGGGGCGGCCGATGTGGGGGTGGTGGGCAAGGACATGCTGCTCGAGCAGGATCGGGACGTGTACGAGCCGCTCGATCTCAAGCTGGGCGCCTGCCGCGTGTCGGTGGCAGCCCCGGCCGGGCGTGAATCGCGGGAGCGACTCTCCTCCAAGTTGCGCGTGGCCACGAAATATCCGAATATCACGGAGCGCTACTTCAACCAGAAGGGGGTGCCGGTCGAGATCATCAAGCTCTACGGCTCGGTGGAACTGGCCCCTATGGTGGGACTGGCCGATCGCATCGTGGATCTGGTGTCCACGGGCCGGACGCTGACAGAGCACCATCTGGTCGAGGTCGAGGTGATCGCCGAGTCCACGGCTCGGCTGATTGTCAATCGGGCCAGTCTGAAGATGAAACATAAACCGATCACCGAGTTGATCAGCCGGTTGAAGCGCGAGGTGGCGCGCAACGGGAAGGCGCAGCGGCGCTAGCGCGGGCGCCGGCGAGGCGGAAGGGGCCGGAGCGGAGAGCGACCATGAAAGTCATCCTGAGCACGGATCGGGCGTACAGAGCGGCGGTCAAGCGGGTCACCTCGCGCGCGGCCTTGCAGTCGGGCGCGGTGGAGAACGCGGTGCGGACGATTCTCAAGGCCGTGGCGCGCGGCGGGGACCGGGGGGTGATCCGGTACACGAAGAAGTTCGACCGGGTCGATCTCACGCCAGCCCAGTTTCGCGTCAGCCCGGAGCAGGTCAAGGAAGCCTATTACCAGATCCGTAAGGAGGAAGGCGACGCGCTGCGCTTCGCGGCTCAGCGGATCATGGCATTCCACGAGCGGCAGCGGACGAAGACATGGATGTACCAGGACAACGGCGCGACGCTGGGACAGGTGGTGACGCCGCTGGATTCAGTCGGGCTCTATGTGCCGGGCGGCAAGGCCGTATATCCCTCGTCCGTCCTGATGAGTGCGATCCCGGCTAAGGTCGCGGGCGTCAAGCGCGTGGTGATGTGCACGCCCGCGTCCAAGAGCGGGATCAATCCGTATCTGCTGGTGGCGGCGGACATCGCCGGCGTGGACGAGGTGTACCGCATCGGCGGCGTGCAGGCAGTCGCCGCGATGGCGTACGGCACCAAGACGATCACGCGCGTGGACAAGATCATCGGGCCGGGCAACCTCTACGTGGCGACCGCCAAGCGGCTGCTCTACGGTACGGTCGGCATCGATATGGTGGCCGGTCCCAGCGAGCTGCTAGTCGTCGCGGACGAGGCGGCCAATCCCGGCCACGTGGCGGCTGATCTGCTCGCCGAGGCCGAGCACGACGAGGAGGCCAAGGTCTGGTTGGTGACGACCTCGGAGCGGCTCGCCAAGGAGGTGGTCCGCCACATGCAGGAGCGGCTGAAGAGACTCAAACGCGAGAAGATCATCAGCCGCTCGCTCGGCCGCTACGCGGTCGCGTTCGTGGCCGGGAGTATGGACGAGGCGATTGATCTCGCGAACGAAATCGCGGCGGAGCACCTAGAGTTGTCGGTGGACCGGCCGTTCGATTTTCTGGAGCGGGTGCGACACGCGGGCGCCCTGTTCCTGGGCCGGTACACGCCGCCCGGCGTGGCGGACTACGTGGCCGGGCCCAATCACGTGCTGCCCACCGGCGGCACGGCGCGGCACTTTTCCGCACTGTCCCTCGATGACTATGTGAAAAAAAGCAATCTGATCTGCTACAGCAAAGAGGAACTCATCAAGGTGAAGGACTACATCAGCCGCATCGCCCAAATGGAAGGGCTGGATGCGCACGCCAAATCCGCGGAGAGCAGGTACACATGAAAAAGAGCGACGGAGCACGACGAGCCTCGGTGCAGCGCACGACGAGCGAAACGGACGTGTCCATCGAACTGGCGCTGGACGGCATCGGGCGCGGCCAGATCAACACGACGGTCCCGTTCCTGGACCACATGTTGACCCTGCTGGCCAAGCACGGCTTGTTCGACCTCACGGTGCGGGCCAAGGGCGACACGGAGATTGACGACCACCACACCGTCGAGGATATCGGCATCGTGCTCGGCGACGCACTCACACAGGCGCTGGGCACCAAGGCGGGCATCCGGCGGTTCGGATGGGCCTCGGTGCCGCTGGACGAGACGCTCGCGCAGGTTACGGTGGACCTGAGCGGCCGGCCGTACCTCGTCTATCGGGTGGAGCTGCCGCAGCGGCGGATCAAGTCGTTCGACCTGGGGCTGATCGAGGATTTCCTCCAGGCGTTCACGACCCACGCGGCGATGAATCTGCACGTGAATGTCCCGTATGGGCGCAATCCGCATCATATCATTGAGGCAGTCTTCAAGGCGCTCGCGAAAGCGCTCGATATGGCCACCTCGCTGGACGAGCGAGTGACGGGTGTGCCGTCGACCAAAGGGAGGCTGTGATTCGGGCCGTGGGGCGCGAGGCGAAGGGCTAGGGGCCGGACGCGGTAGCAGGAAATCAGCCGCCGCTCTCAACAACCCTCGCCCCAGACCCCGTGCCTCAAGCCATCCGCGAAGCGGCTATGATTGCCATCATCGACTACGGCATGGGAAATCTTCGGAGCGTGCAGAAGGCCTTCGAGTCGGTCGGGCATTCTGCGGTGGTGACCCGCGACCGGCGCGCGATCCTGGAGGCCAGCCATGTGGTGTTGCCGGGGGTCGGCGCCTTCGCCGACTGCCTGGCGAATCTGGAAACATTGGGACTGGTCGAGCCCATCCAGCAGACCATTGCGCAAGGCAAACCGTTTCTGGGCATCTGCCTGGGCCTGCAGGCTTTGTTCACGGAGAGCGAGGAGTTCGGGATCCACAAGGGCCTTGACATCATCCCCGGACGGGTAAAACGCTTTCCCTGGGGACTGGCGGGGACTGAGCCCTTTCGGCCTGCGGCGAGCATCGTCGAGCCGTTAGGGTCTGTCCCAGCCCGAGCGGGACAGGCACCGGCTCCGCCGGAGCCAGTCCCGCATCTGAAAGTGCCCCATATGGGCTGGAATGCCCTGGCGATCGAGCGGGCGGCCCCGCCGTTACGCGGGATCGAACCCGGCGCCCACGTGTATTTTGTGCATTCCTATTACGTCGAGCCGGCCGATCGGTCGGTGGTTTCGACGGTGACCGAATACGGGATTCTGTTCACGTCAAGCATCTGGCGCGACAACATCTTCGCCTGTCAGTTCCATCCCGAAAAAAGCCAGACCGCCGGGCTTGCGATCATCAAGAACTTCGGCGACTGGCGGTAAACCGGTGGGTCATGGACGTGCGACGCCCCGTGCGTGAAGGCCCGGTGGGGGAGCTGGCCCTGGTCTGGGCGCTGCTCATCCTGACCGGTTGCGTGCCGGCCAAGGTCACCACGGCCACTGCGCCGCAGATTGACCAGTATCGCGTCAAGACCCTCGCCATTCTCCCGTTCGATGCCTTGGCCACGCCGCAAGTCACCGACCAACTGGGGCAGCCGATCGGCGCGCCGCAGGGCGCGAGACGCTCGGACATCGCCGTGGCCGTGCCCCCCGCCACTGAACGGTTCGATCAACCCACCGCGTCCGTTCCGTCCCATGCGCCGGAGAAGGTCACCCAAATCTTCTATGGCAAGCTCCGGAACTGGGAAGGCCTGCGCGTGCTTCCACTGGAGGAGGGAGAGCGCGCGATGAAAGTGGAGGCCCCGCAGGAGGTGCAGCCGAGTGAGCTGGCCCGCCGCGTGGCCAAACATCTGCTGGCTGACGCCGTGTTGATGGGTCGCGTGAACATCTATCGCGAGCGGGTCGGCAGCAAGATCGGCGCCGATCCGGCGGTCGTGGGCTTTGAGGTCAAGCTGCTGGCCGCGGACGGCGCGGTGCTGTGGGTGGGGAGTTATTACGAGAAGCAGCGGCCCATGAATGAGGATCTCTGGGGCTGGTACGAACGTGGGGGGGTCTTCGTGACCGCGGACGAGCTGGCGGACTATGGTGCGACCGAGCTGGTGAAGCAGTTTCCGTTCGGAGGGCCGCCACCCTGATTATCTTTCCGGCCATCGATCTGAAAGACGGGCGGTGCGTACGGTTGCGACAAGGGGACCTCGCCCAGGAGACAGTCTACTCCGACGATCCGGCGGCCATGGCGCGGCACTGGGCCGGACTCGGCGCGCAGTGGCTCCATGTAGTGGATCTCAATGGGGCGGTCGAGGGAGAGCCGCGAAATGCGTCGCAGATCGAAGCAATCGTGCGAGCGGTGAAGATTCCCGTGCAAGTCGGTGGCGGCATCCGCTCGCTCGAGACCATCAGGCGGTACGTCTTGATCGGCGTCCGGCGTGTGGTGCTCGGGACAGCCGCACTGCAGGACCGGTCGCTGCTCGAGAAGGCGACGGCCGACTTTCCGGCGCGAGTGCTGGTCGGCATTGATGCAAAAGGCGGCAAGGTCGCCGTGAAAGGCTGGACCGATGTGTCCGAGACGACGGCCCGCGATTTGCTGCGCACGTTGTCTGGCTTTGCACTGGCCGGTGTGATCTATACAGACATCGCGCGGGACGGCATGTTGGGTGGGCCGAACCTGGAGGCACTCAAAGAAGTCACGGCCTGCTCATCGTCGCCGGTGATCGCATCGGGCGGCATCAGCCGGGTCGAAGACATCATGGCCCTCCGCGCGCTCGGCTCGCGCATCGAAGGCGTGATCATCGGTAAGGCGCTGTATGAGGGGAAATTGACGCTCGCCGCGGCTATAGCGGCCGCGAGCGCTGGCGAGGGGCAAGAGGCGCGAGGCTAGAGGCACTAGGTTGAAAAGGCAAGGGTGCCTCCTCTCGCCGCTTGCCCCTAACCCTTCGCCCGGGGCCTGAAACGAGTGAAACGAGCGATGTTGACCAAACGAATCATCCCCTGCCTCGATGTCAAAGACGGCCGCGTGGTCAAGGGCGTGTCGTTCGTCAACCTGCGTGATGCCGGGGATCCGGTGGAAGTCGCGAAGGTCTATGATCAGGACGAGGCCGACGAATTGTGTTTTCTGGACATCACCGCCTCGCACGAGAATCGCAAGACGCTGCTCGACGTCGTTGCCCGCACCGCAGAGCAGGTCTTCATGCCCCTCACCGTGGGCGGCGGAGTGCGAACGCTCGAGGACATCCGCGCGTTGCTCAAAGCCGGCGCGGATAAGGTGAGCATCAACACGGCCGCGGTGCAACAGCCTGAGTTCGTCAAGGCCGCGGCGGAGCGGTTCGGAACGCAGTGCATCGTGGTGGCGATTGATGCCAAGCGCTGCGTAGGCACGGGGAGGGCGGTGGCGCCGGGTCGGTGGGAAGTGTATACGCATGGGGGGCGGCGCCCGGCCGGACTCGATGCCGTGGAGTGGGCGCGGCGGATGGAAGCCTACGGTGCCGGAGAGATTCTGCTGACCAGCATGGATAGGGACGGCACCAAAGACGGATACGACCTGAAGCTCACCGCGACGGTCTCCGAGGCCCTTGCCATTCCCGTGATCGCCTCGGGCGGAGCGGGCACGCTCGAGCATCTCTACGAGGGATTCGTGCGCGGCAAGGCGGACGCGGTGCTGGCGGCCTCGATTTTCCACTATCGGACCTATACCATCGCCCAGGCCAAAGATTATCTTCGCGAGCGCGGGATCGCGGTGAGGCCGAGTATTGGCGCGGGGCGAGGGGCAAGCGGGTAGGGAAATGGACTTCAGTGAGCTGAAATTCGATGAAGCCGGCCTGATTCCCGCCGTCGTCCAGGACTGGACGGATGGGACGGTCCTGATGCTGGGGTATATGAACCCCGACGCCCTGGCGAAGACCCTTGAGACCGGTTCGGTGCATTTCTGGAGTCGGTCACGGAACAGGCTCTGGGAGAAGGGGGAGACCTCGGGCCACCGGCTGATTGTCAAGGATCTGTTCGTGGACTGCGACCGGGATACGGTCCTCATCAAGGCCGAGGCGGTTGGGCCGACCTGCCATACCGGCCAGCGGGCGTGCTTTTTCAGCCGGTTACAAGACAACGGCGCGCCGGAGCGGGAGCACACCGCCGACGCCTTCGGGGGCATGCTCGAACGGGTCTATCAGACGATCCTTGATCGGAAACGGCATCCGAAGGAGGGCTCCTATGTCTCGTCCCTCTTCCAGGCCGGACCGGACCGCATCCTTAAGAAAGTCGTCGAAGAGGCCGGCGAGGTGCTGCTGGCCTCCAAATCGGGCAAGAAGGAGGAGGTGATTCATGAGGTTGCGGATCTGCTGTTCCACACCCTGCTCGTGCTCGGGTATCACGACGTGACGCCGCAAGAGGTGCTCGATGAACTGGCCAAGCGGTTCGGGAAGCCCGGGCTGCGCGAAAAGAAGGGAGCAGGACAGCCGTGAAGGACTGCATTTTCTGCCGGATCGTCTCGCACGGTACTCCCGCGAAAGTCGTCTATGAAGACGAACTGGCGCTGGCGTTCGAAGACCTGAATCCTCAGGCGCCAGTGCACGTGCTGGTGGTCCCGAAGCGGCACATCGAGTCGGTGGAGCATGCCGACAGCGGGGATTCGGCGCTCCTCGGCCATCTCGTGAGAACTTGTGCCACTGTCGCGCGGAAGAAAGGGATCGTGGACATGGGCTATCGGGTGGTGACGAATACCGGTCCGAGCGCCGGCCAGTCGGTCTTTCACCTGCACTTTCACGTGCTCGGGGGGCGGCGCATGACCTGGCCACCCGGGTGAGTGCCGTTGACACGGTTTTAAGTCGGCTGTTATATTGATTGGTCAATTTTCTTGCCCCTTCGAGAGCTCTTCCAGGTCGACGTCGAAAGGCTCGGTTCAAGCAGCAGGACAGGACAGGACAGGAGCGCGATCGGCGGTGCATCAGGGCCTGATCCCCGAAGAGACCATTACCCAGATCAGGGATCGGACCGACATCGCTGAGGTGGTGTCGGGGTATGTGAGCCTGTCCCGCTCCGGGCAGAACCTGAAAGGGTTGTGCCCCTTCCACGCCGAAAAAACTCCTTCCTTCACGGTCAGTCCCTCTCGTCAGATCTTTCACTGCTTCGGGTGCGGCGCAGGCGGTAACGTATTCACCTTCTTGATGCGGATCGAGGGCGCGAGTTTTCCGGAAGCGGTCCGCGAACTGGGGCATCGCGCGGGCATCCAGATCGCAACGACCAGGGAACCCGGCGCGAAGGAAGATGCGAGCGCACGCGAGCGGCTGGAGCGGCTGAACGACGCCGCCACCTCCTGGTTCCGTAAGAATCTTCTGGACCCGGCGACCGGCAAGGCCGCGAGCGCCTATCTCACCGAGCGCGGCATCCGGGCGGAGACGGCGGACACGTTCGGATTGGGTCTGGCGTTGCCGGCGTGGGACGGCCTGCTCCGTGCGATGACGAAGGAAGGCTATACGACCGCGGAATTGGTCGCGGCCGGCCTCGTGGTGGCCAAGGAGCAATCAGGCCGCCGGGCGACCAACGCCTCCGGGTATTACGACCGCTTCCGCGCGCGGGTCATGTTTCCGATCCGGGACTTGCGCAAGCGTGTGATCGGGTTCGGCGGGCGCATACTGGACGACGGGATACCCAAGTATCTGAACTCGTCCGATACGCCGCTCTTTAACAAAGGGCGCGTCCTCTACGCGTTGGAGCACGCGCGCGATGCCGCGAGCCGGGCGAATACGCTGGTCATCGTCGAGGGATACTTCGACGCGATCGCGTTGCACCAGGCGGGGATCCGCAACGTAGCGGCCACGCTGGGCACGGCGTTGACGCCCGAGCATGTGCGCACGCTTCGGCGATTCGTGACGAGCGTGGTGCTCCTGTTCGATCCGGACCCGGCCGGCGTGCGCGCGGCGCTGCGGACCCTGGATCTGTTCGTGGACAGCGGGATCGGCGTACGGGTCGTGTCGCTACCGGCCGGCGAGGATCCTGATACGTTCGTGCGCAGGCACGGGGCCGAAACCTTCCACGAGCTGCAGGAGCGGGCGCCGAGTCTGCTGGACTTCGCGGTGGAGCATAGCTTGCGGACGGCGGCCTCGGGGGCGATCGAAGACCGGATCCGGAGCGTGGATGAGATCCTGCGGATCTTGCAGAAGACGAGCCACCGGCTGGAAAAGGAGGAATGTCTCCGGCGTGTGGCGGAACGCCTGGGCATCAGCCAGAAGTTGCTCGTGGACCGGTATCCTGAGCTCGTGGCCCGGGACGAACGCCGGCCGATGCGCGAGGCGGCGGCGCCCTCGGACCCGCGCTTCAGGTTGGCCCCCGAAGAGCGGGATCTTGCGCTCCTGCTGCTGCAGGGTCAATTGCGAGCCACCGACGTCCGGGCCTTGCGCCCGGAGGCGTTTACGGTGCCGGCCTGCCGCCGCATCGTCGAACTCGGGCTTGCGAACCAGGACAAGGACGGCTGCGTGCTCGTGCGCCCGGTGCTCGATGCCGCCATGAACGATCCGGTCTGCGCCTCGATCGCCACCGAGTTGGCGATGGCGGAACGACATTTCGACGACCCGGCCGCCCACGTGCGGGGCTGCCTGGAGACGTTGGAGCGCAAGTGGCGCCAGCAGGCGCTGAGTGACCTGATCACGCGGCTTCGCGTCGCGGAGCAGACGGGCAACCTCGAGGAGGCGCGCGCGCTCAACGCCCAGGTCAATGAGCTCCGACTGAAGAAGGCCGGGATGGTGGAGGCGCCGGCGCGCGGCGCGACTCTGTAGTAGAGGTAAAGGACCATGGCCAAGCCGGAACTCATGGGCGAAGTCAAAAAGCTGATCTCTCTCGGGAAGGAGAAGGGCTACCTCACGTATGAGGAGCTCAACAACACGCTCCCGGCGGAAATGGTGAACTCCGAGCAGTTGAGCAATCTGATGACCATCTTCGGCGAGATGGACATCGATATCGTGGACTCGGCCGAGGGGGAACGGTACCAGAAGACCCAGGAACGGGAAGATTCCTCGGACGAAGGCGACGATAACGAGGAAGCGGAGGAGACGGAGAAGGAGATCGACCTCACGCCGGGCGCGCTCAGCCGGACCGATGACCCGGTGCGGCTCTATCTGAAGGAAATGGGCAGCGTCGCGCTGTTGAGCCGGGAGGGGGAGATCGAGATCGCCAAGCGCATCGAGGACGGCAAGAAGGACATCGCGATGGCGGTGTTCAGCCTCCCGATGACGATCGAGTTCGTCCTCTCTCTGCGCGACAAGCTCAAGACCGAGAAGATCAACATCCGCGAGATTGTCTCGTCCTACGAGGAGGAGTTTGAGGAGGAGGAAGAGGTTGTCGAGCGCGACGATACCGAACTGCGGACGCGCACGATGGACGCGCTGACCAAGGTCCGCAAACTGGCCAAAACGCTCATAGGGCTGCAGAACAAATGCCGCCGAGCAGCCCCCGAAGGCCCGAAAGCGCAGCGGCTCAAGGCGCAGATCAAAGAGGTCAAGAAGCAGGTGGTCGAACGCATCGAGGCGATCAATCTGCATCAGGTGCTCAGGGACCGGATGGTGCAGCGGGTCCGCGACCTCGCCCTGGAGATCAGAGTGGCGGAGCGCGAGGTCAGCCAGTGCGTGCGCCGGCTGCATGCCTCGGGAGAGGCAGGTCAGGACCTGCTGCGCCGGCTCTGCCGGGGCCGGCGTGAGTTGCTGGCCGTCAAGCGGAAGACCGGGTTCTCGGAAGACACGCTTCAGGACATCAAGAAAGCCTACCAGACCGCGCGCGCCAAGATTCGAGAGCTCGAGACGCAGGCCCTGGTCAGCGCGGAGGAGATCAAGGAGGCGGTGCGCCACCTCGACCTCGCGGAGGACAAGGTCAAGCGCGGGAAGGCCGAGCTGGTGGAGGCGAACCTCCGGCTGGTCGTGAGCATCGCCAAGAAGTACACGAACCGGGGGCTGCAGTTCCTCGACCTGATCCAGGAAGGCAACATCGGCCTCATGAAAGCGGTGGATAAGTTCGAGTACAAGCGCGGCTACAAGTTCAGCACCTACGCGACGTGGTGGATCCGGCAGGCCATCACACGCGCGATCGCCGACCAGGCGCGCACGATCCGCATCCCCGTGCACATGATCGAGACGATCAACAAGCTGGTGCGGACCTCGCGCCATCTCGTCCAGCAGCTCGGCCGGGAGCCGACCCCGGAGGAAATCGCGCAGCGGATGGATCTCCCGCTGGACAAGGTGCGCAAGATCCTCAAGATCGCCCGCGAGCCCATCTCGCTGGAGACCCCGATCGGGGAGGAGGAAGACAGCCATCTGGGCGATTTCATCGAGGACAAGAAGGCGATCTCGCCGCTGGACGCCGCGGTCCGCTACGATCTGCAGCGGCAGATCAATTCCGCACTGGAGACGCTGACGCCGCGCGAGGAGAAGGTCTTGCGGAAGCGTTTCGGGATCGGAGAGAGCACGGACCACACGCTCGAGGAAGTCGGGCAGGACTTCGAGGTCACCCGCGAGCGCATCCGGCAGATCGAGGCCAAGGCCCTCCGCAAGCTGCGGCACCCGAGCCGGAGCAAGAAGCTGCGGAGCTTCGTGGAAAGCTTGTAGAAGCTAGTCGACCGGGCTGGGCTGATGAAAGGCGGAGGCCTCGGGCGACGAGGGACGGGCAGCTCTGGGTACCCGTTGTCTTTCAGTTGCAACGGGTGAGCGCCTCGATGCGGCCATGTCTCGTTGCTTTCCGTACCGTACTGTTGGTCGCGCGCTTCAGGCAGACCATCGGACCGGCGCAGCGACACCCTCACTGCTCCTAACCTCATCCGCCCCGCAGTCGCGGCTTCGTTCGATTGACACACCGGCGGGCGGCGTCTAAAATGATGCGCTCGCGGTCGCGTCTCGGAAGGTCCGGCTGGCCGTCACGGGCCCATAGCTCAGGTGGTCAGAGCGGCTGACTCATAATCAGTTGGTCCCAGGTTCGAGTCCTGGTGGGCCCACCAGCTTCCGGCGCGCCGTCTGGTTTCTCTGGCAATCATATGAGACAGAGGCGGCGTTGAACCCGCAACTTGCTCCGCTTATTGAACTCCAAACGCTTGATCTCCGGATTACCGAGATCAAAGACCAGCAGCGCAGAGTCCCCGAGCAGATCCAGGCCGCCGAAGCTCCCCTGAAAGACGCGCAGACCGCACACAAGCAGGCCACGACCACGGTCGAGGCGCTCGCCAAGGAGCGCCGCGATAAGGAGCGGGATCTGGACGTGCAGGAAGGCCATGTCGGCAAGCTGCGCGGGCGCTTGAGCGAGCTCAAGACGAACAAGGAGTACCAGGCCGCGCTCTTCGAGATCGAAATGGCGAACAAGAAGAAGGGAGAGATCGAGGAGCAGATCCTGCTGCTCATGGAACGGATTGAGAAGCTCCAACAAGAGGCTCAGCAGGCGCAAGCGAAAGCGGCTGAGGCAGACAAAGTCTTCAAGGAAGAAAGGACGCGGTTGGAGAAAGTGTTGGCCGACCTTGGCGCCGAACTGTCCCGGCTCGAACTGAAACGTCAGTCCATCGTGGCGGGCACCGACAAAGTGTTGATGGACCGGTACACGAAGCTCAAAGCCATGCGCAAGGATCTGGCCGTCGTCCCGGTCCGCAATGGCACCTGTACCGGCTGCCGCCTCCAGCTTCCTCCGCAGTTGGTGGCCCAGGTCAAACGCTCCGACGAGCTCCTCAACTGCAGCTACTGCCACCGCATCCTCTACTGGGAAGGCGAATCTCCTACCGCCACCACGGCCATCGCGTCATCGGAACCGGCACGATCATCGGCTGGAACGGGCGAGTCAAGCTAGGCCGGTCCGATCCCTTCGAGCACAGATTGGGTGGTCTTGAAGTGCAGCTTGGCGACACTGCCCAAACGCTCCTGGCCGTGCTTCTTGACGATCATCCGGGCGGCCAGCTCGACTTGCTGGGAGGCGCCTTTCGGCAGGGTTGTGCCGACTTCGTCCGAGAGCCGTTTGAGCCGGAGCAGAAATTCCGCGCGCGCAAGCACGGACGCAGCGGCGACGGCAAGGTCGGCTTCCGCTTTCGGCCTCTGGACTAACCGGATCTGTTTGCCCTTGTCCATGAGCGCCCGCGTGATGAAGCGCTCGTCCCCGAACTGGTCGGCGATCGCGAGGTCGCAGTCCACTTGCTCGAGCAGATTCTCTAGCGCCCGTGCGTGCCCCCAGGCCAGCAGCCGGTTGAGGTTCTTGATCTTCCCATAGAGCCGATTGTAGGCCTCCGGGCCGATGGCCACGATGCTGTGCTTGCAGGCCTGCCGGAGGTCCTTCGCCAGCTCGAGCGCACGGCCGTCCGAAATGACCTTGCTTTCACGGACCTGCATGAGTCTGAGCTCGGGCTCGAGGTCGGGACTCACATGGACGGCGGCGATGACGAGCGGGCCGAAGTAATCCCCCTTGCCGGATTCGTCGATCCCGATCCTAGGTTGGCCGCGAAGGTCGGGGTGAGCAGGGTTGTCGACGCGGGGACCCTTCGGCATCGTGGCTGGTTCTCAGGTGGCCGGGGATCGTGACGGGCGGCGAATCTATCAGACCGGCGGAGGCCGGTCAATTCGTCCGCCTTCGCTTGAAGCGGTTTCAGGCGACGGGTATACTGATCACGCGCGTTGGAGGAGGCCGGGTGATCGCTCGCGGGGTTCACCCATAGCTGGGTACCCGGCGGGAGGAAAGTCCGGACTCCAAGGGCAGGGCGCTGGGTAACCCCCAGGCGGAGCGATCCGACACTAGCGCCACAGAAAACAGACCGCCGATGGCCGGCTGTCCATTGGGCCCGGGACGATCGGCACGATGGGCCGACGGATCAGGCAAGGGTGAAACGGTGGGGTAAGAGCCCACCGCGGCTGTGGTGACACAGACGGCACGGCAAGCGTCGCCCGGAGCAAGACCAAATAGGAGGACGCCCGAGGGCGTGAGCGATCACGGCCTTCGGAACGGCTGGCCCGGCCAAGGTCCTCGGGTGGGTCGCTTGAGGTTCGGGGCAACCCGAGTCCCAGAGAAATGATCACCTCCGCCGAAGTCCGCCGTAGCCCTGCGCGAAGGCGCGACGAAGGCGGGACAGAATCCGGCTTATAGGCCGCCTCCACCGCGCCCTTTTCATCGCCCGCCGGAGGTCGCCTTCGGTGATCTTCCCCGCCAGCACTTCCTGGTTATCAATCAGCACGACCGGGATGCGGGCACCGTACCGGGCTTCCAAGACCTGATCGTCTGCGATATCTATTTCTTTGAGCGCGAAGGCCATCTCGCGCTGAAGGGATTGCGCCATCTTCACCACCACGCGACAGAGATGGCACTCGGGCCGAGAAACGACCGTGACCTGCAGCATGGAGATCAATCAACAAGCGGCAAACAGCTAACGGCAGCCCGCCTCCACCCTACACAATCCATCCCTCAGGCTCAATGGCGGGCACCTCGTTGTCTCCCCCTCAGCCGTCGCGGTCGCGTCGAGGCTGCCCCACTTCCTTGTTGACGAGCCAAAACTCCCGATGTTAGGATGCAAAACTCTTTCCTGTTGATTTTTCAGTCAGATTCGCGGTTTTTTGGCAACACTGCTTCACAGCCTGGCAGCCTGTGTGAGGTTGTGGGGGAGAGGCTCGCGTACATCCGAGAGCAGGCGCTCATAATCGTCTAGAGGGTGAGGACCGACCCATGAAACTCACGGGCGCAGAAATCTTCCTGGAGTCTTTGAGAAAAGAGGGCGTGAAGACCCTCTTCGCCCTGCCCGGCGGTGTCGTGCTCAAGATTTTCGACGTCCTGTATCAGCAGAACGACATCCAGGTGATCCTCACGCGGCACGAGCAGGGCGCCGGCCACATGGCCGAGGGCTACGCCAAGGCCACGGGCAAGCCCGGAGTCGCGCTCGTTACCTCCGGGCCCGGCATGTCCAACGTCGTCACGGCGCTCGTCGATGCCTCCATGGATTCGGTGCCGATCGTAGTCTTCTCCGGTCAGGTGCCCACTCCCTTGATCGGCAACGATGCGTTCCAGGAGGCCGACAATATCGGCTTGAGCCGGCCCTGCACCAAGTACAATTTCTTGGTCAAGGACGTCAACGACCTCGCAGTCACGATCAAAGAGGCCTTCTATATCGCGACGACGGGGCGGCCGGGTCCGGTGCTCGTGGATATTCCGAAGGACGTCTCCAACAACCGGACCGAGTTCAAATACCCGGCCTCGGTGTCCATTCGGGGCTACAACCCCACCTACGAGGGGAACAAGTGGCAGATCAAGCAAGCGGCGGACGCGATTTTGAAGGCGCGCAAGCCGATTCTGTATATCGGCGGCGGCGTGGTCTTCTCAGGAGCCTCCGAAGAGGTGATCGAGCTCGCCGAGATGATGCAGATTCCCGTGGACATGACCCTGATGGCGCTGGGCGCTTTTCCCGGCGAGCATCCGCTTTCCATGGGCATGATGGGCATGCACGGCACCTATTGGGCGAACATGGCCGTGCATTACTCGGATCTGGTCATCGCGGTGGGGGCCCGGTTCGATGACCGTGTGACGGGCAAGGTCTCGGAGTTCTGTCCCCATGCGAAGATCATCCACATTGACATCGATCCGACGTCGATCCGGAAGAACATTCACGTGGACATTCCGATCGTTGGCGACTGCAAACGGGTGCTACGCGAGCTGAACCAGTTCCTCCGCAACGGCGTCAACGGGGAGCTGCGGGAGTTGCGGAAGCCGTGGATGGACCAGATCCATGAGTGGAGGCAGGCCCATCCGCTGCGGTACGAGCAGGACGCTGATGGCCAGATCAAGCCACAGCATGTCATCAAGCGGCTGTATGAGCTGACGAAGGATCGCGACCCGATCGTCTCCACCGATGTCGGCCAGCACCAGATGTGGTCGGCGCAGTACTTCAAACTGGCCAAGCCGCGCCGTTGGCTGACCTCCGGCGGGCTGGGGACGATGGGCTTCGGCCTGCCGGCGGCAATGGGCGCCCAGGCGGCCTTCCCGGACAAGCTGGTCCTGTGCGTGGCGGGCGACGGCAGCGTGCAGATGAACGTGCAGGAACTGGCAACGGCGGTCGTGAACAAGCTGCCCGTCAAGGTCGTGATCATCAACAACCGGTACCACGGCATGGTGCGTCAGTGGCAGGACCTGTTCTATGAGGGGCGGTATGCTTCGAGCTATCTGGATACCGTGCCGGACTTCGTGAAATTGGCGGAGGCGTACGGTGCGGTCGGCCTGCGCGCGACCAAGGTTTCCGAAGTGGATGACGTGATCAAAGAGGCGATCGCGGCGGACAAGCCGGTGATCCTGGATGTGCCGGTGTATCCTTACGAAAACTGCTACCCAATGATCCCGGCCGGCGGCTGCAACCACGAGATGATCCTGAGCGATCCGCCGGATCTCAAGAAGAAGCAGGCGGCGCCGACGGGCGTGCCGGGCGAAGACAAGGACACGGTTTTAACGGCATAGCACGAAGCGAACAGCTAATAGGGAATAGCAAGCAGCTAGGAGCCAGAAGCCCGGTGCCAGTCGCTCTCGGCTACTCGCTATCCTTTTATGGAACACATCATTTCCGTGCTCGTGGAAAACAAGTTCGGGGTGCTCTCCCGGGTGGCCGGCCTGTTCAGCGGGCGCGGATTCAACATCGAGAGTCTGTCGGTCGCGCCGTCGCTCGATCCGACGACCTCGCTCATGACGATCGTGACGCGTGGGGACGATCGCATCATCGAGCAGATCGTCAAGCAGCTCAACAAGCTGATCGATGTGATCAAGGTCGTGGACCTGAACGAAGCCGAGTTCGTCGGCCGTGAGACCGCGTTGATCAAGGTGCACACCAAACCGGAAGACCGCGCCGAGGCCTTGCGGATCACCGACATCTTCCGCGCCAATGTGGTCGATTCGACGCCCACGACGTACACGATCGAGGTCACGGGCGACACGAAGAAGATCGAGGCGATCATCAATCTGCTGCAGCCGCTGGGCATCAAGGAACTGGCCCGGACGGGCCGGGTCGCGATCGCGCGCGAGCCGATCCGTTCGGCCGTGTCGCAGCCGAGAAAAGTTGCCAAGGAATAGCGGAGCGAGGCGCGAGGGTAGGGGCCCCTTGCCGCTAGCCGCGAGCCCCGAGCCTCTTCAAAAGGAGTCACCATGAACATCTATTACGACAAGGACGCCGACCTCGCGCAGATCAAGAACAAGACGGTGGCGATCATCGGGTACGGCAGCCAGGGGCATGCGCACGCGCTGAATCTGAAGGACAGCGGGGTCAATGTCTTCGTCGGGCTGAGGGAAGGCGCGTCGTGGCGGAAAGCCGAGGGCAGCGGGCTAAAGGTCATGCCGGTGGCCGACGCCGTCAAGGGCTCGGACGTCGTCATGCTCCTGGCCCCGGATGAAGCCCAGCCGGCCATCTATCGCAACGACATCGCGTCCCATTTGAAGAACGGGGCGTACCTGGCGTTCGGTCACGGCTTCAACATCCACTTCGGACAGATCGTGCCGCCGGCCGGCGTGAACGTGTTCATGGTGGCCCCAAAGGGCCCCGGGCACCTGGTCCGTTCGGAGTACACGAAGGGCAGCGGGGTTCCGATGCTGCTCGCGATCCATCAGGACCCGAGCGGGAACACACGGCAGGTCGGGCTGGCGTATGCGAGCGCCATCGGTGGGGGACGCGCGGGGATCATCGAGACGAATTTCCGCGAGGAGACCGAGACGGACCTGTTCGGCGAGCAGGTGGTGCTGTGCGGGGGCCTGACGTCGCTGATCCAGGCGGGCTATGAGACGTTGGTGGAAGCGGGCTACTCCCCTGAGATGGCGTATTTCGAGTGCCTGCACGAAGTGAAGCTCATCGTGGACCTGATCTATGAGGGTGGTATTGCGAACATGCGCTACTCGATCAGCACCACGGCCAAGTACGGCGACGTGACCCGCGGGCCGCGGATCATTACCGAAAAGACGAAGCAGGAGATGCGCCGGATCCTCGAGGAGATCCAGAGCGGTAAATTTGCGCGAGAGTGGGTCCTTGAGAATCAGGCCAATCGGCCGGTGTACAACGCGCTGCTGGAGAAAGGTGAGCGGCATCCGATCGAGGACGTCGGCGCCCGGCTTCGGGCCATGATGCCCTGGCTGAAGAAGGACCGGCTGGTGGACAAGTCCAAGAACTGACGGTAGCATGCAGCCGGCAGCCGTCAGGTCCTAAAAGAGCTGACGGCCGATGGCAGTTGGGGGGCCTAGTGGATCGCGCCGCGGGGATTCCGATCGTCAAAGAAGGCTGGCCGTTCGTGGCCTGGATGGGCGGAACCGCCGCAGTGGCCGCCGGCCTGGGGTGGACGATCCCGGCCGTCGTGTTCGGAGCGCTGGCGCTGTTCACGGCATGGTTCTTCCGGAATCCGAAGCGCGTGCCTCCGAGCGGCGCCAACGTCGTCGTGGCGCCGGGCGACGGACGGGTGATCGCGATTGACGAAGAATATGAGCCACGGTTCCTGAAAGCCCAGGCGATCCGGATCAGCATCTTTCTGAACGTCTTCGACGTCCATGTGAACCGGATTCCCTGCTCAGGGCTGGTCGAGGATGTGGCGTATCAGCCGGGGGCCTTCCGGGTGGCGAGCAGAGAAGAGGCTACGCTGCGGAACGAGCAGAACGCGCTCATGATCCGGGCACGGAAGGAGGCGAAGGTACTGTGCGTCCAGGTGGCCGGGTTGATCGCACGCCGGATCGTATGCTGGGTGGCTCCCGGCGAGCGCGTGACGTGCGGCGATCGCTTCGGCATGATCCGGTTCGGCTCGCGGATGGACACCTTTCTTCCGAGCAGCGCGACCGTGAAAGTGGCGGTAGGCGATCGGGTGAAGGGCGGGGGAACGGTCATTGCGGAGTTGAAGGATTGACGATAGGGGGACCTGTGACGTTTTAGCGATTTGTTGATTGGGATCAAGGCAAAGGGAGGCACTGACAGACGGCATGCGGACCGGATTTCTGAAAGAAAAGCGAGGCAAGGGGGTCTATCTGATCCCCAATCTGCTCACGACCGGCAACCTGTTCAGCGGGTTGTTCTCGATCTTGGCCGTCTTCAACGCGAACTACCTCGCGGCGGCGATCGCGATCCTGGTCGCCCTGATCTTCGACATGCTGGACGGCAAGTCGGCCCGGTGGACGAACAGTACGAGCCAGTTCGGGGTGGAGTACGACTCGCTGGCCGATCTCGTCTCGTTCGGCGTGGCGCCCGGCCTGCTGATTTATTCCTGGGCCTTGAGCGAGCACGGCATGTTCGGCTCGGCGGTGATGTTCGCGTTCGTGGCCTGTGGTGCGCTGCGACTCGCCCGCTACAACGTCGCGTCCGGGACGACGGACAGCAAGTTTTTCACGGGGCTCCCCATCCCGGCCGCGGCCAGCGTCGTCGCGACGCTGGTGATCTTTGACCATCACATCGTGCGGATGGGAGCGGAGGTCAAGCCCCTGCTGATCCTGGTCATCACGCTGACGCTCGCGTTCCTGATGGTGAGCACGATCAAGTACCGGAGCTTCAAGGACCTGAAGTTCAAGGGTGGCCGTCACTTCAACCATCTGGTCTGGGTGATTCTGACCCTGATGCTGGTTGTGGCCTGGCCGCAGGTGATGCTGTTCGTGTTGTTTGCCGGGTACGCGTTGCTGGGCATCGTCGAGAAGGGAGTGAGTCTCGTAGCCAAGGCGGTCAGCCCGCGGAGCGGTGTAGCCAAGGAGCACCCGTCACTCGAGACAAAGCAGTAACAAGGCGGAGAAGAGGAGTAGTAGGCGAGCTTGACGGAAGGGAGAGAGCTGGTGGCGTCCGTCGCGCGCGGTGGACACGGTGCGAACCAGCCCGTCGGCCGCTGAACTCGCCTCGGAGCCAGGCCGGTGAACCGGGCGCAGGATGCCCGTGGTAGGCGGCCTCGGATGACCCCCGTGACGGGTCCAACGAAGGGCGGTCGGGCTTCGGGATGAAGCTGCGGCCCCGAATCAGGGTGGTACCACGGAGCGCGGAAGCCTTCGTCCCTGAACGGGAGGAAGGCTTTTTTGTTTGGTGGGCGCGGCTGGGCTGCCCCTCTGCTCGCGCGTCGCGCACGCAGGATTGACCGTTCCGGGCAGAAGGGGGTGTGCTCGCCGGACGTGCGCACTCTGGCGCTGCCGGGTCACCTGTCCCAAGGACCGGGGATCGATGATACGGTGCCGGCTACCCGTTGCGCCCGATCGCAACGGGTGCATGCAACGGACGTAAGCGGCGAAGTCGGCGGTCGCCCGCTCATGCCCCACGGCGGCTCAGGCTGGCTGGTTCTTGCCAACGGTGACTTGTATAGTTAAGCCAAACGGGGCTGCGAACGAGACTAACTAGAGCAGGAGAACGAGCCATGGCTGGCAACGATGTGCGGATGATCAGGATTTTCGACACGACGTTACGCGACGGGGAGCAGTCGCCCGGCGCGAGCATGAATATCGAGGAGAAGCTGATGATCGCGAAACAACTGGCGCGGCTCGGCGTGGACATCATCGAGGCCGGGTTCGCGTACAGCTCGCCCGGTGACTTCGAGGCGGTTCGGCGGATCGCCCACGAGGTCGAGGGGCCGACGGTCTGCAGCCTGGCGCGGGCTCGGCCGGAGGACATCGATCGCGCGTGGGAAGCGCTCAAGGGCGCGCCGAAAGCCAGGATCCACACGTTCCTCTCTACCTCCGACATCCATCTCAAGTACCAGTTCCGCCTGACGCGCGAGCAGGCGCTCCAGCGGGCGGTGGAGATGGTGACCCGCGCGCGCGGCTATGTGGAGGACGTGGAGTTCTCGCCGATGGATGCGAGTCGCTCGGACCCGGCGTATCTCCACGAGGTGCTGGAAGCGGTGATCGAGGCGGGCGCGGGCACGGTGAACATTCCCGACACGGTCGGGTATGCGACGCCGCAGGAGTTCGGCGCGCTCATCCGCGGCATCCGCGAACGGGTTCGAAACAGCCACCGGGCGGTGATCTCCGTGCATTGCCACAACGATCTCGGGCTGGCCGTCGCCAACTCGCTGGCCGCGGTCATGGAAGGGGCCGGGCAGGTCGAGTGCACGATCAACGGGATCGGCGAACGGGCCGGCAATGCCTCGCTCGAAGAGATCGTGATGGGGCTCCGGACGCGCAAGGATTTCTATCGCGCCGATACCCGGATCCACACCGAGGAGATTTCGAAGACCAGCCGCCTGGTCAGCAAGATCACCGGCATGGTCGTGCAGCCGAACAAGGCGATCGTCGGCGCGAACGCCTTCGCGCATACCTCCGGGATCCACCAGGATGGGCTGCTGAAAGAGAAGAGCACGTATGAGATCATGCGGCCCGAATCCGTCGGCCTCGTGGACAGCAAGCTCATTCTCAGCAAGCTCTCCGGCCGGCACGCGTTCCGGCAGCGGCTGGAGGCACTCGGCTACAAGCTGACGGAGGAGGAGGTGCAGCACGCCTTCGATCGGTTCAAGCGGTTGGCGGACCAGAAGAAGGAGATCTACGAAGAGGATCTGGAAGTCATCATCTCCGAGGAGGTCGCCAAGATCCCGGAACGCTACGTGCTGAAGGCCCTCACCATCGCCAGCGGCACGACTCAGGTGCCAACGGCTACCGTCGAGCTGGAGATGGATGGCCAGGTGGTCCAGCAGACCGGCACCGGCGACGGCCCGGTGGATGCCGCGTACCGCACGATCGCGGCGATGACCAAGACCGGAAGCCGGTTGCTGCAGTACGCCGTGCAAGCGATCACGGGTGGCACGGACGCGCAAGGTGAAGTCTCGGTGCGCGTGGAGGAAGATGGCGAGACCGTGACCGGCCACGGGGCCGATACGGACATCATCGTGGCGTCGGCACGGGCCTATCTGAACGCCCTCAATCGGCTGGCCTACCGGGCGTCCAAGGCGTCCAAGGGTGAGCAGCGGGTCGGCTTGATTTGAGCGGCAACGCCGCGTTACAGTGCGCCCCTACGCGCTCATGCGCGACCGCGCACAAGCCGGGCACCTGTCATGAGGGGATTGAAGCGATGGGCATGACGATGACGGAAAAGATCCTGGCGCAGCGTGCAGGCAAGAGCCGCGTGGCGCCGGGCGACAATATCTGGGTGGCTGTAGACGTGCTGATGACCCACGACGTGTGCGGGCCCGGCACGATCCAGATCTTTCACAAGCAGTTTGGCGAGCAGGCCAAGGTGTGGGACCGCGAAAAGGTGGTCGTGATTCCGGACCATTACATTTTCACGCAGGATCTGCACGCACACCGCAACGTGGATATCCTGCGCCAGTTCGTGAAAGAGCAGGCGCTGCCCTATTTCTATGATGTCGGCTCGCCCAGGTACAAGGGCGTCTGCCACATCGCGCTCCCGGAGGAAGGGCACACCAGGCCGGGCGAGGTGCTGTTCGGCACGGACTCGCACACCTGCACGGCTGGTGCGTTCGGCGAGTTCGCAACGGGCATCGGCAACACGGATGCCGCGCTGGTCCTGGGGCTCGGCAAGCTGTGGGTGAAGGTGCCCGAGACCATGCGGTTCGTCTTTGAGGGGCCGTTACCGCCGTACCTGATGGCCAAAGACCTCATCCTGCACGTCATCGGCGATATCGGCGTGGACGGCGCCACCTATCGGGCGATGGAGTTCGCCGGCGACGGGGTCATGGCACTGAGCATCGAGGAGCGGATGACCCTCTGCAACATGGTCATCGAGGCCGGCGGGAAGAACGGGATCATCGCGCCCGACGCGGTGACCGAGTCCTTCGTGCGCTCGAAAACGAGCAAATCCTACCAGGTCGTCGCCAACGACCCGGACGCCCGCTTTCACAGCACCCGCGTGTACAAGACGAAGGAGATCGAGCCGACGGTCGCAAAGCCGCACTCGCCGGACAACCGGGACACCGCGCGCCGGTGCAAAGACGTGGCGCTCGACCGGGCCTACATCGGCTCCTGCACGGGCGGCAAGATCACGGATTTCCGCGCCGCGGCGACGATCCTCAAAGGCAAGCAGGTGAAGATCGACACCTATGTGGTCCCGGCCACGACCGAAGTCGCGCGCGCCCTGGCCATCGAGCAGGTGGCCGGGGAGTCGCTGCTGAGCATCTTCGAACGAGCCGGCGCCAGGATCTCCGCGGGCGCCTCCTGCGCCGCGTGCCTGGGCGGCCCGTCGGATACGTTCGGCCGGCTCAACAAGAGCGAGGTGTGCATCTCGACCACGAACCGGAATTTTCCGGGCCGGATGGGCTCCAAGTCCGCCCAGGTGTACCTGGCCTCGCCGTACACGGTGGCGGCCTCGGCGCTGACGGGCAGGATCACCGACCCGCGCGACTTTCTCGCGTGACCACGGTGCGCGCGTGTTGATCGCGCGGCTGTCGGAGTGCATGGAATTCCTGGCGGGCGATCACACCATCCTGCGGGAACTGCTGCATCCGGCCAAGAGCGGCGCCAAGGTCGGGTACAGTCTGGCGCACGGAACGCTCGCGCCCGGGACACGGTCCAAGCGGCACCGGCTGAGATCCGCGGAGGTGTACTACTTCATCGCAGGACGGGGAACGTTCCGGATCGGTGAGGAATCGGCTCCCATCAGCCCGGGGACGGCTGTATATGTCCCGGCGGGAGCGGCCCAGTGGGTGGAGAATACAGGGACCACGACCCTCGAGTTTCTCTGCCTGGTCGACCCGGCGTGGCGGAGCGAAGATGAAGAAGTGCTGGAGTGAATGATCAGGCGCAAGGGGGAAGGGTAAGCCGGGCCATGAAAGAGAAGATTCGCGGAAAGGCGTACGTGCTCGGGCACAATATCGACACGGATCAGATCATTCCAGCCAAGCATCTCGTGTACAGCCTGGCCGACCCGGAGGAGCGGAAGCTGTACGGGACCTATGCGCTCTCCGGTGTGCCGGATCAAGGCGCAGGGCTTCCGAACGGGCATGTCCGCTTTGTGCCGGAGGGCCGACATGAGTCCGAGTTCCGCATCGTCGTCGCCGGCAAGAATTTCGGCTGCGGCTCTTCACGGGAACATGCGCCGGTGGCGCTGCAGATTGCCGGGGTGGAGGCGGTGGTTGCCGAGTCCTATGCGCGGATCTTCTACCGCAACGCGGTGAATGGCGGGTTCCTGCTGCCGTTCGAGGTAGAAGAGCCGATCTGGCAGAAGGTCAAGACGGGGGATGAGGTGGAGATTGACCCGGCGAAGGAGCTGTTCAAGAACCTCACCACGGGCGAGGCGCACAAGCTCAAACCGCTGGGTGATGTGCTGGCGATCTTGAAGGCCGGGGACGTGTTCGCATACGCGAGGCAATCCGGATTGATGAAATGAAGCGGGTGAGAGGCGTGGGGCGAGGGGCTAGAGGCGGCGGGCTGAAGGCCATGGGGACAGGAAGTTGTATGCCGCTTGCCGTGAGCCTGGAGGGCGAGTTGTGCGCGTGACAATAGCCGTCTTACCGGGTGACGGTATCGGGCAGGAGATCGTGCCGGAGGCGGTGAAGCTGCTGAAGGCCGTGGCCGAGCGGTTCGGCCATCCATTCGTGTTTGCCGAAGCTCCGGTCGGCGGGCAGGCCATTGATCAGGTCGGTGTGCCCTTGCCGGACCAGACACTGGCGCTCGCGAAGCGCAGCGACGCTGTGCTCCTCGGGGCCGTGGGCGGCCCCAAGTGGGAAGGGCTGGACTACGCGCGCCGGCCGGAACGCGCTCTCCTGGGCCTGCGCGAGCAGCTTGGGCTCTTCGCCAATTTGCGGCCCGCCAAGCTCTATCCGATGCTGGCGGACGCCTCGACGCTCAAGCGCGAGGTGATCGAGGGCATTGATCTGCTGGTCGTCCGAGAGCTGACCGGGGGCATCTATTTCGGGACGCCGAAGGGCATCGAGCGAACGGCGGACGGCGACCGCGGCATCAACACCGAGGTCTATACGACCGAGGAGATCCGGCGGATCGCGAAGGTGGCGTTCGAGGCGGCCCGCAAGCGGCGGCGGCACGTCACCTCGGTGGACAAGGCCAACGTGCTGGAGTCCAGCGAGCTGTGGCGCCGAGTGGTGATCGAGACGCATAAGGACTATCCGGACGTCCAGCTCGTCCACATGTATGTGGACAATTGCGCGATGCAGCTCATCCGAAACCCCAAGCAGTTCGACGTCCTGGTCACGACGAACATGTTCGGCGACATTTTGAGCGATGAGGCGGCGATGCTGACCGGCTCGATCGGCATGTTACCCTCGGCGAGCCTCGGGGCTCATGCCGGGCTCTACGAGCCGATCCACGGCAGCGCGCCGGATATCGCGGGGAAGAACGTGGCCAACCCGATTGCCACGATTGCGTCGGCGGCCATGATGCTGCGCTTCACGTTCAATCTGGAAAAAGAAGCAGACGCGATTGAACGTGCCATCACCGCCACGCTGGAGCAAGGCTACCGGACGCGGGACATCGCCAGTCCGGGGGCCAAGCTGCTCGGCACGGTCGAGATGGGCGACAGGATCCTACGCAACCTGTTGGCGACCTGAGACCGTTTTGACTCTCAGCCGGTTGTGTCGTCCCCGTCGAATCCGTTTGGCCGGGTGAGCCCGTTGCTCGTAAACGCAGGCTTGACGGGCTGAACTGACTCAACAGGGAAAACAGACCGAGGGGCCGAACGGTGAAGTCTAGCGATGGGTGAAAGTGGACGATCATGCAGGTACGCGCAACGTCAGGAACGATCGTCACGATCGCCGGCACCGGCGAATCCGGCTACTCCGGAGACGGTGGTCCGGCTTCAGCGGCCCGTCTGAATGAGCCCAAAAGCGTCGCGCTGGATGCCCAGGGGCGGCTGTATATCGCCGATTCGGAGAATCATCTGATCCGCCGGGTGGATCTCGCGACCGGAATCGTGACTACGATCGCCGGACGGGCCGAGCAGGCGATCGAGGCGTCTCCGGTCGTGTCAACGAGCGCCGTTACCGGCCATGATTTCGATGACGATCCGTTCGGTGAGCCCAGGCAGCCCGCGACCCACAAGATTGTCCAGCAGACCGATTTGAGCGGGACGGTGCGATTCCTGGTCGGGACCCTCCCTGCCGCGGGCCGGTTCGGAGGGGACGGGGGCCCGGCCACACGGGCGACGCTGAATTTCCCTTCCGCCGTCGCCGTGGACGTGACAGGGAACCTCTATATCGCCGATACGATGAACCATCGGGTACGGAGGGTGGACGTGGCCTCAGGTGCAATCAGCACGATCGCCGGCACCGGCCAGCGCCGCTTCTACGGAGACGGTGGGCCGGCTACGGCGGCGGCTCTGAATGAACCCGCGGCGCTGGTCCTGGATGCCGAAAGGTTTCTCTACATCGCCGATCAGAGCAACAATCGGGTGCGTCGGGTGGATCTGGCGACGGGGATCATCGTGACGGTCGCAGGGATGGGCGAAGCTGCGTACACGGGTGATGGCATCCCCGCCGTGGAAGCCGGCCTGGCGGGGCCCAGCGGGCTGGCTCTTGGGGCGGATGGGGTATTATATGTTGCGGATACCTTTAATGGCCGGATCCGCGCCGTCGATCTGAAGACCGGCCTGATCACCACCATGGCTGGTGACGGCTCGGAATACCGGTATCAGGGGGGACCTCAGGAGTTTTCAACCAGCGTGTCACGGCCATATGGCATTGCGATCGAAGCGAGCGGCGACCTCCTGCTGACTGATTCCGACAATCATCTGCTCCGTCGCTGGAGCCGGCGCAAGAAAATCATCACCCGGGTCGCAGGCAACGGGACGGCCGGGTATAGGGGGGACGGCGGACCGCCCCAGGAAAGCAGTCTGAATTATCCGTTCGGGGTCGCGGTGGATTGGGCGGGTAACCTGTACATCGCCGATACGTTCAATCATCGAATCCGTATGATAACTTGCTGATTTGTTGATCTGCTGATTTGTTGATTGTTCCCCAGATCATAAAATCACTCAATCAGCAAATCGCCAAATCAACAAATCGCTCTGAAGGGACCATGAGTCTGGCGAAGAAACATGCATACTGCGTCGCGGTAGTCGGCGCGACCGGGGCGGTCGGCACTGAGATGATCGAAGTGCTGGAGGAACGGAAGTTTCCGGTCTCCAGGCTGGTTCCTCTCGCATCGGTGCGATCCGCCGGCGGCAGCGTCACGTACATGGGGCACGACCTGATCGTCAACGAGCTCTCGAAAGACTCCTTCGCTGGCGTGGACCTCGCCCTGTTTTCGGCCGGCACCGAGGTGAGCCGGGAATACGCGCCGATTGCCGCAAAGGCTGGCGCGGTGGTCATCGACAACAGCGCGGCCTGGCGGATGGACAAAGAGGTGCCGCTGGTCGTGCCCGAGGTGAACCCGCACGATGTCACCTGGCAACACGGCATCATCGCGAACCCGAACTGTTCGACGATTCAGATGGTGGTGGCCCTCCAGCCGCTGCACGCCCGGGCACGGATCAAGCGCATCGTCGTGACGACCTTCCAGTCGGTCTCCGGCACCGGCAAGGAGGCGATGGACGAGCTGATGGAGGAATGCCGGGATCTGCTCAACTTCAGGGAGCCGAGACCGACGGTCTATCCGTATCAGATCGCCTTCAACTGCCTGCCGCACATCGATGACTTCATGCCCAACGGGTACACAAAAGAAGAGATGAAGATGGTCAATGAGACCCGGAAGATCATGGGCGATCACTCAATCCAGGTCACCGCGACCACCGTCCGGGTGCCCGTCTACGTCGGGCATTCCGAGTCCGTCAATATCGAGACGGAGCGCAAGCTGACGGCGAACGAGGCGCGGGCGATTCTCGCGGCGGCGCCCGGTGTGCTGGTCTATGACGACCCGGCGCACAAAGTCTACCCCATGCCGCTCGATGTGGTGGGCAAGGATGAGGTCTATGTCGGGCGCGTCCGCGAGGACGAGTCGGTCGCCAATGGCCTGAACCTGTGGGTAGTGGCGGACAATCTCCGGAAAGGCGCCGCGCTGAACGCGGTGCAGATTGCGGAGCTGCTGATCCGGTAGACAATGCCGGAACTGGGAAGTCTAGGCAAGGCGCTGATCCTGTTCGGCGGTGGGCTCGCCGTCATCGGAGCCCTGCTGCTGCTGGCGGGGAGGCTGCCGACCTTGGGCGGCCCGTTCGAGTGGCTGGGCAAGCTCCCCGGGGACATTCTCATCAAGCGCGAGCACTTCACCTTCTACTTTCCGCTGACGACCGGGATCATTGTCAGCGTCCTGCTGAGCCTTCTGCTATATTTCATTTCATTCCTTTCCAGGCGGTGACGGTGATGTCTCGACGTCTGTACGCAGGCGCGCTGGCGCCGATCCTTCTGGCGGCCTCCGTGGAGGCGGCCGAAACCATCCGCGTCGCAATGTTCCAGGATGCGCAGCAGGTAGTCGTGTCGGGCGACCGGAGCCTGGCCATCCGCCTGCAGAACGGCGACCGGCGGACGGTGGCCTCGCCGTTTGTCCTGACGCCCGTTCCGGGGGGCATGAAGAGCAACGGCGAGTACCTGCCGTCGGAGCTGTTCATCGAAGCGCAGGGCCTATCGGTGTCGGCCACGGCCTCGCTAGCGCAAGCGGGCAACGGGAACCCGGACCCCGGTGCGACCGTGGTGGTGAGCGGCGCGCTCCGGATCCTCACGCGGGGGCCGGGTTTGTGGGTGGTCAACGAGCTGGACCTCGAAGAATACGTCAAAGGGGTCGTGCCGGCGGAAATGAATGCCGCCTGGCATGCGGAAGCCCTTCAAGCGCAGGCCGTGGTGGCGCGGACCTACGCGCTGTATCAGAAGATGATGAACCCGACGCGGGAGTTCGATGTGCTGGCGGGGACACAAGACCAGGTCTACCGAGGGCGGCGCGGCGTGGACGCGCGGGTCGAGCAGGCGGTGGAACGCACGAGGGGGCTCGTGCTCACCTACCGGAGCGCGCCGATCCTGGCCGCTTTCTCGTCCACGGCGGCGGGTCCGACGGAAGACGCGATGAACGTCTGGAACAAGGACCTGCCCTATCTCAAAGGGGTCGATTGTCCGTTCGACGCGAATTCCCCCTATTACAGTTGGCGGGCGGTGGTGAAGCTCCTAGAGCTGGAGCGGACACTGCGGCAGCAGGGCTACGCGGTCGGCCCGATCGCTGGCGTGGCACCGTTGACGCACAGCCGGGCCGGCCGCGTCGGCAGGCTGCGCATTCTGCATGCAGGCGGCGAGCTCATCCTGCGCGGAGAGGACTTGCGGCGCGTGATCGGCTACACGGTGATCCCAAGTACGCAGTTCGACATCGAGCACGTCGGCGGGGACGTCGTGTTCTGGGGGCGCGGGGCCGGGCATGCCGTGGGCCTCTGCCAGTGGGGCGCCAAAGAACTCGCCGACCTGGGGTATCCCTTTTCCACCATCCTGCATTATTACTTTCCCGGCACCGACTTGACGAACATTCAGCTCGCGCGACTGAGCCCGCCCGCTCCTTGATGAGGCTCACCGACTTTGACGTTCCCTTTGATCCTTCGCTGATCGCCGAGCACCCGGTCGAACCCCGTGATCAGGCGCGTCTGCTCGTCGTGCCACGAGCCAGTGAGAGCTATTCGCATCGTCGAGTGGCCGACCTGCCGGCGCTGCTCGAGCCCGGCGACCTCCTGGTGGTCAACGATACCCGAGTCCTGGCGGCACGGCTGACGGGTCGCAAGCGGCCGGGCGGCGGCCGCGTTGAGCTGGTCCTGGTCAAGGACCTGGGAGGGAACACGTGGGAGGTCCTGCTCAAGGGGCGAGTGCGCCCAGGGCACGTGATCGACCTGCCGGAGGGCGCCTCGGCCACGGTTCTGGCTCAGGACCAGGGCAGCACTACGCTCAGGTTCGAGGGGTGCGCCTCGGTGGGCTTGCTGCTGCTCGCGGCCGGCCAGATGCCGCTGCCCCCCTACATCAAGCGGGCGCCGACCGAGGCGGACCGAGCCTGGTACCAGACGGTCTTTGCGCGGCAGGCAGGAGCGATCGCCGCGCCGACGGCGGGCCTGCATTTCACGGATTCGCTCCTCGCCGCGTTGCGCGCACGTGAGATCGGGCTGGCCACCGTCACGCTCCATGTGGGGCCCGCCACGTTCCGTCCGGTCACGGTTCAAGACGTCGGGCGGCACCCGATGGGCGTGGAGTGGTGCGACGTTCCGGAGGAGACGGCGCGCACGATTGCGCGGACAAAAGCCAGGGGGGCTCGTGTCGTGGCGGTGGGAACCACGGTCGTACGGGCGCTGGAGACGGCCGCCGAGGTGGAGGGGATCGTGCGCCCGTACCGCGGTGAGACGTCTCTCCTTATCCTGCCCGGCTATCAGTTCCGGGCCATCGACGCCCTGCTCACGAACTTTCATCTGCCGCGGACGACGCTCGTCATGCTAGTCGCGGCGTTTGCAGGGCTGGATCGGGTGCGGGAGGCGTACCGGATCGCGATCGCGGAGCGGTACCGATTTTATAGTTATGGGGACGCGATGCTGATTATCTAGGCGAGAGGCTAGAGGTGCTCGCTGTTCAGCTTACCCATAGCCTATGGCCCATTGCCTAGTGCCTGTGCTTTAGAGAAGTTCCTTCCGAATCTTAATCGGCGTCTTCGCGCGCACGGCTTCGCGGAAGGCCATCAGGGCGCGCTGCTGTTTCTGGAAGAGGAAGTCCTGCAGGATGCGGTCGCGCGCGGCCGCGCCCTCGGCTTTTTCATCTTTCGCCTGATGCGCGACCAGGGCTTCGGCTTCGGCGACTTCCGCCGGAGTCAGCGCCACGGAGTCGAGAATGACCAGCCGCGCTTTGTTGCGCAGGAGCTCCATGGAGTGCATCGCCTCAAAGTGCGCGGGCGTCATGCGATTGAGCTGCACGAAGCGGCGATACAGATCTTGGTCGAACTTGCCGTTCCGCTGGAATTCCTCCCGGCGCGTGAGATCGTCGCGGAGCTCTTCAGGGCTGATGCTCAGCCCCATGTCCTCGGCCGCGATCGTCCAAAGCTTGCTCTCGATCAGTCCGTCGATGACGAAGTCCTTGATCGTCTCTTCTTTGAACTCGCCCTTGACGTTCTCCCGATAGTACCTGAGCGTGGATTCGTAGGCCCGCCGGTACTCGTCGCGCGAGACCGAGAGGTCGCCGACGGTGGCGACATGGTCGGGTTCCTGCTCACTGAAGCCCCACCACCCCATGGTGATGATGAACGCGATCGCCAGGACGCCCATGATGGACTTGAGGATCCAGGGATATTTTCGCGCGCTTTCCCGCAGGAGTTTGATCATCGAGAGGCTCTCCTTCGGAGGTCCGAGCGGGCAGATTGTACTGGCCGAACGGGGGAAAGGCAAGAGATGTGGGAGGTAGGGGTAATTGTGTGACAATTTGTGCTCAGGGAGGAAATTTGCTATAGTGACGCCAGATTGCGAGGGCAGCTTGCCTCCGGAGGGATCTGAAACGGGCCCTTTGGGCACAGGCATTTATCCCAAAGCGCACGTTCTCAACCGCTTCATCGCCAAGCTGTTGGATGGTATCATCGCGGCGGCTGCCAGCAAGCTCGTCCCGCCAGTCGGCTGGGCAGCCGGGCTCGCCTACGTGCTGATTGCCGACGGGTTTTCCGGCGGACAGAGTATCGGCAAACGACTGATCGGCCTTCAAACCGTGGTCCCGCAGGCGCGGGAGTGTTCCGGCTTCAGGGAGTCCATCATCAGAAACCTGCCTCTGGCACTAGCGTATCTGGTTTTCCCCATACCATATGTCGGGTGGGTGCTGACTCTCGTTGTGGTCGGCTTCGAGGCGCTGCTGGTTATCGGGAACGAACAGGGGCTCCGTCTGGGGGATGAAATCGCGCACACGCAGGTGCTGGACGCGGGCCTGCTTGAAGTGCCGGATTGATCTCCGGGGCCGGTGGAGGGCGTTGAGTGGGACTTGCAGGTGAAATCCTAGGCTGGTTCTCGAGCGATCTGGCGATCGACTTGGGGACGGCGACGACGCTCGTCTACGTGAGGGGAAAGGGCATCGTCCTGAACGAGCCGTCGGTCGTGGCCGTCGAGAAGAAGACCGAAAAGGTCCGTGCGGTGGGCGCGGAAGCGAAAAAAATGCTGGGCCGCACGCCCGGCCACATCACCGCCATCCGGCCGATGAAGGAAGGGGTCATCGCCGACTTCGAGATGGCGGAGAAGATGCTTAAGTATTTCATCCAGAAGGCGCATAACCGGAGTGCGTTCGTACGACCGCGCATCATTATCGGCGTGCCGTCTCGGATCACGCAGGTGGAGCAGCGCGCGGTGCGCGATTCGGCCGAGCTGGCGGGCGCCCGGGAAGTGCACCTGATCGAGGAGCCGGTGGCCGCGGCCATCGGCGCTGGGCTGCCGATCTCCGAGCCGTCCGGGAACATGGTGGTGGACATCGGCGGCGGCACGACCGACATCGCCGTGATCTCGCTGGGCGGGATCGTCTATTCGGAGTCCGTCAAGGTGGCGGGCGACCGCATGGACGAGGCGATCATGAATTACGTCAAGAAGAAATACAATCTCCTCATCGGCGAACATATGGCCGAGCGGATCAAGTTTGAGATGGGATCCGCCTACCCGTTCGAGGAGAAGAAAACGATGACGATCAAGGGGCGGGACTTGATTTCGGGAATCCCGCGGACGCTGGTGATTGACGACGCCGAGGTCCGGGAGGCCTTGCAGGAGCCGATCGGCACGATCATTAACGCCATCAAGGTGGCGCTGGAGAACACGCCGCCCGAGTTGGCGGGCGATATCATCGATCGCGGGATCGTGCTTACGGGCGGCGGTTCACTGCTCAGGGGCATGGACACGCGGTTTCGAGAGGAAACGAATCTGCCGATCATCACGGTGGACGACCCGCTCACGTCGGTGGTGCTGGGCGTGGGTAAGCTCCTCGACGAACTCGATCTCCTCAGCAAAGTCTCGGTCATGTCGCAAGCCCGAAGCGCCCGCTAGGGGGCCCATCCCGCACGTGGATGGTTCATGACTCGGTTCACCTCCGGAACATGGCGGGTGGTGCTGATCCTCTCTGCGCTGCTCGTGTCCGCGTACTTCCTGCTTCCCGCCCAGAGTCGCGTCCTCTTGCAAGCGATCGGGAAACCGGTGGCGCTGGTCGTCGCCCTGCCGCTGAACGGGCTCGCGGCGCTGGACCACGGCGTCGGGGGTCTATGGGATGGGTACGTCGCGCTGCACGGCGTCCAGGCGGAAAACGAGCGCTTGCGCCGGGAGATCGAGTTCCTCCGCGCGCAGAACGGCGAGTTGCGCGAGGCGGCTGAAGCCGGCCGGCGCCTCGCGAGCCTGCTGACCTTCAAGGACCGGATCCCGTACGCCACGCTCGCGGCGCAGGTCATCGGCCGGGACGCCAGCGCGTATTATCGCAGTCTCATCCTGAACAAGGGGGAACACGACGGCGTGCATGCGGAGATGGGTGTCGTCACTCCGGCGGGTGTTGTGGGCCGCGTCGTGAAGACCGGGCCGTCCACATCCGTGGTGCTGCTGGTCACCGACCCCAACAATGCCGTGACGGGGCTGATCCAACGGACGCGTGAGGAGGGCATCGTCGAGGGGACGCCGGAGGGACGGGCGCGATTGAAATACATTCCCTTGCTCTCGACCGCACGCGAGGGCGATGCCGTGGTCACCTCCGGCCTGACCGGGGGCTTTCCCCGCGGCGTTCCGATCGGGGCGATCACGCGCGTGGACAAAGTCGAGGGTGAGCTGTTTCAGTCCGCGGAGATTCTGCCCGACGTGGACTTCACGCGATTGGAGGAGGTGTTGGTGATCACCAGTCCGCGGCCTGTCGTGGACGCCGAGCCCTTGCCGGTCCCCAAGGCAGGCGCGAGCGGGAAGGAGCGCGCGCGGTGAAGGCGACCCTGTATCTCGGGCTGATCCTCGGGCTGGTGCCGTTCCAGATGACCGTCCTGGAACTCGTGCGGATCGGGCCGGTCCGTCCAGACCTGTGCCTGGTGGCTGCCGTGCTCGTGGGCGTGTGCGCCGGGGAGCTCGAAGGACTTCTGATGGGACTCGCGCTGGGCTTCGTGCAGGACCTGTTTTCAGCCGGCGATGCGTGGGTCAATCTGGGCCTGAAGGGCGCAGCCGGGATGATCGCGGGGCTGACGGGGCGGCACGTGGCCAACGCCACGCCCGTGACGATTCTGACGCTCATGGGCGGACTGTCGGCAGCGTCCGGCCTGGTGGTAGTGTTGCGGGGACGCGAGCCCCTGGGCGTGGGGGCGCTGACCGTGTACGGGCCAGCCTGGCTCGGGCAGGCGGTGTGGGAGGCGCTGATCTGTGCCGGTCTGTACTGGCTGATCGCGGGGCGCGTGCGCCTCGAGCGGGTCACTCCGGAGGGTTGGCCGGTCTTCTGGCGCTAAGCGAGCACAGGATTGCGGACCGATGAGGGGTAGCTGACGACGATGACCGAGAGCGGCACCCAGCACGACGAACTACGCGATATCCAGCGACGGCTGACCTTCCTGAAGATTGGTCTGCTCTTCGTCATCGGCCTGCTGGCGATTCGACTGTGGCAGCTACAGATTCAGGAGGGGCCGTATTACCGGGAGCTTTCAGAGGAGAACCGGACCCGCTCGGTTCTGCTACAGCCGGTGCGCGGGTTGATCTATGACCGCAATGGAGTGCTGCTGGCCAACAACGTGCCGAGTTTCAGCCTGTACGTCACGCTGGAGGACGTGAAGGACCGCACGCGGCTGATGCGCCGGCTGGTCGAGCTGCTGGACCTCGATGAAGCGCTGCTGCAGAAGAAGCTCGCAGCAAAGGGTGGCAAGCTGCAGCCGCGCAAGCTGCGCGACGGGCTCTCGTTGCGGGAGGCGGCGATCATCGAGTCGCACCGGCTGGACCTCCCCGGGGTGATGATCCAAGCCGAGTCGCAGCGCAACTATCCGGTCGGGGCGAGCGCGGCGCACCTGCTCGGATATGTGGGTGAGGTGACGGCGGAGCAGATGGAGCGACCGGAATTCGACGGGGTCCCGCAAGGCAGCATCGTGGGGCAGTACGGGGTGGAGAAAACTTTTGACCGGTTCCTCCGAGGTCGGGTGGGGGAGAAGGTGATTGAGACGGATGCGCTTGGGCACGAAAAGCGCACCGTCCAGGTAAACAAGCCCGACGCCGGCGACGACCTGTATCTCACGATCGACCTGCGCCTGCAGAGGCTGGCCGAGGAGTTGCTGGGCGACGAAGCCGGCGCAATCGTGGCGTTGGATCCGACCAGCGGGGAAGTGCTGGCGCTGGCCAGTCGACCGACGTTCGATCCCAATGTCCTCTCTCGGGAGCTCACGCCCAAGCAATGGGATGAAATCGTGCAGGATCCCGGGCATCCGTTGACCAACCGCGCCACGCAGGGGCAGTATCCGCCGGGGTCGACGTTCAAGATTGTGATGGCTGCCGCTGCCCTTGAGACGCACACCGTCACGCCGTCCACCAGGATTCCATGCAGCGGCGGCTATGCGTTCGGTCGCCGCGTGTACAAAGACTGGAAGGCCGGCGGGCATGGCTTCATGGACGTGAACGACGCGCTTGTGGACTCCTGCGATGTGTTCTTCTACACGGTTGGGCAAAAGATGGGCATTGATACCATCGCCTCCTATGCGGAGCAGTTCGGGCTCGGCCGTGAGACGGGCCTGGAGCTCCCCTCGGAACGATTCGGGATCGTGCCGACCGCCTCATGGAAGGAAAGCGCGAAGGGAGAACCGTGGCTGCCGGGCGAGACGATCTCGGCCTCCATCGGGCAGGGCTACCTGACCGTGACGCCGATCCAGATGGCGCGCTTGATTGCAACGGTCGCGAACGACGGGGAGTGGTACCGGCCGCGACTGGTCAAAGCGGTCATGGAACGGGCGAGCGGCCGGCTGGTCGAGCTGCCCGCAGTGCCGGGCGGCCGGCTCAGGGTCAAGAGGGACACGCTGGAGCTCGTCCGGAAAGCCTTGGAGGGCGTGGTCGCGCGCGGAACCGCGGCGCGTGCCAGGTCCGCGCTGGTCTCGATCGCGGGCAAGACCGGCACCGCCCAGACAGCGGCACTGCGGACAGGTCCAGAAGAACACATCCCGAAGAATCTGCGTGACCATGCCTGGTTCGTCTCCTATGCGCCGACCGACAAGCCGCGGATCGCGGTGGCCGTCCTCGTCGAGCACATGGGGCATGGAGGCTCGGCGGCCGCGCCGCTGGCGAAGCAGATGATCGAAGCGTACGTGAAGTTGACGCCCCACGAGCCGGTCGTGGCCGAGGCAGGATCCTCCGACGACCCAGCCCGCGTGGCCCGAGAGACCACCCCATGAGGTTGTGATGGAAGGTCGCACCCTGGACAATTTTGAGTGGCGGTTCATTGCGGCCGTCGCGGCCATCCTGGCCATCGGCGTGATGTCGATCTACAGCGTCACCCATGCTCAGCAGGGGCCCGGGGTGCCGCTGTACCTCAGGCAGGTGGTCTGGATCGTCTTCGGCGTGGCCGCGTTCGCGGTCATGTTGATCTACGACTACCATGAGATCGCGCGCTGGTCGTACCTGATCTACGGCGTGATCCTCATCCTCCTGGTCGTGGTCCTGTTCGCCGGCAAGACGAGCCGGGGCGCGCAGCGCTGGATCCCGATCGGGCCGTTCGTGTTCCAGCCTGCCGAATTCGCCAAGCTGGCGCTCGTGCTTGTCCTGGCGAACTATTATGCGAAAGCCCCGCGCCACGGCTGGTTGCAACGCGTCGTGCTGCCGGGCCTGATCATGGCGCCCGGGCTCCTGTTGATCCTCAAGCAGCCGGACCTGGGCAGCGGGCTCAGCTATCTGGCCATTTATGCCGCGATGCTGCTCGTGATCGGCGTGCGGTCGCAGGCCCTGGGCATTCTGCTGATCCTGGCGCTGATGCTCTTCCCGTTCGCGTGGGAAGCGATGTGGGGGGCGCTGCATGACTACCAGCGGGAACGGATCATGACGTTCCTTGACCCGGGCCACGACCCGGGCGGCAAGGGCTATCATGGGCTGCAGTCCCGGATCGCGATCGGTTCGGGCGAATTGCTCGGGAAAGGGCTGTACGGCGGCACACAAAGCCAGCTCAAGTTCCTGCCTGAGGGGCACACCGACTTTGTGTTCTCAGTGTTTGCCGAAGAGTGGGGCTTCCTCGGCGTGTTTTGCCTGCTGGCGCTGTTCCTGGGGCTCTTGTTCCTGGCGATGGAAATTGCGCTCAAGGCGAAAGATGTGCTGGGGGCCCTGCTGGCGGCGGGTGTCATCGGGATGTTCGCGTTCTGCTTCGTCGTGAACATCGGCATGACCACGGGCATGTTCCCGATCGTGGGGATCCCGCTGCCGCTCATGAGCTATGGCGGGAGCGCGATCGTCACTTCGATGGCCGCGCTGGGCCTGCTGTTGAACGTGAAACGACGACGATTGACTCTGTTTTATTAAAGCAGCAGCGAGTAGCCATTAGCCACCGGCTATCAGCTATTCGCTATCAGGAGAGATTATGGGTTGCGAGATAGCGATCAACATTGCGCGGGAGGAGACCCGCGTGGCGGTACTCGACAACGGTGTCGTCACCGAGCTGTACGTGGACCGCGCGAAGTACAAGGACTATGTGGGCAACGTGTACAAGGGCAAGGTGGTGAAGGTGCTGCCCGGGATGCAAGCGGCGTTCGTGGATATCGGCCAGGAACGGGCCGCGTTCATTCATGTCTCAGACCTCGCCACCGACACCGAGCCGGGCGATACCCTCCTGGAAAGCGACGAGGACGAGAAGGGGCCGGAACTGCCGCGTCCTCGGCGTCAAAGCAGCCTGCCGATCGAGCAACTGCTGCAGGAAGGGCAGGAGCTCATGGTGCAGATCTCGAAGGGACCGATCGGCACGAAGGGACCAAGGGTGACGACCTATATCTCGCTCCCCGGCCGGTATCTGGTCTTCATGCCCAACGTGGAGCACATCGGCGTGTCCCGCCGCATTCCCAGGGACGAGGAGCGGAGCCGCCTGAAGGAGATCATGAAGCGGCTGCGCAAGCCGAACAGCGGCTACATCGTGCGCACGGTCAGTGAGGGGGTGAAGGAGGACGAGCTGCGCTCGGACGTGGAGTTCCTCCACGTCCTTTGGCAGGAGATCGTCAAGAAGCGTGAGGAGCTCCCGCCCCCTGCGCTCCTGCACAGTGACCTGAGCCTGAGCTTCCGGGTGGTGCGCGACCTGTTCACCAGGAAGGTCGAGAAATTGTGGGTTGATTCCAAGCAGGAATACGAGGCCATCAAGGACTTCGTCCACCGCTTCCTGCCGGAGCAGGCCTCCCGCGTGTACTTCTATGACAAGGAGGAACCCCTCTTCGACCACCTGGGGATCGAGATGGAGATCTCGCGCGCACTGAGCCGAAAGGTGTGGCTGAAGTCCGGCGGGTACATCGTCGTGGACCACACCGAGGCCATGACGGTCATCGACGTGAACACGGGGCGCTACGTCGGTAAGCGGGACCAGGAAGAGACTATCCTGAAGAACAACCTGGAAGCGGTCAAAGAGATCGCCTACCAGATCAAATTGCGGGGCATCGGGGGGATCATTATCATCGACTTCATCGACATGGAGCGTGAGAGAAACCGTGAGCGGGTCTACCAAGCGCTGGTGGACGCGATGGCCAGCGACAAGGCGCGCACGCGGATCTCCCGGATCTCGGACCTCGGGTTGATCGAGTTGTCACGCGAGCGCGTCCGCGAGGACATTCTGCGCACCATGTCCGAGCCGTGCCACTACTGCGACGGACGCGGCTACACAAAGTCGCCGACGTCGGTGGCGTATGAGCTGTTCCGGGAGATCCGGCGGTTCGCTCATTCCGCGGCAGGGCAGCAGGTCGTGCTCGGGGTGCATCCGTCGGTGGCCGCGCTGCTGTATGATGATGAGCGTCAGGGGATCGAGGATCTGGAGAACGAGTACAACCTGAAGATTGTGATCAACCCGGATACCGGGTTGCACTTGGAACAGTACGACATCGTGGTGCTGTGAGGTCGGTGCTGCCGATTCGTCCCGCCGCCGACCCTGTCGCAAGGGTCTGCGCTCGCCCCGCTGAATCCCGTGGCCGATGGTCCCGTCTGGAGAGCATCCGGTGACATCTGAGCCGGTACGGTCCTGGTTGGTGCTGCGCGCGGTACGGGGGCTCGAAGACGCATCCGTCTGTCGGCTGGTTCGGGCCTTTGGGTCGGCGGCGGCTGTGCTCTCGGCGCCGGTGGACGAGCTGATGCAGCGCGGAGAGCTGAGCGCCGGCGTTGCCCGGGCGATACGGGAAGGGCTTCCGCCCCCGGTTCTGAAGGACATCGACCGAGAGCTCAAGCAACTGGATAGGCTTCGTGTCTCGATCCTCACGTATCTTGATGAGGCATACCCTGCGCGGCTGAAACAGATCGCCGATCCGCCACCGGTGCTCTACGTGACCGGCGCGCTGACGGACGCGGACCGGCATGCCGTGGCCGTGGTCGGCTCGCGGCAGGCGACGCCGGCCGGGCGGCTCTTCGCCGAGGAACTGAGCCGGGACCTGGCGTCGGCCGGCTTCACGATCGTGAGCGGGCTCGCGCGAGGCGCGGATGGGGCCGCGCATCGTGGGGCGCTGGCCGCGGGCGGTCGGACGCTCGCGGTGCTCGGGTGCGGGATCGACCGCCAATATCCGCCGGAGCACCGCGCCCTGCGCGAGGAGATCGAAGCGCATGGGGCGGTGTTGGCCGAGCTGCCGATCGGGTCCTACCCGCACGGCTATCATTTCCCCAGGCGGAACCGGATCATCAGCGGACTCTCACTGGGGGTAGTGGTGACCGAGGCGGCGCTGGAGAGCGGCTCGCTGATCACGGCCAGGCTGGCGGCCGATCAAGGCCGGGAAGTGTTCGCCGTGCCAGGGTTCGTCAACTCGCAGACCAGCCGCGGCCCGCATGCGCTGATCAAACAGGGCGCCAAGCTTGTCGAGCGCGCCGAGGACGTGATCGAGGAATTGCTGCCGCAATTGGATGCCGCGTTCCGGGAGCGGCTGGCGGCGCGCCCCGCCGCTCGGACCGCCACCCCGCCCACACTCGGCCAGGATGAGGCGGCGGTGTACGCTGTGCTCACCACGGAGCCGATCCATATCGATGACGTGATCGCCCGGAGCGGGATGCCGGCCCCACACGTGGCGGGCCTGTTGTTGTCCCTGGAGCTGAAAAACATGATCCGCCAGTTACCGGGCCAGTCCTACCTTCGGCTATAATTTCGAATAAAGCTTGCGCGAACGTGGGTGGGTTGGCTATAGACTAGAGCCGTTGCCTAGAGGATTATGAAAAAAAGGACCAGGAACACAGGAATACCTATGGCGAAATCGCTCATCATCGTCGAGTCCCCGGCCAAGGCCAAGACGATCAACAAGTACCTGGGGCGCGGGTATACCGTGATGGCCTCGATCGGCCACGTCAAGGATCTGCCCACCAGCAAGCTGGGGGTGGACCTCGATCGTGACTTCGAGCCGCACTACGTAATCATCAAGGGGAAGGCCAAGGTGCTGGCCGAGATCAAAAAGAAGGCGAAGGAAGTGGACAAGGTGTTCCTGGCGCCGGACCCCGATCGCGAGGGCGAGGCCATCGCCTGGCATATTGCCGAGGAGATCAACGGGAAACCCAAAGCGAAAGGCCAGAAGGTCTTCCGGGTGCTGTTCAACGAGATCACCGAATCCGCGATCAAGCGCGCGCTCCAGTCGCCCGGCAACATTGATATGAACCTGGTCCATGCCCAGCAGGCGCGGCGCGTGCTCGACCGGATCGTCGGCTATCAAGGCAGCCAATTGCTCTGGAAGAAAGTTCGCCGGGGCCTCAGCATGGGGCGCGTGCAGTCGGTCGCCGTAAAGCTGATCTGCGACCGCGAAAAGGAACGTGAGGCGTTCCAATCCGAGGAATACTGGTCCATCACCGCAACGCTCGCCGGCCAGAATCCGCCGCCGTTCGACGCCAAGCTCCACAGCATCAACGGCCAGGACGCGGTCATCCCGAATCAGCAGGAGGCGGAGCGCATCGTGGCCGCCGTCCAGGGCAAGGATTTCGTCGTCCAGGCCGTGGAGCGGAAGGAGAAGCGCCGGAACCCCCTGGCGCCCTTCATTACCAGCCGGCTCCAGCAGGAAGCGGTCCGCAAGCTGCGGTTCTCGCCGAAGAAGACCATGATGCTGGCGCAGCAGCTCTACGAAGGGCTCGAGATCGGCAAGGAAGGGCCGGTGGGGCTGATCACCTACATGCGTACGGACTCGACGCGCATTGCCAACGAGGCGGCCGAGGAGGCCCGCCGGATCATCCGCGAGCGGTTCGGGACCGAGTACGTGCCCGCGACGCCCAACGTGTACAAGACGCAGAAGGCGGCCCAGGAGGCACATGAGGCCATCCGCCCCACGTCCGCGCATCGGGATCCGGAGTCCATCAAGCACTACCTGGACAAGGACCAGTACCAGCTCTACAAGCTAATCTGGAACCGGTTCGTCGCCTCGCAAATGGCCCCCGCGGTGCTCGAGGTTACGCGCGTGGACTGCGAGCCGCAGGGGACGTCAGATACCTACCTGTTCCGCGCCAACGGCACCGTGATCAAGTTCCCCGGCCATATGGCGGTGTACATGGAGAGCAAGGACACGGAGTGGACCGTCCAGACGCGCAAGGCCGACCAGGAAGCGGAGGAGGAGGCCGAGCGCCGGCTTCCCCCATTGACGGAGGGCGAGCGGCTCCGGCTGCAGGCGCAGGAAGGGCAGAAGACGGCGGGACTCTCGCCGAAGCAGCACTTCACCCAGCCGCCGCCCCGCTACAACGAGGCGCTGCTCATCCGGGAGCTGGAAGACCGCGGCATCGGCCGCCCGTCCACCTACGCCACGATCATCTCGACGATCCAGGACCGCAAGTACGTGGAGAAGGTCGAGGGCCGATTCATGCCGACCGAAACCGGCAAGACCGTGAACGAGTTCCTGGAAAAGGGGTTCCCCGACATTTTGAACGTGGACTTCACCTCGCTGATGGAGAAGGAGCTCGACGAGGTAGAGGAAGGGGAGAAGGCCTGGGTGCAGGCGGTCCGGGACTTCTACCGGCCCTTCACGCGCGATATGGAGAAAGCCCACAGGATCCCGGGCCCGAAGGACACGGTCGAGCCCCCCACGAACATTCCCTGCGAAAAGTGCGGGCGCATGATGGAGATCAAGTGGGGCCGGAACGGCAAGTTCCTGGCCTGTCCCGGCTTCAAGGAAGATCCACCGTGCCGGAACACCCAGAACTTCGAGCGGCTGCCGGACGGCACGATCAAGATCGTCGCGAAACAGGAGATCACCACGAGCGAAAAATGCGAGAAGTGCGGGTCGCCCATGGTGGTCAAGACCGGTCGATTCGGAAAGTTCCTGGCCTGCTCAGCCTATCCGGCGTGCAAGACCACGAAGCCCCTGGCGCTGGGCGTCAAGTGTCCCATGCCGGATTGCGGAGGGGACCTTGTGCAGAAGCGGACCAGGAAGGGACGCTCGTTCTACTCCTGCAGCCGCTACCCCAAGTGCGAGTACGCCTTGTGGGACCGGCCGGTGAACAAGCCCTGCCCCAATTGCCAGGCGCCGTTCCTCGTCGAGAAGGTCAGCAAGCAGGCCGGTACGGTGGTGCAGTGCCGGAACGAGGAGTGCGGCTACAAAGAAGCAGGCTAACCTTCCGTTCGCGTCACCCAAGCCCCCTGCAGAAGCCTCCTTAAACCTTCCATCCGCCCAAGGCTGATCGGCTCCCGCGGTTACGTGTCCCGTCGAAGCCAGGCGCCCGCTGCCGAAATTGAGAACAGTAATCAGTTGTACTTAAGAAGCATGTTGACGACCAGAAGCGACGCTCTCATAATGTTGGCAGTCGCTTCGTTTGCTATATCGGGTGTCAGCGAGCGCCCCGAGCGCGCCATCGTCTTCCAACCACTCTGCGAAAAGGAGGGTAAGCACCATGAAAGCAAAGGAGGGCATACTCGACTTTCTGCAAAAGGTGGTGACGCTTGAACTGACGGCGGTCCATCACTATCTGTTGCACGCCGCGATGTGCCAGAACTGGGGCTACGAGCGATTGCGACATGAATTTCATGAGCGCACGACCGAGGAGCTCGCGCATGTGTCCAACGTGATCGACCATATGCTGTATTTGGACGGCGCTCCGGACGTACAGAAGCTCGCTGCGGTCCGCTCTGGGGACAGCGTCCCGGACCTATTCAAGGTGGATCTCAAGCTCGAGCAAGACGACGTCACGTTACTGAGGGAAGCGATCGCGCACTGCGCCAAGGTCGGGGACTTCACCACCCGTCACAAGCTCGAGGACATGGTGGTGGATTCGGAGGAGCACATCGACTGGTTTGAGACGCAGCAGCGCACGATCCAGCAGGTCGGGGTCGAAAACTACCTCAGCGAGCAGATCAAAAAGCAAGGATGACGCGGTTGCCAGGAGGCTGCCATGAAGGCCAAAGAGGGTATCATCGATCTGCTGAACAAGATACTGACCGCGAATCTGACCGCGATCAATCAATATTTTGTCCATGCCAAAATGTGCGAAAACTGGGGGTACGAACGGCTGCACCACGAGGTGCGGAAGCGGAGCTTCGATGAGATGAAGGACGCCGAGGAGGTCATCGAGCACATCCTGTACCTGGAAGGCGTCCCGAACATGCAGCGATTGGGCACCGTGCAGGTCGGGGAGACGGTTCCGGAACAGTTCAAGGCTGACCTGAAGGCCGAGCATGACATGCTCAAGCTCTATACCGAGGGCGTCACGCACTGTGCCAAGGTCGGCGACTACACGACGCGGCACATGCTGGAAGACATGCAGAAGGGCACCGATGAGCACATCGACTGGATCGAGACCCAACAGGAACTGATCAAGCAGGTCGGGCTGGAGAAGTACTTGAGCGAGCAGATCACGAAAGAGGGGTCTTAGCGTGCTCTCGAAAGCACTGCCTCATCAAGCCCGGTGCGGAGGCCGCCAGAGCCCGTGAGGCGGCGTGGGGGGAAAGGGGGATTCCCTTTTCCCCCACGATGGCTCCCTTGCCGGTTAGGTCACCGGAGCCGCGATCGGACCGGCCTCGGAAAGCGTCATCATGTCACCGAGATTAGAATTTCTTCCTCTCTGTGCCGACGACTGCGCCGGTGTTGGCGTCTATATGAAGCTCTGTAACCTGGCCGTCAGGCCCGACGATCTCGACCTCCCAGACCGTCTTGCCCTGCTTTTCTTCCAGCTCGGCTTGGATGATCTTTCCGGGCAACTTTTCTGAGGCGGTCTTGATCGCTTGATCAACTGGCACTTTCGTAGTTTTTGAGAGCTCCACCGCCTTCCTGGTTTCGGATGCCTCGTCGTGGGCTTTCTCATCACTCCAGGCTGAGCCATTTAAGGCCAAGACCGCTCCAACGAGCACCAGGGTTCCGATTCTGATCTTGTGCATGGATGCCTCCCTCGGTTAGGGGTGACTGCTTTGCTTGGATATCTCAACAGCGTCCGAGTCAACAGCGTTCGCGGTGGCACGCACCTCCTTTCTCCGTTGTGAGCGCGCAGCCTAGACAGCCGTGCCCGACTGCCTCGCGCTGAGAGTCCGTGGGCACGGCGACCCATCCGCCGTCCTGCTGTGTGTCGTTGCCAACGAACAGGGGCTCGGCTCGCGTCAGGTATACATACAGATCCTGGTCGTACTGCACAATGAAGCCCCATTGCCCGTCCGCGTGCGCCTGGGCTTCGATTTCACGGAGCGGCTGAGCGGTCCAGCCTGACCACGCGATCTGGTGCAGATCAACGTAATCCGGGACGCCATCGCCAGTTCGGTCGTATTGGACCTCAATCAAGCCGTTCGGCAAAACATCCCAGTCAACCGGTTCTGCCGGATTGTCTCGTTGGCCTGCGTCGGCCATTCCAACAACGCAAACCCAACAAACGAAACAAGCCAAAGAAATCCTTCTTCCCTGGCCAGTCCGTCTTCTCACTGCTCCCTCCCTTCTACGGCATCTCGATTGGGGTTGTGGCAAACATGGCCTCCGCGATCGGCGCGAGGAGCCTCCACAGCCACCAGCCGATGAGGGCCAGAAAAATCATCCCGACCGAGATGGCCAGGCTGATAGCCACGCCCGTTTCTTCCTGTTTGTCGCGCTTGTTCATGTGCTGGCGTCACGGACGCGTGCGCGAGACGCTCGCGCGGTGACCGCGCGGGATCAACCTCTGCAGAGCGGCGTCCTCGCGCAAGAGGGCCGCAAGCGTGATGGCGTAGCCGCAGGTCGCGCACGCCCAAAAGGCGCCGGTCGGGACCAAACTGTCGTGCTGACACCGTGGACAGTCGCGCGTCTTCATGGTCGGCGCCGGTTTAATGGCAGGCGGATCCATCGCGGCCAGGAAGAAGGACCGGCCGGCGCTGGTCGGCGACTTGCCGGAGGGTGGAAGCCAGCCGGCCGACTTCGCTTGCGAAGGTGGTAAATTCGTCACGTTCAAAATGCAGGGTGATTGGACCATACGTGAAATGTAGTCTCCCGCATCCGCACACGTTCAGCGCTGCCTGTCCGTCGCTTTGAATGACTGTCTGCATCGGCTGCTCCTCCTTGTTGTTTGTCCGCACAGAACTGGCTGTCAGTGATTCCCGACCACCGTGTCAGTCGATCCTGACTGAATCCTCTTGAGCAACCTCGCGGGCGACCGTCCGCCTACTGCCGATGGTTGCGCGTTGGAGACCCTGGGTCCGACTTGCCCTGAGCAGTTCCAGAATCGTCCGCAGGGACCAGTCGGTGAGGTCATGCGCGATGCGGCAACGAGTGAGCCCGTCCGGTCCGATCACGAAAGTCTGGCACCCAATCGGATTCCGCGGAACGTCGAACCTTCTGCGGAGCCGTCGAAGCGGATCCGCGAGGAGGGGAAGGCGCTGGTTTCCGAAGCGGCTGATCCATTGCCGATCAAACAGGGCGCTGTCAGGAGCGATCGCGAGGAGCGACACGTGCTCTCGCGCAAACTTCTCGGCGTGGCCGCCAAGAAACGTCGCCTCCGGCGGTTCCAGGTGAGGCATGAAGCAGAGGGCGACCCAACGGTCTCGGAATTGGGCGAGATCGAGGTACGCCAGCTCCGCTTCGACGACTGCCGGCACTCGAACGTATAGCGCTGCCTTTCCGGTGCGTTCCATGGTCAGTTCTCCCTGAAGGGTCTGCCTTCGGGTGATGGCTCCCCGCGAGGTGGTCGGGCATCCCCATACGGAGCTGCGTAGCCCCGCAGTTGACGCACTTCCACATGCTCGATTGCACGTAAAAGTCAGAGGACCACTCAACCACAAGAAAGCCCCCGCACTTCGGACAAGACATCACCGTTTCCCTCACCTTGCGTCAGAAAGCACACCGCAGGGCGGGATGGCACAGGAGGAACAGGGAGCCATCCCATCCCACGGGTGCGCCCCGCTTTACTGCTGGGCGACACGATCAACGCCGTAGACTGGTTGTGCGAGAACGGAAGCGGTCTGTGAGATCCCAGACTCAAGCCAGCGGGTGATCGCGGGATGGACCAGGCCTTTCTCGTTCAGGACATAGTCCAACCCCCTCAGGAGCTTCTTGTAGGGCCCTGACCCATAGAGCCGATCGGCGATCACGAGGACTCGCCCGTTCTTGGCTCCTTCCTCGATCATCTGCCTCACGTCCGCCACCGCTTTCTCACGCAGTTCCGGCCAGTCTTCTCGGACCGTGGCCGCCTTGATCGCTTTCAGGGCTGCGCATCGGGGATCTCTCTTGACGCGCTGTATATTGGCATTCATGACAGAAAGCCATCGGGCATTGCCTTCCTCCGTCTTCTCCCCATGGGCCAGGAGGATTGCAGTCTCCTGCGCGGGGTCTTTGCTGATCTCTGCAATGCGCTCGCAGAGCACCTGCGCGATAGCGGGGTATTCCTCATAGCCGCCAAACGTCGCAATCAGCGCGGCGCTGCGGATCTGCGGCGGCGGGACAGTGTCATGCTCATGCCCGCCAGGCTGCCCACGGGACGTAGGACTGTCCGTGAGCCCCAAGATGTAGTCCGTGAGCGCTTTCGTCTGGTGGTCGAGGGCGTACATACGCACGAAGACAATCCGTTTGATGCCGCGCTGCTCAAGCCGTGAGACCGCCTCCTGGATAATTCCCGGATCACCCATGCCGTAAGTCATTTCGATCTTGTACTTGGCCTTGAGCGGCTCGATTGTCTGCTCGACCGCGTCGTTCCAAGGTTGCGTCGAGCCGTGTGGCATGATCACGACCCCAATGTCGTCAGGCCGAGCGGCCACGAACTGGTTGGCGGTCTTCTTGAGCCACAGCAGGACATTCGGGTGCGGGAGTAACTCGGCGCCCTGATAGGCGACATTCAGTCCCTTGAACTGCTTGCCGAGCCAGGCCGTGAGGGCCATGGAATGGTCGAACTTGGGGCCGATGAAGGCGGGCACGACAATCGTGCGGCCTTCCTTTACGATCTGGGCGAGAACGTGCGACTTAATCTCCTTGTTCTTCTTCTCGGCTCCCTCTGCGTCGCGGTCGTAGTACACGACCGTCTCGGCCTCGCGGAAATGCTTGTACCGGTGCACATAGGCCAGAAGCTTGTCCACATCCGCTTTCAGGGCCTTCTCACTTGCCTCATCCGTCGCGCCGATGCCGAGGAGGAGGAGCTGCTCTTGCTCGGGCTGCTGACTGAGTGCTTCGACCCGGTCCAGCACGATTTGGCTGGTCAGGTAGCTATCAACCAAGGGCGGCGCCCAGCGTATGGGGAGTCCTGCCGCATAGGCCGGCAGGGTGGGCATTGCCTGTTTCAGGATGGGGTCTGCGGTGGAGAGAAAGAGGGGGATCGCCACAATCTCGGTGGCCCCGGCTTTTTTCAGCTCCTGCACGGCGCGTGTGAGATAAACGGCGTATTCCCCTTCCAGGCCGGTGTACTCACGGCCGATCCAGCCCAACGCGGCCGGGTACTCTTTTTTGAACTCGTGCACCAGTTCCCGAATTTCCTGATTCCCCACGAAGCCCCGATCCGGAGCGACGACCAGGAACCCCGTCCGATGAACCTCTGCGTAGGCCCAACTCGGGCTCAAGATCGCGGCCAGGCTCAAGCAAGCGGCGGTCAGGCAGCAGCCTTTCATGGAAAGCACCTCCTTCAATCCGATGCGCTCGGCGTGCGCGAGGACCTTGGCTTCTTCCGAGGGTCTGCCTGCTGAGGCGGCTGCCAGCGCAGGAGGCGAATCCGTTTGCATCGACGGCATTTCAGCTCGAGGCCCTCGGGGGTCAGTTTCAGCAGAAGCTGCCCGCATTCACAGCGAACTTCTTCCTCGGGCTGCTCGATGAATCCGCCGATGGCTTTCATCTCAGTAGGCCGGGGCCAGCGACTGCTTGATCAGCTCTTCCATCTGCGCCTCGCAGCGGCCGCAGCAGGTGTCATCGAGGCCCATCTCCCGCTTCACCCTTTCGCAGGATCCGGCCTGGCGTGCGACCATGTCCTGGAACTGGGCCTCCGTGATCCCTCGACACAGGCAGATGTACATACGGTCCCTCCTAGCGAAGCCCCCCTCCTTCATCCTCCCCCTCGAAGGGGGAGGGAAAGGGTGGGGGTGAGCACAGAGATGCTGGGGGCGCTGCCCCTCTGGCCTTCTGCCGTTCGTGCTAAGAAAGATGCGCTCAGTTCCGACACCGCGGTCGATCCGCTCGCGTCATCCGACGCGGCCATAAGCTCGAGGAAAATCGCAACCAGATCGGGGTCGAGCTGAGACCCGGCCATAACCCGTAGCAGGCGCCGCGCCGCCTCGGGTTCGGGTTGCTGTCCCGTCCAATCCCCGGTGAGCAGCCTGTCATAGGTGTCGGCGACCGCCAGGATGCGTGAGCCCAGCGGGATGAGCGGGCCTCGGAGACCGTAAGGGTATCCGGCGCCGTCCCAGCGCTCATGGTGATGGGCGATCAGGACGGCGGGGAGGCGGAGGAACGAGAACGGTCTGAGGAGTTCGACGCCGGCCCGCGGATGGGACTGGAACACGGCATATTCATCAGCCGTGAGAGGACCATCCTTGTGGAGGATCTCCTCGGGCAGCGTCAGCATGCCGAGGTCGTGCAGCAAGGCGGCGCGATGAAGATGAATCAATTCTTCGGTGGGAAGGCTCACGGCGTCGGCCAGCGCCAGCGCATAGCAGGCGGTGCGCTCTCCGTGGCCGCGCAGGCGAGCGTCGTGGCTTTCGATGAGCCTGCAGAGCGACATGACGATCTGAATCTGATTTTGTCGGTCCAAGCCGCTGAGAGCGGCCGTGACTTCGCACATCACTTCCGAAACCCGTTGCAGAGTGGTCATTGTGGTCATGTTCCTTTCTCCTGCTGAGCGCGATTAACAAAAGAGCCCAAGACGGTGGTCTGATCTTGGGCTCCGGACGCCTGGTCCTCTGGCCGTCTGACCGCTAGAGGATTATCTTCCGCAATGTGTCAGCCAACTCCTTTCCTCCTTAGGACAGCACGGAATTGTCACGAGCCTCCGGCACCGTTTGCATTTGAGTTCGAGGCCATTCTCCACCCATCGCGCGAGGAGATGTCCGCAGGGGCAGCGAATCTCGTGAGCGTCAGCGTTTCTGGGAGACGAGCCCATGGTGCCGCGCGATGAAGAAGGCATGGCGACCTGCCCGAACATCAATATGTCCACTTGGCGCCGAACTGGACCATAAGCGGCAAACCAGCATAGATCCCGCGGGTGCGATCGACAATGTAGAGCTGATCCAGCAGGTTCTTGCCGGTGAAGAAAAATGTCGTGTTGATCGGCTTCACGTGCTGGTTGACCGCGGTGTTCAGGACGCACCAGCCTTGGATGAGGCCACGCTGACCGCTCGGGGTTGGATTGACCGTGTTCCGGTCGTCACCAAACATGTCACTGAGGCACTGCATCTCTAGCCGCGCATCGAACCCGACCGGCCGGTTGAGATACCCGATCCCTGCGGTCAGCATGTGTCGTGGCGCATAAGGAAGACGCTTGCCCGTGGTACTGAAGGTGGCCGCCTCGCCGGGTAGCAGCGCGGGCCCGGTAATCGAGCTGTTGCGGATGCCCTTAAATTCGGCCTGCGCCACCCAGGTGTAATTGACATCGAGGATCATGTCTTGGTCCTTGTTGTACCCGGCCATCATATCGAACACATCCACCTTGGTGGCAAACTCGATGCCTTTGTGCCGGGTCCGCCCGGCGTTGGTGAGGGTGGCCCCGACCCCGCCAGCAACCGACTGCGAGACGATCTGGTTCTGGAAATCCATCTGAAACAGCGTCAGTTCAACCCCTGCCCACTTCGTCGGGCTGCCGCGCAGCCCGAGTTCGTAGGTCCAGCTCAGTTCGGCGTCCAGATCGACCGCCACCCCGGCTGCGGTGACCGCATCGGAAACCTGAGGAGGAGACATGCCTCGGTGTACCCCTGCAAAGATGGTGTAGTCCTTCACCGGTGCGTAGGTTGCACCGATCCCGGGCAGCACCTCGGTGAAGAAGGTCTTGCCGAACGCGCCGTTCCCATTGTTTTGGAGCCGATCGACTTGATCATAGTTGATGTGCTCGACCCGGAAACCGGGGGTGACGGTGAGCTGATCCGTCAGGAAGAAACGGTTCTGGAAAAACAGGGCATAGGCGTTTGTGGTGCGCCGGTTGTTCTCGCCTAAACAAGTGTTCGCTGCAGGGGTTGCGAAGCAGCTCGAGGTGGCCCCGACGCCGGACCCCAAATTGCGAAGCTGCTTGCGGTCGGACTCTTCATACATGTAGCGCGCGCCGAAATCCGCTTCGGACTTGATCCCGAGCAGGTTATGGGTCAAATGGAAGCGTGGCTCGACCCCGTACACCCAGTACTCGCGCTCATTGGTGAACCGGCGATTGGCAGGCGCGACGGTAACCGATCGAGCATCAATGTTGTTTCCGGTCACCGGAGCTCCTATCGGGTTACCGGCCGCATCCAACCCTTGTTGCTCCTGCCTTGTCCAGTCTCGGGCGATGTAATGCCCGAAGATGTTCGTGGTCACGCTGAGGTTGACGGTGAACAGGTGCTGGAGGGCCACGTGATAGCCGATCCGTCTGAAATCGAAGTGGTCGTTGGTAAACGGAGTAGTCCGGGGATCGGCCGCAAACTGGCTTTCCGTCCGCCCCTGGTAGCCGATTCCCGAATCCTCGCGGTAGTAGTTAAACTTCATGAGGATCGAGGTCCGATCGCTTAACTCGTGGACCGTCTTGAAGGTGGCGTCGTCGATCTTGGCACGGACATTGGTGAAGCGCGGGGTGTCGCTCTGAAAGTGGGTCAGGTCTATTAAGTACCCGCTCTTCCCCCACATGCCACCGTAATCCAAATGGGTATTGAAATAGTTCAGGTTGCCGCCTCGGAATTCGAAGTTCCCCTCGGGGGTGAGGGGCGGCATGCGCGTGATCAGGTTCATCACGCCGCCGATGTTCTGCGGACCATAGAGAAGCTGACCGCTGCCTTTGAGGATTTCGATGCGATCGAAGCGGAAGACCGGCGGAAAATAGTAGGCCGACGGATCGCCATAGGGCATGAGCATGATCGGGACGCCGTCTTCCATGATGTGGACCTTCCGGCTCCGTGTGGGGTCCAGGCCCCGGATGCCGATATTGGGGCGAATGCCCAAGCCTTCTTCGTCTCGCACGTTGACGCCGGGGACCTCGCGCAAGGCCTCATTGATCGTGAGGCGGTGCTGCTTAAACAGGCTCTCTTGGGTGACCACGCGGCCCGAGCCAGGAATGTGTTCCAGTGCCTCCGGGGCCGTCCCAATGATCTCGGTCAACGGAATCTTGATTGGCTTCTCAGCCGGCGGAGGCGCCTCGGGTCCAGCGGGGGATGCTGCCGGGGCCTCGCTACTGAGCTCGGCGGCCTGAACGCCCGAAGGCAGGGCGTTTGAACACAAGGCAAGGGAGACAAAAAGAATGGTTATAGTTCTAATTCTAATTCTCATTCTCATTCTCAATTGACTCTTCAAGAACCTTCCTTCCATTTCTTGCCCTCCTCTGGTTACATTGTTACTGGCTTACTCTCTGTGGGATTCCACACACATGGCTCGGGCGCGCAAGCACCCAGCGGGCGCCCTAGCCGGCAGGGTGAGGGTCTGTGGAACGGCAGGGTGTGTCATTTGATCACGATCTTCTTCACGCTGTTTGCAGGGAGTTCGATGTCCCCGAAGTCGGAAGCCCCACGGAACGTGCCGGCGATCGCCAGCGTGAAGTCCCCGCTCTTTCCGTTGGTGAGGGTGATGGTCAGCAGGGGCAGGCTGGTATCCGAGGCAGCTTTGACCTCGATTTGCTTGATGCTTTCGAACTTCACCTTGACGGTGGCATTGCCGCGCTTAACGGGGACCTCTTTCAGCTCGTGTGGAACGAAGGCGGTTTCGCTGATTTTCTCCTCCCAGTAGAAGAGCAAATGTTTCACCTCCGTCTCCACGCCCTGGGCGTCGGTGAGAACTGCGGCAAAGGTCTTCTCCCCCTTGCCCTGCGCCCAGGCCGCGCTTGCCAGGCAGAGCAGGGCAGCAGCAACGCCAAAGCACAGACAGAGAGGCCATTGTGAAGGATTGCGCCTGAGGTGTGTCACTTCTTTTCCCCCAATTCGATCAGTTTGCCAGACTGTGGATCCACGTACAGCTCAACGACTTGTCCGTCTTTCGTCACGATCTCGATCTCAAACAGCAGGCGGCCGCCAAACGAAGCAAGCTCGGCTTCTATGACCTGGCCAGGCGTGCGAGCCGTCGCGGTCCGGATGGCTTCCGTGATCGGCACCTTCGTTGCCCTTGCCCATTGCACCTTCTCCGCGGCGCTGACCTCCTCCACCTCTCTCAGCCCTTTCTTATCGGCATGGGCAGCACCGGTCAGAGTCACCAGGGTCCCAAAGAGGATCATCCCGACCAGGCCCGAATACCGGTGTCTCTTCATCGCCGTCCTCCCCGTGAAGCTGATCCCGTGACCTCACTGTAGCTGATAGCTGATCGGTACCTGCACGACCACCTGGGGCTTGCCGAGGGGGTGCTTGAGCGTCAACGGCGAAGCCTTTTTCAGCACTTCTATCGCGTCGTTATCAAGCATGGTGTGCCCGGAGCTTTCCTCGACGGCAAGATCGAGCAGCTGGCCATCATCTTTGATGACAACCCGTAGAACAACTCGCCCTTCCCACCGATTCATCCGGGCGAGGTGCGGGTACCGTTTGAGTTGCTCGACCCTCGTCCAGAGGGCCTCGGCTAACCATCCGTAATCGGGCTTGGTGGGTGGGATGGCTTTAACCGGTGTTGCCGTCACCGCTGGACGGGCAACCACGGCCATCTCTGCGACAGCAGAGGCAGCCATTGGTTCCATCACGGGCTGTTGAGTCACTGCCGCCGTTTCTCTGATCACGGGGGTGGTTTCGGCACTGGCTGGAGTTTCCTCCACAGCTTCCTGAACAAGCGGGTTTGTCTCCGAAGGGGTGACAGCCTGTGCCACCTGGCTGACGAGCGGGGTCTGCTGCACGGTCATTGTCTGCGGTATCGGCCTGACGTCCGAAACAGTCTCGCGCACTTCCTGGCGGATGACCTGCTGTACTTGCTGGACGGATTCAACGACGTGTGTCAGAGGCTTAGTGTGAACAGGTTCTTGTTCGATCGGGGCCGGCTTGGCTGGCGCAGGCTGTGCCGGCTCCGGGGTCCGATCGCGCTGCGGAACTGGGACGTCGACAACGGCAACTTCCCATCTGAACGGTTCCGGCTGGGGAGCTAATCGAAGATCCGATACGAAGGCGAACGCCCAGGCCACGATGACTCCGTGAAAGAGCAGAGAGAACGCCCAACTCCCGACGTGCTGCCGGGTTCGCACTGGATAAGGGACGGTGAGCGTGCTCACGAGCGCATCACCTCGAGGCTGACCTGCCGAAAGCCCAGCCCGCGCACCTCATCCACCACGTTGACGAACCGTTCCAGCATGATCACGCGGTCGGCGCGAACGAGAACCAGAGAGTCTCTGGGATGAGGCTTCAGGAGGGCCCTCAATCCATCCTCTGAGACGGGGTGATCGTTCATGAACAGGCGTCCATCGGCGGCTAGGGTGATCACCAGCGGCATGTCTTTCCGGTCGCCCGCCTCTTTGGCTTTCGCGAGGTCAACTGGGATCTGCCCCGTCGTGATGAACGTGGCTGTCGTCAGCACGATGACGAGCAGGACCAGCATCACGTCGACAAGCGGAATCACATTGATCTGGTTGAGTTCACGATCCATGTTGCACCTTGTAGAGCGTGACCAGCTCGCTGACCCGCCGGCGCAGCACGTTGTTCAGCACCACGCAGGGGATCGCGACGAGCAATCCGACCGCTGTGGCCTTCAGGGCGAGGCTTAAGCCGATCATAATCGTGCTCACCGCCATCTGACCGGAGGTGCCCATGGTGTGAAAGGTCAACATGATGCCGAGCACGGTGCCCAGCAGACCGATATAGGGGGCGTTGGCAGCCACTGTCCCGATGACCACCAATCTCCTGGTGAGCACAATCTCGCACGAGCGATAGTCGGGGAACTCATTCAGATCGACGCGGCGGTAAAAGAACCACCGCTCTACTGCCACCGCGACGGCCCAGACGCTAAGGGCGAGCAGTAAACCGATCACGCCGTAATCCACGGCATCTTTCAACGCATCCATTGCAATGCACCTCGCAGACGATCCCGTCACAGGTTAGGGGACCGTGTGTTGAATTTGATAACAATTATCAATACCAGAAAGATGGGCAGGGTGTCAACAAGAAAGTTTTGTGCGCCTGGAAACGAAGGTCTCGTTGCGTCGACCGGGGAGGGATGGAGAAGCCAGGTGCCTCAAGGTTAGGCGTTCGGTTTGCGGTTGTGACCCTGCTCAAAGAGCACGGTGTGGGTGGCGATCAGGCGGCATTCCACGCGGGCACCGACGGGATAGACGTTCGTCGAAGCTTCGCTGCTGTGCACGATGTGCCCGGAGGGCAGGCTGATGGTATACAGGTTTTCGGAGCCGTGGAACCGCCGGGACAGGATTCGCGGCCCGGCTTCGGCCGACGGCAGGATATGCACGTCGTCCGGCCGGATCATCACGAGGACCTCGGCTCCGTCCGGATACCCGCGTGGATTGGGAAGTTCCCCGAGCTCCGTGAGCACTGTTCCAAGCCGGACCGTGCCCGGAATGAAATCGGCCTGGCCGACGAATTCCGCCACGAACTGGGTAGAGGGCACGTGGTAGATGGCTTCCGGCGTGTCGAACTGCTCGATGCGCCCGTTGTTGAGCACGGCGACTCGGTCGGCGAGCGCGAACGCTTCGTCGTGGTCGTGCGTCACCAGCACGGCGGTGGTCCGGGTGCGACGGAGGAGTTGATGCAGGTCCTCCCGCATCTTGCCGGTCATGTCGGGGTCCAGATTGCTGAACGGTTCGTCCAGGAGCAGGACGACGGGGTCCTGAGCCAGCGCACGGGCCAGCGCGACGCGCTGCTGCTGGCCCCCCGACAACTCGTGCGGATAGCGTCGTTCGAAACCCGCCAGATCCATCATGGTGAGCAGGCTGGCCACTCGCTCGACCCGCTCCCGTGGAGCCAGGTCTCGAAGCCCGAAGGCGATGTTGTCCGCCACGCGCAGGTGTGGAAACAGCGCATATTCCTGGAACACCATGCCGATGCGCCGTCGCTCGGGCGGCACCAGGAGGCCGGGCGCCGACACCAGTGCGCCGGACAGGGAGACTTCGCCCGCCGTGACCGGCTCGAAGCCCGCGATGACCCGCAGGGTCGTGGTCTTACCGCACCCGGACGGCCCCAGGAGGCACAGGATCTCGCCTTCGCGGGCCGACAGCGTGACGTCCTCGATGGCCGGGCGGCCGGCTTCGTAGGCGCAGGCGACCTTCGAGAGCTCCAGGACGGTCGGACGACTGTCCCGAGCGTCCCGTTCCAAAAGGCCCGAAGTATCTCTATTCACCTGAGGAATCGGCATGGCCCTCACGCGGCGCGCCAATCTTTGGATACCAGCAACAGGAGCGCGGGCAGCGCCATCAGCACGATCAACAACGCCGATGGCGCCGCAAGCTGATAATACTCCTCACTGGCCTCGAGCCAAACCCGTACCGCGAGCGTGTCGAACCCGACGGGGCGGAGCAGGAGCGTGGCCGGTAGTTCTTTCATGCTCTGGAGGAACATCAAGATCCATGCGGCCATGAACCCTCCACTGACCAGGGGCAACGTGATCCGGGCGAATGAACGGAGGGGGCTCAACCCGAGGCTCCGCGAGGCTTCTTCCAGGTTCGGTGTCACCTGCTGCAGCGACGGCTCCATGGTCTGCAGCCCGGCCGGCAGAAAGTGAATCACGTAGGCCATGATCAAGACCGCGACGCCGCCGTACCAGAACGGGGCGAACTGCGACACGAGCGCCAGCAGGGCGAGCGCGGCGACGGGACCCGGCACCACATAGCCGGCATACGCAGCCTGGAGGCAGAGCAGGTTGAGACGTGACGGCCGGCGCGTCGCCAGGTAGGCCAGCGGGGTCCCGATCAGGACAGCCACGGTCGCGGCGAGCCCCGACAGCACGACGCTGTTCCAGACAAAGCCGAAGAATCGCATATCCACCGCGCCCTCCGCGATCGCAGACACGCTCCACTTGGCCAACAGAAAGGCCGGCACACCGAAGGCCGCGCCGAGCGCCAGCGCGAGATAGGTCGTGACGACGGCTGCGCCCGGGACACCGCAGACCTTGCGTTTCGGGGGCCGGAACCGGCCCGTAGTCTGGTAGAAACGGCTACGCTCGCGAAACCAGCGCTCAGTGACCAGAAAGAGCAGGGCGAACAGCACCAACAAGAGGCTGAGCACCCCGGCGGCCGAGTAGTCGAAGCGGCCGGTCATCTGCTGATAGACGGCATACGTGAAGGTCTGGTAGCGCAGGAGCGACACCGCACCAAAGTCGGAGACCACGTACAGGATCACGAGCGAGAGCCCGGCGACGATCGCGGGGCGGATGAGAGGCAGCGTCACGCGGACAATGGTCCGCCAGCGCGAGGCGCCGCACGAACGCGCCACCTCCTCGAACGAGACGTTGAAGTTCAGGAGCGCGGCCCGCGTCAATAAGTATACGAACGGAAACGTGTCCAGGGTCATGACGAGCGTCGCGCCGGCGTAGCTCTGAGGCGAGAACACCCGCGCCTGCGGCCCCGCCCACATCTGCCAGAGCTGCTCGATGGGCCCGCCGAAGCCGAGCAGATAGGCATAGACGTACGCCAGCACGTAGGTCGGCATGGCGAGCGGCAGCACAAGGGCCCACTCCCAGAAGCGCCGGCCGGGAAACTCATAGCGGGTCACCAGCCAGGCCAGCGACACGCCCAACAGTAACGTGGCGATCGCGACCCCGACGGCAAGCCACGCGGTATTCCACAGCAATTCGGGAATCCGCGTCTGCCACAGCCGGCTCCAGAGGGACGCCTGCGCCGAGAGCGCGAGCCAGGCCACATAGATGGCCGGCAGGCACACCAGCGCGGCGACCCCTGTCGAAACGACCGACAGGGGAGTCGCAGATAATCGCCGGACGGCTGTCGTCATGGGAAGACCGGGAACGCTACCGAAGCCCCACGCGCTCGATCAGTTTGGCCGACGGCTCCCGCAGCTCGCCGAGCCGGACCAGCGGGACGGCACAGGCACGGAAGCTCTGCCGCCGCGGCAGGGCCGGGTCGGCGGCGACCTGCGGGTGCAGCGGGTATTCCTTGTTGAGGTCGGCGAACAGCTTCTGGCCGTCCGGTGACGCCAGGAATTCGACCAGTCGCTTGGCGGCGTCCGGATGGCGGCTGTGCTTGAGGATTCCGACGCCCGCCGCGTTCACGATGGCTCCCATGCCGCCCTCCTGCTGATCGGGCAGCAGCATCGCGATCGGCGCAGTCGGGACGGTAGCTAAATGCCGGAACACGTAATAGTGGTTCACCACGCCCATCGCCACCTGTCCTTTGGCCACCGCCTCCACGATTTGCGAGCTCTTGCCGAACACGTAGGTGCCCGCGTTGGCCTTCAGACCTTCGAGGAACTTGGCCGTGCGCTCCTCGCCGTGGACCGCCATGAGCACGGAGACGCCCGCCTGCAGATATTCGCTGCCGGCGTTCGGAATGGCGATCTTGTCCTTCCAGCGCGGGTCCGCCAGATCCAGGATGGACCGTACCTCGGCGGGCTTCACGAGCGTCGTGTTATACACGATGATCCAGAAGCGCTCCGAGAGGCCGATCCACCGGTTATCGGGTGCCCGGAATTGCGCGGGAACGCTCCGCTCGATCCCGTCCAGCTCCACCGAGGCCAGCAGACCCAGTTCGCGCGCGCGCTCCAAGCCTCCGATGTCGTTGGTCAGGAAGAGGTCCGCGGCGGTTCGCTCGCCCTCCGCCTGCAAGCGGTTGACCAGCTCCGTGGTCCCCGACGAGAGCAATTCGACCTCAATCCCGGTCTTGGTCTGGAAGCTGTCGAGCACGGGCTTGATCAGACGTTCCGCTCGCCCGGAGTAGACAACGACCTTGTCCGCGGCGTCGGCCACGGGGGGCAGCGCTGCGACGAGCGCCGCTAGCGCCAGGCACGAGCGGATCGCCGCGTGGAGTCTCGCAGAAAGACGGGTCACGAGGCCGGCATCGGCGCCTGCCGCAGCAAGATGGAAATGGGCCATGGTTCTCCGGGACAATGAGGTGACGCTCGCGCGGGTTAATGCCGGCATCTGGAGCAGAGGCCGTACAGCTCGAGTTTATGAGTCTGGATCGTGAATCCGTTCTTGCGAGCCACTTCCTCCTGCAACCGCTCGATCTCGCAGTTCTCGAATTCGACGATCTTGCCGCACGAGGTGCAGATGAGGTGGTCGTGATGGCCCTTGTGGGCGACGTTGTCGTAGTGGGTCTGGGTCCCGAAGTGGCGCGCCTGCGCCAGCCCCGCCTCGCAGAACAGGTTCAACGTGCGATAGATGGTCGCGAGCCCGATATGAGGCTCTTTCTTGGCCAGCAGGCGATACATGTCCTCCGCCGTGATATGTTCCTTCGACAGAAACACGCTGAGGATCTGTTCGCGCTGCTTTGTCAACTTCTGCTGGTGCTTCGCGAGATGCTCCTTCAGCGAGGCAAAATCCTTCTGCTGCAGTTTATTCATGGCGCCGCCATCAGCGAAATTGATAATCAATCTTAATCTCTTCAGCCATCGGGGTCAAGGGGCGGTGCTGGTTCGTGTGGGCGGTCGATATCAACGCCGATCAGGCTCGGTTCGTTGACGGGCTTCGGGAACGGCCGTTATAGTCAGAGCAACGTCGTGCTTGGAGGAGGGAGGTGTCACATGGCCGTGACGCAGAGCGCCAATTTCATCAACGGGCTGTGGAAGCCGGGGCACGCGCGCAACTGGTTTGAAAGCCACAACCCGGCGCATCCGGGGGAAGTGATCGGGGCCTTTCCGGAGTCCGGCCAGGATGACGTGGAAGAGGCCGTGCATGCGGCGAATCAGGCGCAGGGACCCTGGCGTGAGCTGGGCCTGGTCAAGCGCGCCGAATACCTCCTGCGCGTGGCGCGGCTGATGGAGGAGGACACGGACCCGCTCGCGCGGATCATCGCGCGCGAGGCGGGCAAGCAGATCAACGAAGCGCGCGCGGATGTCGTGGAAGCCATCCATACGGCGGAATATGCGTTCTCCTATGGGCACATCGGCCAGTACGGGCGCGTCGTCGGCGATGAGGTGCCGACCAAGCGCTGCTACGAAATCCTGGAGCCCCGCGGCGTGGTCGTCGCCATCACGCCGTGGAATTTTCCGGTGGCGCTGCCCTTCTGGTTGACCGGGCTCTCCCTCGTGCTCGGCAATTGCGTGATTCTTAAACCCAGCGAGTACACGCCTTTGTGCGGGTCCAAGATCGCCGGCTATTTCGAGAAGGCCGGCATACCCGCCGGCGTGTTCCAGGTGGTGCACGGGGCCGGCGAGACGGCCGGCGCGCCGCTGGTCGCGCATCCGCGGACCCACGTGGTGTTGTTCACCGGCAGCTATGCCGTCGGCCTGCGGATCAAGCAGGAAGTCGCCAAACACGCGAACAAGGTCTGCACGATCGAGACCGGCGGGAAGAACGCGATCCTGGTCATGGATGACGCGAACCTCGATATCGCGCTGACCGCCAGCCTGCTGTCCGCCTTTAAGACTTCGGGCCAGCGGTGTGTCACGGCGGGCCGGCTGCTGGTGGACAAAAAAGTCGTGGACCAGTTCCGCGAGCGGTTTGTGGGTCTCGCGAAGCGGGTCACCGTCGGGGATCCGCTGGATGAGAACGTGTTTTACGGCACCATGATCAACCGGCAGGGTGTCGAGAAAGGCCGGCGGTTCAACGAGACGGCGCGCAAGGAAGGGTTCGAGATCCTGCTGGATCGGAACACGGAGGCGCCGCCGACGCCGGATGGCTATTGGCTGAAGCCCTTCGTGTACACGGGCCAGTGGCGAAGCGACAGCTACTGCCTGACCGAGGAGGCCTTCAGCCCGCACGTGGCCATCGTGCCGGTGCGTGGGGTCGAAGAAGCCGTGGCGGTGTACAACGACACGAAGTACGGACTCTCCGGCTCGATCATCACGGAGGATTACCGGAAGGCCAAGTACGCTGAGGAGCACCTGCAGTGCGGAATCTTTTACTGGAACCTGCCCTGCATCGGCGCGGGCGTGCGGCTGCCGTTCGGGGGCGTGAAGCAGTCGGGCAATCTGATCCCGTCGGCCGCCGGCCTGATCCCGGTCCTGACGCACCCCAAGGCCGTCACGTACAACCTGGACACGAAGATCGTGATGGCGCAAGGCTTGAGCGCCGAGATCAAATGACAGGTAGCCCCTTGCCGCTTACCTCGCGCCTGGCTTGAGCGTATGCGAAAGCCCCACGAGATGACCATCGACCGTGGCCTGCTGCTGTACTTGCTGCAGCTTGCGGAACCCTTCGGATTGCTAACCGATGTCAAGCTGCAGCAACTCGCCTTCCTCGCCGAGCTGCAGATGTTCGGCAAGCGGCTCAAGGGCTTGCACTTCGAGTTCTATCGGTTCGCCTACGGCGCCTTCAGCAAGGATCTGGACAACGACCTGCTGTCCCTGCGCAAGAAGGAGCGGATCGAAAATTTCAGCGTGAGCGAGAAAGCGGAGGAGGCGCTCAAAATCATCGGAGACGCGATCGAGGGGGAGGAGACCAATCACAACATTGCCGAGATTCTGCAGGCGATCATCCAGACGTATGCGCCGCAGGAGACGGGCGCAATCACGCAGTCCGTGGAGAAGGTGGAACTGATCCTGCCCCAAGAGCCCGACAAGCCGACGCAGTCCCTGCCCATCCGCGACGTGTCCTTCCATTCTAGCTTGCTCGTGCCCTCCCGCATCGAGGTGGATGCCGAGTTCCGGCTTTCGCCGCAGCAACAGATGCGGCTGAACAAGGCGTTGGGGTATTGACCTGGCGGCTGAGCTGCTTCCGCTCCAAGGCTGACCTTCGCCGCGCATCCGTTCCTCTTCTTCTTACGCCACGCGCCCCAGAACTCAATACGCATGCCCGACCCCACGCGACGACCCTGCGGAGGTTTCGCGGTCTCTGCCCTCGCTGGCCGTGGACCGCCGGGTCGCCGCGTCCGCGCAGAACGAGGCCTTAGCCGCTATCCTGTTTCTCTACAAGGACGTACTCAACCGGGACCCGGGTTGGGTGGAGCATGTGGTGCGTGCGAAACGGCCGCAGCGGTTGCCCGTCGTGCTGACCCGGCAGGAGATCAACGTCCTATTGGCCGCGCTTGACGGCGTTTCGTGGATTATGGGACTGTTGCTGTACGGATCGGGGCTTCGCGTACTGGAATGCCTGCGGCTGCGTATCCAAGACGTGGACTTCGACGCAAACCAGGTCACCGTACGCGGCGGCAAGGGGGACAAGGACAGAATCACTCTGCTTCCCCAGGCCGTCAAAGGGCCGCTTGCCGAGCATCTGAAGCGGGTCCGGGCGATTCACCAGAGCGACATGCAGAATGGATGGGGGCGCGTGCCTCTCCCCGATGCGCTGGCCCGCAAGTATCCGAACGCTGCGGCCGACTGGCGCGGGCAATACGTCTTCCCCGCCGACCATCGGTGGGTGAATGGACAGACGGGCCAAGAGGGACGCCACCACATCCATGAGTCAGCCGTTCAGCGTGCCGTCAAGGAAGCCGTTCGCAAAGCGGGAATCGCCAAGCATGCCACCTGCCACACCTTTCGCCACTCCTTCGCGACACATGTACTTGAAAATGGCGATGACATCCGCACCATTCAGGAGCTGCTCGGCCACACGGACGTGAAGACCACGATGATCTATACCCACGTGTTGAACCGGGGCGGCAAAGGCGTGCGACGTCCTGTAGACTCGCTCTGAGGCCCGGACTGACCCGGGATCTTATGCGGAACCGGATAATCCATAGATGGGCCGACGCTCGCGGCCTGACGGCGCTCGCTGTCGGCCCATCGGAGCGGCGGCTCTGGCGCGCCGCGTGACGGGGCCGCTCGCGCGGCCCATCACGCGCCTGGAGCCGACGACCGCTTGGGCAA